>Ga0105047_10000274_pt1 | contig 81645 bp, 74 predicted proteins | sample MAT04_FD_78384 | JGI IMG/M metagenome (GOLD analysis project Ga0105047, IMG submission 78384) | Freshwater microbial communities from Lake Fryxell liftoff mats and glacier meltwater in Antarctica - MAT-04 (megahit assembly) | ecosystem: Environmental > Aquatic > Freshwater > Ice > Liftoff... | reverse complement strand
CGCCCATGCCGCCTTCACCGAGCGACGTGCGGATGTCGTAGCGCTGCCCGGCAGCGAAGACGGGGATCTCGGCGTCGGGGTCGGCGATGTCGCTGGGATCGGAGTGGAGCGTGGTCTCCAGCGGGCCGCCGTGGAGCTCCGTGACGGCCTCGGCGGCAGCGGTCGCCTTCGTGCTCTCACTCATGTTCTCCCCCATCGTCGGGCGCGGAGAGCAATTTTGCAATCGAACGCCGGCGTGCGGTCGCGCTCGCGCCCGCGTGGCCGACGGCCGCAGCGCGCTACAGGGACAGGCGCGCCTCGATTGCAGAGGCCGGCATCGCGCCGCTCAGTCGATCGGCCTCGCTGCCCCCACGAAACACGATCATCGTGGGGATGCTCTGGATGCCGTAGCGGGCGGCGACGTCCGGAAGAGCGTCCGTGTCGACCTTGGCGACGATGATGTCAGGTCCTCGCTTGCCTGCGATCTTCTCGAGCTCGGGCGCGACGGCGCGGCACGGCCCACACCAGGCCGCCCAGAAATCCACCAGCACCGGGGACGGGGAGTCGCGGAGGAGCTCGTCGAAGTCCTCCTTGCTCGTGATCGCGACCGGGTGCGTGAGCGGCAGGAGCGACGTCTTGCATGCGGCGCAGTTGGCCTTGTCGCGCATGCGAGCCGCCGGAAGGCGGTTGGACGTGGAGCACTTCGGACACTTGACGATCATGAGGAGCCTCGGACGCTCAACATGAGGCTGCGCGCGGGGACGTCAAGTCGCGGTCTCGCTCACCCATGCCAGAGCTTCGACGACGAGCGAGGCCACCATGTACTTCGGGCCGCCGAGGAAGCTGTCGTCCTTCGTCTTCGCGGCCGCGGCGAGCGCTACGGCCATCTCCGCCTCCGGCCTGAGCTTCGCACCCGCGACGGTCGCCTTCGCGGCGGGGATGGAGCCGTCACCGAGGACGCCGTGCTCGGCGACGATCGCGGTCGCCTCGCCGAGGTTGTCCGCGTCGGGCAGCGCGGGGATGCGGCCGACGGCCCAGAGCAGGGCGAGGCCGGAGATGACGCGACCCTCGATGGCGTCGCACTCGGCCTCGGTGAGCTCACCGACGGGGCGCTCGAGGAGCGAGCGCTCGTCGGCGAGGAACGTCTGGTCGATCCCGAGCTGACCGAGCCGCGACAGCCACGCGAGACGCACGGCGTCGCGCTCGACGACCGGATCGTCCTCGTCGATCTCCAGGCCCAATCGCTGGAGCAGGAGCTCGATGCAAAGGCATCGCTTGGCCACGTCCGAAGCGTCTCTCGACATCCACCGTCCGTACTCCAGAAGGCGGCGCAGGGGAAGACGACGAGTCGTCGATCTCCTGCGCTGTAGGCGAGCGCTCGCCCGGTCGGCCCGCGTTTGCTCGGCCCGGATGCGGGTGACATGCTTTCTGTGCCCGACGAGCCTCTCGTGCGTGCGGGCACGCCCTCTGCAACGCGAGAGTCGTGGGAGTCAGGGCTCGGAGCGCAGGAACGGCATCGTGCCTCGCTGCATGCGGAGCGGCGACGCTTCTCGCCGGATGCACCCCGATCGCGGGCTTCAGGCCGGCCTCGGGCCTCCTGCCCGACAAGCGCCTCGAGCTCGGCGCCGGCGGCGCGATCCTGGGCCCGCGTCCGTTCGTCGACGAGCCGACACGCGGGACGGGGCAGCTCTGGGCGACCGGGCGCACGAGTCGCCGCGTGACCGTCTCGGCGATCGGCGCGTTCGACACGAACGCCGTCGCGGTCGGTGGTGCGGTCCGCTGGGACTTCCTCCGGACGGACCGCGTCGCCTGCGGTGCGGAGGTCGAGGGAGGCTTCGCGTGGGCCGGCACGTCGCTGCCGTACGCGCTCCGGCTCTTCGACGAGACGTGGCTCTACACGGCGCCGCGGCTCGGCACGCGCAGCTTCAACTGGGCGATCGAGCTGCCGGCCGGGCTCAGCGCACGAATCTACGAGGGCTGGATGATTCGCGCCGAGTACCGCATCAGCTGGGTGGAGCTCGACCCCTTCTCGAGGCGGCACCACGCGGGCCTCGCGCTCGCGTATCAGTTCTAGGAGGCGCTATCGCACGACGCTGGCAGGTCCGCGCACGAGCTCGATGCTCGCGAGCACCGGGAGATGATCGGAGCCACCGCGCCGCTCCACCCAGGACGAGAGCGGCTCGAAGGCGCCGTCGAACATGACGTGGTCGATGGTCATGTCGAGCGTGGCGGCGAGAGACTTTCCCTGCCACGTGAACTGACCGGGCCGGTAGAGCGGAAGCGCGTTGCGGAAGCCGCGGCTCTCGAGCCACCGAACGGCGTCGCCCTTCGGGCTCTCGTTGAAGTCTCCGACGACGAGGGTGGGGAGGCCCGGCTCGGTCTCTTTCATGAACGACTCGAGCTCGGCTTTGTGGTCTCCGCTCGTGGAGAAGAAGTTGCTCAACGCGTTCCCGTCGCCGTCGAACATCGCGCGGAGGTGCACGTGGATCACCTGCACGAGGCCGCCGGGAGTGTCTGCTACCACGTACCAGGCCGGGTGGAAGTCCGTGCCGTAGTGAAGAACGCCTCGGTCCTCGATGGGATACTTGGAGAGGATCGCGAGGCCGCCGTGGTCCTCCGTCGTCGCGAAGCGCCTGACGGGGTACTGGACGGCGTAGCGCTCCTCGAGCACTCGCGCCCACGCCTGGTTGACCTCCTGGAGGAACACGATGTCGGCGTCGCTCGCGCCGACCGCCGCCAGCGTGCTCGCGTCATTCCACCGAACTTGATTGACGTTGTAGGTCATCACCGTGAAGTGCGGCACGCCGGGCGTCGGCTCGCGCGGCTCGAGCGGCATCGGGATGCACCCGAGACTGCACGCGATGACCAGCGCGCAGAGGACCAGGGTGCGCGACACTGAAGCGACCAGACCCGGCTGCGGCCGGGGTACTACCGAGTTCAAGCACTCATGATCGCTGCGACGAAATGCCAGCACAAGCGACCGAGCGGATGCGCTTGCGCGATTTGCTTCAGCTCCTCGCGGCTCAGCTCGCGCGGCGCCCGGCCTCTCGGCCGCGCGTCGATTGCTTCTACGTGTACCCCACGGTCGACCTCGAGCTCGTGCCGGGCAACCACGAGGACCTCGCCGACACCCGGCGCATGCGCGCCACCACCATCGCGCAGGCCGCCCGCTTCACCGAGGCATGCGCGCTCTGGGTGCCGCTCTATCACCAGGTCACGCTCGGCACGTTCTCCAGTCCAAGGAGATCCTCGAGCGCGGCCTCGCCGTCGCCGCGCGGCTCAGGAGACAGAGGCGCGACAGTAGCTCGCCACGACGGTCGGGCCGTCCTCCTCGATCGTCGTGAAGCGCACGCCGAAGGTCGCGAGCCCGTTCTTCGTCGGCGCGCACCACTGCACGGTGCCGCATGCGGAGACGATGTCGCCGTTCAGGAAGAAGACGAGCGACACCACGTCACCGACCCTTGCCGGCGTTGCAGCCACGACGCGGATGCCGCCGGGCGAGACGTCTGCGCCGAGCGCGTCGACGAGCTTGCCGGCCACCGTGATGGTGACCGTCACGCCGAGCCGTGCGCGCTGGGCACGGCGTCGGTCGCTCACGTTCTGGAGGATCGAAGGAGAAGCGGGCGAGCCCAAAGAGGAAGACACCATGATGGCCCCCCTCTCGGAGCAAGAGCCGCGCCGTCATGTGCTTACGCATGCTTCGGCGTGCTCGACGCGCGCCCGTGGGCCCGATCTCGCAACTTTTTTCCTCCCACCGTGTCGGCAGCTCGAAAAACTTGCGATGCTCTCCGCGTGCTTCGTCCTCGTCGCTCGCCGGCCACTTCGCTCGCTCTCGGCATCGCTCTCCTCCTCACGTCGACCGATGCGCTCGCGCAAGGCGCCGGCCCGACCGGTCCGAAGGACGATCTGACGACCCTCGAGAGGAACCTCGCCTCCGAGACCGCCGCCCTCTCGACCTCCGACTGCGCGACCGCGTGCCGTGCGCTCGCGTCGATCCGGCGCGCCGCCGACAAGATCTGCGCCCTCGAGCCCGGTGAGCGCTGCGCGGCGGGACGTGCGAAGGCCGACGAGGCAACCCGGCGCGTCCGCGACGCGTGCCCCGAATGCGCGATCGCGACCGCGCCTCCGAAGCCGGCGCCCGAGGGAGAAGAGCGCGCGATGAGCAAGGCCGGTGCTCACCCGACCGACTCGGCGCCGACGCCGGCGAGTGCGCCGCACTCCGAGTCGAAGCGCGGCGGCTGCGCCGGTTGCGCGACCACGCCGACGGCTCCCGGAGACCTCGCGACCGTGGCGCTCGCCGTCTCCGCGCTCGCGTTCGGCCTCCGTCGACACCGCAAGCGCGCGGGCTGACGCTCACGCGCTCTCATGCTCGCTCACGCCATCGCGGTGAGGTCCTCGAACGCCGCGTAGTAGCGCTGCCGGAACGCCCCCAGCGTCGCTGCGCCGGCCACCGAGCGATGCGTCACCGCATTGCGGACCTGCGCGAGCACCTGGAGCCGGTGCGCGAGTCGCACCGCGCGATCGGCATCGCGGCACGTCACCTCGAGCACGTTCTTCGGTCCGCTCGCATGATCGACCGCGAAGAACAGCATGAGGCGCGACCACTCCGTCACCGATGCGGGGGAGTCGAGCTTCTTCAGCCGCCGATCCTGGAAGTCCCTCAGCACGTTGACCACCGAGCGCAGCGGCACCTCGACCGACAGGGCGCCGACCTCGACGGGATCGCTCCATCGCTCCCCGAGATACCGCTGGTACGTCGGCCACGAGCTCCCGAGGACGCGATCGGTCAGGTCGAACACGATGCTCGGCTTGGCCTGGAGCACGCGGAGGCGCGGGCCGAGCCACGCGTGCATGTAGCCCTCGAGGCACTTCATCCAGAGCACGATCGACGCCGAGAGATCCGTATCCGCGCCCGGAGCGGTCGCCCCGTAGAGCATCTCCGCGGTGCGAAGGCTCTTCGCGAGCGGCTCGAACCCGCGCGCGACCGAGAGCTTCGGCCACGTCGGGAAGAGCGCGGTGATCGCCGCGTCGATCGACACGCCGCTCGCCTTCACGGTGCGCGTCGACTCGAGCGCGTCGACCTTGAGCCCGAGCAGCGGCTCGTACACCGGGTGATCCGGGCCGACGCGATCGAGCGCGGAGTCGAGCGCCGTCAGGAACGTGTCGCGGTCGTCGTTCGGCAGCTCGATGTGCAGCGCGACCCGGAGCGCCGCGGCCCGATCGAACGCCCGCGCGACGAAGTCGAGCACGCGCGCCACGCCGGCCCCCGTGCCGAGCGAGAGCAGCGCCTCTGCCGCGCGCTCCTGGACGGCCGCGTCGGCATCGGCCAGCGCATGGGCGAGCGCCGTCGCCGCCTCGACACCACCGAGACGTCCGAGCGCGACCGCTGCCTGCTCGCGCACGCGGGGCGCCGGGTCGTCGGTGAGCGCCACGAGCGCGCTCACCTGCACCGCGCCGCGCGACAGCCCTGCGACGCGCGCCGCTGCCGCGCGCAGCGTCGAGTCCTTCGAGGCGAGCAGCTTGCGCAGCCGATCGTGCACGCGCGCCAGCGAAGGCGGTGCCGAGGCCGGGTCCGCGTCCGGCTCGTCGCCCTGGACGAGCGAGCGCTCGATCGCCCGGCTTGCCGCGGCGAGCGCCTGCGGGTCTTCCTCGCGATTCCACAGGAACGCGAGATCCGTGAAGCGCGCCGGCGAGCCGATCTCGCCGAGGCCCACGTAAGCGGCGACGCGCAGATCGGTGCGCTCCGGCTCATTCCTGGCCAGCTCGACGAGGTCGGGGACGAGCGACGCCGCATCGAGGTTGCCGGCGACATAGGCCGCGCGCCTCCGCACCGAAGGCTCGGCGTCGCCCAGGGCGCGCTTCACGAGCGCCTCGGCCTGCGCATGCGCCGCCGGCTCGGTCCCGTCGGGCCGCGCCGCGAGCTGGAGCGCCCACAGCAGCGCTGCGCGCGGCTCCGGCGACTCGTCGTCAGCGAGGAACGCGAGGTGCTCGAGCACGAAGGGCAGGGGAGCGAACGCGCCGAGCGTCTGTGCCGCTGCCACCCGCAGCTCGTCGTGGGGCGACGTCCGCACGATCCGTATGAGCTCGTCGCGCTCCCACGCCTCGTCGGCCTCGATCGACCCGATCGCGCGTGCGCGGGTCGCGACCTCGACGTTCTCGTCCTCGGCGATCTTCAGCAGGAAGTCGGTCGTGTAGGGGGCGCGTACCTCTCCGACGATCTGGATGATGCCGCGCGGGTCATCCCGCAAGAGCAGGCCTGCGTGCGTGACCACGTCCTCGGGCGGGAGCGTGCGGAGCCTTCGTGCGAGAGAGGCGCGCACGGCGCGATCCTGCTCGGTGAGCGCGGTGAGGATGCGCTCGTCGACGTCACGGCTGCGCTCCGCCGTGAAGGCGCGCGTCGCAAGCCCCGCGGTGATTCGTAGGTCGGCGTCCTCGTCGCGTGCGAGGCGGCGAAGCGTGCGGAGCACGTCGGGGTGACCGATCTCGGCGAGGTAGCGCACGGCTGCCTCGAGCACCTCGCGCGGAGGATCGTGCGCTAGCACGTCGAGCGCCGCGGTCTCTCCGGCACGCGAGCGGATCTCCGTGAGCGCCGCGAGCGCTGCCGCCGCCTGCACCGGCTCGTCGCCGACGAACGCGACGAGCCGCGTGGCCGCGCTCTCGGCGCCCATGCGTCCGAGCGCTGCGATCGCCGCGAGCCTCAGCACGAGGCTCGTGTCGGCCGACAGGAAGCCCGACGTGATCGCCTCCTCGAGCGCCGGGAACCCCAGGCCGCCCGCGGCCGAGATCGCGGCCGCCGCCACCGCCTCGTCGCCGTCGAAGAGCCGGCGGTGCACGTAGGGCATGAGCCAGATGTTGCGGAACCCGCGCCCCATCGCGTGGAGCAGGCCGATGCGCTCCGCGGGCGCGTCCGCCTCGCGCGCGATGGCGAGCAGCGCGAACGCGGCGCGCTCGGCGACCTCCCACTTCGCGTCGAAGGCACGCCCCGAGATCGCGCCGAGAACGCGGCACGCGTCGAGGCGCAGCACGAGCGTGGGCGCGTCGTGGGCGTAGGCCTCGAGCGGAGCGAGCGCATCGGCGGGCGACAGCTGCTCGTCCTCGAGCGCACGCTGGATCGAGCGGCTGTCCTCGTGCATGGCGCTGGCGAGCGTATCGCGTGGAAGCGTCACCTGCGAAGATGGGACGACATGCCGATCGTCGCCATCACGCACATGCCCTCCCCGCGCATGAACGACGCGGTCCGCACGTTCATCGACGTCCACGCGATCGACCTCGATCTCGCGGCGCTCCAGCACGAGGAGTATCGCCGCGTGCTCGAGCGCGCGGGGGCCGAGGTCGTCCTCCTCGACGCGAACCTGGACCACGCCGACGCCGTCTTCGTGGAGGACACGGCCGTCGTGCTCGACGAGGTAGCCATCCTCACGTCGATGGGCGCGCCCTCACGTCGTGACGAGCCGCGCGGCATCGAGCCCGAGCTCGCGCGGCATCGCGGCTCGATCGCTCGCATCGAGGCGCCTGCGACGCTCGAGGGGGGCGACGTGCTGCGCGTCGGCCGCACGCTCCTCGTCGGCGCGACTGCGCGCACGAACGCCGCGGGCGTGACTGCGCTACGCACGATCGCGAGCCCGTTCGGCTACGCGGTGCGCGCGGTGCCCGTCGACGGATGCCTTCACCTGAAGACCGCCTGCACGGCGCTCCCCGACGGCACGCTGCTCGTCAATCCGCGGTGGGTCGACGCGCGCGACCTCGCCGGGTTCGAAGTGCTTCACGTCGCCGAGGGAGAGCCCGATGCGGCGAACGTCGCTCTCGTCGGTGGTCGAGTCCTGATGGGAGCTGCCCATCCTCGGACGACCGACCTCATTCGCGGGCGGGGCTTCGAGGTCGACGTGATCGACCTCTCCGAGTTCGCGAAGGCCGAGGGCGGTGTCACGTGCCTCTCGGTCCTGGTGCCGAGCACCAGGACCGGAGGCTGAGAGCCTTCAGCCCACAGGCAGCCTTCAGCGCACGAGGAGAGAGACGTTGTCGAGGTCCATGGCCGCGTAGGCGCCGGGGTCGCCCTGCGTGATGCCCGCCTTGAGGAACATCGTGCCCTGCGAGAGCGGCACGTTGAGGTCGCTCGTGACGAACTGGCCGCCGTTGACCGACGTCTCGATGAGGCCGTAAGGCGCCGAGTTGCGCGCGTTGACCTCGAAGCCGACGACGACGTTGTACCAGTGGTTCGGGAGGACGTTCGAGATGAAGGTCCGGCTGCCGGTGCAGCGGTCCGCGGAGCACTCGGACGTCGCGTTCTGCTCGAGGAAGATGCCGTCGGGCGTCACGAAGACGCGGACGTAGACAGGGCCGACCGGCGTCTTCACCGTGAGCTCGGGGCCGCCGACGTAGCTGCCCGGGAGCGCGGGGACGCGGATGGCGAAGCCGAGCGAGCCGTTCCACGTGTCGGCGACCACGGCGGTCTCGCGGAGGAGGAACGCGGTCGAGGACTCGTCGCGCGTCTCGAGGTGGAGCGAACCGGTGCCGACCGAGGCCGACTCGTTGCGCTGCTCGAGCTCGCCCTTGCCGGTCGTGATCGTGGTGCTCCAGTTGCTCGCGTAGTTGGCGCTGTCGAACGCCTCGCAGAACGCACCCTGGCGGCAGGTGAAGCCGGCCTCGCCGCTCGGAACCGACGGGTAGCCGGGGTTCGCATGGGCGATGCGCTCTTCGTCGGTCTGCGGCGCGCCTGGGCTCTGGCCGGGGGCCGAGTGGGGGACGTTCGCGACGTTGCCGCCCTCGGGCTCGTTGTCTGCTGCACAACCGGCGAGACCAAGAACAGCGACCAAGCCAACCGACGCGAGGATGAAGGACGTGCGCATGATGACCAGGCTCTTGCAGTGTGCGGGCCAACGTTTCCGACTACATAAGTGCTCGAAAACAGGTGGCCGTGTGGATGTGCGGTTGTGCGGGAACCGTGCGCGCACAACCCGTTCGGACCGTGCGGGGGTGTTCGCGAACAAACGTAGCTTCTCGCGGCCGGCCCTCTAAGTTTCTGCAGACGTTTGGGGGCGAGGTAGGTGCATCGGGGACAAAACGAAAAACGACAAGGGCGGCTTTCGCGCGTCCCTGTCGTTCTGTCCGAGTCGGGGTAGCTGGGAAGACGGAAGCGCTACTTCTTCTTCTTCGCGACGGCCTTGCCGGCGCCGCCCTTGGCCTTCTTGGCGGGCGCGGGCGTCGGCGCGGGAGCGGGCTCCTCGGCGACCGCGGTCTCTTCGGGCGCGGCCGGTGCAGGCTCCTCGGCCTTCGCGACCTTCGAGGGCTTGGAGGACGTCGACGGCGTTCCTGCCGTCGCGTACGTGCCCTTGTAGTCGGCCCACGGGTTCGACTCGGGCCCCTTGGCTTCGCCGCCGCTCTTTGTGCTCCCGCACGCGAACAGACAGAGCGAAGCGAGCACGATCACGACGTTCGAACGGACACCCATGGCCGGACCTCCTTGGCGTTCCCCCGCACTTGCCTCGAGCGCATCGGCGCTCGGAGCGGGACGAGAAGTACACCCGCGATCGCGACCAGCCCCGTCAGGAGCGCGTCTCAAGAGTCGGGAAATGGGTGGATCAACATGGACCACTCAGGCTGTTTTTGCCGCGCCGGAAAAGTCGATCAGCAGCGGTAGAAATGGCTCCAACCACACGACACGAGCTCCCGAATGTTGCGGTCGGAGAGCCTCGGTCACGAAGGCCGAGGCCGAGCGGACGGGATCAGCCGAGACGCTCGAGCACCGCGACCACGTGCTCCGCGCTCCGCTCGCACAGCTTCTGCAGCCGCGTGCCCTCGAAGAACGCGACGGTCGTGCCCGGCCGCGCAATCGCGGCGACGCTGGGCGCGATGCGATGGATGGCATCGCGGACCCCGTAGAACGAGTCCGCCTCGATGACGGCCACGGGCGTCTCGTCGTTGCCGTCCTGCACGAGCGCGATCGAGCCGCGGGCGACGAGGCACGCGACGCTCGGGATCTCGTTGGCGGGAAGGAGCAGCGTCTGCTCGTTGAACGTCTCGAGGCGCTGGATGCACGACAGCATCTCGTCACGCACCTGGACGTCGAGCTGCCCCATCGTCTCGTGCATCGAGAAGAACGAGTCGATGCGGTGGAGCTGCTTCGTCTCTGCGATGCGTTGACCGAAGGCGAGGTCCTCCTCCATGACCGCGCGGATGGCCTCGGCGGAGACCGTCCACACCTCGCTCACGCGCTCGGCGCGCAGCGTGGCCATGCACTTCGGCGGCTGCTCCGCGTTCGCAGGGCCGAGGACGCTCGACTCGCCGAGGAGCCAGCCGGGGAAGCAACAGCGCACGAGCCATTGCCCGCCCGAGGGCTTCTCCAGCCAGACGCCGACGAGCCCGCTCTTCACGACGAACACGTTGCGTGACGGCTCGCCCTCGGTGACCAGCGTGTCGCCGGGGGCCAGCGTGCGAAGGTTCACGTGCGGGGCGAGCCTCGCACGTAGCTCCGCGGGCAGCTCGGAGAAGCTGCGCGTGTCGAAGATGCGAGCGAAGGGCTTGAGGCGAGTGCGGCTCTGCTCGAGGAGCGTGTGGACCGGCGAGCCCGCGAAGCCGTCGTGCCCGAGGAGCTGGATCGCGAGGACCGCGGCCTTCTCGAGCGAGTCGAGGTCGAAGCGATCGGCGAACTCGCGTGCCGACGCCTCGAGGTAGCCGCGCGCGAGCATCGGCTCCTCGACCTTCATCTCGACGGCAGCCATGGTGAGCAGCGTGACGCCGCGCCGCTCGTGGTCGGCGAGCATGCGGGGCAGGAGCTCGCGTGCCTCCTCGAGCGAGGCCTTGTCGCCGCGCTGGAGGGCGGCCGCGACCCGCGCCTCGATCGGCTCATCCTCGATCTGGTCGAGGAGCCCCAGCCCGCCGTCGCTGTCGCCTCCCTCGGGCTCGTCGAGCCCGCCGCCGAAGTCCGCGAGCTCGTCCGGCATCGCCGCCGGGAGGTGCGACGCGCGGTCCGCGCGCTTCACCGCATCGATGACGTGCTCGGCGCCGATCGTCGGCGACGTCGTGCCGGAGTCGTCGACCGTGAGATCGGCCACGTGCAGATCGCCGGAGGGCGCTGCGAGGACGACGGTGACCATCCAGGCGTCACCGGCGACGCGCCTCACGCGACGCACGTCACGGACGTCGAGAAGGCGACCGAAGCCCTCCCTCAGGTTGTCCGCGACCGACCTCCAGACCTCCTCGCGAGTCACGCGTCGAATGTACCAGGCTCCCGGGCAGCCCGTCAGGGATGGACGGAGGGCCTCAGTGACTTCGCCCTGCCGTTCGGCTTCGCCTCTGCCACGACCGCGAGCACTCGCTCGAGATCGGCGCGGATGTCGCCGGCGTCCTCGACGCCCACCGAGAGGCGCACGAGGCCGTCGGCGATGCCGAGCGCCGCCCGCTCCTCGGACGAGAGGCCGTAGTACGACATGATCGCGGGCTGCTCGATCAGCGTCTCGACGCCTCCCAGGGAGGGCGCGATCGTCGCGAGCTCGCACGCGTCGAGCGCTCGCGCCGTGAGGTCGAGGTCGGCCTTCAGCACGAACGAGATGACCCCGCCGAAGCCGGTCATCAGCCGCGCCGCCACCGTGTGATCCGGATGGCTCGCGAGCCCGGGGTAGAAGACCTTGTCGACCTGACGCTGGCTCTCGAGCCAGCGCGCGAGCGCGAGGCCGGTCTCGTTCTGCCGCGCCACGCGGAGCGGGAGGGTCTTCAGGCCGCGCAGGAGGAGATACGCCGCGTGAGGGTCGAGCACGCCGCCGAGGACGTCGCGCGCCTCGCGCACGAGCGACACCAGGGCGTCGCTCCCGACGACCGCGCCCGCGAGCAGATCGTTGTGCCCGCCGAGGTACTTCGTGCACGAGTGCAGCACGAGGTCGGCGCCCTGCTCGAGCGGACGCTGGTTCACCGGCGTCGCGAACGTGGCATCCACGAGGATCTTCACGCGCGGGTGATTGCGCTTGGCCTCCGCGAGCGCCGGAAGGTCGACGACCCGCAGGTAGGGGTTGGTCGGCGACTCGGTGAGGATGATGCGCGTCTTCGGGCCGATCGCGGCCGCGACGGCCGCGGCGTCCCCGGCCGCGACGATGGTGCTCTCGACGCCGAAGCGCCCGAGCACCTGCGTGACGAATGCGCGGGTCCGGCGATAGCAGTCGCCGGTGAGCACGACGTGGTCGCCCTGCTTCAGCAGCGCGAAGAGCGTCGTCGTGATCGCGGCCATGCCGCTCCCGAAGAGCGCGGCATCCTGTCCGGCGTCGAGCGCGGCGAGCTTCTCCTCGGCGGCGCGGACGGTCGGGTTTCCGTAGCGCCCGTACTCCTGGCGCGTGATGCGACCCTCGAAGTGGTCGCGTAGCTCGGCGCTGTTCGCAAACGCGTAGGTCGCCGTGCAGGCGATGGGCGTCGTGACGGCGTCGAGCGCGTCCTTGCGCGGCTGACCTGCACGGACGGCCAGGGTGTCGAAGTGGTTCTTGCGGGCGCTGTTCTGAGAAGACATGGGCGAGGACCTTTTCTCGCCCACCGAACCTTCTGGCCGCGCACTGTGGCTGAAATGAAAAAGGCCCGCTCACCGACTTCTCGGTTAACGAGCCCACCACACGAACGCTCCCAACGGGCTTAGGGTGATATTTATAACGCGCGTCACCCAAGGTGGGCGAAAGGCCGCGCGGACTCCTTGCGGAGACACTTGAAGTCTGACGCTCGCGACGCATCACGTCAAGCCGGGGCGTCGAACTTTTGCGGACGAGCTTCGCCCGAGGCTCAGGCTATCGTTTCCATCATGCGTCGCCGCGGTCCTGCCCTTGCCCTCGTGGGCCTAGCAGCTACCGCGCTGGTCGCATGCTTCGGCTACGCGGATCCGGTCGACGACTCCATCGATCAGGGGACGACGTTGCCCGAGCGTACGACGCCCGCGGACGCGAGCGTCGCAGACTCGGGCGTGCCGAAGCCGACACCCTCCGACGCGAGCACCGACGCGGCGCTCTCCGATGCCGCCGACGCGGCGAAGACGAGCCTGCGCGCGTTCGTCTCGTCCACCACGCCGACCGGCAACCTCGGTGGCGTCGCCGGCGCCGACGCGCTCTGCAACCAGCTCGCGACCGCGTCGAAGCTCGGCGGCACGTACCGCGCGTGGGTGTCGGTGAGCGGCGCCGACGCCGTCGACCACATCACGAGCAATGGGCCATGGCATCTCGTGAGCGGCGAGATCGTCGCGGCCAGCAAGGCGGTGCTGACGAGCGGCACCCTCGCCCATCTCGTCGACAAGGACGAGATGGGCGCGACGCCGCCGGCCGCCGAGGACCGCGCGTGGACGGCCACCGGCGCGAACGGCCGCTACGCCGGCCCCGACTGCGCGCAGTGGACGGGCGGCGGCTCGGGCCTCGTCGGCGAGGCCCGCAACAACAACGCCGGCGCGTGGACCGGTCTCGTCGCCGAGGCCTGCAGCGAAGTGAACCGGATCTACTGCTTCGAGCTGTGACCGCCGCCTACTGGAGGTCGGCAGCCACGCGCGGATAGAGCTTCCGGTTGCTGAACCCGAAGCCGAGGATGCCGATCACCTTCGGGAAGACCGTTCCGTTGGTGAAGCCGACGGGCGGGTAGGGGCACGGCGCCGGGTTGCACGTCGCGGGCGTTCCGTAGCGAGCGAGGATGGCGTCGTCGAGACGGAGGTTCCCCGTCACGACCAGCTCGAAGAACGGGCCGGTGTCCGGGTTGTCGTTCGTGATCGTGAGGGGGCCGTTGAGCTGGAGGAGAAGGCTCTCGAACGGCTCCGCGGCGGCGCCTGCCGCGGTGTTGATCTGGCTGGCCGTGACGACGAGCGGCACCATCGTGGCGACGGTCGCATTGGTGACGGTGATCGTCGCCGCGGTGATCTGATCGACGCCGAAGATCTCCTTGTAGACGCCGACCACCTCGATCTGCTGGCCGACCTTCGCGCCCGCCGCGGCCGTCCCCGTGAGGGCGTCGGCCTTGATCGAGATGCCCTGGTACGCGGCGCCCGTCGTGCCCTCCTGGATGTAGAAGCCGTCGCTCGTCTTGCGCGACGAGACGTAGCCCGTCGTCTTCACGATTGTGCCGCCGTCCGGATGCCCGGACGCTGCCTTGTTGCGGATCGTCGAGATGGTGAGCGCACACGGCGTGGCGCCCGGGTTCGCGGCCGCGCACGCGTCGCACGCGTCGCCCTTGCCGTCGGAGTCGGCGTCGGCCTGGCTCGGGTTCGCGACCTCGGGGCAGTTGTCGCTCCCGTTGGGGATGCCGTCGCCGTCGAGGTCGCCGCCCGTCGCGCCCGCGCACTTCTGCGTGTTGTCCTCGGGGCAGATGTCGCAGGCGTCGCCGATGCCGTCGAGGTCCGCGTCTGCCTGCTGGCCGTTGTCCATCGGGCGGATCGGGTTGAAGATCGTCGGGCAGTTGTCCTTCGCGTCGGGGATGCCGTCGCCGTCCTTGTCGTCGGCGGTGACGGCCCCGGTGTAGACGCCCGAGCCCTTCACGGACTCGGGCCTCGAGGGAAGGCACGACGGCTCGTTCGTCGGCGTCATGCCCTTGCAGAAGAAGAGCGGGTAGTAGACCTCGCCCGCGGCGCGGATCGTCGCCAGGGTGGGGTTCGCGCTGGTGCGCACGTCGATGCATGCCTTCTTCGGCTTGCCGCACACGTCGCCGGCGAGAGAATCGCAGCCTGCTCCGCCGCCGAGCGCAGCGTCGCTCACGAGGGCGTCGTCGCCGTACATGATCTTGCCGCCGCGAAGGACGAGCGCGACGTCCTCGACCCCGGCGCCGACGACCGCGCGGAAGTCCTTGTTCGTGGAGCCGTCGTAGATGGCGACGTCCGCGAGGTAGCCCTTCTTGAGCATTCCGACGACGTGCTGGGCGCCGACCGCGAAGGCCGCATTCGCGGTCGCCATGCGCCAGAGGTCGGCGTCGGTGAAGTGCTTGTCGTAGTAGGTCGTGTTGAGCGAGTCCGCGCAGGCGAGCTCACGCAGCATGTTCATCGAGCCCGAAGGCACCCAGTCCGTGCCGAGCGCGATGTTGACGCCGACGAGGTCGAGCATCGTCACGTTCGCGGTGTTGCCGTAGAGGTCGACGTTCGAGCGCGGCGACCAGACCACCTTCGACATGTTCATGCGGACGATGTCGGCGTCGACCGGATTCAGGGCGACGGCGTGGATGATCGCCGTCTGCGGCTCGATGAGGTCGGTGGGCGGCGCGCTCGTGCACACGAACTCGTTGCGGGCCTCGACGTCGATGCCCTCCGAGATGTGCGGGAGATAGCTGTCGAGCTGCGAGACCGCGGCGTTCGTGGTGCCGCCGGGAGAGTAGGCGCAGCCCGAAGCGAGGTTCTTGCCCGGCGTGCTGAGCGGGAAGACGTCGGAGTTGGCGGGATAGGCCGGAAGCCCCTCGAGCTCGTCGGCCGACGTGTCGATGTTGCGCACGAGGCCGGGGATGCCGCCGCCGCCGGCCATCGTCGTCGTACCCGCCATGAGGAAGCGCAGCTCGCCGTAGGCCTGCACGGTCTGGTTCGCGCCGCTCTTGTAGTCGAGGCGCGCGTGCCCGCGGCCGCCCTGCCAGTCGCTACGGTTCTCGTAGCGCAGGCCCGGGTGCGCGATGGGGGCGTTGTTCTGATACGTGATGTGCTCGTGCGGGTTGATGAAGCCCGGCGAGATGACGCCGTTCGCGCACGTGACGATCGTCGCGGCCGCGTAGGCGGTGTCGGCGCTGCAGTCGCAGGCCGCGCAGAGGATCGTGCCCGCGTCGTCGACGAGGACCTCGCCACGATGCAGCACCTCGTCGGGCGCGAGCACCGTCCCCTGGAACACCCTGCCAGCCGTGCCTGCCTTCGTCACGCCGCACGTGCCGGACGCGGGCGGAGTGAGCGCGCCGCGCGTGCACTCGGTCACCTTGGGCTGCGGGTTCTTGCTCGGGTGAGCCTGCGCGGGCTGAGGAGGAACGACGGGGCCGCCGTCACCTCCTTCATCGCCACCGCCGTCGCCGCCTGCGCCGGGGGTGGAGCCGTTCGGGTTCTCGTTGTCGCTGCACGCGACGGGAACGAGCGCGACGGTGAGCAGCGCGAGACAAGCAAGCGAGGAGAAGAGCTTCATGCGTAGTCCCTCAGCGTAGCTGGTCGCCCGTTCCCGGCCACGACCAACGGCTCTCGCGTGTAGGCAGCGGCCCACCGCTGCAATTCACCACGCCGTATGGAGACCGAGGCCGCCCGAGGACGCCGTCGCGTACGGAGTCACGATCAGCTTGCCCGTCGTCGCCTGGGCGCGCGGCGCGATCATGTAGAGGACGATTCCGCCCGCGAGCGCTGCGGTGCCGAGCGTCACGAGGACCGTCGAGAGCATCGCCTGCGTGCGCGCCTCGTCGGTGAGCGACAGGCCGGTGGGGTCGCAGCGCTTCGCGTCGCCGGCGTCGCGGCAGTGCGCGAGGGCGTCGTCGTTCGTCGAGAACGCCTTCAGCCCGAAGACGGCGCCGACCCCTGCCGCCACGAGCCCACCGCCCGCGACGAGGAGGCCGACCGTGCGCTGCGTGTCGCCGACCTTCGGGTCCACGGTCGGGGCGGCGACCACGGACACCGGGCGAGCCTCGAGCGCCGGGATCACGACCCGCTCGGTCGGTGTGCCTTGAACCACGCCGACGCTCTTCGCCCACGGCACGTAGCCCGGCGCCGTCGCCTCGACCTTGTGGAGGCCTGCGTCGATGGGGACGTCGATGCCGAGCTCGGCGTTCGAGACGAGCTGGCCGTCTCGCTTGATCTCGAGGCCAGGCACGCGCGCGCCGGGAGCGAGCGTCATGGTCAGGTGGGGGAGCTTCGGAGCGAGCGCGTCGGCGCGGACGAGCGCCGCGGCCTGCGCCTGCTTCTGCCCGGCCGTTGCCGCGCGTGCCGCGGCGTCGCGGAACGACACCCACGCGCTCGCCGTCTGGCCATTCTTCTCGTAGCAGTCGCCGAGGTTGAGGAGTGTGCCTCCGCTCGGCGCGAGCTCCTGACTTCGCGCCAGCTTCGGGCACGCCGCCGCGTAGCTTCCCGCGTCCATCAGCTTCAGCGCCTCGTCGAAGAGCTGCTGAGCCGCGGCGGCGCTGGCGGTCTTCTCGTCGGCACGAGCGACGCTGGCGACCAGCAGACTGGTGACGATGCACAGTGCGGTGGCGGCGCTCCGGCGCGCTACCACGACGTCCGTTCGCGCGGCAGCGCGCTCGGCTTCGGAGCCGCGCTCGAGGCCGTCACGCCGCGAGGTGCGACCGCGGGCTTGGGCGCGCCGGGGCGGACGCCGCGCGCGGGCGCGGGCGCGGACGCGGACGCGGACGCCGCGCCTCGTGCTGCGGCGGCGCTCGATGCGCTCGCGGCGCTCGATGCGCTCGCGGCGCTCGCGACCGGCGGAGGCTCGGCAGACGGCGTCGTATCGGCAGAAGGTGCTGCCGCCGCCGCGACCGCGCTCGTCGGAGCGGCCGTGCCGGTCGCGGCCTCGGGAGCCTGCGTCGGACGGAGCTTCCACCACGCCGCCGCGCCACCTGCCGAGAGCAGCACCGCCGCGGCGAGCGAGAGAGCCACGAGCCGCCCACGACCCGACTTCGCCGGAGGCGTCTCCGCGATCGTCTGTGAGACGGACATCGGCGCGGGTGAGGACGCCGCCGGCTCGACCGCGCGTTGCGCGTTCCTGATCCCGGAAATGTTGAGCCCCGGCGACGTGACGGGCCCGAGCCGCCCGACAAGCGAGGACTGGGAGTCCGGCGCCTTGTCGCCGCTCGTGTCGCCCCAGGTCGGCGCGACCGAAGACGGCTTGCCCGTGCCGAACCGGAAGAGCGCGCTCGCGAGCTCGCCTACGCTCTGGAAACGAGCGGCGGGATCCTTCTCGATGCAGCGCATGATGATCGCGGAGAGGTCCGGCGGGATCTCCGCGACGAGCTGATCCGGCGCGACGGGAGTCACCGTCAGCACGTTCACGAAGATCTCCGGGATGCTCTCCGCGCCGAAGGGCTCGGCCGCCGTGAGCAGCTCGTAGAGGCTCACGCCGATCGACCAGATGTCGCTTCGCTCGTCGACACTCTTCGAGTTGCGCACCTGCTCGGGAGACATGTACGTCGGCGACCCGAGCACGGTGTTCTCTTGCGTGACGATGCGACGGCCGCTCTTGCTGTTCGCTTCGATGCCGAGCTTCGAGATGCCGAAGTCGATCAGCTTCACGTGCGGCGTCCCATCACGACGGCGACTGAGGAAGAAGTTCTCGGGCTTCAGATCGCGATGGATGATGCCGAGCCCGTGCGCCTCGGCGAGGGCGTCGCAGGCCTGGAGGATCACGTCCACGGCGTCCGCATACGGGAGCGCACCGCTCTCGAGCAGGACCGTGACGAGGTCCTTGCCGTCGAGCAGCTCCATCACGATGTACGGCAGCCCTGCCGGAGTCTTCGCGACGTCGTACACGGACGCGATGTGGCTGCTCTTCAACATCACGACCGCGCGGGCCTCGCGCAGGAAGCGCTCGACCGAGTCGGTGTCCTTCGCCTTCTCGGCGAGCATGATCTTGATCGCGACCTGTTGCCCTAGGCCGAGGTGCGTGGCGGCGAGCACCTGCCCCATGCCGCCCTCTCCGACAAGTCGCTCGATCCGGTATTTGCCGTCGAGCACGTCGCCGGGCACTAGCCCTCCCGCCTGACGAGCTTGTGGGGTCGACGCGGGTGCGTCGCCTTTGTCCCTACTGAGATCGAAGAGGGCCACCTTCTTCAGAATAGCGACACGCGGGGAAACCGAGCCCTCAATTACGTTGTTCGCAGCACAACGTCCGAGGTGCCTCGATGGTCAGGCCACCGTCCAGGAGTGGAGAGGCCGAAGGCTGACACCCTGGAGCCTTCCCGGAGTAGCGGTAGGACGCGTAGCTCACGCCGCCGTCGGTCGCCGCGCACGAGCCGGTGGCCGGAACCCGCAGCGTCTTGCCCGAGCATCCTGCATCGGCGAAGAGATCGAGCACGGGCGCCCCGCACCGATCGCCGGGGGTGCAGGTGCATGTGCCACACTTGCGCGTATCGCTCACGGTGCCCGCGCCGACGGAGTACTTCTTCTCAAAGCCCTCGGGGCACTCGACGTCGCCGTCTCGCTTGATGCAGAGACGCTGCGGGTCGGATAGCGCGCCGGCGCACATGCCGCCGTCATTGCAGCTCGCGCCCCGAGCAGCGCACGTCTGCCCGCTCCTGAGCGGCGTCGGGCCGGCGTCGGGCGCGCACGTCGGCGGCGACGAAGTCGGTGTCGGGACGCGCACCGCCGGAGTGGTCGGCAGCGCCATGTTCGCGCAGCCGCCGTCGAGGATGCTCAGCGTGTACGTCGCCGTCGAAGCGCTGCAGCCGAAGGCGGGGTAGTCCCTGAACGTCGTCGTCGCTCCGGCGGCGGCGCACGAGCCCGGCGTCGTCTCGGTGCACTTGCACGTGCATCCGACGCCGTCCGCGGCGACGACGAGATCTTCGGGGGATTCATAGCCCTCGCTGCATCCGGGCCGCGCGCCCGGGTGCAGCGACGCGAGGACCCAGCCGTCGGGAACGATCACGCATCTCGCGGTCCCGGGGCACGTTCCGGGGACGGTCGGTCCGTCGGCGGTGACGGCGCGATCGAAGTCGGCGCCGGCCTCCTCGGAGATGTCGTCGGGGAGGCGATCGTCGATGCCGATGATCCCCGCACACGCGAACGCGAGCGAGGCCAGCGACGCAGCGCCGACCGCCATGAGGATCCGCCGCCGTGTCTGAACCGAAGGGCGTCTCGGGGCGACTACGCTCACTTCTTACACGATACACCACGCCACGGCTGGGAGGTCCGATTCACGGGCATCAAGGCCGTCGTCGACCCCGCCGGGCAGGCGCTCGCGGGCCAGGCGACGTTGTAGTGAAACGTCTCGCGCGACGCCTCCGTCGCGCATAACCTCGGCCGCAGACGATCATGGAAGCCTCTCCTCTTCACGGTTCGGTCGCCTCGGTTCTCGCGCTCGTCGCGCTCCTCTCGGGGTGTCACGCCGAGGCGAAGATCAACGCCTCGACCGACGAAGGTCGCTCCGAGGCCGCGGAGCCCGAGCCCGCTCCGGCGCCGGCGGCCTCGAAGCCGGTGACGGCGGCGGCGCCCGCGGCCCCGTCGACGCCGCCCGCGGATGCCTGCCCGCTCTCCTGCTACGAGGCCCGCGGCTCGGAGCGCGTCGAGATGACGGCCGAGGAGCTCACGCAGCTTCGCACGGCGCTCGAGCCGACCATCGGGCGCATGCGCTCGTGTGCCTCGGCCGAGGAGTGGCGCCGTCACGGCTCGGCGACCGTCAACCTGCGCATCGCGCCGGACGGCACGCTCGCGGAGCTCGGCATCGACCCGCACCACGGCCAGCAGTCGGGCTGCTTCGACGACGCAGGGCGCGGCGCGAGCGCGTCGGTCTCGCTGCCCGGTCGCAAGGTGGTGCGCTGCGCCGAGCGTTGCACCCGCGAAGCTCCGCGTCGTGGCGGCGGTCGCCGCGGACGCTGAGCGATTCGCGCGCTCTACTGCATGTACTTGCCGGTGAGCGACGCGCTCCCGGTCTTGTTCGCCTGGATGACCACGTCCGCGGCCGCCGGGTCCGTCCCTGGTGCGCCCACCGGGATGGTCGCGGTCGCGAACGAGTACACAGTGAACTGGTAGTCGTGCAGGCTCGGCGGGCAAGGTCCGCGATAGCCGTAGTCCGTGCTGAAGCTCCAGTACGTCTGCTTCGCGCCGGCCGGGACGGGCGGCGACGCGACGTCCTTCTCCACTCCCTGAGCGAGTGACGTCGTGGCCGCGGGGATGTCGTAGATCACCCAGTGGTAGTTCGGCATCGCGCCGAGCGAGAGATCGCGCACGACGACCGCGTAGCTCTGCGTGCCGACCGGCGCGTCCGTCCACGTGAGGGGCGGCGACACGTTCGTCCCGTTGCAGGTGTGAACGGCGGGGATCGAGGCGTTCGCGGCGAACGCCGTGCTCGTGAGCGCGAAGGTGCCGGGCACCACGCTCGCGTCCGCGTCCTCGGTCGCGCCGTCGGTCGTGCCGTCGGTCGCAGCGTCCTGTGAAGCGAGCGCATCTCCGGTCGCGCCGTCCGTACCGCCGCTCGAGCCGTCGGCCGTCGGCCCTCCGTCTCCCGTCGTCGAGCCGCTGCTGCTACCCCCGCCGCCGTCGTCGCTGGACGAGCACGCGGCGGCGAGCGCCATTGCGATCGAGAGAGAGGCCCATGCGAGAGAGTGTTTCATCGTTTGAACAGCTTTCTGAAGAACCCGCCGACGCCCTCCTCCGACCCTGCGGAGGCCTTCGTGGGCCCGGCGCGCTCCTGACGCATCTTGTGGATGCGCACCTCGCGCGCGGCGTCGACGCTGTGCGGGTCGAGCTCCGCGGCGCGCGCGAAGTCGGCCATCGCCTTCTTCGTCAGGTCGAGGCGCTTGTGGAGCAGGCCACGGAAGAAGTACCCGCGCTTCGACTCGGGGTCGCGAGCGATGAGGCGGTCGAGGTCGACGACGAGCTCGCGCAGGCGCTCGATCGAGCTGTCGGGCTTCGCCTGCAGCGACACGAGCAGCACCTGGCACTCGATGTTGTTGGGCGCGAGCTGCACGGCGCGCCGGAGGTGACGCTCGGCCGAGACGGTGTCGTTCTTCTTGAGCATCCCCTCGGCTTTTCGGAGCTCGAGGCCTGCCTCGGCGGAAGAGATGTCCTGCGCGCTGGCCGCCGTCTCCGGCTTCGCGAGCTCCGCGATGTAGTGAGCGCGCTGCGCGGGATCGCTGACGATCGAACGAGCGAGCTCGAGCCGCGCGAACACCTTCGCGAACAGCGGCCGTACCACGTCGAGCCCTTGCGGTACGCGATCGGGGTGCCACGCCTTCACCGCCTCGATGAACGCCTTCTTCACCTCGTCGGGCGTCGCGGTGCGCGAGATGCCGAGCGCGGCGAAGTGATCGAGCACGAGCAGCTTGTGCGCGCTCTCTCGCAGCTCCTTCACGCGAGCGTCTGTTCCGGAGGCGCTCATGAACGGGACCTACCTTGCACGTTTACCACTCGGCTTCCGGGCCGGCTCTGCCGGCGCCTCCGGACCGAGCGTACCCGAATCGGAGGGAAGGACGGTACCCCGCCGCCGTACATGGGGGGGCACCCGCTCTCGAGAGGTACAGCCATGCGTCGCGTCCTGCTTTCTTCGGCCCCTTTCGTGTTCGCGCTCGCCGCAGCGTGCAGCTCGTCGTCCGCGCGGAGCGGTTTCGAGCAGGATCCGGCGGCCCAGCCTGCCGCGGGGTTCGGTGACGGCCCGGGCCTCAGCGGGCCTGCGGCGAAGCCGACCGAGTGCGCGAAGGCCGAGGCCGAGGCGGTGCGACCGCCGGTCGACGTCATCGTGAGCGTCGATCAGTCGGGCAGCATGAGCGACGACATCGCCAACGTGAAGGCGAACATCAACCAGCTCGCGACCTTCCTCCAGAAGACGGGGCTCGACTACCGCGTCGTCATGATCGGCACGGTCGGCAGCGGCTCGTTCGACATCTGCGTGCCTCCTCCGCTCGGCGGCGCGAGCTGTCAGTCGAACGGGACCACGTTCCGCACGGTGAACCGCAACGTGCAGTCGAACGACACGCTCGACATCATCCTCTCGACGCTCGGCCAGACGACGGGCGCGATGGCGTGGCGCGATTTTCTCCGCCCCGAGAGCCTCAAGGTGTTCATCCCGATCACCGACGACGACTCGTACTACCTCACGGCGTCGTCGTTCGATCAGCAGCTCCTCGCCATCCCGGGCGGGCTCTTCGGCGCGGCCGGCGCACGGAAGTACGTCTTCTATCCGATCACCGGCGCAGCCGCGTTCCCGTCCGAGTCGACGTGCGGCTCGAACGCGGTCAACAACGGCAAGACGTACATCGACCTCGCGAAGAAGAGCGGCGGCAAGTGGTTCCCGATCTGCGCGACCAACTTCGCGCCGGTCTTCGAGGAGATCGGCAAGAGCGTCGCCTCGACCGTTGCGTGCGAGCTCGCGATCCCGAAGCCCGCCGACAACACCGAGATCGATCTCGGGCGCGTCAACGTGAAGGTCACTCCGCCGAGTGGCACCGCGCAGGACATCCTCCAGGACTCGAGCGTCACCTGCGCCGACGGCGCGAACGGCTGGCAGTACGACGCGTCGAAGACGAAGATCCTGCTCTGCGGCGACGCCTGCGCGGCGGCCCGCGGCGATACAGGGACCAGGGTCACGGTCGAGTTCGGCTGCGAGACGAAGGTGAAGTAGCGCGCAAAACCGGCGCCCTCGCGCAACGTGCGCGCGCCCGGAGCCGCCCGTGTGCGGCATCGCGCCGAGGGGCCGTGAGGCGCCTCCTCGGTACGCGGAGTGCATCGGTCGCGATCCATGAGCACGCCGAGCACCGTCGAGCCCTCTGCGATCAAGCACCTCTCGCCTTCGTCACGTATGCGCGTGAAGTTCTTCCGTGAGCTCGTGGCGCTCGGCCTCCCGCAGCGAAGCGGCCACTCGGAGCTGGTCACCGAGAGCGACCTCGCCGCCCTCCCGGCGCCCGCGAGGCGCTACATGCAATTCATGGGTGTGGTCGGTCGTCCGCGCGACTGGTCGTTCTGCGCGCGATGGGACGCCCGGTTTCGCATGGGCCCCGACAAGCCGTGGATGCCTTGCGAGGTCTGGCAGTACAACACGAGCCTCGAGATCACCCGCGTCTTCCACATGCGCATGCGCATGGGGGGCCTCGTGCCGACATACGTGCGCGATCTCTACGTGGACGGCGGCGGTCGAATGGTGGGCAAGCTGTTCGACAAGTTCCCGGTCGCCGACGAGAAGAGCCAGAAGGTGACCATCGGCGAGCTCGTCACGTACGTGAACGATGCGCTGATGTTCGCGCCCTCGATGCTGCTTCGTCCGACGACGCTGTGGTCGCCTGCCGACGACGGCTCGTTCGACGTCACCGTGAGCGATCGCGGCACGACGGTGACGGCGCGGGTGTTCATCGATGCCGACGGCGCCTTGAAGGACTTTGCTACCACCGATCGTTTCGGCGAGGAGCCTGCGAACCGCAAGGCCGGCATGGTGCGCGCGAAGTGGACGACGCCTGTCGACGGCTGGACGATCGTGAACGGTCGTCCCCGGCCGACGGAGGCCCGCGCCGTCTGGCACTACCCGAGCGGCGACTTCTGCTACGTCGAGCTCACCACCGACAAGATGGACCTCGCGTTCAACGTGGCGCCCGGGAGCTGCGCGTCCTGAGGCCGTAGCGCTCGTGCCGTGCTAAGGCAGCGGCCATGATCCTCCCGTGGGAGCTGCTCGGCGAGGCGCGCACGCCCGAAGGCACTCACATGACGCTCACGCGTCGCGGGAACGAGTACATGATCCTCGCCGACGGCAAGGACCTCATGTCGAGCCGGATGAAGGGCTCCGAGGAGGAGCTCGCGCGCGTGGGCTGCGACGTCGCGCGCAAGCGCGAGGACGCATGCGTGCTGGTGGGCGGGCTCGGGATGGGCTTCACGCTCCGCGCGACCCTCGACGTGATGCCGGCGGACGCGAGCGTCGTCGTCGCCGAGCTCATGCCGTGCGTCGTGGAGTGGAATCGCGGCCCGCTCGGCCCGCTCGCGCAGCACCCGCTCGCCGATCGCCGGACGACGCTCGCCCTCGGCGACGTCGGCGTCCTCCTCCGTGAGTCGAAGGAGCGCTTCGATGCCATCCTTCTCGACGTCGACAACGGTCCCACGGCCTTCACCCAGGACTCGAACTCGGGGCTCTACGACAATGCCGGCCTTTTCATGATCCGTGCCGCGCTCCGGCCGGGGGGCGTGCTCGCGGTGTGGTCGGCCTGGGACGACCGCAAGTTCGAGCATCGACTGAGGCACCACGGCTACACCGTCGAGACGATTCACGTGCGCGCCCGCTTGCACAAAGGCGGGCCAGTCCACACAATCTTCGTCGGCCGTACCTGATCGCACGAGCTCGGTCACGAGCTAGGTCACGAGCTAGGTCACGAAGTCGGGCGCTCGTGCGACGTCCCCATCGTGAAGCCGAACCTCGCGATCCGTCTCCTCTCCGTGGTGGTCGCCGTGTCCGCTCTGGGCGGATGTGCGCGAGGCGATGCGCCTCGGACCGATCGCGCTCCGACGACGAGCGCCGACGTCCAGGGCATGCCGCCCGCTCCGGCTCCCGAGGCGCCGGCGCTCGAGGGGGCGCCGCTCGTGCGGCTCGATCTCGAGGGGGGCGGTCAGGCCTATGTCGCGCTGCCGATCGGCGCGAGGGACAAGCGCATCGTCGTCGTCGGCGTGCACGGCGCGGGTGACCGACCGGACTGGTCGTGCTCGGAGTGGCAAGCGGTCACCGCCGGCTGGGCGTTCGTCGTGTGCCCCGTGGGCGTGCCGCATCCGACGTACCCGAACACGTTCGTGTGGGGCTCGGCCGAGCAGATCGCGAAGAGCGCTGACAAGGCGGTGCGCGCGCTGCGAGCGAGCTACGGCACGTGGGTCGATGACGGGCCGCTCGTCTACGGAGGGTGGTCGCAGGGCGCGACGCTCGCGTCGCAGGTGATCGCGTCGCGCCCGGGCACCTACGATCGCGCGGTCCTCGTCGAGGTGGGCCACACGCCGCTCGACGCGAATCAGGTGGCCGCGGGGCTCGTGGCGGGCGGCGTGCGTCGTGCGGTCGTCTCTTGCTCGAGCTGGCCTTGTCGGACCTTCGCGAAGGATTTCGAGCGCGCGTCGAAGCGGCGCAACCTGCCGGTCCACGTGAACGACGTCGGCCTGCGCGGTCACTGGTTCGACGAGCCGGTCGTCCGGACGCTCGGTCCCAGCTTCGTGTGGATGGTCGAGGAGGAGCGTCGCTTTGCGGGCCTGGGGGCGGCCGTCGACGCGCGCTATTCGACCGACTGAGCAATCTTCCTCGAGAAGGCGCTATCCTCCGGCGGAGCGATGCCCGAGGACGTCCCGCCGAAACAACGCGGAAGCAGCGCACGTGGGCTGCCCGAGGTCCCCTTCGGGGCGGTGGTCGGCAACGACTACATGATCGTCCGCCCGCTCCGGCGCGGGTCGATGGGCGCTCTCTACGTCGCCGAGCAGCTCAGCACCGCGAGCCATCGCGCGCTGAAGATCATGCGCCGCGAGTACATCGCCGACGAGACGCTCTTCAAGCGCTTCGAGCGCGAGGCGCAGATGGCGTCGCGCATCCCGAGCGAGCACGTCACGCAGATCATCGCGTCGGGGGTCGACGAGAAGCTGCAGGTGCCGTGGATCTCGATGGAGCTCCTCCAGGGGCAGACCCTCGGCGACTACGTCGACGAGAACGGCCCGATGCCGAAGGTCATGGTTCGCCAGATCTTCGAGCAGCTGTGCCACGCCATCGCTGCCGCGCATGCCATCGGCGTCGTTCATCGTGATCTCAAGCCTGCGAACATCTTCCTGAGCGAGGCGCGTCGCGTGGGCGCGGTGAAGATGGTGAAGGTGCTCGACTTCGGCGTCGCACGCATCATGGCGGAGAACCTCACGCTCCTCGGCTCGCCCCTCGGGACCCCGAACTGGATGTCGCCCGAGCAAACGCGAGGCGAGGAGGTGACGACCGCGACGGACGTGTGGGCGCTCGGGTTGATTGCGTTCTACATGCTCACCGGTCGCCTCTTCTGGCGAGGCTGCCTCAAGCCCGACAATGACCACGGCGTGATGAGGGAGATCTCCAATGAGCCCGTCCCGATCGCTTCGATGCGTGCGCTCGAGCTCGGCGCCGGCGAACGGATCATCCCGCCGGGCTTCAACGAATGGTTCGCGCAGTGCGTCGCACGCTCCCCCGGCGACCGCTTCGTGAACGCGAACGCCGCCTACAAGGCGCTGGCGCTCACGCTCACGCCCTGAGTTACGGGCGGAGGACGGCGCCGCCGACGACGAGGCCGTTCCACTTGTCGCGCATCGCCTGCTTGAAGTCGGCGAGCGGATACACGTGCGAGACGTGCGGGCGGATCTTGCCCTCCTCGGCCCATGCGAGGACCTGCGCGAGGCGCGGCGCGCGGCTCGCCGGGTTCATGACCGTCGAGATGACGGTCGGGCAGCCGAGCACGTCGAGGCTCTTCATCATGATCAGGTTCGTCGGCAGCACGTTCGCGTTCGGCGCGCCGCGCTCGCCCTTGCCCTGCGCGACGAACGGCGTCGCCGCCCACCCGACGACCAGGAAGCGCGCTCCGAACTTCACGCAGCGCATGCTCTCGAGCGAGATGTCGCCGCCGACTCCGTCGTAGACGACGTCGACCCCGGCGCCGCCCGTCAGCGTCTTCACCTCGTCGCGGAACGACCGGAGCCCCGGCTGGCTGTCCGCGCCCTTGGTGCTCACGACGTGATCCGCGCCCTGCGCCTTGACGGCGGCGAGCTTGTCCGCGGAGCGACCCGTCGCGATGACGTTCGCGCCGAGCAGCTTCGCCACGTGCACGGCGGCGAGCCCGGTCGAGCCCGAGGCGCCGTTGATGAGCACGGTCTCACCGGCCTGCAGCTTCCCGCGCGTGACGAGGCAGTGGTACGCCGTCTCGTAGTTGCCCAGCAGGTTGCACGCCTGGTCGAACGACAGCCCGCCCGGGATGCGCCGCACCGCCTCGAGCGGAGCGACGCCGTACGTCGCGAAGCCGCCGTAGGCCTGGTAGTTGCCGAGCGAGCGCGGGCCCGCGAGCAGGCCGTCGACGAGGACGGAGTCGCCGATCTTCACGTCGTGAACGTCGGCTCCTGCCCAGGCGACGACGCCCGCGTACTCGAGGCCCGGACAGTACGGCGGCTTCGCCATGTGCTGGTACTGGCCGCTCGTCATGAGGAGATCGACCCAGCCGACCGACGCGCTCTTGATCGCGATGATCACGTCGCGAGGTGTCAGGTCCCTCGGCTGGGGCGCGGCCATCGGGTCGAGCGACGAGTACTGGGCGATCGCCTGGAGCGGCGTCACGCCGAACTCCGAGAAGACGACGCGACGGCCCGGGGGAAGGGCGTGCGCGGCCTCCTCTCGCGAGATCACCTTGTCGCGGTTCGTGTCGAGCGCACGGACGACGAAGCCGACCGTGAGATGCGAGGCGGGCTCCGCCGTGACGCGCGCCACGGCGGCGAACACCTCGGCCTCGGTCACCATGCCGTCGCCGTCCGTGTCGACCTCGTCGAAGCCGCCCATCGATCGCCACAGAGCCATCGAGAAGGCGTCGACGAGGATCAGCTTCGTCTCCCGGCCGCTCCCGACGGCGGGCACCTTCGAGGGGTTCTGGCTCGCCCACCGCACGAGCGGGTCGATGTGGTCGAGGCCGAAGAGGAGCTCTCGAACGAGCGCGATCGAGTAGTCGCGCTCGGGGTCGAGCGGCACGCCGCGCACGCTCGTGAGGACGCCGTGTGCATCCACCGCGAGGCGCTCGTCGACCTGGAGGAAGCTCCCGGACTCGGCCGGTGCGCTCGCGCGTGAGGCCGTGATCGCCTCGCGCAGCACGTGTCCCGGCAGCGAGACGACCACGATCTCGTTGTCGAACGGGACCTCGCTCTTCAGGTCTCCGTACGTGAGGCGCGCGCTGTACTCGCGAGACCCGCGGATGCCGCCGCCGTTGATGATGCATCCCTCGGCTCCGAGCGCCTCGCGCACGGCGGCGCAGACGAGCGCTCCCATCGAGGTCTGACGGGCGCGAGCTCCGACCGACGACAGCGCCGTGCCCGGCGGGATGGTCATGAGCGTCGCGGCCTCGAGGTCCTTCACGGTGCTCATGTGAGCGTCGACTCGCGCTCGCAGCGCCGGGTCCTCGGCGTAGAGCGCGACGTCGTCGATGCGGATGCGGACCTCGGGCTCTGCGCCTGCGCCGTCGGTCCAGGTCAGATCGATCACGGCCGGGTGGACGGCGTCCGACTGGGACTTCACGATCCACGTGCCGTCGAGCTCGTCGAGCACGACGACGTGATCGTGGCCGCCGATGATGACGGGGAAGGGCGGCTCCCGGTGCGCGCGCGCGAGCGCGCGATCGTCGGCGAGGGGCTGGTGGGTGAGGGGGATCACGCACGCGCAGCCCTCCTCCCGCATCAGACGCGCGGCCTCGGCGCGCGCGGCGTCGTTCGCGTTGGTGAGCGCGGCGCCCCCGAAGGGCGGGCGGTGATACGTCGCGCCGTCCGTCATCACCACCCCGACCAGACCGACGCGCACGTGACCGACGGTGAGCACCTGGCTCTTCGGCAGCGGCGGGTCGAAGGCGACGTTGGTGGAGAGCCACGTGGCGCCGAGCTCCGTGATGCGCTTGCGCAGCGTCTCGGTCGGAATGTCGTCCTCGTGGTTACCGAAGATGGCGTGCGTGACGCCGACCATGCGCATGCACTCGACCATGCCGCGGCCCGCGTCGAGGCTCGACAGGATGCTCGGCCCGACGAAGTCTCCGGCGAGCGTGACGAGGAAGACGTCCGCCGGGTCGGTGCGGCGATGGTGCTCGACCAGCGTGCGGAGCCGCGGGAGGTTCTCGAGGGTGTAGACGTCGTTGATGGCGACGATGCGGAGCGTCGAACGGCTCAATGCTTGGCTGCCTGGAAGTGGGCGAGGACCTGGGCCGCGGTGAGGCCCCTGTCGTACACGGCGAATTCGTCGATCTGACCTGCGAGCTTGTTGAACTGGCCGTTTGCGTTGTCACCGAGCACGAACAGGCCCGGGCCGCCGCCGATCGGGGTGGTCGCGCCCAGGTTCCGACCGACGGACACGCCGTCGACGTAGAGCTCGGTCACGGTGCCGTTGTACGTCACGACGACGTGCATCCACGCGCCGATCTTGGTGACGGCGTCCGTGGACGCGTAGGCGAGCTCGGCTCCGTTCGTCTCGCGCGCGAAGAGCAGAAACGAGGTACCGAAGTAGGCGGCGTAGCCCTCGATGGGGCTCGCCGTCGTCGTGCGGTTGAACAAGAATCGCGTGTCACCGGTGGCGCTCGGCTTGAACCAGCACTCGAGCGAGTAGGCGGCTGTCCCGGGGAAGGCGAAGACGTCGCCGAAGTCGAGACGGCTCGACGTTCCGTCGAAGGTGACGCTCGTGCCGCCGGCGCCGACCGCGCTCTCGGCGCCGAACGCGAACGTCCCGTGGTAGGTGCCCGTCACTTGCCCCATCACGCTCCTCGCGGTGGGGCCGCTCGTCTCGTCGAGATGAAAGTACGCGATCGGTCCGTCGGCGAGGACGGCGTCGGCGTAGACCTTTGCGGGAAGCGGGCCCGAGTCTCCCGGGGCGGGGCCGTCGGCTCCGCCCTCGACGTTGCCGCTGGTTCCGCCCTCCGCGCCGGCGGCGTCGCCACCGGCGAGGCCGTCGACCTCCGTGAGCAGCGAGCAGGAGGCGGAGGCGGCGAGCAAGCCACTTGCCACGAGAGCGCAGAGGAGCCGGCCGACTGTCCACGACATCCGCTGGCGAGACTACCACCCGCGGCCAGCAACCGCAGCGCGGGCGTTCTTCGCTAGCATGGGGTCCGAAGGCGCGTCTTGTGACTACGTTCTCTCCATGACGACCTCCCAGCAGGTGGACAGCGATCGGGCGCCGCCCGAGCCGGCGCCGCCTGCGCCCGCGCCGCCGCCTGCGCTTCTCGGGCTCCACTGGCGTGTGTGGGGGCTCACCCGCAAGGTCGTGCGCGGGCTCTTCGTCCATCACGCGTTCGACCACGCGGCGACGATGGCGTTCTACTTCTTCCTCGGGACGATCCCGCTCCTCGTGTTCGTGGGCCTCCTCGTCGGCAGCGTGGTGCAGCGCGAGGGCGCCGAGGAGCTCGCCGCGCCGCTCTATCGCGCGATGCCGAAGGCCGCCTCCGATCTCTTCCGCAACGAGCTCTACAAGATCGCCGACGCGAACTCGTCGTCGCTCGCGCCGGTCAGCCTCGTCGGATTCCTCTGGCTCACGAGCAACGGCATCCACAACCTGATGGACATCTTCGAGCTCCTCGTCGGCGCGCGTCCGCGCTCGTGGCTCAAGCAGCGGCTCATCGCGGTGTTCTGGGTGGTCGGCTCGCTGGCCGCGATCGCCGCGACGACGTGGATCCTCCTCGCGATCAACGGCGTCGCGACGGGCCTGTCGGCGCATCACGTTCCGGTGCTGGTGCGCGGCGCGAGTGATTTTCTCGCCAAGGGCTGGCAGCGCGTCGGCGTCCTCCTCGTCTTCATCGCGATGACGCTCGTCGCCCTCGCGATCTTCTACCGGACCGCGGTGCAGCATCCTCCGGGCGTCCGGCGTAAGGTGTGGACGGGCACGTTCGTCGCCCTCACGCTCTGGGCCCTCGTCTCGTGGGCGTTCGGCACGTATGTGCAGACCATCGCTCACTACGCGGTCTTCTACGGGAGCCTGGCGACCGTCGCGGTGATCCTCCTGTGGCTCTACCTCACGAGCCTCGCCCTCGTGGTCGGCGCCGAGGTGAACGCGATCCTGGAAGGCATGCGGGACGAGCCGAAGAAGCCTGCTCCCTGAGCGCCTTGCCAGGGACGGGGCGCACCGCGATACTCTCTCCCAAGAGGGACAGATGCCGCAGAAGAGAGTGCTCGCGGTCTGCGGCTCCGTGTTGCTCGTACCCTTGATGTTCGCGCGCGGCGCGCTCGCGACCGAGCCGGTGCAGGACATCGGCGTCGTCCCGCCTCCGCAGCCGCCGCCCGGGCAGCCGGCCCCGCAGTACCCGCAGTACCAGCAGGTGCCGCCGTATCCCCAGTCGCAGCAGTACCCGCAGTACCAGCAGTACCCGCAATACCAGCAGTACCCGCCGGCCTATCCGGCGCCGCGGCCTCGTTCATGGCGCGACGGCGACCCCGTCCCCGCCGGCTATCACGTCGAGGAGAAGCCGCGCTCGGGCCTCGTGACGGGCGGCCTCATCATGGTCCTCGTGCCGTACAGCATCGGTGCGTTCGCGGCGATCTCCGCCAAGTTCGGCAACGAGAGCACGTGGCTGCTCATGCCGGTGCTCGGCCCGTGGATGACCATGGGGCAGCGCAGCTACTACAGCTGCCCGAGGAGCGGCGGGGGCGACACCCTCGGCTGCGCCGCCGACGTGTTCGTGGTGATGGGCCTCATCGCCAGCGGCGTGGTCCAGGCCGCGGGCGCGACGCTCCTGCTCGTCGGTGCCCTGAACACGAAGCCCACGCTCGTTCGCGACGACACGGCGCTGCGCGTCCGCCCCATGACGATCGGCACGGGCTACGGCCTCGGGCTGCACTCCGCGTTCTGAGAGAGACTCAGAACGAGTGACCGACGGTCGCGGCCCACGGCCGACCGCCGCCGCCCACGGAGACGCCGAGCTGCGGATTGAAGCGGCGCACGTCGTCCTGGTAGCGGGCAGCGCGGCCTGCGCCGGGCGCGTCGATCACGAAGAGCCCGATGCCCTGGATGGCGACGCCCGCGCCGATGCCCTTGGCGAGATCGCTCTTCGCGGCGAAGCCGTACGCCGCGATGCCGATGCCCGCGATGGTCTCGGCGATCTCGCTCCCGAGGTAGAGCGCGAAGCGCTGGTTGGTTCCGGCGATGCGCTCGCTCTCCTCGCGCTTGAACTGCGCGGGGTCCTTCTCCGCGAGCGAGGTGTAGTCGTTGCCGCGAACCCGCGCCGCGACGCCGTACGCCGCACCGCCCAGCGCCGTGATGCCGCCGGCGATGAGCGACGACCAGCCGAAGCCGTGCGCGAAGTCACCTTCTTGCGTGAGCGACACTGCGCCTGCTCCCGCCGTCACGGCGCCGTAGGCGACGAAGAGAAAGGCCGTCGTGACCTCGGCGTCGTAGTAGCTCCGCGACGCTGCGACCATCCGCGCGTCGTTGGGGGGGCCGGCCGCCTCCTCCGCACGCGCCTCGCTCGGAGCCGCGAAGGCGAGGAGGGCAAGAGCCGCCGGAGCGAACAGTCTGCTTGAAAAGCGCATGGAAAAGGCCTCGTGGGAAGTTCACATACGGATTCGTATGCCGCGAAAGATCTTCCACATACGAATTCGTATGTCAAACGTGCCCGGTCGCTTTTTCGATTTCCGCCGTCTCCTTCCGCGGACAAGGTCCTCTATTCTGAGCGGCGATGGCTCAAGGCACGAGAGCTACGGTTGTCGCCTTTCAGCGTGAACAGGGGTTCGGTCGCGTCGCGGTCGAGGGGCAGGGAGAGCTGCCGTTCGATGCCGTCGTCGCACAGCCGGCGCCCGAGAAGCTCGTCCCCGGCGCCGAGGTGATGGTGGAGATCGGCCCTTCACGCATCCCCGGCCGGCTCAAGGTCGTGAAGCTGTGGATCGGTGACGCGCCTCCCTGAGGCCTGCTCCGTCGCAGTCACGTCCGCACGCCGCGCGGAGATCTGCCACTTCGACAGTCCTATGACGGCGCCTTAACGTCTCGCGGGCGCGGGGATGGCTCTCCCGCTCGCGAAGCATGCAGACTGCATTAGATTGCTCCAAGCGCGTGCGGCGCGCCATCCGCGTTCGCGGGACGGTGCAGGGCGTCGGCTTTCGCCCGACGGTCCACCGCATCGCGTGCCGGCGTGGTCTCGGCGGGTTCGTACGCAACGACTCGGAGGGCGTGCTCATCGAGGTGGAGGGCGACGACCTCGACGTCGTTGCCGGCTTCGCCGCTGCCCTCCGCCGTGAGGCGCCGCCGCTGGCGCACATCGATGCGATCGAGGTAGTCACCATACCGGCCCGCGGGGAGCGCGACTTCCGGGTGGTCACGAGCGCGCCGCGGCCGGCGACGCTCGTCGGAGTACCGGCCGACGCGGCGACATGCGGCGCGTGCTTGCGCGAGCTCTTCGACCCGCACGATCGCCGGCATCGTCATCCCTTCGTGAACTGCACGGGCTGCGGGCCGCGCTACACGATCATCCGCGACGTTCCGTACGACCGCGCGACGACGACGATGGACGCGTTCGCGATGTGCGCGTCGTGCCGTGCCGAGTACGAGGACCCGTGCGATCGACGCTTTCATGCCGAGCCGACGGCGTGCCCCGCGTGCGGCCCGCGCCTCGTGCTGCGGGAAGGGGAGGCGTGGGACCTCGTCGGCGACGACGCGATTGCGCGCGCGACCGTGCTCCTCGCGCAGGGCGGCATCGTCGCGCTGAAGGGCCTCGGCGGGTACCAGCTCGCGGTGGACGCCAGGAACGACGCCGCCGTCCGCCGGCTTCGCCTGCGCAAGCACCGGCCCGACAAGCCATTCGCCGTCATGGCGCGCGATCTCGGCGAGGTGGAGCGCGTCGCGGTCGTCGCTCCCGCGGCCAGCGACGTGCTCGCGTCTCCCGCACGGCCGATCGTGCTCTTGCCGACGGTGCCCGGAGCCGCGCTGGCGCCGAGCGTCGCGCCCGCGCTCGTCGAGCTCGGGGTGATGCTGCCGTCCACGCCGCTCCACCACCTGCTCCTCGCCGAAGGCAGCGGAGGCCCCTCGCTTCTCGTCATGACGAGCGGCAACGTCGTCGACGAGCCGATCGCGAAGGACGACGACGAGGCCGTCACCAAGCTCGGGCCGATCGCGGACGCGCTGCTCATGCACGATCGAGCGATCCACACGCGCGCCGACGACTCCGTCGTGCGGGTCGTGGCCGGAGCGTCGCAGTGCATGAGGCGCGCGCGCGGCTACGCGCCCGATGCGGTATCGCTCCCGTTCGAGGCTCCGCCCGTTCTCGCGGTCGGTGCGGAGCTGAAGAGCGCCGTCTGCGTGACCCGCGCGTCGGGACGCGGGACGGAGGCATTCCTCTCCCAGCACATCGGTGATCTCGGCTCGATCGAGTCGCGAGCGTTCTTCGAGGAGCTCATCGAGAAGCTCGGACGGCTCCTCGGCGTCGTGCCCCAGGCGATCGCCCACGATCTCCATCCCGACTACGCATCGACGCGCTGGGCGCTCTCGCGCGGCCTCCGCACGATCGGCGTCCAGCACCACCACGCTCACGTCGCATCCTGCCTCGCAGAGCACGGACATACCGCGCCGGTCATCGGCGTCGCGTTCGACGGGACGGGCTGCGGCCCGGCGGGCGAGCTGTGGGGCGGCGAGATCCTGCTCGCCGATCTCGGCGCGTTCGTTCGCCTCGGTCACCTGCGCCCGATCGCGCTCGCCGGAGGGGAGGCCGCGATCCGCGAGCCGTGGCGCCTCGCGCTCGCCGCTCTCGTCGACGCAGGCGAGCCGCTCGATCTCGTCACCGCGCCCAGGCGCGACGCGCTGGCCCGGCGGATGAGTCGCGGCGCCGTTCTCCCGCGCTCGACCGGTGCGGGCCGCTGGTTCGACGCCTTCGCGTCGCTCGCGGGCGTGCGGGATCGCATCAGCTACGAAGGCCAGGCGGCGATCGAGCTCGATGCGCTCGCGTCCGGACACGCGAGCGCCCCGCCGTACCCGTTCGCGATCGACGGCGGCGCGCCCTTCGAGGTGGATCTGCGCCCGACCGTTCGCGCGCTGGTCGGCTCGGTGCGGGAAGGGGAGCCACGCGGGCTCGTCGCCTCGCGCGTCTACGCGACGATGGCGGCGGTCATCGCCGAGTCGTGCCGAGTCGCTCGTCGCCTGCACGACGTCGCCGTCGTCGCGCTCTCCGGCGGATGCTTCCAGAGCGCGCTCCTCACCGAGCGCGCGAGGGGCCTCCTCGAAGCGGACGGCTTCGAGGTGCTCGTCCATCGACGCGTGCCGCCGAACGACGGAGGCATCGCGCTCGGACAGGCCGCGGTCGCCGCCTACCGGTTGAGCGAAGAGCGTGCACGAACGACCCAGAGAGGAGACGCGTCCCATGTGCCTCGGCATCCCGGGTGAGGTGATGGAGATCAGCGAGGAGGACGGCGTCCTCACCGGGAAGGTCCGGTTCGGCGGCGTGTCTCGCGAGGTCTGTCTCGCGTGTGTTCCGGACGTCGTCGTCGGTGACTACGTCCTCGTCCACGTCGGCTTCGCGCTCACGAAGATCGACGCCGAGGAGGCCGCTCGAACGTACGAGATCCTCCTCGAGCTCGCGGGCGCCGAGGAGGGGCTGTCATGAGGTACCTCGACGAGTACCGCGCAGGCGACGTGTGCAAGCGCATCGCCGATGCGATCGCACGCACGACCACGCGCACGTGGGTCCTCATGGAGGTCTGCGGAGGCCAGACGCACTCCATCGTGCGCTACGGCATCGACCGCATGCTTCCGTCGTCGGTCGAGCTCGTGCACGGGCCGGGGTGCCCGGTGTGCGTGACCTCGCTCGAGATGATCGATCGTGCGCACGCGATCGCCACGATGCCCGACGTCGTCTTCACGTCGTTCGGCGACATGCTGCGGGTGCCCGGGTCGCGGGGTGACCTCCTCACGTTGCGGAGCCGCGGTGCAGACGTGCGCATCGTGTACTCGCCGCTCGACGCCCTCGAGATCGCGCGGAAGAACCCCGACAAGCGCGTCGTGTTCTTCGGCATCGGCTTCGAGACGACGGCGCCTGCCAATGCAATGGCCGTCCACCTCGCCAAGCGCGAGGGCGTGAGCAATTTCTCGATGCTCGTCTCGCACGTGCTCGTACCGCCCGCGATGGCGGCCATCCTCCAGACCAAGGGCAACCGCGTGCAGGCGTTCCTGGGGCCCGGCCACGTCTGCGCGGTCATGGGTCTCGGCGACTACGAGGTGCTCTCGCAGCGCTATCGCGTACCCATCGTCGTCACCGGCTTCGAACCGGTCGACCTCCTCGAGGGCGTCCTCTGCTGCGTGCGCCAGCTCGAACAAGGGCGCGCAGAGGTCGAGAACCAGTACTCGCGGACCGTGGCGCACGGCGGCAACCGCGCGGCCCGTGAGCTCACCGCAAAGGTGTTCGACGTCGTCGATCGCAAGTGGCGCGGCGTCGGGACGATCCCGAGGTCCGGCTACCGGCTCGCTCCGGAGTACTCCGCGCACGATGCCGAGCGCCTCTTCGACGTCGATACCATCGTGACGGAGGAGTCGGCCGCGTGCATCAGCGGCCTCGTGCTCCGCGGGCTCAAGAAGCCTCGCGACTGCCCGGCGTTCGGCAAGGCGTGCACTCCGCAGACGCCGCTCGGCGCGACGATGGTGTCCGGCGAGGGCGCATGCGCCGCCTACTACCAGTACGGGCGCCACCCGGGCGCGACGCTCGACAAGCCCGTCGCCATGGGCGAAGACGATGTCCTCTGAGCCCACCACGTCTGCCCAGGAGGTCCTGGCCGCTGCGCTCCTCGCGCTCGAATGTCCCGTCCCGTTCGCCGGAGCGGACGAGGTCCTGATGGGGCACGGCAGCGGCGGAAAGCTCACCGCGCGCCTGATCGAGGAGACGATCGTCCCGGCGCTCCACAACCCGCTCCTCGCGAGGCTCGACGATCAGGCCTTCGTGCCCGTGGGGTCGGGCCACGTGGCCTTCACGACGGACTCCTTCGTGGTCACTCCGATCGAGTTTCCCGGCGGCGACATCGGCGAGCTCGCCGTCAACGGGACCGTCAACGACCTCGCGATGGGAGGCGCGACGCCGCTCTACCTGTCCCTCGCGTTCATCCTCGAGGAGGGGCTTCCGCTCGCGGTGCTCCGCCGCATCCTCGCCTCGGTCCGCCGTGCGGCGGATCGCGCGAACGTCGTCGTCGTGACGGGGGACACGAAGGTGGTCGGCCGTGGCTCTGCCGACAAGATCTTCGTCAACACGGCCGGCATCGGCGCGCCGCGACCCGGCGTCAGGCTCTCGTCGGACCGCGTGCGGCCCGGCGACGCGATTCTGCTCTCCGGGAGCATCGGCGACCACGGAATGGCGATCCTCGCGCTCCGGGAAGGGCTCGAGCTCGAGGGCAGCCTCGCGAGCGATACGGCGCCGCTCCACGGGCTCGTCGCAGCGATGCTCGACGCGTTTCCGGACATCCACGCGATGCGCGACCCCACGCGCGGCGGCCTCGCGGCCACGCTCGTCGAGATCGCATCGCGTCGCGGCCTCGGCATCGAGGTCGACGAGTCGAGCGTCCCGGTGAGGGAGGCGGTTCGAGGGGCGTGCGAGATCTTCGGGCTCGACCCGCTGCTGGTCGCGAACGAGGGCAAGCTCGTCGCGTTCGTCCCCGCCGAGGGCAGGGACGCGGTGCTCGCTTCGATGCGCGCCCATCCGTTCGGGCGTGACGCGGTGTGTATCGGGCACGTGACGTCGAGCCACCCCGGCCTCACGTTGCTGCGCACGCCGATCGGCGGACAGCGCGCGCTCGACCTCCCGTTCGCGGAGGCGCTGCCGCGGATCTGTTGAGGCCTCTTCGCGAACGGTCGATGGTGGTTCCCCGCGACGAGCACGCGCGACGTCATTGCTCGCTCGGTAGGGGTAGAGGACGTAGCCCTCGAGGAGGACCGCAGCTTCGAACGCGCGCGCGCGCTCGAAGCTCATGATTCACCTTCCCTGCAGTCGTGGGGCTCGCTCCGCTCGGGGACGCGCGACCACGCGCGTGAGGCCTCCGCCTGCACCCACCCGCAGAAGTCGTCGACGCCGTGACCTCGGGTCGCCGAGAGACGGATGACGTCGAGCCGAGGGTTCACCTGCCGCGCGCAAGCGACGCAGCGACCGGCGTCGAAGTCGAGATGGGGCAGGAGGTCGGTCTTCGTGAGCACCATCATCTCCGCGGCGCGGAAGACGTGCGGGTACTTGAGCGGCTTGTCCTCTCCCTCGGTGACCGAGAGCACGACCACCTTCGCGAGCTCGCCGAGGTCGAAGAGGGCGGGGCAGACCAGGTTGCTGACGTTTTCGACGAACACGATGCTCGCGCGCGGGGGCGCGATGCCTCGCAGTCCGGCCTCGATCATCGATGCGTCGAGATGGCAGCCCGCGCCGGTGTTGATCTGCACCACGCGACAACCGGCGTTCTCGATGCGCTTCGCGTCGCGGTCGGTGGCTTGAACACCTTCGAGGACCGCGAGCGGGACATGCTCGCGCAGCCGCCGGATCGTCGCCTCGAGCAGCGCCGTCTTGCCGGCGCCCGGCGAGCCGATCAAGTTGAAGAGCGCGACCTGTCGCCCCTGCGACGCGTACCTGATCTGGCCTGCGATGTGCCGGTTCTTGGCGAGGAGATCACGCTCGCTGCGCACCCTCCGCGTCGCCTCGTGAACGTGGCCGTGCGCCTCGTGCTCGTGATGAGGGTGGTGGTCCGAAGCGAGATCATCCGTCCCGCAGCCGCAGGTCGTGCACATGTCAGGTGAAAGAACCGCGCCTCTGCGGTTCACCCGAGCGAGCGTGCGGAGAGCGATGCGTTGTCGCTCACGTTCGCCACGACGTGGGACGAGACGCCTCCACCAGGCGAACCGCGAGCGCGAAGAAGGGGATCGAGGAGATCCACATCTTCTGGGTCTCGGAGGGCATGAGCTGCGACGGCGACACCGTCTCGATGACGGCCGAGTCGCAGCCGAGCATCGAGGACGTCGTCCTCGGGCTCATTCTCGGCATCCCCAAGGTGCGTCTCCACAACAAGGTGCTCGCCTCATCATGAGGACGGTGCGGAGCTTCGACCCATGCTTGCCGTGCGGCGTGCACATGGACGTGGGCGACGGGCTCACCTCCGTGAGGTGAGCCTCACCACGAGCCGGTGAGCTTGCCGCTCCACGGCGACCCGTCCCTCGAGCTGGTCATCTGGAGGTCGAGCGTCACGTGGAGAGCGCTGATGCTCGAGGCGTTCATCTGGATGGAGGTGATCGTTACGGTGCCCGAGGCGCTCTCAGCCTCGACCGAGAAGCCGGCGAAGCCACCGGGAATGCCGAGGCGCAACGCGACGGCGTTGGGGGCGCCGGCGTCACCGCCGTCGGCGCCGCCTGCATCGACCACGTGGGAGCTTCGATCCTTGTAGGCGATGACAGGCACGACGTCGCCCGCCGCGGGCGCGCGATCGAAGTAGAGCTCGAGCAGTCCGCCCGGATCGACCGCGACACTCGCACCGTTGCCGCCGAGCGCGGCGAAGCACGTCGGCGCGGCAGACGAGCCGTCGGCGCGCAGCAGTGAACCGGTGAGCGGCGACGCGCAGGGGGCGGGGGGAGGCAGGCACGTCGAGTCGCTCCTCCACGCGCCCGAGGCGCAGCGGAAGCCCTCGGGGCCGAAGCCGTCAGGGACGCTTGCCGTGCAGCACTCGCCGTCGGTGCTGCACTTCGGGCCGAGCGCGCCACACGAGAACGTCGGCCCCGGCACGCTGGTGTCCTCGCCGGCGTCAGGGGAGCCGGGGCCGGAGCTGCTGCTGCTCCCACACGCGGCGACGAAGAGGACGACGGAGGCGAAGGCGAAGGCGAAGGCGAAGGCGAAGGCGGCGCGACTGCGAAGCGGCATGGGATCTCTCCGGAGTGCAAGTCGAGGGCCGGTGAAGCTTACATTGTAAAGTGGCGGAATCCTGGCGCTGCCGAGCGGGCGGTTTGTGCCAGCCGGGCATGGCTGACAGGCGGTGCTCCGATTGCGCATCGCCACGCGTGGTGGTGGCTCGGGGGGGATCGCGTGTGGACCAGCGGCCTCTGTCGCGAGGAGGTGGCGCTGCTCGCGATCCGGGAAAAAAGGCACTTTCGGCGGCCCACTCTTGCCTACACGGTGCGGCACGGGCCGTGCTGAGGAGGAGGCATGACTCCCTCGTGGCGCCGCTTCGCATGCCTCCTCACGATCCCCGTCCTCTTCGCGACGGCCTGCAGCAGCGCCGAGGAGCCGAGCACCGAGTCGGGTGAAGACGAGATCAATTACCGGAGCACCTCCGGCCAGGAGTTCGCGCTCGCCACGAACGTCACGTTCAAGCTCTCGGCCGAGAACGCCGCTCTCACCGGCGACGCGAAGTCAGCAGCCGCCCTCGCGCAGGCGACGACGCTGCGCGACACCGTCCTCAACACCATCTCCACGGAGCTCGACAAGCTCTGGCCCGAGGACATGCGCATCTCGAACGCGAACGTCGCGATCCAGTACCGCCAGTCGAGCGCGAAGCTCGACGACCTGAAGGAGCTCCCCGCCGGCGCGGGCTACTCCTTCACCGTCACCGGCGAGTTCGCGGGCATCAAGGACCTCGAGCTCCGCCTCCCGATGAAGACGGTCGACGGGAAGAAGTTCCTGCCCGTCAACGCGGATCTCGGCGCAGGCGCGCAGGAGCTCCAGGTCACCGTCACCCCGATCGCGCGCAGCCTCAACGCCTACCCGAAGTACCTCGAGCTGTTCGAGGACGGCCTCGACATCAGCGCGCACTTCGGCGGCGATCACAACACGCCCCCGCAGGACATCAATCACGCGCGCTCGCTCTACGATGACCTCCTCGCTTCGGGCTTCAAGTCACCGGTCGCGAAGTTCGAGGACCTCAAGATCGACTCCGGCCCGCTCAAGAGCACGATCAAGGTGAAGGGCGCGGACGTCGTCGTTCGCGTGAACATCTTCCACGTCGACATGAGCACGCCGGAGACGCGTGACCTCGTCGTGAACGCCTACAAGAGCGCCGCGAAGACTGCCGACGTCATCATCTACGACGGACACGCGGGTCGCCGCCTCGACTACTCGGGCGTCGTGCTCGCGTACAACCCGGCGCGCGCGTCGATCCCCGCGAACGACTTCAAGACCTTCGAGACGACCACGAAGCAGCAGGTCTACCTGTTCAACGGCTGCGAGACGTACACGGGCTACGCGGACAAGCTCTACGAGAACCCGAAGCGCAACGTCGAGAACACGGACGTCATCACGACCGGGAACTATTCGGCCATCCAGTCGAAGGCCAATCAGGTGATCGCGTTCATCCACTCGTTCATCGACCAGAAGACCGGCAACTGGATTCCGCGGTCGTGGGACAGCGTTCTCACGCGCATGAACTCGGTCGGCGAGCGGTCCTGGGTTCACATCTACGGAGTGCACGGCCTCGACGACGACCCGAAGGCCAGCCCGCTCGCGGACGTGTCGAAGGTCGGCGCGATCTGCCGGACGGATGCGGATTGCGGCGCGGTGGACAGCCGTTGCATCACGACCGCGACGAAGAAGGTTTGCGGGATGGCTTGCGCGGATACGGCCGGGTGTCCCGCGGGGACCAAGTGCGTGCTGCCGCGGGGGAAGATTTCGGCCGACGATCAGCAGTGCTCTCCCTAGTCGGGCTCCGCCCCTCGCTTCGCGAGCCTCCCCGCGATGTGGACTTTTCCGGCGTGATTCGCCTTCGGCGAACGGCGCCGATTTCACGCCTGCGTCGAGCGAGACTGTGGCCTTCCGCTTGTGAGGTCTGACGATCGCTCGCGGGGTGGCGGATCGAGAAACGGCGTGCGTTGCGCGCGCGGCCTGAGCGGGCCGCTGCGGCCAATCGGGATGAGGGGAGGGGGGCCCCGAGATCGTAGAGGCCTTGACGAAATCGCCGGCTTCGAACGCGGATCGGCATCGAATTTCGAGGTGGCGAGACGAGGAGACGCGTCGATTGTAGAGGCCTCTACAGTCTTGCCGACGATTCACTCGGTTCTCGTGTGAGGTCGATAGCTTCGGGCGGACGCGACGTTCAGATTCGTCCAGGTCTCTACAGTTTCGGAGGGGGACCTCCCGGCTACCTCCCGGCTGGGCCGCGACGCATCAGCTCCGGCACCGGGGAAGTCGCGGCCTTCAGGCGGACGGAAACCGGAAACGGGACACCGGAAATGCTCCCCCACTCGCCTGGGGCATTTCCGGTCTCCGGTTTCCGGTTTCCACGTTTGTGCGGTGACTACTTGGCGACGCCCGCGCTCTGGATCTTCGTCATTTTTACGCCGGGCGTGGCGGCGCGGGACTTGGCGGGAGCGGCACGGCCCGCCTTCGGGGGAGACTTCGCGCTCGCGACGGCACCCGTGGTCGGCGGGACAGGGACACTGACCGCAGGCGCCGGCGGAGCGATGACCAGCGGGACCGCGATGGTGGCCGCTGGCGGCGGAGGGGCCGGAGGGGCAGGGGCGGCCGCGGCGGACTTTGCCGGCTCCGGCGACGAGCCCGAGGAGGCGACGATCACGAGGAGCGCGAGGAGGGCGGCCGAGGCGCCGCCGATGAGCATCAGCTTCTTCTTCCTGTTCGGCGGGGTCGCGAACGGATTGTCCTCGGCGTCGCCGTAGCTGTTGCTGCCGAGCTCGTGCTCGCTCGGCTCGGCGCACAGATCGGTCGTGAACGCAGGCGGTGGGGCGCTGAAGAGGTCGCGCGGGATGGAGGCCGGCGGGCCCGCCGCAGCAGCCGCTGCCGCGCGCGAGTTCAGAGCGAAGAGGTCGATGACACCCGAATCTTCTCGTTCCACATCCTCTTCCTATGCAAGAGCCGCGTCGTCTTAGGAGAGGACGACGGCACTGGAAAAACCGTGCGCTTGCACCTCTGCCGAGGCCCGCGCGCGGAAAGTTGCGGCGACAGCGCTCGTGAGCGCGGGCGAGGGGACTCGGGGTGGATCACGGCGGCACCGGCACGTGTGATGCACGTCATGGGGTGGCTCGGAGCGCGCGACGCTGCCGAGCCCGTGTGGAGGAAGCCATGGGAACCGCGCTCGGGAGCTCTCAGCAGAACGAGGAGTTTCGGTCCGAGAACATCGACGTCGAGCTGCACCTGGTCGAGTGGCCCTTCGAGGTCGTCGTGGAGGGCAGGCCCTACGACGCGGACCGCTACCGCGAGCACTTCGCCTCGGCGTATCGCAACGAGCGCGGCGCCGAGTTCCACGAGTACGAGCGCGTCGTCGCGCCCGGTTCTTGCGACAGCCTTCTCGTCGCGCACGCGAACCTGCTCGCTGCGCTCTTCGGGAAGGATGCCTCGTATGCAACATCGCGTGACTCGTGCCCTCGCCGCCGCTGGATTCTCGATGCTCTTCGCGCTCACGGCCGCGTGCGGCGGTAGCGCACCGGAGGCGAAGGCGCCGGGCGCAGATCCGACGGATGCACCACGCGTTGGATCGAGCGACCCGGATCCGGCGTCAGACAGCACGCCCACGCCCGTCGGCGCCGACGCGCCGAAGCCCACCGTGGCCGCCGTCGTGAGCGCCGACAACGGCTCGGACATCATCCCGCCCTTCTCGAGCAGCAAGACCCCCGCGAAGAAATCGAGCTCCGGCAAGGCCTCGAAGAAGAGCGCGAAGCCGAAGAAGAAGGGCTGAGCAGTGGTGACACCGAGGGGCGCACCGCGAATCACGTGACCTTGCAGTAGGCCGGGCTAGTAAAGGCTACGTTCCTAACGCGCCCGCGCAGTCACGCGCGCTTTCCCAAGCCGGGCGCCGCGGAGGGCGACCCCAGCCATGACCAAGCGAACCACAGGTCGCTACGAGCGAACCTCCGTCGGTGGAGAGGAGGTCGCGTCGTTCATCCCGCATCCGCTGCCGCCCGCGAGGCCGCCGGTCGCGCTCGATGCTGCCCTCACCCAGCGTGTTCGCGTGGCGGAGCAGGCGCTCGTTCGCCTCGAGCTCGCGGGAGAGATGGTCCCGTCGCTCGACTGGTTCATCTACGCCTTCGTTCGCAAGGAGGCCGTGCTCTCGTCGCAGATCGAGGGCACGCAGGCGACGCTCGTCGATCTCCTCAACTTCGAAGCGCAGGAGGGCGGGGAGGGGGGCGCGCCGCCGAGCGCCGACGTCGAGGAGGTCTGCAACTACCTCGACGCGCTCTCCTTCACGCGCGCCGAGCTCGCGAAGCCGAGGGGACTTCCGCTCTCCATGCGGCTGCTCAACAAGACCCATGCGCGGCTCATGCGCGGAGTGCGCGGTGCCGACAAGCACCCCGGCGAGGTGCGGCGCAGCCAGAGCTGGATCGGCGGCAGCCGCCCCGGGGACGCGGCGTACGTACCGCCCCCGCCCCATGCGCTCGCGGACGCGCTCGGAGCGTTCGAGAAGTACCTTCACCGGGACGACGACGCGCTGCCTCCGCTCGTGCGCGCCGGGCTCCTGCACGTCCAGTTCGAGACGATTCACCCGTACCTCGACGGTAACGGCCGCATCGGACGCCTGCTCGTGACGCTGCTCCTCGAGCACTGGAAGCTGCTCACGAAGCCGCTCCTCTATCTGAGTCTCTTCTTCAAGCGGCATCGCGCCGACTACTGCGCGCGCCTCACCGCCGTCCGCACGACGGGCGATTGGGAGGGCTGGCTCGACTTCTTCCTCGACGGCGTGGCGACGATTGCCGAGGAGGCGGTGGCCTCCGCGCGCGAGCTGTTCGCGCTCGTCGCCGCCGACCGCGAGCGCGTCCTCGCGCGCGACGGCATGTCGATCGCCGCGTCGCCGCGCTGCGCCTCTTCGAGCTCCTGCCGCGGCACCCGGTCGTGACGATCGCGTCCGTCATCGCGCTCATCGAGACGACGAAGCCGACCGCGGGCCGCGCGGTCGAGCTGCTCGTGAACGCCGGTGTGCTCGCGGAGACGACGGGCAGGAAGCGGGATCGGTCGTTCGTGTATCGGGCCTACCTGGACCGGCTGCGCGTGGGCACCGAGCTCGACGTTCCGCGAGGCCAAATCTAGGCTTCATCCCCGCTTCATCCGGGCCCACGTGTCGTAGAGCTCGCGGAGGTGAGCCGGCTTGTGCCTGCAGATCCTGTACGCGGTCGTCACCACCACGCGCACCGGATTCAGTGGAACCGTGCCGAAGCCCATGAGCACCGGCTGCCCGTAGTCGGCGAACTTCTTGTTTCGCAACGGCTGGTCCCACCGGGTGCCCGGCAGGTTCTCGAGAACGACTCGCGCGAAGTACATGCCGATGTCCATCGCCAAGGAGAAGGTTCTGTTCGTGAGGCCCTCGGTCGGGATCTCGATCGGAAAGACCAGGCTCGCCCGCGTCTCCGCAATCTCCTCGGCTGTCTTCTTCCGGGTCTCGACCTGGCCCTCGAACCACCGGCCCAAGTCCTCCAGCGATTCAGGAGTGGCGTCCGGCTCCCAACTTGCGTACCCGGAGGTGCTCTTCACCGCCTTCGTGAGCTCAGCGATGCGCCCTGGGCTCGCGTTGTGGAACCATGCCGCGTACGCGAGCAGGTCCTCCTTCGAGATGTCGCCAAACTCCAATGTGAATGGCGGCTGGATGGTCGAGTAGCTCATCTGCGACGTCCTCGGCTTCAGTGAATCACGATACCAACGCCGGCTTTGTCGAGCGTTTGGCTTCGCGGACCAGACGGACCGCCGCCCACGCGACCGCAGGATTCCCGGCCGCACGCGCCGATCATGAGAAGGGATTGAACGTCAGCTCTCACACGTCGAGCAGCTTGCGGTCCTCCCAGACGTCGACGTGATCGCCGGCGAACAAGAAGCGCCAACCCGGTGCCAGCCCGAGGAATCTCAGAGCTTCTGGGGACCGTTCGGCGAGATGCACGACGTGAAGGGGCTCGAAGAAGTCCTTCGCTGTCGAGAGCTTCTCGCCCGCCCAGATGAACCACCCGGTCGTGTCTCCCTGCGGAGAGTGGCGCATGCCGTTCAACGGCTGCAAGCCACCGGTGCGCACGTTCCGCGCGATGCCGACCTTCAGATGGGTCGGCGAGGCGGTCCACTGCGCCCCGTACTTCGTGCACAGCGCTTGCTGCTCTTGAATGACGTCGCGAAGAGGCGAGTCGGTAGGCATCTCAATCCCCCGGATCAGCATGGCGCGGCGTGAACTGCCACTTGCGCATGCGCTTCTTCGAGTCTTCCGGGTGGCCGCCCGTGCCCTCGAAGCCGACGAGGTACACGTGGCCGTCGTACCAGCCCGTCACCAGCGCGTGCTTGCCGTCCGGCGTCACCGCAACGCCGCTGCCTCGATCCATCGCCGGGATCGGGAACACGCGGGCCGTCCAGTCGCTCGTGTCGACCACCGACAGGCTGCGGCTCTCGCCGTAATCTGCAGAATACACGTATCTGCCGTCGTTCGAGACCGCGATGCTCTTCGGCGCGGTGCCGATCTGCACGCGATGCTCGACCGTCTCCTTCGCGACGTCCATCGCGTGGAGCTGCGAGAAGTTGAGGCACGAGATGTAGAGCGTCTTGTCGTCCGGGGAGAGCGCGAGGTGCCGCGGACACTTGCACACGGCGAAGTGGTGGTTCTTCTCGAGGTCCTTGCCCTCGAAGACGTCGATCGTGTCGCTGTAGAAGTTCGCGACGTACAAGATGCCCGCCTTCGACATGGCCATCCCGCGCGGCTGCTTGCCGACGTCGAGCGTGCGCACCACCGTTCCCGTCGCGACGTCGATCTGCGTCACCGACTTGCCCATCCAGTTCGCCGCGAACACGCTCTTGCCGTCGGGCGAGGCGACGAGGATCTTCGGGTGCTGCCCCGCCTTGATCTCGTGCGTCATCTTCCGCGTCGCGAGGTCGACGAACATCACCGAGTTTCGCGAGAAGTTCGAGATGAAGAGCGTCTTGCCGTCGACCGAGAGCGCGCTCTCGCAGATGATCCCGGGCACGTCGAGCTGGTCGACGATGGCGAGCGTGCGCGCGTCGTAGATGGTCACGTTCTTCGTGTCGCGCTGACCGAAGTTCGTCACGAAGAACCGCGTCCCGTCGTGCGAGAGCGTCGCGCCCTTTGGCATCGAGCCCGTCGGAGCGACCTCCTGCACCTCCACGACCGGCGGCTCGGCAAGCGCCGGCCCGCCATTTAACAGGCCTCCCAGCACGCAGGCGGCCCCCAGAAGCGTCGCGCCGACCCTCATCGGCCCAGCGTATCGACTCGAGGCGCCGCTGGACCACTCTGCGGCTGAACCTCGCCTTCCGGCATCGATGTACGGTCACCTCGCGACGTCACCGCATTCGCGATGACGCACGCAAGACACGCGACACTCCAGCGGAAGTCGATACGCTGCTCAATGGCGGAGGTCTGCATGACGGTCGAGGTCAGGGCGCGGTCGGGTGCAGCACGCTGGATTGTGATGGTCACCACAGTGGCCACTCTCCTCATTGCAGGCGGCGCCGCCATCGTCGCATGCGGCAGTGACGAGGCCGTGCCCTCGGCCGAGGACGGCGGAGCCGAAGGCTCATCCGTCGACGCACCCCTGACGCCTCCTCCTCCTGTCGACGGCGCTACGCCGATCGATGCGGGCGTCGTCGACGGCGCGTGTGACGCCGCCGCGCAAGCCGACGCGGACATCGACTGCAACGGCAAGTGCGGACCGGTGAAGGACCCGTGCACCGGCAAGGTGAAGCAGTGCGGCGGCTGTCAGGCCGTCACCGTCGACGGCGGAGCGACCGAGCCGCGCGTCTGCGATCTCGTCACCAACTCCTGCATCAAGCCGAAGGTCACCTGCACCGAGCTCGGCGCCGAGTGCGGCACCGTCAAGGACAGCTGCGGTAACTACCTCGACTGCCCCGACACGAACCCGAAGGGCTGCGTCGCGGGCAAGGAATGCGACCCCGACACGCACAAGTGTCGCGACTGCCAGGCCGTGACCTGCAAGGACCTCGGCTACGAGTGCGGCTTCGCCTGGCTCGGCTGCGGTGAGGACATCGCCGCGAACCAGACCGATTGCGGCGGCTGCGCGAACGCGGCCGACGGCGGCGCGCGCGTCTGCAACGGTGTCTTCCACACCTGCGAGCCGAGCTGCGTGCCTGCTTCTGCCGCCGTGCTCTGCGCGGCCGCGAAGGCGAAGCGCGGCGTCGCGTGTGGCGTCATCTCCGACGGCTGCGGCGGCACCGTGAGCTGCGATTCGGTCGCGGGCTTCGGCTGCGCGAACGGCGAGAGCTGCGGAGTCCGCGGCCTCGCCAACCGTTGCGACAAGAAGCAGATCGCCGACGAGTGCAAGGCCACGGGGCGCACCTGCGGTCAGGTCACCAGCGTGTGCACGGGGCTCGCCGTCCAGTGCGGAGACTGCGCCGCGGGCGAGGTCTGCAACTCGAACGGCGTCTGCGGAAAGCCCTGCACGGCCAAGACGTGCGCCGACTTCGCCGCCTTCGAGTGCGGGACGTTCGACGACACCTGCGGCTCCACCGTCACCTGCGGGGCCTGCGCGAGCGGCGTCTGCAACAACACGACGAAGACGTGCTGCAACGCCAACACGTGCGCGGGGTCGTATCCCGGCAAGTGCGGAGACAACCTCGCGAACGGCTGCGGGCAGAACGTCCTCGACTGCGCCTGCGCGGCCGGCTCGACGTGCACGACGACCGGCGGCGCGACGCCTCCTCCTCCCGTGAGCACGCCCGGCATGTGCTGCACGCCGAAGGTCGCGGCCGACTACACCGCTGCCGGGCAGTGCGGAACGAACCTCCCGAACGGCTGCGGTGCGTCCACGATCAACGTGTCGTGCGGCGCCAACAAGGAGTGCGTGAACAACGCGACGGGCGCGCCCGGCGCCGCGCCGCCGAGCGGCACGCCCGGCAGCTGCTGCACGCGCACGGACACTTGCAACCTCGCCTCCGGCACGTGCGGACCGATCCAGAACTCGTGCCGCCCTGCCGGCACGACGACCGCGTGCAACAAGTGCGTGGCCCCGACCTCGTGCGTCGCCAACACGTGCTGCCAGCCAGCGCCCGCGTGCACCGGCGGCGGCAACGCCGGCGGCGAGTGCAACACGACCAAGGCGCCGATCGACGCGGGCTGCGGCTCGAATCGAACCTGCGCGTGCAAGGCCGGCCTCGTCTGCAACTGCGCGGGCAAGGCATGCACCGCCTCCGACGGCGCCGGCGTCTGCACCGCACCGCTCACCTGCGCGAGCCCGGGCTACGCCGGCAACTGCGGCACCGCCCTGCCGAACGGCGTCGGCGGCACCATCAACTGCGGATGCGCGAGCGGCAAGGTCTGCTCGACCGCCACGGCAGGCGCCGTCGGCACGTGCGGGTGCAACAATCCCACGGGCGCCCCCTACACCTGCGCGAACGTCCCCGCCGGTCCTGCCCAACCCGGCGGTGACGCATGCGGCTCGTTCAACGACGGTTGCGGCGCGACCCTGACCTGCAACTGCGCCCCCGGCACGGTGTGCAACACGACGCCGAACCCCAACGTGTGCTGCACGCCCGCGACCTGTCCCGCGGTCCCCGCGGTCGGGACGGCATGCGGAAACGTCAACAACGGCTGCACGACGGTGAGCTGCTCGTGTCCCTCCGGCGTGGGCAAGGAGAACTTCGCCTGCGTCGCCGGCGCATGCGCCTGCGTGAAGGACACCTGCCGAGGCCGCGCCGGGCCCCAGCCGGATCGCTGCGGAGGGACTCTCCAGTGCGGAGGTTGATCGTCATGAAGGAGCTGCTCACCGCCGGTCTCGTCATCGCCCTCGTGGGCGCCGGCGTGGCCATCACCGCTTGCGGAAGCGACAACGAGGCCGAAGGAGGAGACGACGGCGGCGGCGGCGGCATCGGGTTCGTCTCCGACGGCGGCCCCGGCGGCGACACCGGTCTCATGGGCTGCGCGAAGTCGACCAAGAAGGCAGAGAAGCTGCCGGTCGACATGGTCATCGGGCTCGATACGAGCTTCTCGATGGACTTCGACAGCAAGTGGGTCAACGTCCGCAACGCGCTGAAGACGTTCGTCGCCAATCCGCAGTACGCGGACCTCGGGATTGCCCTCCAGTTCTTCCCCCTGCGAAAGCAGTGCAACGTCGTCGACTACGGCGCGCCCGCCGTGAAGCTCGGCCTGCAGCCTGCCGTGAAGGCTTCGATCATCACCTCGCTCGACGCCCAGCAGATGGCCGGCGGCACGCCCATGGTGCCGCTCCTCGAGGGGCTCACCAGCTACCTGCACGCGAACCCGAACCCTGCGCGCAAGCAGGTCATCGTCCTCGCCACCGACGGCGTGCCCGACGACACATGTCTCGCTCCCACCGCGGGCGCGAAGGCCAACACCATCGAGAACGCGGTCGCAGTGGCCGGCGCGGCGTTCAAGGGCACTCCCTCGATCCCCGTCTTCGTCATCGGTGTCGGCAGCGAGCTCACCGCGCTGAACGCCATCGGTCAGGCCGGCGGAACGGGCGATGCGGTGCTCGTCGACACGGCGGCGGACGCGCAGGCCGCGTTCCTCAAGGCGCTCGACAACATCCGTCGCGCGGCCATTCCGTGCGACTTCCCGCTCCCGTCGACCGACGTCGACGTCGCCAACACCAACGTCTCCTATACGGCCTCGGACGGCACGTCGAAGACGTACGTCTCGGTCGGCAACGAGGCCGGGTGCTCGAAGGCGCCGAACGACGGCTGGTACTTCGACAACGAGGCGAAGCCGACGAAGGTGATCCTCTGCGCCGGAGCCTGCAGCGTGGTCAAGGCGGACGACGGCGGCTCGGTCGACGTCGTCTTCGGCTGCCCGCGCGTCGTTCGCTGACACGCGGACACGCTGAGGCAGCTCACGCGCGGCTCAGGGGCGTTCGCCTCGTGCGAGCCGCGTGTCGATCTCGGCAAGCAGCGGCGGGACGTCGGCGATCGTGTCGACCACGTAGTGCGCGCCCGCGGCATGCATGCGCTGGCGCGCACGCGTGATCCGCCGCTCGTACTCGTCCGGGGCAAGCCGCTCGATCTCCGCGAGGTTCAGCCCCATCTCGTTGCCCGTCTTCGCGAGGCCGATGCTCCACATGCCGGCGTTCAGGCCCTCGTGGATGTCCGGCAAGGTGTCGCCCACCTTCACGATCGCCTCCATCGGGAAGATGCGGAGGTTCTTCGCGTTCTCGAGGCACATCCACGGCTCGGGCCGCCCGAACGGCACCTGGGATGCGCAGACGGTCGAGTCCGGCTCGTAGCCGCGCCTCTTCGCCTCGCGAACGAGCAGCTCCATCATGTCGGAGAGGTAGCCGGTCGTGGACCCGATCTTGAGCCCGCGCTTGCGGAAGGCCGCGACCGCCTCGAGGCACCCCGGGATCAAGTCCGCGTAGTCCGCGAGGCACGCGAGCTGGAGCGGGACGAACTCGGTGAACATCGCGTCGATGTCCTCCTCCGTGCACTCGCGCCCGTGCTTGGCTCGCCAGCGCACGGCGACCTCCAGGAGCTTCGCTATGGATGCAATATGCACGCGCTTGTGTGCGCCCATCGGCACGCGCGCCTCCTCGATCGTGATGGGGACGCCCTTGCGTCTGAAGACCTCGACGAAGACGACCGCGGGCGCGTAGCACCCGTAGTCCATCGTCGTCCCGGCCCAGTCGAGGAGGATTGCCTTCAGCGGTTCGGTATAGGTTGGTCGCGCCACGCTCCGAACATGGGCACGCCGCGCGCGCCTGTCAGGCGGGGGAAGCCGAGTCGACGCCCATTTTTGCAAGGACGTCGCGGATCGCGGCAAGCAGGTTCAGCACGTCGCTCTCGAAGATGCGACCGATGCTGCCGATGCGAAAGCAGTCCGCATGGGTGAGCTTGCCGGGATAGATCGCGAAGCCGCGATCGCTGAGGCCCTCGTAGAACGCCTCGAACGCGAACTTCGCGTGCCCCGGGTACCGGAACGTCGTGATGATCGGGCCCTGCAGCTCCGGCGGCAGATACGCGGCGAAGCCGAGCGCCTTCATCCCGCTCGTGAGCGTCTTCTGGCAGGCGCGATAGCGCGCGCCACGCGCGTCGACGCCGCCCTCCTCTGCGAGCTCGCGGAGCGCCTGGTGGAACGCGAGGATGGCGTGCGTCGGCGGCGTGAACCGGAACTGCCCGTCCTTCTCGAGGCCCTTCCACTGCGCGTGGAGGTCGAGGCTGAGGCTCCGCGCCGTGCCCTCGGAAGCGAGTAGCGGCTCGCGACGCGCGAGGACGAACGAGAAGCCCGGAACGCCCTCGATGCACTTGTTGGCCGACGACACGATGAAGTCGATCGCGCATCGCTCGAGGTCGATCGGGATCGCGCCGAACGAGCTCATCGCGTCGACGATGAAGCTCTTCTTCGCGTTGCGGACCACGCGGCCGACCTCCTCGATGGGGTTGACGAGGCCCGTCGTGGTCTCGGAGTGGACCATCGCGACGTGCGTGATGGCGGCGTCCTTCGCGAGCGCGGAGGCGACGGCGGCCACGTCGGGCAGCGTGTCCTCGGCGTAGGTCTGCACGGTGCAGGCAATGCCGTGCACCTCGGCCATACGCACGATGCGCTTGCCGTAGGCGCCGTTGACGATGACGAGGAGCTTGCCGTTCTTCGGGATCGCCGAAGAGACGACCGACTCGATGCCGAAGGTGCCGCTCCCCTGGACGAGCACGGCCTCGTAGGCGTCGCCGCCTCGACCGATCTCGAGCAGCGCGTGCCTCACCTCGCGGACGACGGCGATGAACTCACCGTCACGCGAGCCGAGGTCGCGCAGCATCGCCTGGCGGACGGTGCGGCTCGTCGTGAGCGGACCGGGCGTGAAGAGCAGCTTGTCGGTGGCGCCGGAGACTTTTCGCTCGTTCGGGATCATGGCGGAGGAGACTACATGGGCGGCACGCCGTTCGCACGGCGCTGGGAGGAGGCGGCCCCCATGTTCGAGGTCAACGTCAGCTGCCGCGGCATCGACTGCTTCGTCGAGCTCCTCGGTCAGGAGCGCATCGCCGCGGTGAAGCAACTGGCCGAGGTCGTCCATGGGCTCGTCGGCCAGCGCGCGATCTGGAACCTCAACTCGACCAAGAGCGGCGGCGGTGTGGCAGAGATGCTGCGATCGCTCCTCCGCTATGCGCGCGGGCTCGGCGTCCAGGTGCGGTGGGGAGTCATCGAGGGGCCGCCTGAGTTCTTCCGCATCACGAAGCGCCTGCACAACGCGCTGCACGATTCGCACGGGGACGGGTCGCCGCTCGGGCTCGAGGAGCGGGTCATCTACGAACAGGTCATGCGTGACAACATCGTCGCGCTCGATGCCGTGATCCAGCCGGGCGACGTGGTCATCTGCCACGACCCGCAGACCGCGGGCCTCGTGCCCCACCTCGTCGAGCGGGGGATCCCCGTCATCTGGCGCTGCCACATCGGTCACGAGGACCGCGGCATGGACGTCGACGCGGGGTGGGAGTTCTTGCGCAAGTATCTCGCCGACGTGCCCCTCGCGGTCTTCTCGCGCGAGTCGTACGCGCCCATCTGGCTGCCGCGCATGCGCGCCGTGGTGCTCCCGCCGAACATCGATCCGTTCTCGGCCAAGAACCAGGCCATGGAGGAGCCCGCGATCCGGGCGATCCTCGGGCACGCCGGGCTCATCGATGACGCCGGTGGTGGGGCCGGCGTCTTCACGCGCGACGACGGCAGCATCGGTCGCGTCGACCGCAAGGCGGAGGTGGTCCGCCTCGGCCGTGCGCCGTCGTTCGACACACCGCTGGTCGTGCAGGTCTCGCGCTGGGACCGGATGAAGGACCCGCTCGGCGTGCTGCATGGCTTTGCAGCGCTGGCGAAGGCGCAGGGCGCTCACGGCGCGCAGCTCGTTCTCGCGGGCCCGAACGTGCGCAGCGTGGCGGATGATCCCGAAGGGGCGGGGGTCCTCGAGGAGGTCGAGAAGGCGTGGCGCGACTTGCCGGATTCGCTCCGGGAGCTCGTGGACCTCGTGCAGCTCCCCACGGTCGACAACGAAGAGAACGCGGCCATGGTCAACGCGCTGCAGAGGCACGCGACCGTGATCGTGCAGAAGAGCCTCCGCGAAGGCTTCGGGCTCACGGTCACCGAGGCGATGTGGAAGCGGAGGCCCGTCGTCGCGAGCGCCGTCGGCGGGATCCAGGACCAGATCCGCGACGGGATCGACGGGCTGCTCGTGCACGACCCGCTCGACACCCAGGAGTTCGGCCGCGTGCTCGAACGCGTGCTCACAGATCACGAGCTCGCCGCTCGCCTCGGCGAGGCGGGCCATACGCGCGTGCGAGAGCACTACCTGAGCATCGCGGCGCTCGAGCACTGGGCGGAGCTCGTCCGGTTGCTCTTCGGCGTGAAGCAACCGCTCACCGCCGCGGCGGCGGCTCCGAGCAACGCGGCCTGATCGGCCTTTTCTTGAACAGCGGCTACCCAACTGCGTACGCTCGTAGGCATGGCTGAGCTGGGCATGTCTCGCGTGATTGGGCTGGCTGCATTGTCGTTCGTTTCGCTCGCCTCGACGGGGGCACAGGCCCAGGCGACGCCTCCCGCATCGGACGCCGCGCAACCGTCTTCGCCGGCAGCCCCGCCGAGCTCGGCACCGACGACGACGCCTCCCACGTCGACGACGCCGCCTGCGTCCACGAACGCGGTCGAGCCGCCCGTGACTCCGCCGCCCGCCCCGCCCGACGGTGAAGCGCACCCGCACAGCGGCAACGGTCACGGCGGCGGCGGTCACGGCGGTCACGGTGGTCATCGGGGCCACGGCGGCCGCCCCGGTCCCGGCCCCGGCCACGATGGGCGCGCGGGCGAAGGCGCTCATGACGGCGGTGGTCAGGAGGCCGGCGGTCATCAGGGCCGAGGGCGCCCGTACTTCGGAGGCCTCGGCTACGCGTCCGTCGGCCTGATGACAGGCGGCTTCTCGGCGATGCAGGCGACGCTCTCGCAGAGCAGCGCCCTCGGCGGCGGCTATGACGCTGCGCCGACGGGGTTCGTGTTCGGCGGCGGCGGCGGCGTCCTCATCAATCGCCTGTGGGTCGGAGGCAAGGGCTTCGGCATGATCGTCGACACGCCGAGCTCGACCCGTGGCACCGCGAGCCTGAGCGGCGGGGGCGGTGGCGGAGAGGTCGGCTACGCCGTCGTCGCGAGCCCGCACTGGCTCGTCGTTCCGTTCGTCGGTGTCGGCGGCTTCGGCTACTCGCTCAGCGTGACGAACGCCGGAAGCAACCCGCTTCCGATCTACGCGGGTGAGAGCATCGGCCGCGGCGGTGAGTCGAAGTACACGGCGGGGTTTCTGACGGGTGAGCTCGGGCTTCGCGTGAGCCGCCTCATCTTCTGGGGCAACGCCGGGCTCATGGTCGGCGCCGAGATGGGCTACCTCTCGGCCCTGCAGCGCGCGGCGTGGGAGTCGAGCTCCGGGACGTCCGCGCCCGAGAGCGCGGAGCTACGCGGCGGCTACTTCCGCCTGATCATCGGCGGCGGCGGCTTCTCGCATCGCGGCGGACCGCACGACGGCGAGCATCACCCGAAGGAGTGACGGCTCATCGCCGCTGCGCTCGCCGGAGCGCTGACGCCTCACTCGGCGGGGATGCTCTCGACCCCGGGTAGCCCGCGCGACGAGACCGCCTCGCGCTCGCCGCTGTCGCGAGCGTCCGAGGTCCGGCGGTCCTTCGCGAGCAGGATGTAGAGCGACGGGACGACGAACAGCGTGAACATCGTGCCGATCGCCATTCCTCCGACGAGGACGACGCCGATCGAGTTTCGCGCGACGGCCCCGGGCCCCGTCACGAGCGTGAGCGGGAAGTGGCCGGCGACGGTCGCGACCGTCGTCATGAGGATGGGGCGGAGCCGCGTCGACGTCGCCTGCTTGATGGCCTCGAGCTTCGAGGCGCCCCTCTCCTGCTGTGCGTTCGCGAACTCGACGATGAGGATTCCGTTCTTCGACACGAGGCCGACGAGCGTGACGAGCCCGACCTGCGAGTAGATGTTCAGCGTGGTCGTCCAGCCCTGGGTGAGCGCGAAGCGCATGCCGGGCGGCCCCGAGAACTTCAGGAACGTGAAGATGAGCGCGCCGAACATCGCGAGCGGCACGGAGCCGGCGAGGATGACGAGCGGATCGCGGAACGAGTTGAACTGCGCCGCGAGCACCAGGAAGATGAGGAGCACCGCGAGTCCCATCGCCGGGAGGAACTTCCCGCCCTCCTGGCGTAGCTGGCGCGACTCGCCCGTGTACTCGACGCGATAGCCGGGCGGCAGCTTCTTCGCGGCCGCGGTCTCGAGGACCTTCAGCGCGTTGTCGAGGCCCTGCGTCGCGATGCCCGAGAGCTTCACGGCGTTGAGCTGCTGCACGCGGTTCAGCGTGCGCGGCTCGATGCCCTCCTTGAGGGTCGCGATGGCGCTGAGCGGGATGAGCTGACCGCCGGGGCCGGTGACGTGGACCTCGGCGAGCTGCTCGGGCGTGAGGCGGCTCGCGCGCTCGATCTGAGGGATGACCTTGTAGCTACGGCCCTCGATGTCGAAGCGGTTGACGAAGTTGCCGCCGAGCATCGAGCCGAGGTCGGCGCCCACCTGCTGCATCGTGAGGCCCATCGCGGAGATCTTGTCGCGGTCGAGCACGATCACGGTCTTCGCCTGGTCGATCTTCACGTCGACGAACGGCGGGAACGCGAACTTGCCGCTCTTCGCGGCCTCCTGCGAGAGCTCCTGGGCGTACTCGAGGATCTCCTCGTGGGGCGCCGTCGAGGCGATGACGAACTCGACAGGGAAGGTGCCCGGGCTCGGGAGGGGAGCCGGGAGGAACATCGGCGCATGGATGCCGGCGATGTCGGAGGTCTTGCCGGACAGCTCGGCCTGGAGATCGAAGATGTTGCGCTTCCGCTCGTCCCACGGCTTGGCGAGCATGCCGCCGAAGCCGCCCGTCGCGAACGTGATCTGGAACGAGTGATCGAACTCGGGCAACGACTCGAAGCGCTGCTCGATCTGCGCGGAGTACGCCGACGTCTGCTCGAGGCTCGCGTTCGCGGGGACCTCGGGCGCGGTGAAGACGGCGCCCTGGTCCTCGTTCGGTGCCAGCTCGGTCGGCGAGAACATGTACATCGGCACGACGAGCAGCGAGAGCACGATCCACACGGCGTACACGGCGGGCCGTGCCTCGAGCGTGCGCGCGAGCACGCGCTCGTAGAGGCGACGCATCGCATTGAAGCCCGCGTCGATGTGGCGCGGCAGCCAGCCCGGATTGTGGTCGGGGCGGAGGAGCCGCGACGACATCATCGGCGAGAGCGTGAGCGCGACGATGCCGGAGATGAACACGGCGCCCGCGAGGGTGAACGCGAACTCGCGGAAGAGCGCGCCCGTGAGGCCACCCTGGAAGCCGACCGGCGCGTAGACCGCGGCGAGCGTGATGGTCATCGCGATGATCGGCGCGACAAGCTCACGCGCGCCGGCGAGCGCCGCCTCGAGGGGCGTCTTCCCCTCGCGGATGTTCCGCTCCACGTTCTCGACGACGACGATCGCGTCGTCGACGACGAGACCGACGGCGAGGACGATCGCGAGGAGCGTGAGCAGGTTCAGCGTGAAGCCGAGCACCTGCATGAGGAAGACGGCGCCGATGAGCGACACCGGGATCGCGACGAGCGGTACGAGGACCGTCCGGAGCGAGCCGAGGAACATGAAGATGACGAAGACGACGATGAGGATCGTCTCGATCAGCGTGGTGATGACCTCGTGGATCGCATTGTCGATGTACTTCGTCGAGTCGAAGGCGACCTGCGCCTCCATGCCGGAGGGAAGATCGCGCTTGATGGCGTCCATCTCCGCGCGGACCTTGGCGATGACGTCGAGCGAGTTGGCGTTCGGCAGCACCCAGACGCCCATGAACACGGCCTGCTTGCCGGACATGCGCACGTCCTGGTCGTACGTGTCGGCGCCGAGCACCACCTCGGCGACGTCCTCGAGGCGGATGAGGGTGTCGCCCTCGCGCTTGACGACGAGCTTGCGGAACTCGTCGACGGACTTCAGATCCGTCGTCGCCGTGAGGTTCACCTGGACGAGCGCGCCCTTGGTCTGACCGACGGCGGCGAGGTAGTTGTTGGACGCGAGCGACTGCCTCACCATGGAGGGCGTCACGCGGAGCGCGGCCATGCGATCGGGCTTGAGCCACGCGCGGATCGCGAAGGCACGGCCGCCGAGGATGTCCGCGCGCTGCACGCCTTCGATCGCGGAGAGCCGCGGCTGGACGACGCGCAGGAGGTAGTCGGTGACCTGGTTCTCCTCGAGGATCGTGGAGCCGAAGCTCAGATACATCGCGGCGATCTGGGCGTCCGAGGGCTCGATGTTGATCGCCGGGACCTCTGCCTCGGGGGGCAGGTCGGCGCGGACCTGGTTCACGCGCGCGTTGATGTCGGCGAGCGCGTTGCCGGCGCTCGCGTTGAGCTTGAGGCGGACGTTGATGGTCGAGAGCCCCTGGACGCTCTGCGACTCGATGTAGTCGATGCCGTCGGCGGCGGCGATGGACCGCTCGAGCGGCGTCGTGATGAAGCCGCGTACGAGGTTGGCGTTCGCGCCGACGTAGGCGGTGCGCACGGTGACGGTCGCGCTCTCGAGCTTCGGGTACTGGCGGACGTTCAGCGTCCGCATCGCCTGGAGCCCCGCGACGATGATCACGAGGTTCACGACGATCGCGAGGACGGGCCTCCTGATGAAGATGTCGGTGAATTTCATCGGATCACCGGTTCTGCGGCTTGGGGTCGAGGGCGGGCTTCGGGCCCGACGCGTCACCAATGAAGACAGGGGAGTTGTTGCGCAGCTTGAAGGCGCCCGTGGCGACGACCTCCTGGCCGGCCTTCACCCCGTCGAGGATCGTGACGAAGTCGCCGCGCGACTCGCCGACCTTCACGAACTGTTGCCGCGCGGTCTTCACCGGCTTGCCGTCCTGTGTCGTGCTCGAGCCGGCCGCATCCGCCTTGCGGTCCTCGACGACGAAGACGGAGTCGCCGTACGGCGCGTGGACCACGGCAGTCGCGGGGAGGGTGACGAACATCTTCTTGTCGGGGCGGACGACGTGGACGTCGACGAACATGCCCGAGCGGAGACGATCGCCGTCGTTCGGCATCGTCGCGCGGAGCTTGATGGTGCGCGTGACGCTGTCGACGGTCGGGTCGACGGCGGCGATGACGCCTTCCATTGGCGGTCCCTTGGCGCCGTCGAGCGCGACGCGCACGGGCATGCCGACCGCGACGTCGCCGAGGCGCTGCTGCGGCAGCGTGAAGTCGACGTAGAGCTTGTCGAGCGACTCGAGGACGGTGATGGCCGTTCCGGGGGTCAGGTACTGACCGACGTTGACCTGACGGATGCCGAGCTTGCCCGTGAAGGGCGCGCGCACCGTCTTCTTCGCGATCTGGGCCTGGATGGTCTCGGCCTCGTTCTTCGAGGTCTTGAGGACGTTGTCGTCGTTGTCGGCCTGGGCCTGCGAGATCGCCGCCTTCTCGACGAGGGCGCGCGAGCGGCCGGCGGTCGTCGTCGCGAGCTCCTTGCGCGAGATCGCGGACGCGAGCTGCGCGCGCTCGACGCTCGTGTCGAGCTCGAGGAGGACCTGCCCCTCCTTCACCAGCGCGCCGGACTCGAAGAGGATGCGCGTCACCGTCCCGGGCGCCTCGTTGCTCACGCTCACGCCCTTGGCGGCCGCGACGCTTCCGACGGCAGAGAGCGTTCCCTCCCAGGCTTGCTCCTCGGCGCGAGCGACACCGACGGCCTCGGGCGGCGGGCCGGCGGCCTCGGCCTTCTTGCCGAAGGCGATGAGGGAGCCGATCTGCGCGCCCTTGACGCCGGCGAGCACGACGATCACGGCGACGAGCGCGATTCCGGTGAGCAGATACGGGAGGACCTTCGAAGGACGTTTCGACACGGCGCTACGATGCCACGCGCCGCCACCGCATCTCGCAGTTTGTCGCAAATCCTGCGGGGTGCCGCCACAGTGCGGAAACCCCAGGGCTATTTCCCCGACGGAGCGGACCTACTGAGGCAAGGCAGAGCGCTCCCTAGCGCTCCGTGCGGCTCACTCCCCGCGCTGCGCGCGGTCGACGGCGTCGACGTCGGCGCCGACCACCCAGACGGTGCTCGCGCTCCGCACGATGCCGGTGAGCGGAATGGCGTTGGTCGCGCCTGCGGCCTCGCGCGCGCGCGCAAAGGCGCTCGGGTTCGTGTCGACGTCGACGGTGTCGAACGCGATCTTCCGCTCGGCGAGCCCGCGCTCGAGCGAGCGACAGGCGCTGCACCACTTCGCGCTGTAGACGGTGACCGGCGACGTCGTCAGCGACGAGACCTCCGGCGGCGCGAGAGCCGCAGCGCTCGCAGGGCTCGAGCTCCCTGCGATTCCGACGCCGACGCCGACGACAGCCACGAGAGCGAGGAGAGCCGAGCGCATGCGAGTCACCTCTACAGAGTACGGGACGCCGCGCTGCACGCAAGCTGCGCGCCGTCTCGGCGCGCGAGGTCTCAGCGGCCGAACGAAGGAATGCCGCCACCGACGGCGTCCGCGAGGAAGCGATCGGCGTTCACCTTGCCGTCGGCGTCCTTGAAGACGACGAAGTGGCCGTCGTAGCCGCTCGGCGCGTACTGGCGGACGACCGCGGTGAGGTTGCCCGCCGTGTTTCCGCTGATCGGCACGGCCGTGGCCGGGCTCATGAGGTCGTCAGGCTTCGTGACGCTCGCCGGCGGCGCCGCGACGGCCAGGTTGGCCGCGACGACGTACGTGAGCTGCGTGATCGGTGTCGCGTACGTGTCGCCTTGGCCGTAGGGAACGAACACGTGCTTGGCGAGCGGCCCCGCGCCGATCATCGCCGCCGCGTGGTTCAGCGGATCGGCAGGGTCGATCGCGTTCTGGAGCATCCCGAGCGCCGGATGCGAGGAGCTGACGTTCGCCGGGGACTCGGAGAGCACGACCGGCACGATCGCCGAGATGTTCACCGGGTTCTTCTTCGTGAGGAGCGAGTCGATGAGGCTCGCGCCGACGCCGCTGAACACCGCGCCCGTGACGTTCGACGTGTAGGGCATCGCGATCGCGCCCTCGGTCGCGCCCTGGGAATGACCCCAGAATGCGATGTTGCCCACCGTGATGTCGGCGCCCGTTGGCGACGTCGCCGCGGGAAGGGAGAGCGACCTGGCGAAGCGCACGAGCGCCATCTGGTCGGCCGCGCCCTGGAGGACGTTACCGCGCGCCGCCGCCGGATTCGTGAAGTTGAAGAAGAGGTTCTGCGGAGCGACCATCGAGGCGCCGCGCCGCGTGCCGTGCGCGACCTGATCGATCCCGAGCACGGCCATCTGCGTCGTGCCGTCGACGTTCGCCAGGCGCCCGGCGACGCCCTCCGTCACGTGGCTGCGGAAGCTGCCGCCGGTGCCGTGCGCATACACGACGAGCGGCCAGCCACCCGCGGGCATCGTCGTCTTCGGCACCGTGAGCGCGAGACAGACCGAGAGCGAGCCCTGCGTGGTGGGCTGCCCCGTCCCGTCGAGCACGAGGTCGCCGCCGTCCGCGGGCTCCTTGTAGGGGAGCGTTCCCTTCTGGAAGCTCGGCAGCGTGACGAGCGCGTGCAGCTCGTCGAACGCCGGGTCGGCCGCGGCCGGGCAAGCGCCCTGCGTGCACGGCGATACGGCGCCGCCTCCGCACTTGACCCAGCCCGAGGCGGTGGGCGCCGGCGCGGTCTCGACCGCCGTGGCGAGCTTCTGCGCGATCTGGTCGTGCTTGCCGACCGTGAACACCGCCGCGTTGACGAGCGTGCTCGTCGCGAACGACTTCGAGCCAGCCCACGTGCGGAGCGGCGCATACGCGGACCACGCGGCAGAGAGCGCTCCGCCCGGGTCGCTCGCGCCGAGCACCGCGGTGAGATCGGGAGCGACCGCGATCGCTCCGCCGCCTTTCGCCTTCGCCCCGTTCGTCATCAGCACGGCGTACGTGTGCCCGGGCTTCAGCGGCGCGCCCGTCGGCGGGCGGAAGCTCACGGCATTCGGGCAGACGTACGCGGTGCGCCCCGTTCCGCCCGACCACGCGTGAGCGAGATCGCCGCCCTCGCCCGGAGTGATGTCGACCCACTTGGTCGCGGAGTTGGTCTTGAGCGACCCGAAGTCGATCTCGCCGCTGAAGCGGAACGTGACCGTCGGGTATGCGCTCCACCCGGTGCCCGTGAGCTCGAGGTAGCGCGCCCAGCGATCGACGAGGTCGTAGCCGAGCAGATCGCTACCCGGCGTCGGGAAGCCCGTGAGGTCGAGCTTGCCGCTCTTCAAGCGGACGTCGTTGGGGAAGGGCAGCCGGAAGAAGTCCTTGTCTGCTGCACCACGCGGCACGCTGAAGTGCGCCGTGACGGGGCCCGTCTCGTTCTCGCAGACGACGCCCTTGAAGCTGGGAATCCCGAGCGGAGGCGGCCCTCCTGGCGGTGGCGGCGCGCAGGTCTTGTCGGCGCAGAGGAGGCCACCGAAGCAGTCGCCGCTCAGCGCGCACATGCCGCCGACGTCGTTCGTGCCTTCCGGCTGGCATTGCGCGTCGAGGCCGACCAGGTTGCAGCGGAAGCCCGACTTGCAGTCACCGTCCGACGCGCACGTGGCACCGGCGGCGCCCGTACCGGCGGCGACGCACTTGCGGTCGGGGCCGCAGTAGAGGCCATCCTTGCATTCTGCACTGATCACGCATGCGGTGCCGTCGGCACCCGCGTGGCCGGGCTGACAGACGCCGGCGGTGCACGCGAGGCCTGGGCGGCACAGGCCGCCGTCGTCGCATCGCTGTCCGACGCCGCGCCCACCAAGGCCGCCTTCACCGCCCTCGAGGCCGCCGTCGAATGCTCCGGGGGGCTCGGCGAGCGTCACCGCGCCGCCTCCACATGCGGGCATCATCACGAGCCCCACAACGCCGACGCCGAGCAAGGCCAAGAAGACACGCATGGGCGGATCCCTCCAGAGAAGAAGCGTAACCCAGGTCTCGGGGATTGTCGGCTAGGCCGTCCTGCCGTGATTTATCGTGAGGAGATGACCGAGACGAAGAGCGACGCGGGTCTCTATCGGCGCTTCGAGAGAGCGCTTTTCGTGGGGGGCGTCGCGCTGCTCGTGCCCGCCGCGCTCGTGCCGGTCGCGTGCGCGCCCGAGCGGCCCGCGGGCTATGGGGGCAACTGTTGCTCCGAGACGGAATGGACGACGACCGTCGAGGTCGCGAAGGCCTACGCCAAGAGCGACGCGCCGACGACGCTCGGGTGTCCGACCTTGCTCGCCGACCGCGAGGGAGAGAAGCCGGCGGCTCTCGCCGCCGACGCGGGGCCGCCGCCGTATGGGACACACGACCTCCTCGACGAGGCGACGAGGAAGCTGCGCGCGAAGGGCGAGACCGGGTGCGTCTAGCGCGGTGGCGTGCTGTCCCGGCGGGCGTCCGCTTCTCGCGGATGACGGCGGGCGCCGGGGCATCGTCGCGTCGCAGCGGAGAGGCGCTCGCTGGACGCGCAAGCCGCTCGCGCCGCTCGGCACCGCGCTCGCGCCCGAGGTTCGCGCGGCGATCGCGCGCGCCTGGCTCGACGACGCGCTCGCCGAGCATGCGTCGGTGGCGTCGTTCGCGCGCGCGACGCTCGAGCTCGTGGCGGTCGGCGCTCCTCCCTCGCTGCTCGCCGCGCATCAGCGCGCGGGGCTCCAGGAGATCCGGCATGCGGAGCGCTGCTTTGCCCTCGCGCGCGCCTACGGTGGCGACCCGATCGACCCGGGCCCCGTCGCCATCCCGCTGCCTCGTGCCGGAGGTCTCGCGCGCCTCGCCTGCGACACGCTCGTCGAGGGCTGCGTCGCGGAGACGATCGGCGCGCTGCTCGCCGCGCGCGCGCTCGAGGGATGCGTTGTCGATGTGACGCGTGAGGCGCTGCGCATCATCGCGGCCGACGAGGCCGCGCATGCCGCGCTCGCGTGGCGGACGCTGGCGTGGGCGCTACGCGAAGGGGGCGAGCGCGTCACGCGCTCCGTGCTCGAGCGCGTGCGCGCCCTGCGCGACGAGGCCGGGTCGGATGGGGCGGGGGAGCCGCTCGACCCGCACGACCTCGCCGAGCTCCGTGCGCATGGTCGTCTCGCAGCCTCCGAGGTGCGGACGACGACTCACGACGCGTGGCGCACGATCATCGATCCGCTCCTGGCGAAGCTCCATCGAGCGGCGTGAGCCGCGCTCAGGGCGCGTCTGCGCGCCCGTCCAGGAGGCTGAGCGAGGCTTTGCTCGCTCAGGGCGTGAACGTGTAGGCGAGGTCGACGTCGAGCGAGTTGTCGCCGAGGAAGGAGCTGTCCTTCGCGGCGCAGTTCAAGGTGTTCGCGCCGGTGTTCGTCCACTCGCCCACGTTCGTCTTCGGGTTGAAGCGATAGGCGTGGGTGCGGGTCATCTCGCACTCCTTGCCCTTGGCATCGCTGTGCATCTTGGCGCCGATGGTGAGCGTCGCGCCCTGCTGGCTGTTCACTCGCGCGAAGCTCTTCTGCCCGAGGGTGATCGTCGAGTCGTCGTTCATGGCCGCCGTGCCCTTGGCGAGGACCTCGCGCTTGCTGGTGTCGGTCTCACCCGGGGTCGGCGGCGCGGCGCCTCCGCTCGACGTCGAGCTCTCGAGCCACACCTCGTAGTTGCCCGTCGTGGAGCCGCCGGCCTTGCCGTCCTTGCGGATGAACAGCTTCTGCATGTCGAGCGCGACGTTGACCGGCGCGGGGGTGCAGACGGGGACCTGGTAGTCGATGGTCGAAGAGACCTTGATGGTCTCGTTGTCGGCGAGGCGTCGCTCCGTGTACGAGATCGGAACGCCCGGCGACTTCGGATCGAAGTTGGCGCCGTTCTGGATGTACGCGGCGAGCGCGCTTGCGCGTGTCTCGGCGTCGGAGGCCTGGATGCGCGCGGCGTCGTCCGGCGAGCCGCCGAGGACGAACACGGAGAAGGTGCTGTTCTTGAGGACGTTCTTCGCGGCGACGTCGGCGGAGACGTTGACCTTGCTGAACGCGAGGTCGAGCGCGGCGCGGAGGTCGCGCTCGCTCTCGTCGGTCTCCACCTTCATGATGAGCATGCGGCCGTAGGTGACGCTCGACACGTACGCGGGCGGGTTGCCGGGCCCCATGTACGGGCGCGCGTCGTCCGCCGTGACGTTCGGGCCGAAGACCATCTCGGGGGACGACGGCGCCGCGAACGAGACCGTGTAGTAGGCCTGGATGAAGCGAACGACCATCGTGGTCTTCTTCGAGAGCCAGCTCCCCGCGAAGCTCGCCTTCACGCTGCCGTTCATCCAGCTGACGGCGACGCCCATCTTCACGCTCGCCTCGTTCGCGGAGTACGCGGTCTCGGCGAGGTAGTTGCTCTTCGCGGCGAGGCGGACCGGGTTCTGCGCGAACATCCCGGAGATGGCCTCGCGTGTCGTCGCGAGGCTCGGGGCGTCGATGGTGCGGCTGTACTTCGCCTCGGCTCCCGGTGCGCCCTCGATGACGGCGTCGCTCAGCGTGATCGTTCCCGGGCGGCGTGCGAGCCCGATGGGCGCCGCGAGCCCGACCGGCAGCGTGCTCGTCTGCGTGATCGCGCCCGGCCAGATCGAGTCGGCGTTCGGGTCGAACGAAACGAGCGTCTCGTAGAGCGCGGTGCCGGTGAAGCGCTTGTAGACGCACTCCTGCGAGACGCCGTTCGCGGTCTCGAGCTTCGTATCCTGCCCCGTCTCCTTCGTCGCCTGCTCGGCGGCGGTCGGGGGGGCGCTGGCGGCGCGGATCAGATCGCGGAGCGCGCTCTGGTCGGGCTCTTTGGCCATCGCCGAGGAGAAGCTGTCGGGCGGCGCGGGGTCGTCGCCTCCGCATGCGACGACGAACGAGGCGAGGGCGACCAGGGTTGCTGCACGGAGGGGGAGCGCCATTTTCGCCGTACCATCGCAATGGTCGTGCCCGGCGAGGGGGCGCTCTTTTTACGGTGTAAACTTACACTGTAAGGCCGGGTGCTGGCTCACCCGGTGCGTCGATGGCCCAGAGCGTCGATCCACCAGCTCCACCGAACAAAAAGAAGAAGGGACCACGGCCGCCAGCGGTACGAGAGAAGACTGCTCAAAGACAATCCCGTCCCGCCGCGGCCGTGGTCCCTGTCGGGACAGAAGTTGTTACTTCTTCGCCGGGGCGGCCGGGGCGGCCGGGGCGGCCGGGGCGGCCGGGGCGGCCGGCGTCGAGGCGGCGGGCGCCGCGGGCGTGGCGGGGGCGGCGGGCGCACCTGCCTCGGGGACCGAGACGCTGGGGGTGGAGGGCATGCCGGGGGCTTCGCCGCAGGCAACGGCCGAGGCCGCGAGAACGAGAACGCAAAGGAGGGTACGCATGGCGCGACCCTTACCGGCCGTGGCGCGGCGTGTCAATTATAGAAGACGCTCGCGGTTTGTCGGGCCGAGCCCGACCCGCTCGAGGTCTAGGGGGGATGACGACGGGCGTAACTCGTGTGTACGAAGCGCGCATGCGACCTGGTCTATGCGCGCTCTCGCTCGTCGTGCTCGCCGTCCTCGGAGGTTGCGCGCCGCGCGCTCGGTCGACCGCAGCTCCCGACGGAACGCTCGTCGTGAACATCGCGCTTCCGATCGAGGAGCTCGACCTTCCCAACGGACTGCACGTCGTCCTGCATCCGGAGCGGAGCGCATCGCTCGCCCTCGTTCACGTTCGCTACCATGTCGGCTCCAAGGACGACCCGCAGGGCCGGTCCGGCTTCGCGCACCTCTTCGAGCACCTGATGTTCCGGGGCTCCCGCAACACGGGCTCGAAGGACTACCAGCAGTGGCTCGAGGACGTGGGCGGCATCACGAACGCCACGACCGACCTCGACGACACCGACTACCACGCGTACGTGCCTCCGAGCGCGCTGCCGCGCGCGATCTGGCTCGAGGCCGACCGCATGGCCTACCCCCTCGCGCCGCTCGACGAGGCGGGCTTCGCGAACGAGCGCGACGTCGTGAAGAACGAGTGGCGCGAGCACTACGAGGACGTCCCGCTCGGCAACCTCGACGCGTTCGCGCGCGAGGCGATCTACGGCAGCGCGCACCCCTACGGCATCTCGACCATCGGCCGTGCGGGTGAGCTCGACAAGGCGACGCTCGCCGAGGCTCGCGCCTTCGCGCGAGCGTACTATCGCCCTAGCAACGCGACGCTCGTGGTCTGCGGGAACTTCGACGTCGCCGGCACGCGTGAGCTGGTGAAGCGCTACTTCGGCACGATCCCGTCGGGGCCCGCGCCCGAGGCGCGCTCGATGCCTCGAACACAGCCCGCGTCGTCGCAACGGATCGCCGTGGAGGCTGCCGTCGACGGGCCCGCCGTCATGGTCGCCTGGCCTGCTCCGCAGGTGCACGGCGACGGGATGGAGGAGCTGGGGTACGGCTTCAGCTGGTTCACGGGGGTCGTCCGCCACCAGCTCGTCACCGAGAAGAAGATCGCGAACGAGGTCGACACCCATTACGAGCGCGGGCGCCTCGGCGGGATGGCGAGCATCGTCGTCAAGCTGAAGCCCGGCGAGTCCCCCGACTCGGCGCTCTCGACCATCGACTACTACCTCTCGCTCTCCTCGCGTCTCGGGCGCCAGTGGTCGTTCGACAGCTTCGGCGACTACAAGACGCGCGCGCTCGTGAACGAGATCAGCACGATGGAGGGGCTCGAGGGCCGCGCGCTCCGCATCCTCCACGACCTCGAGAATCACGGGGCACCAAACGCCATGAAGCAGGACCTGCAACGGCTCCAGAACATCGACAGCGCCGACGTCGGCGCGGCGGTCGAGCACTTCTTGATCGACGGGCCACGAGTGACCCTGGTCGTGAAGCCAAACCCCGGCGCGCCGCGCTCGGGAAAGAAGGTCGCGCGATGAGCCGCCGTGCACTGTCCGCCGCTCTTCTCCTGGTCGTCGTCGCAGCCTGCGACGGCGGTCGGTCGTTCAAGGAGCCTCGCACTCTCGCCGAGTGGCGGCCCACGCGAGCCGTCACGAGCGCCGACGTCGACCCCGAGGAGGAATCGTTCCGCACCACGCCGCCTGCGCGTGCGGCGGCGCGGCCGCAGCGCGCCATGTCGCCGATCGAGGTGCGCCTGTCGAACGGCGTTCGCGTCGTGATGCTCGAGCGCCACGATTTTCCCACGGTCAGCGCCGTCCTCGTGCTCGATCGCGGCGCGACGGCAGGGCCGCCCGGCGTCGCCGCGCTCTACTCCGAGGCGATGACCGGCTCCTCCACCGAGTTCAAGTCGCAGGAGGCGTGGCAGTACCTCAACTACGTCGGCGGCAGCGTCGGCAACCAGACGTGGCGTGACGGCGTCGCGCTCCAGATCACCGCGCTCAGCCCGCTCTTCGTCTCCGCGCTGACACGTGGCGCGCCGATGTTCGCTTCGCCCGCGCTCGACGGTGACGACATCGACGAGGCGCGCACCCATCTCGCCGCCGAGGCCGCGAGCGAGGACGAGGCCCCGTCCATGGTCGCGCACGACGCGCTCTACGCGGAGCTCTTCCCTCCGCCCCATCCCTACGGGACGCCCGTGTCGGGCGAGCGTGCTCGTCTCGGCGGGAGGAGGTCGCCCGCGGACAAGAAGGCCGCGAAGGTGACGGACGCCGCCGTGAAGGCGTTCCACGCGTCGAATCTCTCCGCGGACCACGTCGGCGTCGCGGTCGTCGGCGACTTCAAGCCGGAGTCGATGCAGATTGTGCTCGAGAAGGCGCTCGGCAAGCTGCCGAGGCGCGCGGCGTCGCCGTCTGCCTCTGCTCTGGCGGCGCCAGCTGTCCCCGCGAAGCTTGCGCGCAGGGTCGTCGTCATCGATCGTCCCGGTGCTGCGCAGTCGAACGTGGCGATCGGCTGGCCCGGGCCGCGCGCGTCGGAGCCCGATCTCGTCACGCTCGACGTCCTCGCAGGGGCGACGGCGGGCGACCTGTCGACTCGCCTCAACATCACCGTTCGCAAGGAGCTCGGCGCGTCGTACGGCGTGCACATGACGGCGGCGGGGTTTCGCGACGGAGGTGTCGTCCGCATCGCTGCAGCGATCGACACCGCGCGCACGACCGACGCGCTCCGTGGCCTCTTCAAGGAGCTCGAGCGCCTCCGCACCGAGCCGCTCGCCCCGGCCGAGCTCGGCGCCGCGAAGCTGCGCAGCTACGAGGACCTGGAGCGCGGCTCGACGCGCGGTCTGGCGGCGTACCTCGCGCACGCCATCGTCGAGGGCCTGCCGCCCGCGCACGCCGTGACCCACAACGCGCGCGTCGACCTCGTCACAGCCGAGAGCGTGCGCGCGGCGGCCGAGCGCTACCTCGGGCCCGACGACGCCCGCGTCGTCATCGTCGGCGATGCATCGCGCATCACCGAGGGCCTTCGTTCGCTGGGGATCGGCGACGTTTCGGTGGTGAGCTCGGCCGCGGCGCACTAAACTGACATGCTCCTGTCCTTTCGATCCGCGATGCTTCGTTCGTTCACGTCCAACGGCACGAAGAAGCACGCTGGGAGCTGTCACTGCGGCGATTCACGGACACGAAGTCGCCGCCGAGCTGCTCGAGGTGTCCGCTGCCGTAGCAATGGACCACGCAAACCTCGCGCGTGACCTTCGCACGCGAAGCACGGCGCGTTGCTGTAAGCTGCCCGCGTGTCAGGCCCAGTACGCGTTGGAGTCCCGAAGGAGAGCGCCGCCGGTGAGCGGCGCGTCGCAGCGACGCCCGAGTCGGTGAAGAAGCTCGTGGCGACCGGCTTTGCCGTCGTCGTGGAGCAAGGCGCCGGCGTTGCCTCCGGCATCGACGACGCTGCCTACGTGGCCGCGGGGGCCTCGCTCGGCGACGAGGCCGACGTGTGGAGCACCTGCGACGTCGTCGCGAAGGTGCGGCCTCCGTCACATCCCGAGGTCAGGAGGCTCCGCGAGGGCACGCTCCTCGTGTCGCTCCTGCAGCCGGAGCGTGACGAGAAGCTCCCCGATCTCCTCGCGGCGCGCAAGGCCTCGGCGATTGCGCTCGAGCGCATCCCGCGGATCACGCGCGCACAGAAGATGGACGTCCTCTCCTCGATGGCGAACCTCGCGGGCTACCGCGCGGTCGTCGAGGCGGCGCAGGTCTTTCAGCGGACGTTCGGCGCACAGGTGACGGCCGCGGGGACGATCCCGCCCGCTCGCGTGCTCGTCATCGGCGCCGGTGTCGCGGGTCTCGCGGCGGTCGCCGCTGCACGCGCGCTCGGCGCGGAGGTCCGCGCCTTCGACACGCGCCCCGCGACGCAGGAGCAGATCGAGAGCCTCGGCGCGACGTACCTCAACGTCGACGTCAAGGAGGACGCCGAAGGCGGCGGCGGCTACGCGAAGGAGATGAGCGCGGCGTTCCTCGCCGCGGAGATCGATCTCTTCCGCGCGCAGGCCGCCGAGGTCGACATCATCGTCACCACCGCGCTGGTCCCGGGCAAGCGCGCCCCCGTGCTGCTCCCCGACGAGGTCGTGTCGGCGATGAAGCCCGGCTCGGTCATCGTCGATCTTGCCGCCGAGCAAGGCGGCAACTGCTCGGCGTGCGTTCCCGGAGAGATCGTCGTCAAGGAAGGCGTCACGATCATCGGCCTCACCGATCTGGCGAGCCGCATGGCGAGCTCGGCGAGTCGGCTCTTCGCCACGAACGTGCTCCATCTCCTCCAGGAGCTCGGCGGCGGCACGTCGCTGAAGATCGATCGCGAGAGCGAGGTCGTGCGGCCCGCGCTCGTCGTCCACGAGGGCGAGGTGCTGCCTCGTCCGCCGCCTCCGAAGGCGCCCGCGCCCGCTCCGAAGCCGGCCAAGACGGAGGGCGTGAGCGTGCCCCCGCCTCCGTCGTCGAAGACTTCTCTGCGGCCACCCCCCTCGCCGGACCTCAAGCCGGCGCAGCAGAACATTCGCTCACCAACGCGTCGAGCGTGGGGCACGACCGTCGGCGGCCTGCTCCTCATCCTCGTGCTCTTCGTCGCGGGGCGCTTCGCGCCGCGTGACTTCCTCCAGCACTCGACGGTCTTCATCCTCGCGTGCTTCGTCGGCTGGCAGGTCATCTGGAGCGTCACCCCGGCGCTGCATACCCCGCTCATGAGCGTCACCAACGCGATCAGCGGCATCATCATCATCGGCGGAATGCTGCAGGTCGGTGCGGGGCTCGACGTCGCGTCGGTGCTCGGCGCGCTCGCGGCTCTCTTCGCCGCCATCAACATCGCGGGCGGGTTCCTGGTCACGGAGCGCATGCTCAGAATGTTCCGAAGAGGTCGCGAGTGAAGGACGGCGTAACCACCGTCGCCTATCTGGTGGCGGGTGTTCTCTTCATCCGCAGCCTGGGCGGCCTCTCGAAGCAGGAGACCGCGCAGCGCGGCAGCTCGTACGGCGCCGTCGGCATGGGCGTCGCCATCCTCATCACCGCGGCCGCCTGGATGGCGCGCGGCATGGAGGGCTGGGTCACCGCGGTCCTCCTCGTCGCCGCGCTCGTGATCGGCGGCGCGATCGGCGCTTCCCTCGCACGTCGCGTCGAGATGACCGGCATGCCGGAGCTCGTCGCCATCCTCCACAGCTTCGTCGGCCTCGCCGCGGTGCTCGTCGGCTTCGCGTCGTACCTCTCACCGACCGCGGCGTCGTGCGAGCACGCGGGCGCGGAGCGCACGGTGCACCTCGTCGAGGTCGGCATCGGCATCGCGGTCGGCGCGCTCACGTTCACCGGCTCGATCGTCGCGTGGGCGAAGCTCAAGGGGACCCTCTCCGGCAGGCCGCTGCTCCTGCCGGCGCGCCACCTGCTCAACGCGGGCGCCGCGGCGAGCGTGGTCGTGCTGTGTGTGCCGCTCGTGCTCGCGCAGGGGACGGCCGGCCTCCCGTTCCTCATCGGGATCGCCATCCTCGCCTGTCTGCTCGGCATCCACCTCGTCATGGCGATCGGCGGCGCGGACATGCCCGTCGTCGTCTCGCTGCTGAACAGCTACTCGGGCTGGGCCGCTGCCGCCGCGGGGTTCGTTCTCTCGAACGATCTCCTCATCGTCACCGGCGCGCTCGTCGGCTCGAGCGGCGCGATCCTCTCGATCATCATGTGCCGAGCGATGAACCGCTCGATCGTGAACGTGATCTTCGGTGGCTTCGGTACCGCGGACTCCAGCAAGGCGCCTGCCGTCCCGCACGAGGGCGACGTGCACGAGCTCTCGCTCGACGGTGTTGCCGAGCTGCTCGGAAACGCGAAGCGCGTGATCGTCGTCCCCGGCTACGGCATGGCCGTCGCGCGCGCGCAGAGCGCCGTGTTCGAGCTCACGCGCGTGCTGCGCGCCCGCAAGACCGACGTGCTCTTCGCGATTCACCCCGTCGCCGGGCGCCTCCCCGGGCACATGAACGTGCTCCTTGCCGAGGCCGGCGTTCCCTACGACCTCGTTCACGAGATGGACGAGATCAACCGCGACTTCGTGAAGACGGACGCCGTCCTCGTCATCGGCGCGAACGACATCGTGAACCCCGGTGCGCTCGACGACAAATCGAGCGCGATCTACGGCATGCCGGTGCTCGAGGTGTGGAAGGCCACGACCGTGGTCGTCCTCAAGCGCGGCATGGCGGCGGGCTACGCCGGCGTCGAGAACCCGCTCTTCTATCTCGAGAACACGCGCATGCTCTTCGGTGATGCGAAGAAGAGCATCGACGGCCTCGTCACCGCCCTGAAGGCCAAGTAGCGACCTTGACGACCTGGGAGCTCTACGACGACGCGCTTCCGTTCGCGGCGGCGATCTACGGCAAGCAGCGCGTGCGCATGGCGGTGTTCGGGCTCGGCGGCGGGTCGCTCCTCGTCGTGAGCCCGGGCGCTCCGATGGCGGAGGCGGACTGGGAGGAGGTGGCGCGCATGGGCACGCCACGCTTTCTCCTCGCGCCGAACAGCTTCCACAACGGAGGGCTCGCCGCGTGGAAGGCGCGCTACCCCGAGGCGAAGGTCGTCGCGCACGCGCGCGCGCAGGCTCGCCTCCGCAAGCAGGTCCCGGGCGTCGCGATCGAGGACCTCGCGCTGCTCGAGGCGGCGTTGCCCGAGGGCATGAGGCTCGTGAGCCCGCCGATGGCGAAGCAAGGCGAGACGTGGGTCTCGGTGAAGACGAAGGAAGGCAGCGCCTGGTTCGTGACGGACGCGATCGTCAACGAGTCGCGGCTCCCTCCCGGCGTCGTGGGCATCGCGGCGCGGGTGATCGGCTTCCGGACCGAGCTGATGACGAACCCGATCTTCAAGCGCATCTTCCTGAAGGACAAGGCGGCCTACAAGGCGTGGGTCAACCTCGAGCTCGATCGCGATCGTCCGAGCCTGTTCGTCCCCTCGCACGGCGACGTGCTCCGGGGCCTGGACGTGGTCGATCGCCTGCGCGCCGCGACCGACGCCGCCTGAGCATCGCTCAGAGTCCGAGGTCGGCGTCGGTCGCGCTGCTCACGTACTTGTCCTTCGGCGGCCACGGCCGCTTCGACCAGTGCGGCTCGAAGGCGAACGACGACACGCGGCGCCCCGGCAAGAGCGCGCCGTTGCCCGCTCCCTTCGCGTAGTCGTAGTAGAGCTTCACGATCTCCTCTTGCGTCACCTGCTTCGCCGCGGGATGCGCGAGACAGGCTTCGCGCCAGCGGCGCACGCGCGCGTAGCGCGGCTCGTCGGGGAGCTCGAACCCCTCGTAGTAGTCGAGGAACCAGAAGCGCATGAAGAGCGGCGTGAACACCACCTCTGCCCAGCCGAAGTCCTCGAAGAGGAACGTCCCCTCGGGGCTGTGCGAGACGAGGAACGCGTCGAGGCTCGCGTAGAGGCCGAGCATGCGGTCGTGCAAGGCCTTCTGCTTGCCGAGGTCCTGGTTCATCACGAACCTGTACCCGACGCCGACGAAGTCGCTCTCGAGCGCGGTGAGCATGCTCTCGACGGCGCGCCGGTAGGGGTCACGCTGCGCGACGGGCCGCTCGGCAAAGCGGTCCTCGAGGTAACGGAGGATGACGAGGCTCTCCTTCAGGACCTTCCCGTCCTCGAGCTCGAGAATCGGCAGGGCGGTCGCACCGCCCGCCTTCGCGAGCAGCACGGGGTCGCGCGGCTTCGTGATGTCCACCACCTCGAAGCGAACGGCGTCGCGGATGCCCTTCAGCGTGAGGAGGATCTCGAGCCGCTGGCAGAAGGGGCAGACCGGAATGTGGAAGACTGTGAGCGCGCCGCCGCTGGGGGTGTTCAACCCGATCGAGTCTAGCGGCTGTCATGGTGTCCGGAGGGCGACTCGCGATGTCGGCCCTCGGACACTTTGGCGAGGCGACCCGCTCGGAGGGGCCGCGGGCTCGCCAAGATTGCAGGAATACGGCGGGCGCCGCGCGATTTCCCGGCGGTTTTGCCCGGCCCGGCGGCGGCCCCCATCTTGCTGAGTAGGCTGGCATGGCGAGCAAATCTTCGGGTGCCAAGGGCGCTGTGGTCGTGGTCGGCGGCAGCGGCGGCATGTCGGGCCGCTATCGCGCGATCGTCGAGGAGCGTGGCCTCGAGCTGCGTCACTTCGAGAATCGCATCCCGAACGGGACCCGCCACGTCCTCGGGAAGGTCGCCGCCGTCATCGTCATGGTGGGGATGGTCTCGCACTCGCTGCGCGACCAGGTGAAAGACCTCGCGCCCGACGACGCACCGATCGTCTACCTGCGCTCTGCATCCATCTCTTCACTCCGCAACGCGGTCGCCGCTCTCGAGACCTGACCGCGCCAGTCGGTCAGCGAAGGCTCGCGCGGAGCGCCCGCTCCTCGTCGCCGAGCACGCGGACCGCCTCGAGCGCGTGCTCGGAGATGCGCAGATGGCGCTCGGGGCTCGGCGCGCCGTCGAGCAGATCCCCGAAGGCGATCGGCTCGCCGAACACGATCGTGACCGGCGTGCCCTTCTTCAGGTAGTTGCCGGCGACCTGCCGGACGATGTCGTTGCCGAGTCCGTTGACGAAGACGGGGATCACCGTCGCTCGCCCGCGTGTCGCCTGGATGATCCGCCCCACGCCGGGGCGCGCCGGGAGGAACGTGTACGGGTCGTCGGTCTTGTTGCGCTTGCCCTCGGGGTGCAGGCCGACGAAGGCACCGCCCTCCTGGAGGAGGCGGATCACCTCGTCGACGCTCGCGCGATTCAGCGCGACGCGATCGCGATCGCGGAACACCGGCGGGTACATCGCGAAGAAGCTCATCGCACCGTTCACGGCGAGCCCGAGCGGCGTGTCGTAGAAGAACTGCGAGCGCACCGGGAACATGAGTCGCTGCCCGATGCCGCGCTTCACGATCACCGACGAGACCGCGAAGAGGTCGAAGAAGCTACGATGGTTCGAGACGAGGATCGTGCTCTCGCTGCGATCGAAGCTCGGAAGCCGCTCGACGCCGCGCACGTGGAGCAGGTTCCTCGTCGAGAGGTCGATCCAGTTGGCGGAGATGCGCCGCTGGAGAACGCGGATGACACGGTCCACCGGCGCCGACTCGAACGTGCGGCGCACGAACCGGATCTGCCAGCGTTCGATCGCCGTCAGCTCGCCTGGACCGAAGTCGAGAAGATCGCGGAAGACCGGGTCGCTCGTCACCGAGGCCACAGCAGTGGGCGCGCGATCCGCGTTCGATCCATCCTGCCCTCCAATATGGGCTGAAACAGGTCACGCGCGGCGCAATTCCGCCGGCCGTCGTCAGGTGCGAAGACGCTTACACGTGATAGATCTCGGGGATGTCGATTGCAGAGCTCGTTCCCTCCAGCATGGCCGTGACCGAGCACGCGAACGCGCTTCTCGAGGTGGCCTTCCTCATGAGCGCGGTCGACGGGAACCTGGCCGACGAGGAGCTCGCGACGTTCAGCGCGCTCGTCGCTCGCGTGCGCGGGCACGAGGCCACGAAGGCGGAGATCGGCGCGCTCCTCGAGGGCTTCGTGTTCTCGGCGCACACCGGAGGCGTGGCCGACCGCGTGCGCGAGGTGGCCATGAGCCTGCCCGCCGAGCTGCGCGTCCCCGCCTTCACCGTGGCCGTAGCTCTCGCGATGGTCGACAACGACGCGAGCGTGCACGAGGGCGAGCTCGTCGGCATCCTCGCCGAGGCCCTCGGCCTTAGCGACCGCGTGACCGAGCTGACCGCCGCCGCGAAGACCGCCTCGGCGACCTGACCGCGGCACCGTCATCGGCGTGTGTGGCCCGGTCGGCAACTACGTCAAGTCGTTCTGCCGCCTCGAGTAGCGCGCGAAGCAGCCCGCGCTCACTGAGTGCGGAATACCAGCATCGAGGCGCTCATCGGCGGGGCCGCGTACGCGAACGCGTTGTGCTTCGTCAGCGGGGCCGCCTCGGCCAGGTACGGGCTCTTGTGCGCGGCGTCGATGCGGTAGACGTCGACGTGCGACAGCGTCGCGGCGTCGAACGCGCGGAGCCCGAACGTCCGCGTTGCGCCGGTCTTGTTCACGACGAGGACGGTGACCCGCGCCGGACTGTCGCTCCCCGCGTAGACCGAGCTCTCGACGAACTCCGGATGCTCGACGCGTACGGCCGTGTCGGCGTAGCGGAGCCCGTTGCCGTCGGCATTGCGGATCAGCTCGAGCCCGCCGAACGCGTACGCGAGGCTCGCCGAGTTGCCGACCGGCCACATCGCGGCGAGGTCCACGCCCATCCGCTGGAACACGCCCAGCGTGTCGACGGTGGCGAGGCCGCTCACGATGTGATTTCGGCCGCCGGGAAAGTACTCGGAGACGCCGAGCTTCGTTCCCGGATAGCCCGCGTCGAGATGGCTCTGGATCCGCGTGAGGATCGTCGCGGGCCCGGCGAGGTGCGCCGGCGCGGTGATCCACGACCCCTCGTCGAAGGTCGGGTCCCAGTAGCTGCGCGGCCCCTGCAGGACGGCCTCGATCTCCGTCGGTGTCAGCGGTCGAGCGGCATCGTCGAGATCCCACACGTACGTGCCGTTCGAGAGCGGCTGCGGGTACCAGTGAAAGTCCCAGGTATCGAGGAGGCGCGTCCCCGCGACGGTGCTCGCCGCCTTCACGTCGGCGAGAAAGTCGTCCATGTACCAGCGGCCCCTGTCGCTCCACACCGGCGACGTGAGCTGATGCCACATCGTGAAGCCGTCGAAGTGGTAGTGGCTCGGACCGACGATCTGCGCCTTCGGAGCGATCTGTCGCACGCGCTTCGCGAACTTGATGACCCGCTGCGTGAACTCGGTGCCGGTGACCCGCGTGCCGATCGGGGTGCCGTTCGGGGCGAGGACCGGCTCGCCCGTACCCGTCTGGAGCATCGGAAAGTTGAGGTGATAGAGGTCCGGCTCGTTGTCGATGCCGACGATGAGCTTGCCGGGCCCGGGCGCCGTGATGTCGGTCGCGAACTTGCTCCGCATGAACGCGAGGTGCTCGTCCGTGTAGACGACGCCGTCGCCGAGGTTCGGCGTGGTCGCGAACGGCGTCGGCTTCGCGAGCTCGACCTTCACGAAGTAGTGCGAGCGATTGAAGCCGGGCTGGTCCCAGGGGATGTTGCCGGAGACGGGACCCGAGACGAAGTCGTTCAGGACGAAGGGCACCATCGTCGCGCGACCCGCCGGGCGATTCTTGGCGAGCGCTGCGAGATCCTGTCCCGCTGGGGCGTTCGGGTCGGACAGGCCGGCCGCCAGCGCCATGTCGTTCGTGAACGCGTTGTTGAACGAGCCGTTCGAGACGTTGGTCTCCCAGTTGTAGGAGTTTCCGCGGTCGCCGCCGCGGCGCACGAGCGTCACGCCCTTCATCGTGCTCGCAGGCTGGCTTTCCGCGGCGTTGCCGTTGATGCCGTAGATGAGCGGCGAGATCGCGCGACGATCCTTGTCGGTGTGGATCACCGTGACGACATCGACCTCACCCGCGAGGAACGAGCCCGGAGCGATGATGGGCTGCTCCGCAGCATCGGCTGCGTCGAGCGCGGCCGCGTCGAGCGCGGCCGCGTCGAGCGCGGCATCCCCACCACCGCTTCCGTCGAGGTCCGTGTCGGTCGTGCCAGAGGCGTCGTCGGGAGGCGCGGGCGCTTCGCCGTCGGGCGCGAGCGCCAGGGCGGCCACGCTGCTGCACCCCGCCACCAGCACGGCGCAGCCGAGCTGGAGGAGAACGCGCCTCACCGCGTCTCGGGCCACGGGCCCGGCACCGGCAGGACCTGCGGAACGCGGTCGAGACCACGGTCAATCTCGGCGGCCTTCCGGAGGATCGCCTCGGGATCGCGGAGCTCCGTGCTCAGCTGTCGAGCCGGCGGATCTCGCTGCTCCTCGGGCGGCGGCGTCGCCGGAAGCGGATCGATGACGTCGGTGGCACAGCCTGCCACCGTGATGGCAAGACCGACAAGCATGCTGAAGAGCGCCCGGTTCATGGCGACAGCCTCCTTACTGGATTCACTCCCACCTGAGGTGCAACGACGATGCCGGCGCGCGCGGTGTGCCTTTGCCGGGCGAAGCGCCCACGAGACCCGCGACGGACGCGCACGTTTTGCGGGCGCCGACGCAGGTTGCATCTTCGTGGTCGCGGGCCGCGGCCCACGACGAACTATGCTGGAGCGATGACGACTCTCGCGACGCGCGTGAGACACCTGACGGCGCACGCGCTCGGCGGTGCGACCGCCGTGCTCCTCGTTGCCGGCTGCTTCTCCAGCGGCCGGACCGATCCGACCTTCACGGGGCGAAGCCCGCGCTCGGACGCCGTCTTGCGCGTTGCCGCGGGCGATCCTCCGGGATGGGCGCCGGTCGACGGGTCACTCGCGTGTCGCTATCTACTCGCCTCCCGAGTCCGTGTGGCGCCGGCGCCGCCGAGCCCGTGAATCGCGTCAGGTCGCCGCGCACGCTCGGGCTCCGGTACGCTGTCGAGATGGTGCGGCGAGTCGTGGTCCTCACTCTTGCGTCTCTCCTCGTCCCGGCCTGTGGCTCGGGCTCGTCGGGCTCGTCGGGCGCGTCGGGCGGGGTCGAATGCAACTTCAGCGGGATCCTGAGCGGCGGTCTGACGGGGAGCATCCAGGTCAGCGGCTGCGGTACGACGACGAGCGCGACGTTCTCGGTCGCGCAGTCCGACTTCACGGCGGGCACGTCGCTCGGCGTGCAGTTCGTCCTCGTCACGGCCCTGAAGGGCGGCGAGGTAGGAGCGCTTCCGCTCGAGCGCCTCGAGGTGTTCAAGCGGGAAGGGAAGGGGACGGAGGCGAAGTCGCTCGTATGGAGCTCGACATCGTGCACGCTCACGCTCGACACGAACGTGGCCTCGCCGACGACGGTCTTCAAGAACCGCTTCCTGCTCACCGGCCATGGCAGCTGCCCGGCGCCGCTCGAACCGAAGGCGCCGAACACGGGCCCGGCCGTGACCGTCTCGGCCTTCGAGGTGACCGCGTTCGTCGACCCCTGAGCCTCACGAGGTTCCGCGGAGTTGGGGAGATTCGTCGCTACCTTCGGGAGGCTTGTCGATCTGCGCCCTGCTCGTTCGTCGTGAGGATGGGGGCGCGACTCGCGCGCTCCACATCACGCGCGTCGGTTACGACCTCGCGCTCGCCGCCAAGGCCGGGGCTCCTCACGAAGTATCCGGCTCTCGCCGGGTACACGGAGCGCCTCACGTCTCGCGATGCGTTCAACCTCCCGGGCTCGTCGACAAGCGACGGCCAGGCGGCGAGGCTCACGGACGCATCGAGGGGCGGCGGTCCTTCTTGGCCTTCATCACCACCGCGTCGACGTCGAGGTGGTCGTCGCCTGCGCTCGCGAGGTAGTCGGCGTACGTGCCGGGTCGGTCGCGGAAGCCGTCCTCGGTGACCTCGACGATGCGCGTCGCCAGCTGCGAGACGAACGCGCGATCGTGGGAGACGAAGAGGAGAGTCCCCTCGTAAGCCCTGAGGCCCTCCGTGAGCGCCTCGATCGATTCCATGTCGAGGTGGTTCGTCGGCTCGTCGAGCACGAGGACGTTTGCCTTCTCGGCCATGATGCGCGCGAACACGACGCGCGCTGCCTCGCCGCCGGAGAGCGTGGCGATGCGCTTCGTCACGTCGCCGCCGGAGAAGAGGACGCGACCGAGGCGTCCGCGCACGAGGTGCTCGGCCTCGCTCGGACATGCGGCCTGCATGAGCCCGAGCGGCGTGGCCTTGGGATCGGTGAGGAGGTCGGCGTGGTCCTGGGCGAAGTAGCCGGAGCGCGCCTCGTAGCCCCAGCGAGCCTCGCCTTCGTCGGCGCCGAGGCGCTTCACGGCGATCTTGAGTAGCGTGGACTTTCCGAGGCCGTTCGCGCCGAGGATGGCGACCTTCTCGCCGCGGCGGATGACGAGGGAGACGCCCTTCAGCACGCGCTTCTCGCCGTAGGCCTTGGTGATGCCGGTGAGCTCGAGGACGTCCTTGCCGCTCGGGCGCTCGATCGGAAACTGGAAGAGCGGCGCCGCGCGGCTGCTCTCGGCGAGCTCCTCGACCTCGATCTTCTCGATCTGCTTGAGGCGGCTCTGCGCCTGCTTCGCCTTCGATGCCTTGGCGCCGAAGCGATCGACGAAGGCGCGCTTGTCGGCGATGATCTTCTGCGCGCGCGCGATCTCGGCCTCCTTACGCTCGCGCGTGGCGCGCTTCTCCACCGCGAACGCGGCGTAGCTTCCCGTGTAGACCTCGACGGTGCCGTAGTCGACGTCGAGGATGTGCGTGGCGATCGCCTCGAGGAAGCGCTGGTCGTGGGAGATGACGAGCGCGCAGCCCTCGTATTCGGCGAGGAACGTCTCGAGCCAGCGGATCGAGAGGATGTCGAGGTGGTTCGTGGGCTCGTCGAGCAGGAGGGCGTCGGGCCCGGACACGAGGACCTGCGCGAGCAGGACGCGCAGCTTGAACCCGCCGGAGAGCGTCGAGAGCGGCTGCCGCTGGATGGCGAGCGGGATGCCCAGGCCCTCGAGGACGGCCGAGGCGCGCGCCTCGAGGGTGTAGCCGTCGTGGGCGCGGAGGACGTCCTCGATGTCCGCGAGCCCGCTCGCGTCGGCGCCGTGCTCGACGATGCGGTTCTGCTCGCAGAGCGCCTCCCAGACGACGGTGTCGCCCTTCATGGCGAGGTCGAGGATGGGCGCGCTGTCGTCGAGGAAGCGGTCCTGGCGGAGGACGCCGAGCCGCGCCTCGCGCGGGATCGAGATGCTGCCGCCGGTGGGCGTCTCGTCCCCGGCGAGGATCTTGAGGAGGGTGGATTTGCCCGAGCCGTTCGCGCCGACGAGCCCATAGCGCGACCCCGCATTCAGCTGGAGGGACACGTTCTCGAACAGCGTGCGTCCGCCGTACGACTTTTCCAGGCGGGATAGGCCAATCACGGCGCGCTTCTTAGCCCAGGTCCAGCCCCCGCGCTGCGAAATCCCCAGGATGGAGCGAACGACCAGATCTTCTGCTGGCCCCTGCAAGGCTCTACGCTCGCGCTTCGCTCCTCATGCCCATCGCCTTCTTCGACTTCGACGGGACGTTGATCGTGCGTGACTCTGGCGTGATCTGCGCGGTCCCTTCGACCCGGCGCGGTCTGCTCGGGCCGAGCATCGGCGCACGTCTGATCGGTACGTACGCGCTCAGCAAGCTAGGGCTGAGGACGAGGACGAGGACGAGGACGAGGACGAGGACGAGGACGAGGACGAGGACGAGGACGAGGACGAGGACGGACGCCCAGCGCGTCGGCTTCGAGTG
>Ga0105047_10000273_pt1 | contig 81664 bp, 66 predicted proteins | sample MAT04_FD_78384 | JGI IMG/M metagenome (GOLD analysis project Ga0105047, IMG submission 78384) | Freshwater microbial communities from Lake Fryxell liftoff mats and glacier meltwater in Antarctica - MAT-04 (megahit assembly) | ecosystem: Environmental > Aquatic > Freshwater > Ice > Liftoff... | reverse complement strand
TTTGGCCCGATCCCCATTGGCCCCCGCGGCCGTCCTAAAGGAAACGCCTGTACTGGGGGGTGGCCGGGAATCGCCCCCCCCCCCCCGCGATTGCCGCCAGGTTCGCGGAAAAATTTGACGGTCCGCCAACGAAGGGGGACGACCCGCCTATGTCGCGCAAAGCTGCCGCCACCCCCACCGAACTCCAGTCATTCGAGATCTCGTATGCCGCCGTCTTGCGCGTGTACGCCTACTTCTTCCGGTTTATCCGGCCGTACTTAGGTGCCTTTGTCCTCATCAGCGTGCTGATGTTCATCCAGATCCCGGTGTCGCAACTTGCACTGTTCCTCACCCGGAATCTCACGGACCAAGCCCTGCTGGCCACCGACCGCCCCACCGCCGATCGGCTCCAAACGATGAAGCAGATCCTGATGGCGCAGGCGGGATTCTGGCTCATGGGGCAAGTTCTATGGAAAATCCGGGAGTACTTGAACTGGTACTGCTTCATGCGCGGGACCATCGACCTACGCGTTTATTTTTATCGCCACCTTCACCGGCTGCCCTTGGATTTTCTAAGGCGTCGCACCCCCGGCGAACACCTCTACCGGGCGACGTCCGACATCATGACCAACCACAACGACCCCTTCGATGCGGGTCTGATGGGAATGGTCGCCTGGACGGTTCTTCCGGTTATCGAGACCCTTTACACCCTTGGCTGGGCCGGCTACTTCTTATTCTTGGTGGACCCGTGGCTCGCCTATGCGGTGGCGGTCTACGGGATTCCTTACACCTATATCGCCCACTTGATGACCGGCAATGTGCGCCGGGCCGCCACCGCCGAGGCCTACGCCAACGCCGCCGAGACCTCCGCGATGCGCGACAGCATCGGAGGGCTCCGCGCAGTTAAGAGCACCGGCAAGGCCCCCCGTCAACGACGGATTCTTTCGGAGCGCGTGAATGCGGTAGTCCGCAACGGTATCAAGACTCGGCTCCTGAGCTCCCTCACCGGTGACGGAACCAACTGGTTGGTGCGATGGCTGTTTACATCGGGGCTCCACCTTTACATGGCCTGGCGCGTAGTTACGGGGCTTTCGACCATCGGCGACTGGGCGGCCACGTTCCTGATTGTGGAGGGAGTCCGGCTACCCATCGAAAGCCTGGTCAGCGCGCTTCAGAGTATCCGCATCTGGACAATTAACGGGCAACGCGTGATGCAGACACTTGGTGTGGTGCCCACGCTGGAAGACCGGTCCGGCGCGGTGGCCCTTCCGGCGCTCGTCGGTCGCATCGAACTGGATCAGGTGGAGCTTCGATACGACGCCGATCGCGCGGCCCTCAACGGCGTTTCGATCGCCATTGCCGCCGGCGAATCCATCGGACTGGTCGGCCCCTCCGGAGCCGGGAAGAGTTCGGTCATTAATCTGTTACTCCGGCTCTATCAACCTCAAGCGGGCACGGTACTTGTCGACTCGCTCGACCTCGCGGGGGTCCAACTCAGCACTTGGCTTGACCAAGTGGCCCTCGTCCCCCAATCCACCTTCCTGTATGACGGCACCATCCGCGAGAACCTGCAGTTTGGCCGACCCCGTGCGACGGACGATCTCCTCTGGGACGCCCTGCGGCAAGCCGAAGCGGAAGGGTTCGTTCGGGGGCTTCCGGGGGGGCTTGACTATCTGGTGGGCGATGCAACCACGATCTCCGGCGGCGAGCGGCAACGGCTTGGACTGGCGCGGGCGCTAGTTCGCCACCCTCGCGTGATGCTCCTAGACGAGGCCACCGCGAACCTTGACCCGGCGACCGAGGAAGAGGTCATCCGAACTTTAGAGCGACTCTACGCGGGGCACACCGTCGTCGTCGTGGCCCACCGGCTCAAGGCGGTGGCGGGATGCGACCGTATTGTGGTGATGCAAGACGGCCGCGTGACGGACGAGGGCACCCACACGGAGCTCTTGGCCCGCGCCGGGTGGTACGCCCGGATGTGGCAACAACAACACGAAACGGAGGCGAACCAAGTTGCGTAGCCCCACGTTTGTGCCGACCGTGCCCGAGCGTGAGGCGATGGGCACGGGCACGGACTTCCGACGCGATGCCTGGACCGCGCTCAAGTTCTTCCTCCCGCTCCTGCGCGGCTACGCGAACCTCATTGGCCTCGTTTGCTTTTTCGACCTCATTGGAATCATCCTCGCGTTCTTGCCGCCCGTATTCGGGGGACTACTCATCGACCAAGCCTTTTCGCGGCGGAGTTGGCCCGTCGCCCTGCAACTCAGTCTGCTCTTGTTCGCCACTCAGGCCGCGATTCAGGGCTTGCTGATCTACCGGAACTTCCTGGCGATGGTCCTCGAACGCCGCCTTGTCGGCGACCTTCGCCTGAGGATGTACCGAAAGCTTCAATCCCTTAGTATTGGGTTTGCCGAATCAGGGCCGGTGGGTCAACGGATCTTCCGATTACGCATTGATGCCGACGCCGTAGCCGTGCTATTAGCGAGCTACTATCCAACTCTCACCCGCTTCATAGAGTTCGCGCTAGTTCTAACGGCCGTCACGTTGCTTGACTGGCAGATCACCTTAATGGTGCTGGGATTCCTCATACCTTGGACCATCCTGCAATTCTGGATCACGACCGTCTATCGAGTATGGGATCGGAAGCGCCTGCTGGCCGCCGAGTTGCGCGATGCGAGCGTGCTACAGGGAGTCTCCAGCTTCGCCCTAATCAAAGCGTTTGGGCGCGTCCGGCGCGAGCTAAAGCGTCACGCCCACCGGAGTATCGTCACCCAGCGACTCGCGAATCAGAACTATCAGACCTGGTGGGTGTACGACATGGCGGTACTTCGCCTCATTCCCTACCTACGCAACGTCGTCATCGCCGTGTACTTCGGGCGACGAGTTATTTTAGGCGACATGACGCTTGGCGCAACGGTCCCGGCCACCGCGTTCCTCATTCGCTTAAACGATCCCATCCAAAAGGTTGTCGACTTTGTGAACCTCGTGCGAAAGTCAGTGGTTCCGATGGAGCGGTGCATGCAACTGCTGCAAATTCAAACTTCGGTACCGATCCTCGATCACCCCCGCGATCTCCCGAAGGTCCAAGGCCACATCTCGTTCCAAGATGTTGATTACTCGCATCCGTCGGGACCGCCTATCCTTCAGGGATTCAACCTGGAGTTACGGCCAGGCACGCGCACGGCGCTAGTGGGACCGAGTGGCGCCGGTAAAAGCACGGTGGCCGCCCTCGCGGTGCGACTGTACGACCCGACTGGGGGATCGGTTCGGGTTGACGGGGTGGATTGGCGTGAACTCAATCCAAACCGTGTCCTGCAGCACTTCGCCATCGTCACCCAAGAGACCTTCATCTTTAGCGGATCCTTAGCCGACAACCTGCGGTACGGTAAGGGCGAGGCCACCGATGAAGACTTGCGGCAAGTCCTGGCCGACGTGGATCTTGCAGAGTGGTTCGAGCGGCTTCCTGACGGACTGGCACAAGACCTGGAAAGCGGTCACGCGCTGTCGGTGGGCCAGAAACAGCGGATCGGCATTGCCCGGGCGCTATTGAGTCGGCCCACCGTCGTCATTTTGGATGAACCCACATCTGCCTTGGATACGGAGACCGAAACCGCGATAACCGAAACGATTTGGCGACTCACCGAAGGCATGACCGTGCTCTTGGTCACCCACCGCCTCAACACCGCCATGCGTTGCGACATCGTCGCCGTCTTGGCGGACGGCGTTGTGGCCGAGTCGGCCAGTCCGATTGAACTCGCCCAGTCCAACGGGCCGTTCGCTGACCTCCTTCGAGCATTTAACCAAAGCGCTACCTCTCCCACCTCATGAGCGAATCCTTCTTTTCCACCGAGTGGCGCCCCAAGAATCCCCGCATCCGGCGATTTCTGGCGAAGTACCTGCGCTGGATGATCTGGCTCGGCTACCTATTCGCGCTCTTCGCAACGATCGGGTTGATCTTAGCGTTCGTCGTTCGCCAGGAGGTTACTGTCGCCACAACCCCTGATGAACCCGGAACGCTGGAGGCCGCATCGATGGTCTACACCGTTCCGGCCCTCACCTGCCTGCACGAAGCGCGAGTCGCCAACGGTGCGGTAGTGAAGCGGGGTCAGACGATTGCCTACATCTACACCGGATCGGACCTTGCTCCGGTCGCGTCCGCCTACCGTCAATTGCGCGAGCGGACTCCCCAATCGCCATTGGTTGCGGAGCTTCGCCAACGGCTCCTCGCGCGGCCACCCGAGAGCGTGCGGTCCACCGCAGATGGCGTGATCCTGTGGAGTACGGCATCTCAGGCCGGACTGATCGAACCTAAGGGGGAGCTGTTCCGAATCCAGAACTACGGCCGGATCATCGCGAAGGGTCGGCTACGCGGTAACACAATTGCGGACGCTGCCGTAGGGCAAACCGCCATGATTAGCGCGTTTGATTTCAACCGCGATACAAAGGACCTCTTGCGCGGCACCGCGACCGAAGTAGGACAAGAACTGAGCTTCGGCAGTCGGCGAGTCCTAGACGGATCGGTCGAGCGTCTGCTCAATGAACACCTCGTGGGGGAGCAATTTGCCGTCCGGAACGACCGCACGTTCACCTTTGATCGCGTCGCCCTCGCCGAGGTAGAAGTACAGCTTAAAGGCCAATCTAGCTCGAACACTGATGGGCTAATTCAGATGGATCCAGTGCGCGATTTCCAACTCCCCGGCACGGTGACCGATGGCATTCACCGGGCGAAAGTCCAGTTCCGCAGCTTACCGGCCAAGGCGCAATCGGCCCTGACCGATCTCCTGAACAAACGTTTAGTGGGCAGCCAGTTGGAAGTCCCCACCACGGCCGACACGTCGTCGCTCCGGGGGAGCTATTCGGTAGAACAAGTGCAGCAGGCAATGGTCATCGTCCAAGCCGAAGCACAGGCACCGCCCAGCCGTTTCGGTCCCCAGCCGCCGGGAATCAATGCGTCACCCTTGGACCGGTACTTTGATGTCGAAGTCGTGCTGCCCAACCCGCCGACGTGGCTCGTGAGCGCGATTCGTGCAAACGATGCCCTGCGCCGGGCTACTCGGACTAAGATCGAGGTTGTGACCGGTACCCAGCCCTACGCCATGCAACTGCTTCGGCGATAAAGCACTTAACCAAAGTAAGCTACGATATTCATGCTTTCCCGGCCGCACCTGATCTACATCAACTGGTCCAGCTATGACGAACTTAGCGACGTCGTTCAATTAACCGAATCCCTGGCGATGCAACAGTTTGAGGCCGTCTCGCGGTTGCGCCGGTCGGGAGTTCCCATTGACGCGTACTTGATGGACTGCTTTTGGCATGCTCGGGGGGGGGGATACCGCGAGTGGCGTCAACCGCACTGGCCCAACGGCCCCGAGGCGTGGCTGTCGGCTTGCCAAGCCGAGGGCATCCTGCCCGGGCTATGGTTTGGCACCAACAACCTGCGCGTGGCCCAGATGGACCCCACGCCAGCCTGGTTGAACTCAGTGACCGGGGACGGCGCCACGTGCTCCATGTTCGAGGGCGGCTTCTGGCCCGATTTCCTAAATGCTCTGCGAGGGTGGTACGACCGGGGAGTTCGGGTCTTCAAGTTCGACTTTGCCGACTTCAGTGCCGCCACTCCCGTTGGTAAACGCACCCTCCTTCCCCACGAAATCTTTCTGGCGAATCGCACGGCATGTCTCGGTGGGCTCCGGGCCTTCAAGGAAGCCTGCCCGGAGGCGATCCTTTTGGCCTACAACGGATTTGAAGAGGCATCGCTCCAAAGCAATACGTTTGAACCAATCCGCAAGGTGGTTGACGGGCGATTACTGGATGTGTTCGACGGCCTCTATTGCGGCGATCCCCGCCCCGCCGACGTTCCTGCCGCCACGTTTTGGCGCGCTAAGGACGTCTACAGTGACCACCAAGTCTGGAACTACCTCCAAAATCAGGTTCCTGCCTCGCGCATTGACTCAAGCGCGTTTATGATCGGTCTGACTGGGACCTGCTACTTCCGGGGCAAGGCACGCTGGAAGGGCATGCTGCTCCTGGAACTTGTTCGCGCCGGCTGGACCAACACTCTTTACGGCAATTTAGACCTGTTGGACGATGCCGACGCCGCCTGGATGGCCCGGGCGACCCGCTCACTGCTGCCCCTGCAACAAACCGGAAGCCTGAAGTACCACGGCACGGCCCGACCCGGGGATGGACTTCCCTACGCTTGGGAACTGAGCCACGCCACGGGCGGCGTGATGGCCCTGGTCAACCCCAGTCAAGACCCGGCCGTGATTCCCGGCCCCGCCGGGCGGGTGCTCTTTGCCGAGTGCCCCTCCCTGCCTTCCGTCACCTCGCAGGGGTGGCCGGTCGCGCCCGAGCAGGTCCTGTTGGTCGGGTGGGGGGACTTCGATTCCTTGGAATACGAGCTTGGTGCCGACACCGATTGGCCCACCGTCACCGACCGCACCGTCCTTGCGAGCAACGTGATTGATGACTCGACCTTGACGCTAGAAATCCCGATCCCTGCCGGACCCGCCCACTCGATTCGGGTCATCGTCCAGCAGTTTGACTCGGCGGGCAACCCGTGCCGCACCACCGGTGGGGCGCCCCCAAACGGCACCCTCTTGGGCGACTTGCTCCAGGTGACCATCAACGACGCCCACAACAACGCCGTCATCCCCACCCGAGAGGACCATAAGCAAATCTGGTCGGGTCTGAGTTGGGGGGTTGTTGAGTTTGACGCCACCGGCGCGGGCTCGTGGCAAGTCACGGTTAAGGCAACCGATCCACGCGTGAGGCGAATCTCCGCCAGTGCGGCCGCCATCACTTATGCTCCCCAAAGCTAAGCGAAACCCACCATGAGTCAACTCCACATGATGCGCTCCCACCTTCGGGACTTGCCCGAGCTAGAACTCCCGGCAGGCGTGATTGCTCGCGCGGGGACTCCCGCCGACGCCGTCGCGGTCGGACGAGTGATTGGCCTCGCCTTTGATGATCCCTCCTGGACGGACGAAAAAGTGCTGGGAGAGCTCCTGGCGAACGCGGACGTGGACGAGACCATCGTCCTCGAAGAGAACGGCGTGATCATTGCCACCGCATCGGCCAAGACCCTGACCGACCGGCCCCACGTGGGCTACGTTCACTACGTGGCTACCGATCCCGGCCAAGCGCGCCGTCGCCTAGGACATCGCGCTACGTTGGCCGTGCTCCACACATTCGTCCGGCTCGGTAAGACCGAAGCCATTTTGGACACGGACGACTTTCGCCGACCGGCAATCCGCGTGTACCGCGACCTCGGCTTTGTTCCGGACATGAGTAAAGAGGGCCACCCGGAACTTTGGGCCACGGTGGACGCAGAAATGGAGTCACGCCCGTGACCCACGCGGCGCGTCTCTGGCGTCCCGTCGGCTGTCGGTTGGGCGAGGGTCCGCTGTGGCACATCGCCGAGCAACGGCTCTACTGGACGGACATTGAAGGCCGGCGACTTTGGCGTGCCGGGTTGAGCGACTCGGCCCCCGAGTGCCTCCTCGCGGGCGAGACCGTCGGCGGCTTCGTGTTCCTTGCGAACGGCGGTCTGCGCGTCTATATGGACCAAGGACGAGTTGCCGACCTCGTTCAAGGCAACCTCACGGCCGTGACAACCCTCACCGACGAAACCAGCCGTTTCAACGACTTGATCGCCACCCCCGGCGGCGGCGTCATCGCGGGCACCATGGCCCAATCGGATCGCCGGGGCACGCTGTATCACCTCCGATCCGACGGCACAACCCTAACGCTTCTCACTGATTTAGGTTGCACCAACGGGTTAGGTTTCAGCCCCAATCGAACGCGGCTTTACTATATTGAGACGCTCTCGCGCACGATCTTCACCGCCAGCTACACGGTAGAGACCGACGCGATTGGGGCGTTCGAGCCCTGGCGCGAAACCGCTGACTTGCCCGGGTATCCCGACGGCATGACGGTTGATGGCGAAGGCGCGTTGTGGGTCGCCTTTTGGGAAGGAAGCCAGCTCGTCCAGTTTGCCCCGGACGGGGCGATCACGGCGCAGATAGCGGTGCCCACCCCACGCGTTACGAGTGCGGCGTTTGGCGGGCCGGATCTCCGAACGCTGTTCATCACCACCGCCGGCGGGCCGGACTCTCCCGGCGCGGGCGACCTCTACCTTGTGGACCTCCCGGTGGGCGGCATCCCCGAAGCCATCCTGCCTGTCTAAGCAAACTGCTCAAGGAACCGGAGGTCGTTCTCCATGAAGTGGCGTAGGTCATCGACCCCGTAGGCCATCATCGGAATCCGTTCGATGCCCAGGCCGAACGCAAAACCGCTGTACCGATCGGTGTCGATGCCGTGGCTCTCCAGGATATTCGGGTGGATCAGGCCCGCCCCTCCCAGTTCCACCCATCGGCCGTCGAAGAGCTTCGACGAGGAAATGGCGTAATCCACCCCCGGCTCGACGAACGGGAAGAAGTCGGGCCGGAACCGGACCTTGACCTCGCCCCCAAACATCGCCTGCGCGAACGCCTGCAAGGTGCCCTTCAGGTGCGCCATGTTCACGCCCTCGTCCACCATAAAGACATCCACCTGGTGGAACGTGTGCCCGTGGGTACGGTCAACCGCTTCATTGCGAAACGTGCGGCCAATGGTAAACACCCTTAGCGGTGGTTGGCGCGTTTGAAAGACCCGACTCTGCAACGCCGTGCACTGGGTGCGCAAGACGCGCTGGTCGTCCACATAAAACGTGTCCTGCTCGTCCATCGCCGGGTGATCCGGTGGGTAGTTCAATGCCGAAAAGTTGTACTTGAAATCCTCTAGTTCGGGACCTTCCAGGTACTCAAAGCCCAAACCGGCAAAGACTGACTTGATGCGGTTGAAGGTCTGCTGAAGGATGTGCTCCCTCCCCCCGGGCGATCTACGTGCCGGCAGGGTGATGTCAAGCTCTTCGGCGGCAAACCGTGCCGCTTGCTCCCCGACCTTCAGTTCGGCGGCGCGGGCATCCAGGGCGGACTGGACCGCGCCTCTCGCTTCGTTGACGGCTTTACCGAACGCCGGTCGTTCCGGTCCCGGAATGGTCCCAAGTTCCTTCATCAGGCCGCCGATCACCCCCGCTTTGCCAAGATACTTGGCCTCAACCGACTTGAGGTCGGTGAGGGTGGTCGCGGATTGGATGGCGCTGATCGCCTCGGACTGAACGGCGGACACGTCGGGCATTACTCCTTAGGTATGACGCATCCGCCCCGTCCACGGCAAGGCCCCCCGTCAATTAGGAGACGTCGGCCAGCTCAAATGTATCGTGAATTAGCCGAACCGCACGATTCAGCTCCGATTCTGGCAATAAACAACTCAGCGAAAGTTCGCTGTCGCTGGTTTGCAGCACCGGGATTTGCGCTTCGTGCAACACCGTGAGCACCCTGTGAAACACGCCCGGTTGCTGCAAGACCTCGTTGCCGATGAGCGACACCATGGTGCAGCCCTCCGTGAGGTCGAGTCGCACCGTGCGGATCTCCCCCAGCGACGCCAACAGTTGGAGTTGCGTCTCCGCTTCACGCGATGGGATGGTGCCGATTTGGAAGAGGTAGATGGCCCGATTCCCGTCGGTGCCGAGGGGGATCACCAAGCCATCCAGCAGATCCTCGACCGTAGGGTACTGGTCGCGCGGGACGGCAAACCCAATGCCAGTGGGGCTGAGGTTCATCATGTAGAGGTTCAGGCTATACCGAGCCATCATCTCGTATACCCGGGTCTCCAGTTCTACCCGGTGGAGTTCCGGTGCCCCAAGGAAATCGAACTGGAGGTAGACCAGCTTGCCAGTGTGCGTGACCCCCGTAGTGCGCCGGCCGGGCACTTTCTCAAGGTTGATGATCTCGGTTCCCTCGTCGTCGCTAAACGTGCTCTTCACCCACAGCGGAATGTCGAATTTCATCGCGATTTCTGCGGCCCGGGGGTGCAGAACCTTCGCGCCCAAGTGGGCGATTTCGGCGACCTCGTCGTAACTCACCTTGCGCAAGGTGGATGCGCTGGGTACGAAGTCGGGGTCCGCTGTCTTAACGCCCTCGACGTCGGTAAAGATCTCCACGGCCGCCGCCTTCAGCGCGGCCCCCAGCGCCGCTCCGGTGGTGTCGCTACCGCCGCGTCCGAGGGTCGTGAGTTCACCCCCCGGCGCGCCGTCACCTGATACAAAGACGCCTTGGAATCCGCACACCACCGGGATCTTTCCTTCCTCCAGCGCGCGGCGCAGGCTGATCGGGTTGATGCCCACGATTCGGGCATTGTTGTAGGTGCCGTCGGTGCGGATGCCGGCCTGCCCGCCGCGAAACGCCGCGGCAGGGTAGCCCAACGTTTTGAGGGTGTGGGCAAAGATGACGGTGCTGATGATCTCGCCGCACGCCACGATCAAGTCAAGCTCGCGGGCTTCGGGATCGACGTTCGGGTCAATCTCGCGGAGGAGGTTGACGAGGGTATCGGTGGCGTAGGGCATCCCGCGCCGACCGATCGCACTGACCACCACGACGGGCGAGAACCCTTGCTCCTTCGCGCTGACCACGCGCAAGGCCGCCAGCATCCGGGCTTCCGGGGAACTGACCGACGTTCCCCCAAACTTCATCACCTTGATCTTCACGCTTCCACCCCTAGCCGGCTACGAATTGCCTGCGATACGAGGGTTGCGCCAGGACCATCCGTCACGATGAGCATCCGGTCGTGCATATCGCCCACGTGTTCGAGTTGCGCACCGCTGGCAATGGCCGCCGCGACGATCCGGGCGATGAGTCCCTCTTCGTCACGCATGTTCACGGCGTGAACCATGACGACGCGACGGTCTTGACGAACACTGAGTTCCGGGGCTTGCCCCTCGAGCGTGGCCTGGACAGCACCACTTTGATCGGCGGTAACCAAGAAGGATAGCCCGTTGGTCGTGAGCTTAAGAAAGTCTAGGCTGATCTCGGCGTCCCGAATCGCCTGCAAAATCGCCAGCCGCGAGGGCATGAGGGGCTCTTGGAGACCGGCGACGTGCACCTGAACGTAACCTTCGCGGATCTCGATGCGACTGATTCCCCGACGTTTCTCAAACTCGGTTTCTCGCATGGTTTCGACCACGACCTTGGGGGCGGTCGGGGCGCAATCAATCGATTCCGTATGGAAGCGGGAGCGGGCGCGACGACTCCGCGTCGTCGGTTTCGGATCCGGTGTCACGGGGGCATTTTAGCCCATAAGGGCCCGACCTATTCGGCCGGCCCCTTATGGGACGCGCGGAAACTACTCGGGGGGTTACCCTAGTGACATCGGCGCGATGACACAGTACTGCGGCGAATCGGCGTCCACCGCTTTGAACAATGCGGGTCGCGATGGCTCCGTGAGCTCAATCAACACGCCGTCGCCCTTGATGGACTTGAGGGCGTCCTCGACGTATCGACCGTTGAACACGATCTCAACGTCGCCGTTCTTGGCCACCACGGCCACTTCCTCTTTGGCTTCACCGCGTTCTTCACTGCGGGCGCTAATCAAAACGGAGTCGGGATTGCCCCGGAATCGCACTCGGTTGGCGTTATCTCGGGCCAGGATCATGGCGCGATTAACGTTGTCTAGCAATTCGGTGCGGTCGAAGGTCCAAGAACGGGTCGATTCGGCAGGAACGACCCGCTCCCAGTTGGGGAACGTGCCCATCAGCAGTTGCGCTACGACTTGCGTTCCGCCCACTTCTACGTGAAGGCGACTGTCATCAAAGCGCACGACCACCTCCTTGGAGTCATCCAGGGGGAGGCTCTTGATGGCACGGAGCGCTCGCTCCGGCACGATAGCCGACAGCGGACTGCCGATCCCCGGCTGCTCCAATTTGGTCACGGCAAGCCGCTGCATATCGGTCGCAGCCAGGATTAGCGTGTTTCCATCGTAGGCGAACTGCACGCCGGTGAGGACGGGACGACTGTTGTCATCCGCGACCGCATGGGCGACGGCGTCCACGGCGGCCCGCAGCTCGCCAATCGGCATGCGGAGCTCGGAGCTCCCTTCCACCGACGGCACTTGCGGAAACTCATCGGCCGGCAGGGCCATCATGCGCCACTCGCTGCCGCCATGCCGCAAGAAGACGTTCGCGCCGTCTAATTCAAGCGTCAGCTGACCATCGGGCAGTTTGCCGATGATATCGCGCAAGAGCGAGAAGTCAACGCAAGCGGCCCCGGCCGTGGCGACGATGGCTTCGATCTTGCGCTCGGCCCACAACTCCCCATCGCAGCCCAGTAGGCCGAGCGAGGTCCCGTCGGCGTCCAGCCGCACGGTTTTAAGGATCGGCAGCGCCGATCGCGTGCTCGTGGCCGAGCCCGCAAAGGCTAACGCCTCTAACAACTCCTTACGCGTACATTCCAGCTTCAAAATCTCGCTCCGCTATCTGTAAAACTAGCCCGAAATTGGCAGTCGATACTGCAGGTGAGAAGGGGTCGGTGCCGTGGGCTGAGGGGGCACGCCGCGCGTATAAAGGCGCATCAGAATCCGATGGAAGGATTCCTCCGTAAAGTCCGGGCGGGGGGTACCCCGCACAAGTTCAACGGTTCGCTTAAGGGTCGCCATTTCGTGGCTCAGTTCCGCGTTGCCGTAGGCCGCCGCTTCAAGCTCATCCCTAAGCTCGGTGGGCAATTCGTCGCCGGCGTACAAATCCACCAGCTTTCCATAGAGATCCAGGTCTTTCATGTCTTATCGATCGCTTCGCCGAGTTTATCTCTAAGTGCACGCCTTCCTCGGTAAAGACGCGACTTCAGCGCCGGAACGCTAATTCGGAGCACCTCTGCCGCTTCCTTGGCCGAGATCTCTTCCAGGTCACACAAAATGAGCGGCTCCCGGTACTCCTGAGGCAGGTCACCCAGCGCTTGGTGCACTGCCACCTTGAGGGCAGTGCGATCCTCGCCGCTGGCGTATTGTGCATCGGCCGGAAGGTCTAGCAATTTATGCTGACGCATACGATCGATGCACAGGTTGCGGGCGATCCGAAAAATCCATGTCCGGAACGCCCCGTCGGCCCGTAGCTCAGTTGACCTCCGCAAGACCCGAAGAAAGGTCTCGGCGGTCGCATCCTCCGCGTCGGATCGGTTACCCAGCATCCGGAACGTGTAGCGGAAGATGCGCTCGCCGTAAATCTCGTACAGCCCACCCAACGCTGATGGATCGCCCTTGGCAAGGGCGCTCAACCAGCGACGTTCGGCTAACGTGTCCTGCGGTGATTCGCTCGACATACAGACGGATTCCCGCATCCGAAGGATGCTCAAGAATGATATACCCGCGAAGAATGCGGGAGAGGCACGGCACCCAGCCAGGTTTTGACCGGATGCCGCAACGATGAAAGGGTTATCGGATGGTGCTCAACGGGATAAACACGATCTGTGGGGCAAGGCCGGGGGTCGTGTTCTCAACCTGACCCGCGACAAGGGCTAGGTAAACCTTGCCTGCCTCAAAATTAAACTCGCGTTCGGCATACACCTCAACGGCATCACTGCCCGACTGGCGCACCTGGAAGGTCCGCGTTCCGGAGTCGATCAGGACGTCGTTCGCCGTTGCTGAGTACGTCCCGTAGCCGATGTTAGCCTTCTTGAACAGCGGGTTATCCTCACTATTTGGGTCCGTCGGGTCCACCGACTGAAAATCGATTGCTTCGTTCTGCACGCCCTCAGGACGGGCGAGGTCATTCACCACAAGGATCAAGGCCTTTTCGCCGATCGGTCGCACTCGGCTCGTTGGGATCAGCGCGATTTGTGGGCGTTTTTCAAAGTCGGCCCCAAAATCCTTAAGGCCGTAAGCGAGGACGATGGTGTGCGTGTCCTTGGCAAAGCTATTTGCGATCCGATCGAGCTCCTCAACGTCACCCGCGGGTTTAACCGTGACGTCATAGGCGTCCTCGGACTCACGAATGAAATCGATCCGCTGAAAGTCGGCCGTCGCGAACGTGTAGCCCAAATCGGCCACCGTGCGATCCTCGTTCAGAAAAACGTCAACGGCCTGGTTCCCCACCACGCCATTTACGAAGCGGACCGTCGGGTCCGGCAAGCGATCTTCCACTGAGCCGGATCCACCGCAACCCGCACCTAGCAGACCTGCGACAAGAACCGCGACGACCCATCCGAACCTCTTCATGACCGCTCCCAAGATACCCGCAACTTAAGCGGGACTCCGCACCGATTACGCATCGGTTTGTTCTGCCGGAATCCCCAGGGCTAAATAACACAGCGGACAGCCAACTAAGCCCGAGCCTTTAACCTGCGCCGACGTCCACCCGCACCCCGGACAAACCGGCCCTGTCGCAAAGCGATCGACGCTCCAAAGCGCCAGCATCCGTTGAACCGTTGCGACCGATTCAGGAACGGGTTCGCGACCCCCCGGTGGGCGGCTAGAACGCATCGCCTTGGCCCGTAAGGGCACGGAAATGACTCATCAGATCGCGGGTGATCGGCCCGGGACGTCCCTCGCCAATCAGCCGTCCATCAATGGTGACCATGGGAATTACCTCAGCCGCGGTTCCGGTCAGGAACGCCTCGTCGGCGGTCGCCAGGTCAAACGGAGTTAGAACGGCTTCTTGCATCGCATAGCCTGCGTCTTGGGCAAGGCCAATCACCGTATCTCGGGTGATGCCCTGCAGAATCCCCGCGGATGCTGGAGGCGTTCGAATTGCGCCATTCTGGATCACGAAGATGTTGTCGCCCGTGCACTCGGCGAGTTCGCCATGCTGATTGAGCATCAGGCCCTCGCCCGCGCCCCGGGAGTTGGCCTCCATCTTGGCCAGGATGTTGGCGGCGTAGCGGCCAATGCACTTGAGGCGCGGCTCCAGGCTATCGGCCGGAATCACTCGCGTGGAGCACGTCACGACGTCCAGGCCATTCACGTAAGCTTCTTCGGGGTACAGCGAGATGGTGCTAACCATCACCATCACGTTCGCCCGGCGATCGATGCTCTTGGGATCTAGCCCTAACCCCGTGCCGCGGGTGAGGTTCAACCGAATATAGCCGTCGGTAAAATCAGTCTGGCGGCACACATCCAGGATGATCGCCCGCAACTCTGCCTTGCCGTAGGGCATTTCATAGTTTAAGAATCGAACGCCATGATAGAGCCGGTCCAGGTGCTCGTTCAGCTTGAACACGTGCCGGCGATAGAAGCGAATACCTTCGAAAATGCCGTCTCCGTAGAGATGAGCGTGGTCCGCGGCCGGGACCATCGCGGTCTCCATCGGACTTACGGTGCCATTGAACCAAACAAGCTTCGGCATTCTTGAAGTTTACCGCCCTGCCCTGTGACCACGGCTTTTTCCAGGCTAACTGGGAACCTTTCCGTCGGCCTCTCGTCGGAGGGACTCTAGCGGGCAGGTTTCATGCACCACAATAGAAAGTGAAGATGGGTTCTAGGATGGGCAGAATTGGACTGGGCATTGCCCTCACAACCTTAAGCGGCATGGCCGTGCTAGGCACGATGGCATTGCGGTACGAGGTGGTGTTGCGCACCGACGTGCAAGTAGGATCGGTCGCCGTGGGCGGACTGACTCCCTCAGAAGCCTCGCGCCGGCTACGCATTTGGTGGGATACCGCCCGTCGCCGCATGGTCGTCCCGGTTGCGCCTGCGTTAACCCGAGCGCTCGATCCCAGCACACTGACGGGTCTTGGCCTTCGGCTAGACGATGCGGCCAGCATCAACGCCATCCCACGCGAAGGTTTCTGGGAAGGAATCGGCCGACGCGTCGGCGTCACCCGCCCCGAGCCCCTCCGGCTCTCCCCGGTCTACACCGTTGACCCGTCGGTGATCCCGATTTGGCAAAAGCGGGTAACCGAGCGAATTGCCGCGCCTCAACCCGCTCGGGTGCGAATGGTCAAGGGCGTCATTCAGCGTCGGCCCGAAACCGGCATCGCCGAACTCGATCCCGCGGGTTTTTCGGACTATGCTTTCTTGGTCCTCCGGGAAGAACCCGGCGTGCAACTGCCCCTTCGCGAAGCGCCCAAGCGCGTGAGTGACGAAGCCCTTCAGGGCATCCGCGAGGTCGTGGCCCAATACACCACGAAGTTCTCGTTGGCCCAACGCGACCGGGTAGAGAACATCCGAGTCGCCAGCGGACTACTGGACGGTACGATTCTCATGCCCGGCGACCACATGAGTTTCAACGAGACCGTTGGGCGGCGAACCCCGGAGCGCGGATTCCGCGTGGCGGGAGTCTACCGAAACGGTCGTCATGACTTTGACTTCGGGGGCGGCATTTGCCAGGTGAGCACGACCCTGTACAATGCGGCCCTGCTGTCCAACTTGGCAATCACGACCCGAAATAACCACTCGATGCCGGTCCCTTATGTTCCTCTCGGGCGGGACGCGGCGGTCAGCTACGGAAGCCTGGATCTTGAGCTCATGAATCGTGGCGTGACGCCCGTTGCCATCTCGCAGTTGGTCGTCGGAAACAAGATCACCTTCTACGTTCTCGGCCAGCGCACCCCGGGACAGTCCGTCAAGGTTTTGCCGGGCAAGGTACAGAGTTGGCCCCGGACCGAGAAGCTCGTGTACGACGCGCGATTGGCCGTCGGCAAACGGCGGGTGGTGGATAAGAGCGGCGCACGTCACCGACTCACTACCACTCGGGTGGTTTATGTCAACGGAGTTGAATTACGCCGGGAGCCGTTGGGCGTCAGCTACTACCGGGGCGGAGCCCGCATTATCGCGGTGTCACCCGCCGAGGCCCCGGCGGGGGCGGAACCCTTGGCATCCGTAGTTCTCAACCGCCCCTAGTCGCACTTGACCAACGTGCCTTAACGCAAGGTTAACCCCTCGACCGACAAGCCCGCTTCTGGGACTAGGGTTTCCACTGAAATGGATCGGATACCGAGCGGCTTGGCCCCCAAGTAAATTCGCAAGGCGCTGCGCCCGCTGACGTCCCGAGCCGTCGTCAGGGTTCCCTGAGGATCCGCGACCGATCGAACGTGCCAACCGTAGCGAATTGATGTGACCTTGACCGTGCCGTCTCCGAAGGTAATGGTGACCCGACCAACCTCCTGGGACCCATCGGCCGTCGTCTGCGTCTTCAACGCCACGATCACTTCTCGGGCGGGGCGTCCCACGGACCAGCTTCGACGCTCTGGTAACCCCGCTCCAGCTTGATCCAGCGGGTAGAACAGCGCGCCATCGGGCAACGGTCGGAACTTGACGTCGCCGATCGTGAAAGGCGTACCTTGTGCGCTCCCCAGCGTCCAGCCCGGGACCGGCTTAAGCGGAGTGGTAGGAGCGAATACTAACCGGTACAGCATAACCTTGGGGTCATAGCCTAACTGGTTTGGATCGGTGTGCCGGCCCGACCATAGCTGATCACCCGCGACCACGTACGCGGCAAACTGATCCTCGGCCCTCAGCATGTTCTCGAGGTTGCTTTCGTAGCCCGCCCAAGTGGTTTGCAGTCCGCCATATCCCAGCGACTGCGCGGCCCGGAAGAACCCCACAATGTTGGCCGATCGTGACCAGGTGCTGGCAACGGGCTCGAACCCGGCTTCCTTGAGGAGCGCCAACGAGGTGTAAACCTCGGGCTTCGGGTTGTTCACGTAGTGCCAATCCGCGATCATCGTGCCTTTTGGCGTTGCGTCCCGTCGCGCTTTCGATTCCGTCTTGTTCCCGGCATGAGCCGCGTCGGGGGCTTCACCGGGGGCCAGGAGCTTGTCGCCCCACAGCATTAGCCGCACGCCTTTCTTCGCCGCAAATTCGCCAAGCCACGGGAGGTAGTCCGCCCACATCTTAGTGAGCTCCTTGGGCGGAATCGGGCCGCCCCGCATGTCCACCTCGTCCAGCCCTACGTGGATGATCGAGGGCTTGAGCAGGTCGATCGCTTCCGACCAAATCGCTTCGATTTTGGCCCGGGCCGCCGGATTACGGACGTCAATCGCGTAAGCATCCTTGGGATTGAACACGAGGTCGCGATTCTGGTTATTGGCAAACAGCCACTCCATGTGCCCCCAGCTTTGGATGAGCGGGATGGGTTCGATACCCAGGTCCCGGTAGTCCTGCACCAACTGACGCAGGGCAGACTTATCCATCGTCATTGCCGTTCGGATGCCGGGCGTAGCCGCCCAATCGGTCCGCTCGGCCTGCAACACCACGTGACTGTAGCCCAACGGACCAAACAGGCGCGCCATGAGTAACCTTTGGAACTCAGGGGCTTTCGGGCCCGTGAATAGGTGCACGCCTCGGAACTGCGCCGACGGCCAGTCGCGGATGACCACCCTGGGTAAGACCACCCGGCCCCGATCGACCCGCGCAAGCTGCGCGATGGCCTGAAGACCTTGGCGAGCTCCCGCGTCGTCGCGAATGCCTAAGCCAATCTGACCGGCGTCAATCCTGAGGGTGAAGCCCCCGGCAGGAAGGGTGGCATCGCGGTGCACAGTAATTCGTGCCGGGGTACCGGTCGTCGGCAAATCGGCAAAGCGTCGGCCAAGTTGCTTCGCCAGTTCCTCCACCGCCCGCGCAGGAATGCCATCGCCCTGGGTCAGCAATCGACGGCTGGGCAGCGTTGCCCCAACGCCCGCGCCCAGATTCGCCATGGATTTAGGCGCGGGCAACAGCGGGGCGGCGACGGAAAATGGACCAATGGCACCACTGAGCTTCGTCCACGTGGCCGTTGCGGGAGGGACTTTTTCTGTAGCCGGGGCGGCCGGGGCGCTAAAGCTCCAGTCCGCGGATGCGGTGACTTCCCCACCGTTCGGCACCATCAATCCCGGCCAACCCGCCCAAAAGAGGTCGCGGTTGTCGGCCCAGTCCTGATCATAGCCTCGGGCATCGAACACGGTGAACGGCCCTCCGGTGCGGGCGTCGATGGTCATCTGTCCCAACGCTGCTTCAAATCGCCACTGCGTGGACTCACCAAAGCCCCGCGCCTCGACGCTGGCCCCGCGTGACGGACGCTCGGACATGGGTCGCCGAAGCGATGCGTTGTCCGAAAGGCTCAACTTCCCTTCGGCAAGGGCCGGAGACCACAGAAATCCGAGGGTGTTCTCCACCCAAACGGGGGCATCGCCCCCCCACTTAAATCGGTACTCGCTTCGGAATCCGGCCTCGCGCGGAACAAACTTCAGTTCGCCGCTAGCCTTGCCGTCTTCGCTACGAAACGTCACGGTTACCACGCCATCGGCGCGAGTGACCGTCTGGTCGTTCCAGTTACTACTATAGTAACCTCGCGTCCAACCTTGCTCGTAAAACTGAAAGAAGGAGCCACGTACCACCGTCACGCCTTTGAACTTAACCGAGAGACCCGCCTGCGACTGGTAGTCCAACTCAACCTGCGAGGGAGCGGCCGTTAAACCACCGGTCACTCCCGTCGTCGCCATCATCACCCAGATTCCTACGAGCATGTTTCAATTATGCCCGTTATTACGGGGGTTGTCCCCCTTCTCCGTGGCGTAACATATAACCGTGAAACAGGTATCCCGCTTTGGGTTCATGTGTTCTCTGGCCGGGATGGCTTACGTGTCCCCGGTCGCGATGGCCCAAGCCGACTACCCCAGTGCGCTTTGGAACCAAGCCGATAGCACCAACTTCACTCTCTCTAACCGTCCAAACTCGCCCCAAATTTCGTACGTCATCATCCACATCACGGAGGGGAGTTACAGTGGGGCGATCAGCTGGTTCAAGAATCCATCGAGCGATGTCAGCGCTCATTTCGTCCTTCGCTCCAGCGACGGCCAAGTCACTCAGATGGTGCGGGAAAGAGATATCGCATGGCATGCGGGCGTTTGGAGCTATAACCAGACCTCGGTGGGCATTGAGCACGAGGCCACCAGCCTAAGCTCTTCGTGGTACACCGACGCCCTCTATCGTTCTTCCGCGCAACTCACGCGCTACCTCACGACCAAGTACAGCGTCCCCCGTACTCGGTCGTACATCATCGGCCACAAGGAAACGGGACGGGCGACAAGTTGCCCCGGCCCATATTGGGACTGGACTCGCTACATGGCGTTAGTGACGAACACGGCGACGTTCCAGGACGCCAGCATCCCCACGTTCATGACTCCGCGGCAGCAAGTCCAAGTGGTTGTTCGATTGCGAAATGATAGCTTGGATACGTGGCTCCCAACCGGGACCGATCGCGTGGAACTGGGCACGGCCGTACCCGCCAACCGTGTCTCGCCGTTCTATGTTTCTGCCCGATGGATCAATAGCGCTCGCCCGGCGGCGGTCTCGGCCGCCACTGTCCCCGGAGCCATCGGGGAGTTCAAGTTCCCGATGATGGCGCCCGCCACCGTGGGCACCTACACGGAGACCTACCAACTCTACCGCGCGTCCTCGGGCTACTTTGGCCCGCAGATCTCCTTCACCATCGGGGTGGGTCAGCTAGACCGCATCATCGACAACACCGACGCCGGAATGACCTATCGGGGTACCTGGTCGACGGGTTCGACCGCCACCGACATGTACGGGACGGACTACCGGTACGTGACTACCGGACCCAAGAGCGCCGCCCAGGCCGTCTGGAACCTCAACGCCCCGGTGAACGGGCGCTACGACGTCTACGCCTGGTGGCCCGCCGGCACCAATCGCGCCAAGACCGCCGTCTATGAGATCAGCGATCGCCGCGAAAAGGTGGTGCGCGTGGTCGACCAGTCCGTAAACGGAGGTTCCTGGCAACCCCTCGGCCGCGTTGCTTTGTTTGCGGGCACAGGTTGGGTTCGGTTGAACGGAATGTCCTCGGACACCGGCAAGGTCGTCGTCGCCGACGGAATTCGTCTCGTAGGTCCGTTCTAACCCAATGCTCTTCGCCGCATTCCTAGCTGGCATTCTGGTCGCGCAAGTCCACCCTCCAACCTTGCCCACCGATGCGGCGTGGAACGAATCCATCACCGTCCAGGGCGAGTTCCTGCCCTTGCGGATGGCAGTTCGCTTGTTGTTACCCCCCGGAGTTCGGCCGAACGTCCACGCACGCCTCGAAAGCCGAAAAGTGAGCCTGTTCACGGCGAGTCGCCCACGCCGTGAGGCGCTGCTCCGCCTCGCGGAGCTTTTCGAAGCCAAGTGGGAGTTGATCGACGATCAGTGGAAACTCGTGCCCGAGCGGGTTGCCGAAGCGGGATTACGCCAAGCCACCGACAGGACCAAACGCCTGAATGAAGGTGGACTCCGCCGAGAATTCCGGCGAGACGCGAAGTTGCTGCCCGCCCCCGAGAACGCGGTTCGCGTCCGCCTAGAAGCCGAAAAGCATTTTCGGCAACTGAAAGCGGCGAACGTGCCCGCGGATGACCCACGTCTGGTCGGTATCGCCCAACACCTAGGCTTTGATACGAGCCGTTCGGCGGCCGTCCGCGCCTTGGCCAAGCTCAACGATGCGGACTGGGCATCGGCTTTGAGTCAGCGACCGCTGATCACGACCGTGCGCGTCCCCCGCCCCGATGGCTCGGGCACCGAACCGGCCTGGCTCGCCGCACTGGTCGGCATCAAGGGCGCTAGTCAGTACGCCTACACCCTAGCCACCCTATCTACCCCCGGAATTGAACCCACTGCGGCCATCGGAATCGTCACGGGCGATCCCTACCAAGTCGCCGTGGATGAGTGGGCGACGGCTGGCCAATGGCGCTACGCGGTGGCCCCATGGGCCGATCCGATTAGCCTTCGGCCCAACTGGCAACCCAACTTTGAGCAAGGGACTGACGCCGTCGATCCGGAGACCGAGACGCTGAGTCGTGCCGTGCCGAATCGTCGACCGACCATGATGGAATCCTTTCGGGTGCCCACGAAGTACGACTGGTTCAACATGGGTGCCGAATCCAGCCCGGCGCTGTGGCATGTTCAGGATCGAGAAGGCTGGCGTTTGGCGCGGCGGTTCGATTTTTGGCAGTGGCGGGATGATGAACCCAGCGAAGTGTTGGTTGCCACGCTCGTTGGGGGCAATGTCGGCCAAATCGTCGAGGCGCTGGCCACCACCCCGGCGCGGGCCCGTCATCGCATCCGGGCCTTCGGCGTGCGCTTGCCAGGCGGTGCAATACCGGTGGATTGGCGAGGCGCTGATTTGCTGGCGACCCTGGCCGCGGGCCAACGGGCGTTGGTGCTGGCCAACACGCCAATCTCGTCCGCCTCGTGGAGCCGCGAGACGTGGGCATGGGCGCAAGTTGCCGCCTTGCACCACGCGGGCGAGGTTGGCGAAGGTCTTGCTCCGGGTTGGCGACAGTCGCTGATGGCGGGGCAACCCCATCCGGCGCTGTTCCTGGTGGCGTCGTTTCGCCAAGTTTCAGGCTTCACCTACGAGAAGGGACCCGTGCGGATCTTCAGTGAAGACCCGCCACCCGGCTTGGCGCGAGCGGACACCCGGGTCCAACTCGTGGTGTCCATCGGCGCCAGTGTGTCGGACTGCTACCAGCTGGAAGCTTGGCTACCTACCTCGATCATCCCTACCCTTGGACCTCCACCGACCGCGAAATGACGTCGTTTTCTTGCTCAAACGTGCCGTAGTAGTACGGCGTTTGGGACTCGAACTCGCCCGCGCAGGTGTCCACCATCTTGAACACGGGTTGCACCTTGAGCTTGCCAATGACGCCCGCACAGAAGCACCGCATGCGGAAGGAAATGTCCTCGCCGTCGTACTTGGCCCAGAATCGGTCGCTGGTGGTCCGGATGTTCGGGTCCTCCTGGCTCATGGCCTGCATCGCCGTCCGCGCGGCATCCATCGCCTCCTGCACCGAACCCGTGAGCTCGTCGGCATCCACGATGGCCTGCAGGGCCTGGGCCGACGCCTGGTTCAGCTCGGGATCGCCCAGTAAGCCCAGGATCGCGCGCCGCAGACTACGCAGGTCGGCCTTGAAGTCCGGCGTAATACCCAAAATGCTCTCGATGGTGGGGGACGGGTAGCCGATCAAAAAGGCTTCCTTGATCGCCGCGCGCATCGCAACCGGGTCGTCGCCGATCGAAGAAAGGTTCGCCAGCTTTAATTCCACCGCGATCAGGTTCTCCAGCTTCGCCAGGAACCACGAATCCACTCGGCTTAAGCGATTCACCTCGGCCCGGCTCCACCCTCGGCGTAGCCCCTCGGCAATTGCCCACAACCGCTCATCGGTCGGGAACTTGATCTCGTGGCGAAGCTCCGGTTCCGCCATCGCGGCGAACTTCGGATGGCGAAGGTCTTTCTGGCGGACTTCGAGGCCCCGGATGGCCTTCATGAACGCGGCTTCGAAGCTGCGGTCGATGGCCATCACTTCGCCCGTCGCCTTCATTTGGGTGAACAGCGTGCGGTCGCCAGTGGCGAACTTATCGAACGGCCATCGCGGGATCTTGACCACGCAATAATCCAACGCGGGTTCAAAGCACGCCTTGGTCGTCCCCGTCACTTCGTTCGTGATTTCATCCAGGGTTTTTCCAATCGCGATCTTCGCCGACACTCGCGCAATGGGATAGCCAGTGGCCTTGCTGGCCAGCGCTGACGACCGCGACACGCGCGGATTGACCTCGATGATGTAGTAGTCGAAGCTATCCGGGTTCAGGGCCATCTGCACGTTACAGCCGCCCTCGATGCCCAGCGCGTTAATGATTTTCAGCGACGCCGTACGCATCATGTGGTACTCGATGTCGCTGAGGGTTTGGCTGGGCGCGACCACGATAGAGTCGCCCGTGTGGACCCCCATCGGGTCGAAGTTCTCCATGTTGCAGATGGTGATGCAGTTGCCCATCCGGTCGCGCATCACCTCGTACTCCACTTCCTTCCAGCCCAGCAAACTTCGCTCGACCATGATCTGCGAGCGCATCGAGAGCTTCAGGCCCTTGCGGCCGATCTCGTACAACTCCTCACGGGTGGTGGCGATGCCCCCGCCTGTGCCGCCCAGCGTGTAGGCCGGCCGAATAATGCACGGGTACGGCACCACGTCCAGCACCGCGGCCAGTTCGGCATCGTTGGTGATGATCCAGCTCTCGGGCACGGGCTCCCGAATCTCGCGCATCAGCTGCCGAAACTCTTCGCGGTCCTCGGCCTTACGAATTGCGCTGAGTGGCGTACCCAGCAACCGTACGTTGTACTTCTCCAAGATGCCTTCTTGGGCAAGCTGCGTGGCCAAGTTCAGGCCCGTTTGCCCGCCCAGGGTGGGCAGCAAGCCGTCGGGCCGCTCACGGGCGATCACCCGTTCGCAAAAGTCAACCGTGAGCGGCTCGATGTACACCGCGTCGGCCGTTTCTACGTCGGTCATGATCGTGGCCGGATTGCTGTTGATCAAAACAACGTGGTACCCCTCCTCGCGGAGGCTCTTGCAGGCCTGAGTGCCGGCGTAGTCAAATTCCGCGGCCTGTCCGATGACAATGGGGCCTGAGCCGATAACGAGGATCTTCTCCATGCGCGGACCCTATGGTAGCACCCCGCAGGGGATCGTTCACGCGGGTATCCTTGCCCCCAACCTCTTGAACGTCTACCTTGTGCTCAGCGATGGCACCGTGTACGAGGGTCAGCCCCTTGGCGCGGTCGGCGACACCACCGGTGAAGTGGTCTTTAATACCGGCATGACGGGCTATCAGGAGATCCTGACCGACCCCAGTTACGCCGGTCAGATCGTGATGCTGACGTACCCGCTCATCGGAAACTACGGCATCAACGAAGACGATTTTGAGTCAGACCGCATCCAGCCCACGGGCTTCGTGGTGCGCGAGGCCTGCGCGGTTCCGAGCAATTGGCGCACCTCCAAGAGCCTCGACCAACTGATGACCGAACGGGGGTTGGTGGGCATCCAGGGCATCGATACCCGGGCGGTCACCAAGCGAATCCGCAGTGCGGGCGTCACGATGGGCATGATTACCCGCGACGATCCTCGCGCCGCCCTGGCCCGACTGCGTGCCGTCAAAAGCTACGACGAAACCGACTTCGTGTACAGCGTGACGACGCGAGCCCCCTACGCCTGGGGATACCAAGGCCGCGAGGCCATCCACGCGCCCAACAAGCCCGGCGAGTACCGCTCCACCATCGTCGCCCTGGACTGTGGCCTCAAGCACAACATCCTGCGCCGGTTCGCGGCCCTCGGGGTGCGCAGCCTGGTCCTCCCCGCCACGGCATCGGCGGACGAAATACTGGCTTACGAGCCGAACGGAATCTTGCTCAGCCCGGGTCCGGGCGACCCCGCGCGACTTGGGCCGGTCGTGCAGACCGTGGGGCAGTTACTCGGTAAGCGCCCGTTATTCGGCATTTGTCTTGGCAATCAGTTGCTGTGTCAAGCGATTGGGGGTCGCACTTATAAGCTGAAGTTCGGTCACCGGGGTTCGAATCACCCGGTGAAGGATCTGCTGGACGGCACCGTGACCATTACCAGCCAGAATCATGGGTACGCGGTTGACCCCGACTCGCTGGCGGGAACGGGCGGCGAAGTGACCCAGGTGAACCTGAACGACGGCACCGTGGAGGGGATTCGGGTGGTCGAGGCCGACGCTCGCAGCATCCAATACCACCCCGAAGCGGCCCCCGGCCCGTGGGACAGCCGCAAGTACTTCGTGCAGTTTGTTGAGGCGATGGACCAGGCGAAGCCCCGGTCTTAAATCGTGAACACTTAAAGTGTCTAAAGCTTGCCCAGTGTTTCTAGGACATTCAGGTCCAAGCGGTAGGATTGAATGTTAAGTTTGAGTAATCACCCGCGCCGAAAGGGTCTTCGATGTGATTAACTCATCCTGCGATGAACAAATTCCACTTACCGAAGGCGTTGAGCGGGGGGGGGGTTAGGCTCCTCGTGACCACCGTCGCCTGCTGCGCGTCTCTGGCGACCTCGGGGCTTACGGCCAATCCTAATGACTGGTCGGTGACGTACGACCACACGGGGAGCGAGATCATTCTCCACGGTTGGCAGGTTGAAGGTGTCGCAGGTGCCCAGACGGCAACTGCGATTGACCATAATATTACGAACTCATACGGGGTCTCGCAGTTAGCCCAGCACCGTCTTGGATTCACTGGCGGCGGGCAAACGTACAAACCTGACTTCACGCTGGTTGATGTTCCGTTGACAACTTCAGTTGACATTAAACTCAAAACTCGTGTTACGGTCCGTTGGATAGGACTAGGCCCAGCTCCTACAACGGTAAAACTTGAAATAAACGCTATAGCGAGTGCAATGTTCCGACTGGGAGCAGGCTCAATGGCAATTGATTCTGGCGGTACGGACAACGGCAGACAAACTAATCAAGGAATGGAACCTATCGGTGGACCACCGCCCGTACTCATGCCTTATGGAAACACTACCAGCAACACTTCAAGGCACCGTGAATTTCCTCTCTCAAACGGTCAGGTAAGCTTTCAGGCCGTTGGAACAGCCCAGGGTAGTGGAGTGGGGCAGTGGGGTGCCGGAGTGAGTTATACGATCGCACCTACTGACTGGTCACTGAATATAACAAGTGATCGCGATACCACCTATCGACGAGTGGAGGTTGATGGTGTTGGCGTTCCAATCAGCAACATATTCGAAGATGATGGTGTAACACTCCGAGGTGGTGATGGGCAACGCTATGGTGACTCAGTTGTTCAATCCCGCGACTCTTTATGGGAGCCCCAAGGTTACTTCATCAGCAAATTCGTCGGCGAAAAGGTCGGATCCTGGTCAGACATGACCTATCTGTGGATCTTCTCTGATTACGAGCTCAATGAGCTTTGGGAGATATGGAATTTAGACGTAGCCGGAGAAAATGCAATCTGGGCAGGATTTACATACCTGAATCTTGAAAATCCTGGGCCATGGCCTTTTGAGGCCCTAGCCGTGGCAGAGGATCAGGAACACCAAATAAACGATCACTTTACTTATCGAATGAGAATACATCAGCCTCGGGAATACGTTAGACCAAGGGCTGCTTTCGGACCTGATTACCTTAAGCGTTGCCGTTTTTCTAGCTCGATGTTTTTCGACTTTCCTTCAGAGCAGTACTCACCACACTTTTTACCATCTCCCCTGATTGAAAACAGCACACAATCTAACATAGAGCTCCAATACAGTACGTCAACTTCTGTGTCTAGTACAAATGGATGGGCATTTGAGATTGGTGGTAGTTTAGGGTTTCCAGTCAAGTATGCCAACTTACTTTTTGGCGGAGTTTTTAGCCGAAGTGGTTCCACGACTGTTACGGGAAGTACTAGCAGTTCTCTTCAGGCCCAAATCCCTCCCGGAAATCGTTTATTGTTTTGGATTATTCCTGTAGGGGTTGTCAAACGCGAGATTACGGCCTTTTACCATACACATGGCTACGTAAGTGATCGTGACCATTTCACAATTAGCAACTATTCGGAGATTGTGAGGCCGCAAGTTGCGAGTATTGGAAGTCTATTTGTGGAGCCCGAATAAGCATGAAAGCTATCATGGTTATGTATGGCATTTTCGGCAGTCTCTGTTTCTCTTATGCTGCAATTAATGATCCGCTGGCTTGGATTAATGAATCTCTGAACTACAAGATTCTTGTTGATCGGACACTGAAGATTTCTGTTCGCAACCAAGAAGGTCGGGTTGCATTCTACTGGGGTGCGCTGCTGACCAAGAGCTTGAACAAATTCGAGACAACCGAAAGGCCGGCAACTCCTGATCCAAAAAAACCGCCAAATGGCCCTGGATACATATCCTATCCTGATTCTGTCCTCGACCGAGGCTTTTCGATCTTCAAATCACCGCATTCAAGCGCAGCGGATCAACTAATGCGGCTCTGGTTTGAAATGGCCGTCCTTCTTCCGGATTCACCGCCCGGATTTGGTTACGGTGATCGAATTGCATCGTGGGCAACGCCGACCCCGGGGTCAACGGCTAAGCCGGTTCCGATCTACGGGAATCCACCAGAAGTGGACGCTGAAATCAAGCGAAGGATCCTGAAGTGGCGTGAGTCCAAAGACCGGTTTCCGGAACTTATCGTGTATCGAGTTTTTAACTCGCAGAGCCAACCTCGGGTATCCGACGAGGATCTCGCGTGGCTTGGCGGTTTGGACTCGCCGTTCCGACCCATCGCGGTGGCCGAGCTCCGGGTTCGGGAAGGCAAGTCAGGGAAATCAGGGCCCTGGACGGCTCGGTGGTCTACCTGGGTCAGCCAGAACAAGGGGATCCTGCGCGATCTCCTCGTCCGCCGAGTCAAACGCCTCCTCGATCGGGTAACAATCAAGCCGAGCCCTATCGTCGCCATTCCTCCGAATAGTAAGTTCGTACCGTGGAAAGTGCCCGTTAGGAGGATCGCCAAGGACCTTGTTGCACTTTACGAAGAATACGGCTACCAGGGCGATGTAGAACCCTATTCGATAAGTAGTTATGCCGAGGCCCAGGCATACGCTTTGTACGGATTGAGTGAGGATTTCGAATGCCCAGTATAAGCTTGACCGTTCGCAGCTATTGCACGGCAGCCCTCGTTCTAATCTGCGCGAGTGCTAGTGCTCAAAATTCGATCGAAAGAGTAAACGGTTCGATCGGCCGTTACATCTTTACCGATATCTATCGAAAGCAGGATGAGGTTCGCTATAACGGAAAAAAATGGAAATCGGTCAAGTTTACGTTAGTGGGAGTTGCAGGCCAAGTCGAAGACACAAGAAGATCGCATCGCTATTTGGTGGGCTGGACTTCTTGATAGTGCATGGTGGCAGTCAGAGCAAGAACGTTTGCGGGGTAAACCGGTAGATTTTAGTACCGGACCGAATCCAAGCTTAGCCCGCTTGGGTCGGGTGGCGCAAGAGAAAGCAACTAACCATCCACGGGAACAAATAGTACTTGACTGGTGGATTTCCGTTTCAGGAGGATCAATGATGGTACCAGGCGATCCGGCAAGTAGCGAGTACGTTCGCAAAGTCGAATGGGTCCAAGGTCCAGATGGACCGATTCAAATGACTACGTTCGGCCTAACCGAGGAGATGAAGGCTCAACGTAAGGTTAAGCGGGATAAGTGGCAAGCGTCGACGGAACGGATTGATACGATCATCGTCTTCCGCATCTACAATCCTGGACCACGGCCTTTTGAGGCCCTAGCCGTGGCAGAGGATCAGGAACACCAAAAAAACGATCACTTTACTTATCGAATGAGAACACATCAGCCTTGGGAATACGTTAGACCAAGGGCTGCTTTCGGACCTGATTATCTAAAGTACTGCGGCGCATGGAATCCACTGTTTATCAATTTTCCCGCTGATCAGTTCCGTCCAAAGAGATTAGGTTCGCCAGACTACGTGAACGATGGGCCGTTGGACTCCACGTTCTTTTACCAAGTCACCAATACGACTACTATTACCAATGGGTGGGCCTTCGAGGTGAATGGCTCGGCAGGTCTACCTGTTAAGTTCGCAGAGATACTATTTGGAGGGGTCTTTAAGCGGAACGGCTCTATCAGCGTTGCCACTGCAACCCAAACTGGCTATAGCCATATCGTACCAGCAAGATACAGGCTAGTATTCTGGGTATGCCCACGCGGCAAGGTTGATCGTGAAATCGTTGCATTCTATCATACTTCTGGCTTTGTCAGGGACTCGGATCAGTTTGTGATAAAGGAGTACTCCGAAGAACTTCGCGTAAGAACACAGCCTATGAATGATCCTGTTCTGGAGCCGATATGAAAATACTGATTGGCATTGTTTTTGTCGCTCTTGGAGTGCCCTCCTATGCTCATCCGATCACGAATCTCTTTGAAGTCCCAGATTACAACACCTTGGTGAAAGTCCTTCGTAAAATGGATACTCGGTCAGAGGAAGGTAGAGTCGCGTTCTACTGGGGCTGTCTGGCCATTGAGTCTCTGCGAGGGAGCCAGCCTCCCCCCAAGGTCCGCACGCGGGATCCAAAAAGCCCAGACCGGTTTATCATGATGCCAGATCCGTACCAGAAGGAAGGACAATCTTTCCCCATGGATGTATTTGACCGGGCCTTTGCCTTGCTTAAACAGAAGCATACGGGAGGTTCTGACCAAGTAATGCAATTTTGGGCGAGCAATCGGGTCATTGAACCGAACTCACCGCCATTCCCAGAATACGGCTTCCGAATCGTTTCTTGGGCAAAGCCACCCCCAAATTCCAACGAGAGGCCCATGCCGGTCTGGGGTTTGCCTCCCGAATTCTATGCCGAAAGGACTCGGCAAGAAAAGGCATGGCATGACCGAAAAGACCGATTCCCCGAGCTCATCGTGTACCGGATCTACAACGAAGCCAAGCAGCCACCCGTATCCGAATCCGACCTCAACTGGCTCGCGAGTTCCACGTCGCCGTTCCGACCCATCGCGGTGGCCGAGCTCCGGGTTCGGGAAGGCAAGTCTGGCAAACCGGGGCCGTGGACGGCTCGGTGGTCTACCTGGGTCAGCCAGAACAAGGGGATCCTGCGCGATCTCCTCGTCCGCCGAGTCAAACGCCTCCTTAACCCCATTCCACCCAAGCCCTCCTCATCGAGCAGGCCACGCTAATCCCGGCCCCCGTTGTCCGATGGAGAAAGCGCTCCACTGATCATTGGGGGCTTAATCAACCCTTAACCAGCGGGCGGGATGCTGGTACAAGTGAGGGGTTCCCTTCACCGAGAATCTTATGCACCGAAATCTTGTGTTATCTTTTGGGGCTCTGGCCACTCTTGGCGCCGGCTGGGTTGCCGTAGCTAACATTCCCGATCGGGTCGAACCGCTCCCCCCCACTCGCTTGGTCAACGGCAAACGCATGACCCCGCTGGGGCGCCAGATTAGCGTTGGGAGCTTCCCCTTCCAGCTGGCGATGGCCCCCGATGGCCATACCGTGGTGGTCAGCACCATTGGCAATCGTCAGTTTCTCACGGCCGTGGACCTTAATACGCGCCGAACGATCGGCCAAATCCCATTTTCGGGCCGATCCGAACGACTTACCGGGCGCACCGAGGGCCTCTATTACGGCCTCGCCTTTGCCCCAGGAACCAGCAAAGTCTTTGTGAGCCGGGGCGAGGAAGACTATGTCTCGGCCTTCAATGTCTCGCGCGAGGGTCTTGTCCCGGCGGGCGAAGTCAATAATCCCTGCGAGAACAAATCCCTGCGGCACGGCGTGGCCGGCCTGGCCTTTAGCGGCGACGGCAAGACGCTCTACGCGGCGAACAACCAGACCTACGCCGACACCAACTTTAAGGGCTCGCTGAGCGTGTTGGACGTGGCCACCGGGCAGCGTCGGGCAAAGATCGACGTTGGCGGTTTCCCCTACGCGGTGGCGGCCGTTACCGTCGGTCCTCAGGCCGATCGGAAGGTGTACGTCGCCAACGAGCGCGATGCGAACCTCTCGGTGGTTGACGTCGTGGACGCCAAAGTCAGCCGGACCATCACGGTAGGCGCGCGACCGATTAGCCTCCGCTTGGACCGCGCTCAGCAGCGGCTGTTTGTGGCGAACGCGGACTCGGACACGATTTCGATCATCAATACCAAAACCGACCGAGTCGAGAAGACGATTTTGCTGCGGCCGCATGCCATGCGCGGCCTGCCCGGCGCTAGCCCCCTCGGCCTCACGCTCTCGCCGGATGAATCGCAGGTCTACATCGCCCTCGCCGACATGAACGCCGTCGCGGTGGTGGACGTTGCCGGCGGGAAGCTGTTGGGCTACCTGCCCACCGGCTGGTACCCCACCGATGTGGCCATCACGTCCGACGGCAAGCGCTTGGCCGTGGCCTGCGCTAAGGGTGTGGAAGCCCGTAACCCGAACGGTAAGCCCGTGGGTGACCGGGGCCAGTACATCCTGGGCATCATGGAGGGCACCCTGAGCATTCTGGACCTGCCCACCGAGCTCGGCCGCCTGCGACGGCACACCGAGCAAGTGCTCATCAACAACCTGGCGCGGGCCGACCTAACCCAGCGCACCCACCCCGATTTTAAGAACCCCGGCATCAAGCACGTCATCTACGTTGTGAAGGAGAATCGGACTTACGACCAGGTGTTGGGTGACCTGCCGCAGGGCAACGGCGATCCATCGCTAACGATCTTTGGCCGCGATATCACGCCAAACCAGCACGCTCTGGTGGAGCGTTTTGCGTTGATGGACGACTTCTACGTCTGCGCCGACGTCTCGGCGGATGGCTGGAATTGGTCAACCAGTGGCATGTCCAGTCCCTACAACCAGCGTAATTCCATTACCAACTACGCCCGCCGGGGACGCGCCTATGATTTTGAAGGGTTGAACAACGGCACGGCGGTGGACCTGCGCGGGATCCCCGACGTCAACACGGCGGCCGGCGGCTACATTTGGGAGCATGCCCTGAAGCACGGGAAGGAGTTCCTGAACTTCGGCCTGTTCAGCGCCAGCGGAGACAAGACCCAGGATAAAGAGATGACCGAGGTCGAGGCGACTAACTCGCCGTCGCGCAAGTCTCTCGTGGGCCGCAGCGACGCCAACTTCCTGCGCTACGACCTAGCCTACGCCGACAGTGACGCGTGGGTAAAGCACGGGGTCTCGGCCCCTGCACAGCAAAAATCCTTTGGCAATCCCGGATCACCGAGCCGAATCAGCGCGTTCCGGCGGACGTTCGAGGCCAAACTTAAGTCGGGCAAGGTGCCGCCCTTAATGATGCTGCGCTTGGGCAATGACCACACGTGGGGCACAGCGGCGGGCCGCTTTAGCCCCCGCGCCATGGTGTCTGATAACGACTACGCCGTGGGGCAGTTGGTCGAGATGATCAGCCAAAGCCCGATCTGGAAGGAAACGGCCATCTTCATTCTGGAGGACGACGCGCAGAACGGGTTTGACCACGTGGACGCGCACCGCTCAACCGGCTACGTGATTAGCCCGTTTGTGGCCCAAGGCACCTTGTACAAGAGCTTTGCTAACACAGACAGCATGCTGAGGACGATGGAGTTGATCCTGGGCCTGCCGCCCATGAACCAGTACGTCGCGGTCGCGCCTCCCCTGCTCGTCTTCGGCGACAAACCCACGAACGACCGGCCCTATCACGCGATTCTTCCCGCCAAGGAGATCGTGTGCGAAGTGAATAAGGCCAGCGCGTACCGATCTGCCGATAGCCTCGCGCTGATCAAGCGTGATCGGGAGGAGTCCGTGCCCGACGCCATCCTTAACGACATCCTTTGGCACAACGCCAAGGGGGCAAACGCCGCCAAGCCGCCAATGCCGTATGGGTTGCGCCTCTTGGGGCTTAAGGAAGCGGACCGCAAATAAGCCGAGTTCCGGCCGGCAGTTTGATTAAAAACTGTCGGCCGGAAGGCACCGCGCCAGAGGGTGCGCGAAAAGTTGTTCAAGGTACTCGGGCGTTACCGTCAGGGGTAACACCATCGTGTAGTTGCCGGTCATGGGTTCCGGGTCGATGACAAGGCGCTGGAAAACGACCTTTTCTTCCGCGCAAATGGCCGGGGCGATGTGGACTTGTTGCACCCCCCGCGAGAGCGCTTCCGTGCGAATGGAATCAAGGATCTTAACCATGAGTCCGGGAACGTTGCCCGTGAAACCCCACTCTGCAACCTCAAGGGAATTCGCCCCCCACCGCACCGACGCGTAGGCGCACGCTGCACCTGCCGCTCGACTAAGCACATAGAAGTCGTGATGCCTTCCGGCCAGTCGGTAGTGCGCGGCGGTGCGCCACTGCCGTAAGTCGCGGACATCGGCCAACGGTCGTCGGCCGAGACCAGCCGTGTAGGTCCGCTTAACCATGCGCAAAGTCCGAACGGTGAGATCCATAACGGGCACCACCAAATCGGCCCGTTTCACCGGCGGCAGCGGCGCAAGGCGAGTCGGCGACGGCCCGGAAACCACAGTCCGGAACCCTAGTCTGGCGTAAAAGTCGTTGATCCCCGTAAACAGCAGGGCGTAGTCGTAGCTTTCCTCCCGCATCAGGACGATCGCTTCGGATAGGAGTCGGTGGGAGTACCCTTTGCCCCGGGCTTCGGGTCGGGTCGCCACCGATCCAATGCCCCCGATCCGATCGATGCGCCCGTCAAGTCCCAGCTTGGTGCGGCGAAAAACTTGGACGGTACTCAGGATCGTCCCATGATCATCCACCGCGACCCGGGTATGGCCTAGCGTATTCGTTGGGTCGGCTTCCAGCAGGCTGCGAAAGAAGTTGTTTTCGACCCCAAACACTTCGGACCACAGTTCAACGATCTTGCCTAATTCGGCGCGTTTGGCCGCGCGGTACACCGTTCCCACACTCGGTAACCTACCCGATCTATCCTCAATTTTTGCCCGCGCTAAATCGACCAATCGAAGGCGTCATCGGAAGGAGTTAAGGGACGCACCCGCACTTCGCTGCGTCGAGTCACGACACTGCGGGCCGCAACACTCTCGGTGAGCCAGACGTTGCCGCCCACGATCGAATCCTCGCCAACCACCGTTTCTCCGCCGAGGATGGTGGCGTTGGAATAGACCACCACCCGGTCCTCCAGCGTGGGGTGGCGCTTGGCACCCGCCAAAGACTTGGCCACCTGAAGCGCGCCGAGGGTGACACCCTGGTAAACCCGCACATCGTCGCCGATGATCGAGGTGGCCCCGATGACGATCCCGGTGCCGTGGTCCATCATAAAGCGCCGACCAATCTGCGCGGCCGGATGGATATCAATACCGGTGTGACGGTGCGCATACTCCGCCATGAGTCGGGGCAGAATGCGCACATCCAGCCGCTGGAGGGCGTGGGCGAGGCGATACACGGCAATCGCCAGGAAGCCGGGATACGCCACGATCACCTCCTCAAGGCTCTCAGCGGCCGGATCGCCCTGCTCGATCGCGTTGGCATCCTCCCACAAAGCGGCGGAGATCGCCGGCAGGGCTTGCCCAAACCGTTGCGCCACCATTTCTGGCGGCTGATCGCAACAGTCACTTATCGACACCAGGACGGCCTCCAGGTCTAAACGCAGTCGCGCCCATTCCCGCTGAATGCCGTCGGGGTCGGGGGCCGGATGCGTGCAAAACGGAGGAAACAGGAGGCCTAGCAGACCCCGAATCAAGGCTTCACACCCGGTCCGCACGTGCCCAGGCAACTCAAAAGCGCGGCGCTGACTCGCTAATAGATGTACGAAGCCTAGATCCAAGGGGAGAGGGCCATCCGATGAGGTCATGCCTTTGTCCTACCCTACTCACCTAGTCGGGTGTAGGCCAAATTCCATACTTCACCAACCACTTGAGGTTTCCTTAGGTTCGGACGCACCCGAAAAGCTTCGGGTATCTTGCGTCTTGGTGTGCCGACGGCTGGAAATCCCGTGATCATGCGGGCGAGATCCGAAGGTACTCGACTCTCTGGGGGTCACAGCAAAAAAGATGTCCGCACTTAAGGAAACTATCCAAGGAGGGAGCCACTTTTTCCGCCGGCGATTCGCCGCCCTATGGGCAATCGTTCTGTCGGTGATGGCACCTTCTCTCGCACTCGCCAGCGGCGGTGAAAACGTGGTACTCCGGTTCTCGAACTCGGACAAGATGTACCTCTACGCCTCGCTCGGCATTGGTCTTATTGCCATCCTGTTCGCGTTTTTCATTAGAGCCAAGATTTTGGCGATGCCGAGAGGCGATGAAAAGATGCAGGAAGTTGGAGATGCCGTGCGCGAAGGCGCCGTCGGCTACCTTCGACAGCAGGTCAAGATGATGGGCATATTTGTCATCGTCTTGGCGGTTGGCCTCTTCCTCATGTACAGAGCGAGCTTCGGCCCCGCGACCGCAGGCTTCATTGCCCTCGCGTTCGTGTTGGGCGTGGCCGCGAGCTACATCGCCGGCACCGTGGGCATGATGATGGCGGTCAACGCCAACACGCGCACCGCAAATGCCGCCCTCACCAGCTACAAGTCGGCCCTTGAAACGGCCTTCCGGGCCGGTGCCGTCGCCGGTCTTGTCACCGTCGGCATGGGCCTCATTGGGGCCACTGGCATCTTCTTAGCCTTCGGGGCCGATGCCATGAAGGTCCTCGTTGGATTTGGCTTTGGTGGATCCCTCGCCGCGCTCTTCATGCGCGTGGGCGGCGGTATCTACACGAAGGCCGCTGACGTTGGCGCCGACTTGGTCGGTAAGGTTGAAGCCGGAATTCCGGAAGACGACCCCCGCAACCCCGCCACGATTGCCGACAACGTCGGCGACAACGTGGGCGACTGCGCCGGCATGGCAGCCGACGTGTTCGAGTCTTACGAAGTCACCTTGGTGGCGGCGATTATTCTCGGCGCGGCCACCGCCACTCTTTTTGATTCCTCCACCTGGATGAAGCTCATCCTGTTCGCCTTGATGGCGCGCGGTGTGGGCATCGTTGCGTCCATCATCGGCATTCTCTCGGTAAAGGGAGACGACGATGTGGACAAGGACCCGCTGAAGATGATCAAGCGAGGATTCTATTCCTCGGCGTTCATCGCGGCGCTCGGCACCGCAGTTCTGGCCTACTTTATGATGGGCGGAATCGGCAAGCCCATCCAAACCACCCGACTCATTTCCCAGGCGGAAGCCAACCGAAGCGAGATCGCAGCGGTCCAAGCGATCGCGAAACCGATTGCGGCGGCCAAGTACAAAGGCAAGTTGCGCGACGTCAAACCGGAAGACCTCCAGAAAGATCCCGCCATCATTGCCTTGGGCCTAGACAAGCCGGATTTGGCCGGATCGCTCGCTCAATATGTCACCACGAAACTGGAAGACATTCCTGAGGCGAAGCGACTCCTTGGCTTCACCGCCATCGATACGACGGACGACTCGAACCCTGTCCTGAACTACGCGATGCCGAAGCCATCGGAGAGCATGGCGGCCAGTCAACCCGAGCTCGTCACCCTGAAGGAAGTCGTGGAGAAGCAACGGCAATCCAACGGCCTTCAGGTGCTTCAGATTTCGATCACGCAGTCGGCTCCAGCCGCCCGTGGGGCCACCCCGCAAACTCAAACCCGAGATCTTTTCTACGGGCCGGTTAGCGCGAAGCTTGCTCTGAACCAGATCAACGAAGCCAAGAAGCAAGGCGGAACCAAGATCGAGATCAAGGGCCGCTATAGCGTTGACTTCCTTTCTAATGGAAAGGGCGAAGTTGCGGTGGGCATCGGGGCTCCGATCGACGAGTCGGGCGCCGTGATTGCCGGCGCGCCATTCAGCACCCCGCACAAGCTCCAGGGCTCCGCGCCCATGTACGTCATCAAGGAAGGGGTCGCCGAGGCGAAGAAGGCCGCGGACGCGCAGCGCACGATGGGCGCTTCAATGCCCGAGACCTTCCCCGTCCAAGTTGCCTCCATCCGGCACACCGATGTCGAGTGGTGGAAGTTCCTCCTCTGCATCTTCTTTGGCATCGCCATGGCGTTCGCCTTCGAGATGCTGACGGACTACTACGTCAGCACGCACAACAAGCCGGTTCAGGAAGTCGCGCTGGTCTCGTCGGCCGGCCCGGCCCCGATGATCATCCAGGGCATGGCCCTCGGCTTAGAATCTAGCGTGTTCTCGTTGCTCGCGATCGTCATCGCGCTCATCACTCCGCTCTTCATCTTCAACCCGCTCCTGTACGATGGCTACTTGTTAAGCTTCTATGGGATCGCGTTGGTGGGTCTTGGCTTGCTGACGACGACCGGCTTCATCCTCGCGATGGATACGTTCGGCCCGATCAGCGACAATGCCCAGGGAGTGTTCGAGATGTCGGGCTGCGGCCACGGCAACGAAAACGCCACGAAGGGCATCCAGCGACTCGACGCCGCCGGCAACACGACCAAGGCTCTGACCAAGGGCTTTGCCATCGCCACCGCCGTCGTCGCCGCCGTCGCCCTCTTCCACTCCTACGTGGAAGGCGCCCAACTCGCCGGGGTTGGCATGCGGATCGAAGTCCCGGAGATCTTCCTTGGGTTCCTCATCGGAGGCGCCGCGCCCTACCTGTTCTGCGCCTTTACGATCAACGCGGTCGGCCGAGCGGCCTTCCAGCTGATCAACGAAGTTCGCCGACAGTTCCGCGAGGACTCGGGCATCATGGCGGGCACCAGCAAGCCGGACTACCAGCGTTGCGTGGAGATCGTCACCCGGGCGGCCCAGCGCGAGCTGCTTGGCCCGGGCATCCTGGCCATCTTCCTTCCCATCGCGGTCGCGTTTGGTTTTGCCATTGGCAAGCCGACCACCACGATTGGCGGGATGGAGTACAACCTCACCGGCGCGCAAGCGTTGGGCGGGTTCCTCGCGGGCACCATCCTCTCCGGTCAGTTACTGGCCGTGATGTTGGCCAACGCAGGCGGCATTTGGGATAATGCCAAGAAGCTCATTGAGGACGGAATGATGGGCGGAAAGGGCACGGAGGCGCACACGGCCGCCGTCGTCTGCGACACGGTGGGTGACCCGTTCAAGGACACTGCCGGTCCGGCGTTGAACCCGCTGATCAAGGTTATGAACTTGGTCGCGCTCCTAATGGCTCCGTTCGTGATCATGCCGCTGGCAAACACCACCTTGGTTGCCATCACGGTGGGTAGCGTCATTCTCCTGGCCATTGCCTTCTACATGTCGAAGCGAGGTTCCATCGCCACCGAGATGCAGGCCATCGCCAACGAAACCGAAGGCACCGCCTAAGCATTAGGCCGCCTGACGACAAACAGATCGGGGGGTATCCGGAAACGGATGCCCCCCGATTCTTTGTCTGTGCTTCGTCCTTGCTAGTCTTCTTCCAGATCGGAGGAAGTATTCACCTCGGTCGGACTTACGGACCGAAGGAGTTCGGAATACGGGTTAAACGGGTCGGAGAGATCTCGGAAGTCATGCCGTCCCATGATCGCGGCGTTCCAATCAAAGACGTAAAACTTCCGCTTCTTCCCCGTCAAGACCTCCCGCACCAATCCACCTCGACCAAACGCTCGCGTGTCCTTCGGCGGATCCACCATCGCGTCGATGATGGCCACGTCGTCCACAAACCGATGCGTCTCGCCCATCTCTTGTAGCGCGTGAAACAGCGACTTCTCAGGATCGATGTTGTGGTACTCAAGGTCCACCGAGTGCAGCGCGTCGTCGCTCCATGCCAAGCCCTCTTCGGTGCGGTACTGGTCGATCATGTTGCGCTTGGCGACCCAGTCCAAACGATCGCCTAGGCTCAATGGATCTCGCTCGAGGTCGTCCAAAATCGTAGCCCAAGCGTCAAGCGTCCAGTCGATGTCGGGGTGCTGTCCCCGATAGCCTTCGGCCAGTTCCAAATAGCGGCGCTGAAGGTTCACGGCCCCGAGCACTTCCCCATTCACCAGCGTAACTTCCCATTGGTAAGTGGAGTCACGGCTGACATCCCGCAGGGCACGGATCGGGTTTGCCAGCCGCAGATCGTCCGGAATCATCTCATCCTCAACCAGACACAGCGCCAGGAGAGTGGTGCCGACCTTCAGCGCGTAGGCGAATTCGTTCTGGTTGCTCTCACCAAACAGTAAGTGCAGCCGCTGACGCTCCTCGTGTTGATAGTAGTGCTCCCACTTCGGGTTGATCATCGCGCGATTAAACCTGACCCGGCTGGCGGCGGTTTTCAGGATGTGGTCCGACCGCTGACTGAGCTGAAAGTCCACCCGATGATCGGGATATACCCCGTAGACGTTACTGACCCAAATGTAGTCCACCGGGTTCGCCATCTGCGCTTCGCGGCTGGGCGGCTTGGCGTTGTTACTTAAGATATGCCCCCCGACCCGTCCCACCCCGGCATAGATTTGCCGCGTGACCAAGAAGGGGTAGAGCCCGTGGGCCGGTTCACCAAAGAAGTCCTCATCCATCAGGGTCAAGTAGTTTTCATGACAACCAAAAGTGTGGCCGCCAAAGTGGTCGACCGAGTTGTTGTAGACCGAGATCACGTCGTCCAAGCCCAGTTCGTGCAGGGCCTGGACGATAATGCGCTGGCCCGCTCGATCATTGGCGATGAGGTCACGCAGATTCCGGCACTCTGCCGTGGCGTATTCCAAGTGGGATCCCACTGCGTCCACGTAAAGCCTGGCCCCGTTCATGAGAAATCCGCCCGAGTGCGCGGGTTCAAACACCTCGTCACGGGAGTGCAGGTCAATTACCCCAAGCCGTTGCTCGTGAAAAACGTAGTCCTTGATCGCCTCCACCGCGTGCTCGGGATTGCCTAAGGTTTCATCCACCACCAGGCACCCAAACTCCGTTTCTATGCCCATGATTCGGTCGCGGGGGAGTCCGTCCATATCTTGGATTCTACGCGCTTTGGGGCTCCACTACACGCAGGCGCCCGGCAGAAAACAGAGCTTCCGCGGGCCGCCGGGTATCTTAGACCGATATGCGGCTTGGTCACCGGACACCGGCTTCTGCCAACCCCGCCTTCCTTCAGTGCACAAACTGTAAGAAGACGTTGTTCCAGCGGGAGTTTGAGCAAAACTTTTGGGTTTGCCCGCACTGCGGTCACGGGCACCGACTTACGGCGATCATGCGTCTGGGAATTACCGTGGACGAAGGTAGCTTCGTGGAACTGGACACCGATCTCTTGTCAGTGGACAGCCTCCACTTCCCCGACTACGCCGATAAGCTGGCTCAGGCCGTCGCCAAGTCCGGGCGAAACGAGGGTCTTGTTTCGGGTACCGCCACCATCGAGGGCACTCCGATCGCCATTGCCGTCGCCGATTTCACCTTTATGGGCGGATCAATGGGGAGCGTGGCGGGAGAAAAGATCGCCCGTACTCTGGAACGCGCCGCCGTCTCGCAGATGCCCGCCGTTGTGTTCTGCGCCTCGGGTGGAGCGCGCATGCAGGAGGGCCTATTTAGCCTGATGCAACTCGCCAAAACCAACGCGGCCGTGCACCGGTGCCGCCAATCGGGCGCTCCTTATATCGCCATTTTTACTGACCCCACCATGGCCGGGGTCCTGGCCAGCTACGCTAGTGTCGCCGATATCATCCTGGCCGAGCCGAAAGCCCAGGTGGGATTTGCGGGGGCTCGCGTCAGCAAGCAAGCGGGCGTGGGAAAGGTCCCTGACGATTTTCAGACCGCCGAGTACGCCTATCGCCACGGAATGGTAGACCGTATCGTTCCGCGCCGCGACCTGCGCGACACGCTCGCCGCCCTGTGCCGCATGTTAGGAGGTTCCAATGGTCACGCCTAAGAGTTGGCGCGAGTGGGAGAAGCCACTTCTTGAACTGGACGACGCCCTGGATAAGTTGCGCGAACTCAGCCGGTCTGCCCCTGGCGAGAAACGCCGCGAGATCCAGGCTAAAATCACCGAGTTCGAAACTCGGCGCGATGCCTACATTCGCACGGTTTACGGTGACCTCGGCGTTTGGGAGAAGGTGTTAGTGGCCCGCGCTGAGACTCGCCCCTACACGCTGGACTATCTCAACGCCCTAACTTCGGACTTTATTGAGCTCCAAGGCGACCGGCGGTACGGTATGGATCACGCGATTATCGGCGGCCCGGCAATATTCCGCGGCCATCCCGTCATGATCCTGGGGCAGCAAAAGGGCCGTAACATCCAAGAGCGCCAGCACCGTAACTTCGCGATGGCCAAGCCCGAGGGGTACCGCAAGGCTATTCGGCTTATGGAGATGGCCGACCGGTTCCGTATGCCCATCCTCAGCTTTGTCGATACGCCCGCCGCTGACCCCAGCCCTGACAGCGAGTCACGCGGGATCAGCGAGGCGATCTCGGACGCGATCCTGACCAGCTTTGGGCTAGGAGTGCCCTTCATTGCCGTCATCATTGGCGAAGGCGGGAGCGGCGGAGCCATCGGCATCGCCACGGGCAACCGAGTGCTGATGCTGGAGCACGCCGTTTACAGCGTCATCCCGCCCGAAGGGTGTGCCGCCATTTTATGGCGACAGCCCGAGCGCGGGGCCGATGCGTCCGTCGCCCTCCAACTCACCGCGCAGCACGCCTACCAGTTCGGGTTGGTTGATGAGATCGTGGCGGAACCCTTTGGCGGCGCTCACCGCGACCCCGCCGAGGCCGCCGTCCGGGTGGGTGACGCGCTGGAGAACGTGCTGAACGACCTGCTGGAGTTAACTCCCGATCAACTGCGCGAAGACCGGTACGAAAAGTTTCGGTCGATGGGACGTCACGAAGTGGTGGAAGGGGTGCTCTCGGCGCCTGATCCGCATCGCCGAGCCTGACTCGCTTCCCCCACCAAACGGACGATCGCCGCGCCCGCGAGACCGAGCGCGGCCCCCGCCAGGGTATCCGTCGGGTAGTGAACACCTGCCATCGATCGACTGAGCGCTACCAGAACCGCCCAGCCGATCAGCAGGTTTGCCCTTCCCCGTTCCTCCGGTCGCGCCAAAAGCGTCACCGTAAAGGCAATGGCAAACGTGGTCGTGGCGTGGCCACTGGGGAAGCTGCTCATCCCGTAAACGTTCTCGTAGGGCTGGGCAAAATCGAAATTGCTGGGGCGCTGACGATCGGCGAACCTCATGATCGCCAGCCGAACCAATCCGGAGCCAGCGGCCGCCGCAAGAGCCGACCACGCGAGCGCGGGCTTCAGCCAGGCGAGGAGAGCCAAGACTACAAGCAAGGCAAAGCCATTTCCCCATGGATAGGGATCCCGCGCGGCCACCAGACCGATGGCCACCAGCGCTACGCCCCACAGCGTCCCGCGGGCCCATTTGGCCCAAACGGCGGACGCTGCAATGAGCAACCCCGTCGCCTGGACCTGACCTAGCCCTGTGTCTGAGATCACCAGCGCCACGGGCCGAACCCACGGATGCTGACCCAGGGTGTGAAGTTCGCGGAAGGCCGCCTGATCAAGCGTCCACAGGGCCATCCAAAGTGCGGTCACGGGGCCAGTTTACTGGCCCTGTGACCCATTGTTGCCCAACCGCCCGTTACCGATTGCGGCGAGCCAGCCAGACGGAGATCCCGAGCGGTAACAACCAGATGGGCGAGAACACGATAAGGAAGATGACGGCTTGGCCAAGGAACCGGCCAACTTCCTTTAGGCCATTCACGGCAGAGGTCCACGCATCGATGGCCCAGCCGTCGTCGGTCTTCACCACCGGCGCGGGCCGTTCGGTGAGGTTCAAGTTGATAGTGCTCAATGCGGCCATCTCGCGTAAGGCTTTGCGTTGCGCATCCAGACTTTCGATCTGAGCGCGTGTGTTCGAGAGGCGATCCCGAATCGCGAGGACTTCCCCAAGACGGCGGGTGCGGCGCAGAATCTCGATTAGACTAGATTCCTCCGTCCGTAGCACCCTTAGCCGGGCCTCGGCATCCACCACTTGCGCCGTCACGTCCTGGCCCGATGTGGATTCACTCGTCACCTCACCCAAGCCTCGCAGCGCCAAGAGCACGCTATCGAACTGGGCCGAAGGAACCCGAAGGGTCATGTCCGCCCGACGGAACCGCTCTTCCTGCATGGTGGAGCTGGCTTCGATGAAGCCGCGCTGACTCTTCACCAGATCCGTCACTCGCACTACTGAATCCGGCACGGAGCTGACGCGCACCCCAATCACCGCCGTACGGATAATTGACCGCTCAAGAACATCTGGGCGCATGGCAATCCCTTCGTTGCTCTGAGCCTTCATCTGGGTTCGTTCCCCCGATGCGGATGTGCGGAACCTTGCCTGATCCGGCTGTGGTGATGCCGACTCTGCATCCATCGGCATGGCCGACGCCGGCTGTTCAGCCATCGCCACTTCGGTAACGGCGGATTCGACTGAACCGCTTTTCGCCATAGAAGTGGACTTCATCGCTAGCGGCGTGATGGCAAAAACCACGAGTAGCCCGAGTGCACCAACCGCCGCCAGGCTTCGCCAAACCTTGGAGGATTGCATCCACGGCGTGGGCCGCGCGGCCAAACGCACGGCCCTCAGGGTGCCTTCGCGACCCGTGGGGGGGGGCGTTTCGCGGAGACACGTTAGGGCGTCGGCTAGGCGTTGGAGTTGGGCGAGTTCCTCGCGGAGTTCTGAAGACGAGGCCAGCGATTGCTCCACTTGCGTCCGCTCTTGCGGACTTAACTCGTGATCCAAATAGGCTTTCAGTTGTTCGTGCGCGTTCATGCGTTCACCTCCTGGGTGGTTCCTGGCGCTTCGCGCAGACGGCGCAGGGCGTGGTAGAGGCGCGACTTCACGGTGCCTTCGGGGATGCCAAGAAGCGCGCCGATCTCGGCGTAAGTCAACCCTTCAAGTTCGTGCAGCAACACGACCTCTTGGTGTTCGGTCGAAAGTCGACCCAGTGCGGCGGTCAGGTCGCCCCGGTCCACCACGCGGTTGGGGTCGTCAGAACCGAGGGCGGCGGCTTGCTGGACTAAGAAATCGAAGGGAACGGTGAGGCGGTGCTGACGCCGCAAGTTGCGGCAGTGATTGAGGGCGATGCCGAAGAGCCAAGTGCGCAACTCGCCGGTGCCCCGGTAAGTTGGCCACCGCCGGATGGCGGTGAGAAAGGTCTCTTGGGCGGCATCGTCAGCGTGGTTAGGTCCTAGCTGGCGTAAGCAAAAACGCCAAACAGGATCGTAGTGTTGGTCTACCACCGCTTCCCAATTGGGAGCGGGGACAGCGCGAAAGCGGTCAAGAATACCGAGCATAGGGCGTGATCTCCGAGAATGAGTGTCACCCGTCCCGACTAGAGTTCAAAGCTTATAAAAAAGCGCCACACCATCGCCTGGTCCCGCGCGTGTAGCTCTCCATTCGACGCGGTATCGCGACGAACTTATCGCGCATCCGTGGCTATTCTACTCCTGCCGCGTCATGGGCCTAACCGCTCCACTACCTCGGCTGGGCTAAGGCCGCGCGCAACCGACGGCGCACTCTGGCGAAGGCACGACGATCACCTAAGCGCCGGTCTCATACTGAGAACAGGGGCAACTTACCAAGGGCACGCAAGCACCACACATCCATTCAGTCAGAGACGAGCGATTATGGCTGAGTCCCGGACTTAACCCGCGAGTGCGGGTTCCCTAACGGGTGGGCGCCAACGGACGTCAAGTTGCCTCACCGCTTTGGCCTCATCCAACCGGCCCACGATCTGCGAAGTCGGCGCGTTATGCAGGAGGTCCGGATTGGTCTCGGCCTCCCGGCAGATGGCGATCAGAGCGTCACAGAACGCGTCCAACGTCTCCTTACTCTCCGTCTCAGTGGGCTCAATCATAAACGCCTCGGGCACGATGACCGGGAAGTAATTGGTGGGCGGGTGGAATCCGTAGTCGATCAGCCGCTTGCTGAGGTCCAGCGCGCGCACGCCAAACTCCCTCTTGTACCGCTCGGCGGTGAGCACGCACTCGTGCATGCAGGGACGGTCGTGAGCCGGGGGCAGCACCTCGCGCAGACGGGCCTGCACGTAGTTGGCATTGAGCACGGCGAACCGGCTGATACGGGACATGTTCTCGCGTCCGTAGGCCAGCAGGTACGTAAGAGCGCGGACCTCCATGAGGAACTGGCCGAAAAACGCGCTGACCCGCCCAATGCTGAGTGGACGATGCCGGTCGAGCACGGGTTTGCCGGCCGCGTTGCGCACCAGCACCGGGCCGGGCTGGTAGGCCTCCAGATGCGCCTTTAAGCCAATGGCCCCGCATCCGGGTCCCCCACCGCCGTGGGGGGTGCTAAAGGTTTTGTGCAGGTTCAAATGCATGCAATCAAAGCCGTGGTCACCCGGGCGAGTGGTGCCTACCATGGCGTTCATGTTGGCGCCATCGCAGAACACTTGGCCCCCGGCGGTGTGGACCAGTTCGCAAATGCGCGAGATATTCGGCTCGAACAAGCCTAAGGTGCTGGGGTTGGTGACCATGAACGCAGCCACGTCAGGCCCTAAAGCGGCCTGCAGGGCGTCCAGATCGCAATTGCCGACTGCGTCGGTGGGCACACTGCGCACGGTGTAGCCACAGATGGCGGCGCTGGCCGGGTTGGTGCCATGGGCGGTGTCGGGTACCAGGACTACGTTGCGCAGTTTCCCTTCGCCCCGGGCCTCGTGGTAGGCCTTGATTAGCATCAAACAGGTCAGCTCGCCATGGGCACCGGCCAGTGGTTGCAGGGTGATGGCGTCGAAGCCGGTGACTTCCATCAAGATGTCCTGAACCGAGACGAGGACCTCCAGCGCGCCGGCAACGGTTTCGGCGGGCTGCATGGGGTGGATGTGGGTAAAGCCCGGTATCGATGCCGTCCGCTCGTTGATCTTGGGGTTGTACTTCATCGTGCACGAGCCCAGCGGGTAGAAGCCGGTCTCGATGCCGTAGTTGATTTGCGACAGGTTAGTGAAGTGCCGGATCAGGTCGAGTTCGGAGACCTCGGGCAGGTGCAACGCCGCCCGGCGCGGCCCAATGGCGGCATCTAGGTCCACCGCCGGGGTGTCAGCGCGGGGCAGATTGCAGCCAATGCGACCCGGGGAGGACTTCGTGAAAATGAGGGAGGGCGCGGGTACCAGCTTCGTGGGCATTTTCTTCGATCTACGAGGGTACCCGCCGGACCGGCGTCGTCATCGCTTCCCTGATCGTGTCCAAATCTGTAACGGACGTTGTGACTTGCGGAATCATGTCGGTGCCCTCAACTACGGGTTTTGCCCGGCGGCGGTATCCCATCTCGGGCTTCATGCTGGGGCAGTACGGAGGATCACTCCTCACTCCCCGTTTTGCGGAGCTGATGACGCCCTGTGGTGACGTGCCTGTGGGTACGGATTAGAGCCCCCGGGGAGCGATGCCAAATGGTGACTTCCAGCTTGGTCCGCGACCTCCCCGACTACGCCACCTGCGGCGTGTTCTTTGTTCTTTCGGTTACGACGACCAACCGCTATTGAGGCGGTGAACATGTATTGCTAGGGTCCTTTGCCGGGACCGGGATGGCCGGGGTGACCGGGGTGCCGGACGGCGGAAGAGCATCCTTTTCGATCATGCCCAACGTCCCCCTCAAGCAAGAAATCGCCGAAAACCGTACACTTCTAGGACGTGGAGGTCAATCTGCGCCCACCCGGTGCCCGTTGCCCCGGCATCCGCCGGAGCAGTGAACCGCCACGTCCCTCAACAACCTCGCCGAAACCTTTTCGCGAGATTGATCGGAAACCTCGCCCGCAACCGCGTTCCCACACGTCCCGTTTTGGTACAACGGTGTTCAAGATGGCAGATCCAAAGGACGTCGAAGCAACCAAACTCCTCCGCCGGGAGTTCAACCGGCGTCAGGTCGACCTGACGCTCGCCGATCTTCGTGTTTCACACGGGGTCGCTTACATCCGCGGAACATTGCGGCCCATGCGGGGTGCCGAAGGCGACTTGCACAGCACGGTAGAGCATATCTGCAAGGCTTTGCGAGCCCGGCCCGAATTCAGGGACATCGTGGTGGACGCGACTTTTCGAACATGAGCACCCTTATCCGAAGCCGAGCCCGCGACAATTACGACCGCAAACTCAAAACAGCCCAAGAAGCTGTTCAAATGATCCGAAGTGGAGACCGAGTCTATATCGGTTCCAACTGCGGCCAGCCCGTCGTCCTCTCCAATGCCCTCGTCGAGCGCCGTAACGACCTGAACGGGGTGGAGATCGTCCACCTTCTCACCTTTGGGCCTGCGCCCTACGTTGATCTTCAGTTTGCCGAGAACTTCCGACACCGAGCATTCTTTATCGGCGCCAATGTCCGCAAGGCCGTGCAAGCCGGTCATGCGGACTACTGCCCCATCTTCTTGCATGAGATTCCCGACCTGTTTAAGACCAAGCAGGTGCCGCTGGACGTCGCCCTCATTGCGGTGAGTACGCCGGACGAGCACGGCTACTGCAGCATGGGCGTCTCGGTGGACATCGGCCTGGCCGCCTGCCAGAGCGCTAAGATCATCATCGCTGAGGTCAACGACCAGATGCCGCGAACACTCGGCGAAGGCTTTCTGCACGTCAGCCAGATCGACGCCTTTGTCGAAGCGAGCTACCCGGTGGTCGAGCATACCGGCGACCCGATCGACGAGACGTCTGCCCAAATCGGCCGCAACATTGCCCAGTTAGTCGAGGACGGTAGCACCCTTCAGACCGGCATTGGCAGCATCCCCAGCGCCGTTTTGGCGGCCTTGGGAGACAAGAACGACTTGGGCGTTCACACCGAGATGTTCAGCGATGCCCTAATCGATTCGATCGAGCGCGGCAACGTGAACTGCCGGAAGAAGTCGCTCCACCCCGGTAAGGTCATCACCACGTTCTGCATCGGCACCAAGCGGTGCTATGACTACCTGGACAACAACCCGTTCTTCGAGTTCCGTCCCAGCGAGTACGTGAATAACCCGTTCACGGTGGGCCAGAACGACCGCATGGTCGCCATCAACGGCACCATTGAAGTGGACCTGACGGGTCAGGCTGTTTCCGACTCGATCGGACACCGATTCTATAGTGGCATCGGCGGCCAGGTGGACTTTATTCGTGGCGCGGCCCGTAGCAAGGGCGGCAAGCCGATCTTGGCCATGCCCAGCACCGCCAAGAATGGCGAGATCAGCAAGATCGTTCCGATGATCAAGCCCGGCGCCGGCGTTGTGACCTCCCGAGGTGACGTTCACTACATCGTCACCGAGTACGGCGTGGCCTACCTGCACGGCAAGTCCATCCGCGAGCGTGCCTTGTCTCTCATCCGGATCGCCCATCCCAAGTTCCGCGACGAACTGCTGGAGAAGGCGAAAGAAATGGGTTATCTGCCCAGCGACCAGCCGTCCCTTGAGCCGGAATACCCGGCCAACTTGGTGCGTGAGGTAACGCTGAAGGACGGGATGAAGATCCTGCTCCGCCCAATCAAGCCCACCGACGAGCAGGACCTGAAGAAGCACTTCTACAGCCTGAGTCCGGAATCCGTTCATCGCCGCTTCAACCGCATGGTCCGCATGCTGACCAACGGAACGGTGCGCGACCTAGTCAACGTGGACTACCACCGACACATGGCGATGGTCGCGGTCATCAAGAAGGGCGAGGCGGAGACTATCTTGGCCACCGGTCGCTACTACTTGAACGACGTGACAAACATGGCCGAGATCGCATTTGCGGTCTTGGACGAGTGGCAGAATCGAGGTATCGGCCGTCAGCTCTTCAACTCGCTGATCGAGCGGGCCAAAGAAACCGGCGTGGCCGGATTTGACGCGCAAGTGCAAACCGACAACGCGCCGATGCTAAAGATCCTCCGCGATTGCGGACTCCTTTCCGAGTCGAAAGTCGTCGAAGGTCAGTACGAGATTCGGCTGGTTCTCCAACCGGATAAGGCCGCCCCGATCGACCTCGGCTAAGCTCCCCGCCAGAGAACTCTAGGCCGCGGTCCCGCACGTAGGGACCGCGGCCTAGTTATTGGAGACGTTTCTGGCTGGCGGCCGACCATGCGCACCGTAGGCCGTCGCCAAGGAGCCATAGACGCCGTAATACGCATGACGTCGAACATCGTCATTGGGTTCGAGCGAGTTTTTGAAGTTAGGATAGCTAATCGCTTCAACTTGCCGTGCGACAATCGCGGAGAAAACGTGACGCGACACTATAGCCCGGTAACGGTAGTCAGCCGTCTCATCCTCGATAATCTCGGCGTCGGGTAACAATCGCTGCATGTCACCCAAACAACGTGAACGGACGAGAAGATCATCCGGACGGTCTCGATGCGCCATTAGCGACACCGCAGCACCAGTCATAAAGATCCACATAGCGTAATCCTGACACGCCAGAGGCGAGAATTATCCTAAGCCGTCCCAATTTCTAATGAGCGGCCAACCGCGCCGACTAAATAAAAGCTCCCGGTGACAAGGATTGGCACGCCGAGCGCTCGGGCCTGCGCAATCGCCGCGTCCAGCGCGGAGTCCAGCGCGTCGTGCGCCACCGCATCCAGCCCAAATGCCGTCATCCACTTCCCTACTTCCTCCGGCTGACGGGCCCGATTGAAGTCAATAGGAGGTACGTGAACCGGCCCCAGCCAAGCTCGAATCGCGCCGAAGAACGGCGCGAGTTCGTGGCCCTGGATCATGCTGGAAATCGCGACCATCGGAAGGGGTGATCCAAACTGGCGCGACAGTGATTGCGCCAACACTTCGGCGCTATCCACGTTGTGCGCGCCGTCGAGAATCCACTCCACCCCGCGAGCGGTGGCCCGTTGGTATCGGCCCGGCGCAAATGCCTGCGCCGCCCCATGGGCAATGGCCGCAGGATCTCGGATGGCCCTGCCCGCGTCCATCATCGCCACGGCTACGGCCAGGTTGTGGGGCTGCATCGCGCCAACTAGCTTAGGCGCTAGTCCGGGGTAAGTGCCATTGGGGGTCTGGACCGTTACCGTGCCATCCGCCACCTCTTGAACCTGGACTTCCCGATCAATGCGCCAGCACGGGGCGTCGCGCGCGGCGGCGATCGCCTCAATTTCTTGGCGGGGACCATCGGCCATTCGGCCCACCACCACCGGCACCCCCGGCTTGATGATTCCGGCCTTCTCGCGTGCGATCTCCTCGGCGGTGTTTCCCAGAATGGCGATGTGGTCCAGGCCGATGCTGACGATCCCCGTTGCCGCCGGGCTCACGAGGTTGGTGGCATCCAACCGTCCGCCCAAGCCGACTTCCAGCGCGACCCATTCGGCCCGGATGGCGGCCCAATATGCGAACCCGAGCGCCGTCTTAAACTCAAACTCCGTCGGGCCGTTCCACTCGGTGGTCTCCATGCCGCGCGCGATGGGCAGGAGCGCCTCGGTGAGACGGGCAAACTCAGTCGGCGAAATCAGGGTATCGCCCTGGACCCGTTCGCGCACCGAGTAGACGAACGGGCTGAAAAAGGCCCCGGTACGGTACCCCTGAGCCTGGAGCATCGCGTGCAGGAACGCCGTCGTACTACCCTTGCCGTTCGTCCCGGCTACGTGAAGAAACTGGGGGGTAGGGGTCACGCCTGTGGCGTCGGCCAGGCCAGCCCGACGGAGGAACTCGCGCATTCGGTCTAGCCCTAAGCGCCAGCCGCGGCCCTCTAGGGCGGAGATCGTGGCGACAGCCTCTTCAAACGTCATCGGCGCGGTCATTCGGCTCCGGATCGTACCGCCAATGCCCTCCAAAATGAAGCGTGTCCGCTCTGGCAGGGGGCGGACACAGGACCGCTCTTAAATCGCGGACGTCGAGACGGCCACGTGTGGGAACCGCGCCGAGACATCGTCCGAACTCGGACCAGGTTCACCGCGCTCTCGAACCTGTTGGTCCACCTTGTCTGGACCAACGGAGTAAACCAGGATGCCCCCGTTGGTCTCGCGGAACCGCACCGGCTGATCCGTGAACGGATCAAGGAGCGTGAACCCCATCTCTTGCACCGATGTGGGGAAACGACCTTCTCGCATGCGGTACGCCAGGGCATTCACCAGCCCCTGGAACGCCCGTCGCTGCGCCAGCGACCGCAAGAAAGACTGCCCCGCGCCCCGCAATGGCGGTAAGAACGCTCCCATTGCCACGCGCGTTGGATCCTGTCGCTCAAATGGCCGCTCCAGCACGTCCGCAAATCGATTGTTCGCTTCCAGGATGGTTTGACATTTGCGGGCTTCTTCAAAAGCCTCGGTGAAGTGTTGGAGAGCTCGAGCCCGAAACGCCTGGAGGGCGGTCTTGGGGGTCACGCCTTCGGGCAGCAAGCGCTCGTCTGACTCGTCTGTGGCCATCGAGTCTGGTTCTAAAGGAATCTGTAAGTCCTTCTCGGACATCAATGTCACGTACAGGATTTCGCCTCGGAATCGAGTCAGCAGTGATACGGGCGGCGCATCGGCCTGCAGGATCTCCGCCAGAGCGGAGTGCAAATCGGCATCCTCGGGCGCGCGGTAACCGAGAGTTCCATCTGACGAGCGACAATCTCTTGGCAAGCGATCTGCATCAAGCCCGTAATAAGGAATTCTTCCTGCAAGCAAACTTCGGCGAGTTTCCACGCAAGGGAAAACTCTGCCCGTCCCGCTTCCATCTGACCCTGGCGAATCTGGTGAGTGGCACGTATCGCAAGCGTTTTGACCACCGTCTTGATCTCCGCGTATTCTGGGAACAAGATCTGAAAAACCGGACCGATGCCCCATTGGCGGTCCCAGTTAAACTTAGGTCGTTTGAGTGCCTCGGTCAGGGTCTGAAAGGCCGGATCGAAAACAGTGAAGTCCTTCTCCAAGACCGCCTGATCCGCACGGTCGCCTTGATTCACCTGCGCCTGAATCCGGTTTGAGACCCCGCCTTGATTGGCAACTCGAAACTGATCCAGTGCCGTCCGCACGAGCGGAGCCCCGTTCTCGGCGACCGGGATGGGCGGATTCGGCGCGAACTCCGACCAGCTAGCGGGCAAACCTGCCGCCTTCGCGCGCGCCTCGGCTGCCGGCAGCTCAGCCGCCACCTCGGCAAATCGCTCCGGCAAGGTCTGAGTCAGTTTCCCCGATTTCGATTGGCTAAACGTGGCGTAGATCAACCCTAAACCCAGTCCGATACCCGCTACGATTCCAAGTAAGTGCTTCATGGCTTCCCTACGGCATCATAACGCGCTTGGTACCCAATACCCTCATGAGATCATCAGGGCTCTGTTTTTTGGTGAGCGGCATGGCGAGTCAGGCCTACCATAGAGATGCCGTCAACGGTTGGGAGGGTAACCTAGGCGCCGTCGCGGGGCGTGGCGCAGTTTGGTAGCGCGGTTGCTTTGGGAGCAACAGGTCGCAGGTTCGAATCCTGTCGCCCCGACCATCCCCATTCCTCGATCGCGCGTGGAATCTGTTTAAAAAGTCTTGCGCGCGCGTCCGCACAGAACGCTCCCGCGAGAGGTTAAGGCATGGAAAAGACGACTTTCGAAACCCTCCTGGCTCGGATCGAACGATCGGAATCGTAGCCGCAATTCCGGTGGGGCGAGGCGATTGACGCGATCGCCGAACACCTCATGCCGAACTACTGGGAGAAGGGCTTGAGCAAGTGCACATGCACCATCAAGAGCGGCTGGTCCGGTGGCGGTCCGAGCTTGAGCTATGTAGCCAAAAGGCTCTGTCAAATACACGCAGACGGGCTGGATCGCTTAGGACCACTACAGCGGCAGCAGGGTCGATGCAGAGCTCTGGGAGGATCTGCCGTTCTACTGCTTCGACATCAACAAGGACGCCTTCCCCGATCGGTTCGGGTATGCGCTTGAAAGTATCCAGTATTCGGAAACCAGGTACCAAAAGCTGATTGAAACGCCAGGCCTCGCCGAGTACGTCCGCGAGATTGCCGCGCAAGGCCTGGCGCAGACGGACTAGCGCTTCGGGACGGCGTCCCACAGACCCGGCTCCTCCGAGCCGATGTACCATAGGCTGACGCCGCGTAGGCCGAGGCGCTTTGCCAGGGCGATTTTGCGGCCGTTGGATTCCGCCCCACTGAACCGAGATTCGCCCAATACTAGTTCCCCACTCGCGGGGTCCAGCGTCGGGCCTTTTCGGTCCACCCAGTCCGTCCACGTGAGGCTGGTGGCTGGACGCTTGGTCCAATCGTAGCCATAGCCTGCGATGCCCATCTCCAGCTTCTCCTTGGGGATCTGGGTCGCGGCGAAGCTCATCGCCGACTCCACCCAGGCATCAGCGGCGATTGGGCCAGGAGCACTTCCGGACCAGCTTTGGTCGTACGTCATCACCCGCATGACATCGGCGGCGCGAGCCAAGCGGGCAAAGTCCTGGGCTTGCGAACCTCCCCAATCGCCGGGTTCACTCGTCTTCGCGTGCACCGTCACGCTCAGTACGAGTCGCCGGGTTCGCGTCTCCGCCGCCATCGCCTCCACCAGGCGCGAGAAGTTTTCCCGATCGGGGGCTTCTAGCGATTCGTAATCTAAGTCAATCCCGTCCAGCCCGTCCTCGGCGGCCATCTTGGCCAGATCTTTGGCATGCTGGTCCCGCTTTGCCTTATCCCCCAGCATCACCTGCATTCGCTTGGCGTCAAAACCGGTTCCGGCAAAGTTCGAGGCCATGCCCAGTACGGCCACGCCGTGATCCTTGGCGACCTTCATCAAGCGAGCCCGGGTTTCGGGGGTCCAGCCCGGGCGGCGGGCCACCGTGCCATCCGCTTGCACCATAAACCATTCGGGCAAAACCTCGTGAATACGGCTTGCCTGAGCCTCAAACTGCGCCAGGCTCGTGGGATTCCAACTGACCATCCAGCCACTCACCTTGATCGCAGCAGCACTCTCGCCCGATCCCATCATCACGGCGACGAACCCCATCGTTAACGCAAGCATGCCCCGCATCCTACCGCCGTCAGCGCCGCGCCCTAACCCTTCCCGGCGAAATTGCCGATGATCCCAACGGGCCTAACCCTGACCCGCGCTATGAGTATTCTAACCAAAATCCTCCGGCATACCGATCTACTTCTCGGCGTGGGCCTGTTGGTGGTCGTGGGAATGTTGATCCTCCCGCTACCGCACTGGATCGTAGACCTTGGCCTGGTCGTTGCCATCGCGGGGTCGGTACTCATGCTGTTGATGGCGGTCAACGTGGAAGAGCCGCTACAGTTCAGCGTGTTCCCTTCCTTGTTGCTGATCAGCACGCTATTCCGACTGGCCCTCAGCATCGCCGCCACGAAACTGATTCTGGGCACGGGCGACGCGGGTCAAGTCATTACCACCTTTGGCAACTTCGTGATGGGCGGCGACTTCGTCGTCGGATTCGTGGCGTTTCTCATCTTGATGGTCGTGCAGTTCATGGTCATCACGAACGGCGCGGGGCGCGTTTCCGAAGTCGTCGCCCGGTTCACCTTGGACGCGATGCCCGGCAAGCAGATGGCGATCGACGCCGACCTAGCCGCCGGACTGATCGACGAAAACCAAGCCCGCGATCGGCGTAAGGGCGTCAAGCTCGAAGCCGACTTCTACGGCGCGATGGACGGCGCCAGCAAGTTTGTGAAGGGCGACGCCGTCGCCAGCCTCATGATCATCGCCATTAACCTGGTCGGTGGCTTCGCCGTCGGGTTCTTCCGAGGCGAGGGCGACGCCATGGCGATCATGCGGACCTATTCGCTGCTCTCGGTGGGTGAAGGCCTCGCCGCGCAGATTCCCGCCCTGCTCATCAGCACCGCCAGTGGCTTACTCGTCACCCGGTCAGGTCAAGAGCGCAGCATGGGTGGCGAGGTGGTCGGTCAGTTCCTTAACGCGCCAAAGTCGCTCGCGGCGGCGGGCGGAGCGCTTGCCCTCTTTGCCTTTATTCCGGGATTTCCGGCCTTTGCCTTTTTGGGCGTGGCGGGCGTGCTGTTCGGCGCATTCCGGTTCATCCAGAAGAATCCGCAGGCGGTGAAGAAACTCGTGGACCTGCCCGATCGCTCCACTCAGCCAAAGTCGCCGTTGCCCGGGACCGCCGGCGCGCCTGCCGCCATGGCCGGGCCCGAAGCGGTGCTGTCGCTACTCGCGGTGGACACCCTCGAAATTGAAATCGGCTACGGCCTAACCAAATTAGCTGACCCGCGCTCCGGAGGTGACCTGAGCGAGCGCGTGGCGGCGACCCGACGGCAAATTGCGCTGGATTTGGGCTACGTCATGCCAAGCGTTCGGATTCGCGACAGTACGCTGCTCGAGACTAACGAGTACGTGGTGAAAGTTCGGGGCGAAGAAGTGGCCCGCGCACGCGCTGAGTCGGACCTTCTGTTGGCCATCGAGAACGGCGTAACCTTGCCCGTGCTCTCGGGCATTCCAACGACTGAGCCTGTGTTCTCACTCCCGGCGCGTTGGATCGAGCCTAACCTACGGGAAACCGCGGAACGGGCCGGATACACCGTGGTCGAACCGACGGCGATGATTGCCACGCACCTCAGCGAGATTGTTCAATCTTGCGCGGCCGAAATCCTGAGCCGCCAGGACGTTCAAACCTTGTTGGACCAGGCGAAAGCGGCCAATTCGGTGGCGGTCGAAGAGCTCGTGCCAACGATCCTCACGGTCGGCGACATCCAGAAAGTGCTTCAGCACTTGCTCCGCGAGCGAGTTCCCATTCGCGACCTCACCACGATATTCGAAACGCTGGCCGACTTTGGCCCGCGCACCAAGGATCCCGATCAACTCGGTGAACTCGTTCGGGCCGCAATCTCGCGGACGATTACGCGCCAAGTCTCCGATGCTCAAGGCAAGCTCTCTTGCATCACTTTAGAACCGGCTTTGGAGCAAACGCTCGTTGAGCAACTCCAGCAGTCGACGAGTGGCTTCCACCTCGCGCTTGATCCTGCGACTCAGCAAACTCTGATGGAGAACCTGCGGGTGCAATCGGACGCGGCGATGGCGCAGGGGGCTCAGCCGGTCTTGCTCTGCCGTACCCAGCTCAGGCTGCCCCTCCGACGATTAGTGGAGCGAACTCTCCCTTCGTTACCGGTCCTCGCCTACAATGAGGTTGCCGCCCGGGCCGATGTTGAGCTGATCGGCGCGGTCGCGGCGTAAGCCAGAAACAAACGTTTCGCCGCACGCATCTCCATGGCAACGGGATGAAGCGGTTGCGGCATTGGATTGGGACCGCTTGGACGCTACTGATCACTCAGATCAGTAGCGTCCATCCACCTAGCCTTGCGCCCGCGATAGTTCGGTGGCTTGCCTGATGCAAGTTCATCGGACTACTCACCCTAAAACCTCCATGTGCGCTTGAAGCTCTGCGTCAACAGTGACGGCCGAGTCGATTAACGGCGTGTCCGCGCGCCCGTGCGACGTGGGTCCGAGGCCAGCCGACTCTTCGGCGGAAAGTTAGCGTTCGATCCTCCCCATGTTCAGCATCGATTTACCCATTGGGTCGCCGGCAGTACCCGGACCGTGTCCGGTGGCTCGGTCGCGCCCCGCCGCGTACTTCCTCGTTGACCCTTGAGCTCACAGGCCCGCGAGGCCAGACGAACTCCCTGTCGCAACGTTAGTACCAATCGATGAAACGCTTTTCCTCGCGGCCCTCGCAATGGCCGACGGTATCGCTTAAGCGATGGTCGCTTCTTCGGCCGACGCGGCGCTGAAGCCGAACCTGTCCCCCGCTCGAGGCCCATTCGCGTGCGCCGATGGTACGAGCAAGGCCGGCAAGATGGTCGGCATGGGCTACGGCACCTTTTCGAAGTAAACTCACCTGGCTCGGCACGAAGGGATCGCGGTCAACCGAGGGCGGGCGTAGGACCTCAAAAAACCAAAATAGGGCGGGCATTACACTTTTTACGCTATCGGCGCTCTAACTTGAACCTTTCTGTGCCATACTAGAAGTTGGTATCTAAGCCTCGCGGCCAAATACCGGGTATCATGCCCAAGCTACGGACTGAACGAGAGTCGACCGCGACTAATCGCCCTTGTCAGGGTGTAACTGCTCTGCTATGGACCCCCGCGCATCCGTGTATTGTCAACCGACGCCGTTTAGTGGCGTCCTACGGGAACCAGTGGAGTAAGAATGGCCACCAAAAGTTTATACGTGGGGAATATCCCCTATTCGACGTCTGAGAAGGATCTGTTAGACTTCTTCGGCGCCTACAATCCCTCTAACGTCCGCATCATCGAAGGTCGAGGATTCGCCTTCGTGGACGTTGAGGCCGACAAGTTGGAGGCTGCGGTCTCCGAAAAGCACAACGCCGACATGGGTGGCCGAAAGCTCAACGTCAACGAAGCCCGTCCGAAGGAGCCGCGTAGCGGCGGTGGCGGATACGGCGGCGGCGGTGGCGGCGGTCGTAGCGGTGGCTACGGCGGCGGTGGCGGTGGCGGCAGCAGCTACGGCGGCGGCGGCGGTGGTTACGGCGGCGGCAGTGGTCGCAGCGGTGGCAGCAGCGGCGGCGGTGGCAAGGGCAAGGGCGCTCGCGGAGGTCGCAGTGGCGGCGGACGCGGCGGCTACGACTGGTAAGCCAGTCCGCTTTTTAGCCTAAGCTAACAACTCGCGAAGGTCGGGGCATCCTTTGGATGCTCCGGCCTTTGCGTTGCGCTTTCGGTTGAACGTTCGGCTAACCTCAACGCCGGGCTTTCACGGCCGCCATGCGCTGGATGGTGACTTCAGTCAGGTCTGCCTTACCGGCGCGTTCGGCGGTGATCACGACCCGCGCCTCATCCAAAAGCCGCCCGTCCAATTCCCTTACCTCCCGAGTGAACGCACCCGTGTGCTCAATCCACGAATTGAAATGCGACTCCGGCACATGGCCTTTGTAGTACTCAATGACGGCATCGGGCAAGTCGGCCGTCTGCCACACGAGCGGTGAGGATTCTGCCTGATCCGTTTTTGCCGATACTGAGGCACCCGGTACTGTTTTTGCGCCCGGATATCGGGGGACGCCGAGGACTGCCTCGGATTTGGCTGCGGTGCCCACGACCAACTCCTGGTCCTTACCGGCGACCCTCACCTTCATCTCGGCGTTTCCTTCATCCACGTGGATTTTGATGTGGTTGCCGGAGTCCCCCCTAAAATCGAGTCCCTTGGTATCAATTGTGAGCCGCTCGGCTTTGCCGGTCAGCAGCTTATAACTCGCCGCAAAGTAGCCGTAGTATCAATTGTGAGCCGCTCGGCTTTGCCCTGGTCATCGCGAGCGCGAATAGCAAGTCCCTCTGCCGAAATAGTCACGTCGGCCGATGCCCCCGGACCTTCGGAAGTTGTAACCAAGCGGTCGCGTTCGCCATCGACGGATTGCTGACATCCCACCCCGGCGATCGCCAACCCCAACGCAAGGAACTCGATCCCCCATCCGAGTCTTTGCTTCATCGATGCAACTTACGGCTGAATAAGCTTTAAGGATTCGGTTGACCGAAAGACAAGGACTTCCGACCCCGAGCTCAAGCCCAAATCAACTCGACGGGGATGGACGCTGGGGGTGGTGGAAGCGGTCAGAATTCAACTTGGGACGCGCCTTACCTTTACGAAACATTACACATTTCGGAACAGGTAAGTCCACACATTCTGGGATACACTTTATTTAGTCGTCAAGCTGGCAACTGAGACGACCTAGGGTTGAGCATGAATTTTCCGCGTTATAGTCGGTTCGGTCGCGGGTTCGCGGCGCTTGTCGTACTTCTGACCGGGTCGCTCGTTAGTCACGCACAATTGCCCGATGATCCGTTTGGTGTCCTTGCGATGCGCCAGGGGGCCTTGTCGACGACGATATCGAACGGCGGTGCGGCATTCGTGGCGAACAAGGGTCAGTGGGATTCGGAGGCGTTGTTCCTGTCCCGAACCAGCGGCATCGACACCTGGGTCACGGCCACCGGGGTCGTCTACGACTTCTACCGGGTGGTTGAGGATCTCGAGTTGTCGCGTCCGGCCGACCTACGCGAGGAGTTAGCCCGTGGCCCACGGCCCTACGGCGTGACCGAGGCGCAGTGGAACCGCCGGTCGATGGACCCACGAGAAGAACCGCGCGAGCGCCGAGAGCGCTCGCACCGGGTGGGCCATGTCGTCAGGCTGCAGTTCCTCGATACCGCGCCGATTCAAGGTGCGGTGGGTCAGGCGGAGGTTCCGGGGCACTTCAACTATTTCCTCGGGAACGACCGTTCCAAGTGGGCCAGCGATGTGCCGCGCTACGAGCGCGCCCGGGTCCGAAAGATCTACCCCGGCATCGATGCCGTGTACTACGTGGATCAGGGCTCGCCACGGTACGACGTCGTGGTCCAACCGGGGGCAAATCCGGCGCGGATCCGCTTCCGGCTTGCCGGGGCGACGAGCGTGCGCGTCACGCCCGACGGGCGGCTCGCCATGGGCACCCAATTTGGTGAGGTTGAGCAACGCGATCTCTTGGCTTACCAAGGCGCCGATCGCCGCCCAATCCCCTGCCGCTACGCAGTGGCCGGAGACGGCACGGTATCGTTCCGGCTCGGCGCCTACAATCGATCGAAGCCGATGGTCATTGACCCCTTGGTCTACTCCACTTATCTCGGTGGCGCAGCCGGCTATGACGTTGCCGATGGCGTTGCCTTGGACGCTTCGGGGGCCGCGACCGTTGTCGGCTACACACAATCAGCCGACTTCCCAACCACCCCCGGGGCCTATGATCGGACTTTCGGCGGGTGGAACTTCGACACCTTCGTGACGCGGCTGTCGCCTACGGGGTCGTCGCTCCTCAATTCCACGTATCTCGGTGGCCCTCGCCACGACTATGCCTATGGAGTTGCCTTAGACGCGACGGGGGCCGCGACCGTTGTCGGCAAGACAGACTCAGCCGACTTCCCGACCACCCCCGGGGCCTATGATCGGACTTACGGCGGGAATTATGTTGACGCCTTCGTGACGCGACTGTCGCCTACGGGGTCGTCGCTCCTCTACTCCACGTATCTCGGTGGTGCTGCCGATGACTCTGCCAATGGCGTGGCCTTGGACGCGGCGGGGGCCGCGACCGTTGTCGGCGAGACATTCTCGTCCGACTTCCCGACCACCCCCGGCGCCTATGATCGGACTCGCAACGGTTCGGCCTATAATGGTGATGCCTTCGTGACGCGGCTATCGCCTACGGGGGAGTCGCTCATCAATTCCACGTATCTCGGTGGCCCTGGCCACGACGGTGCCAATTGCGTTGCCTTAGACGCGGCGGGGGCCGCGACCGTTGAAGGCTTTACATATTCACCCTACTTCCCAACCACCCCGGGGGCCTACGATCGGACTTTAGGGGGGGAGGCGGACGCCTTCGTGACGCGGCTGTCGCCTACGGGGTCGTCGCTCCTTTACTCCACGTATCTCGGTGGCGCTGGTGGTGACTATGCCTTGGACGTTGCCGTGGACGAGGTGGGGGCCGCGACCGTTGTCGGCAGGACATATTCACCCGACTTCCCGACCACCCCCGGTGCCTATGATCGGACTTTCGGCGGGAACTGGGACGCCTTCGTGACGCGGCTGTCGCCTACGGGGTCGTCGCTCCTCTACTCCACGTACCTGGGTGGCGCTGGCTACGACTATGCGCAGGGAGTTGCCGTGGACGCAACGGGGGCCGCGACCGTTGTCGGCATGACAGAATCGTCCGAGTTCTCGACCACCCCCGGTGCCTTTGATCGGACTTTTGGGGGGAGCGCTCAGGACGCCTTCGTGACGCGACTGTCCCCCTCTGGGTCGTCGCTCATTTACTCCACGGCCCTAGGCGGCGCTCGCGATGACGCTGCCGGTGGCGTTGCCTTGGACGCGGCGGGGGCCGCGACTGTTGTCGGCAATACAAATTCAACCGACTTCCCGACCACACTAGGCGCTAATGACCGGACTTACGGGGGCGGGATCTATGACGCCTTCGTGACTAAACTGGCGCTGAGGGTGGTGCTGGTGAATGTTGCCCTCGAGGATTTCACCGGCCCGATTGAAAAATTGCCCGTGAGCCTCGAATTACTGGACGCGCGGGGCACCGTGGTCGAACACTCGGAAGTCGCACTTGAAGCGACGGGCCTCGCCGTGACGGACACCGCTCAGATCGGGACCTTTTCATTGAGGGTTAAGGTCGGTCACTGGTTAGCCATGAAGACGGGGTCTATGACGTTCAACGCAACGGCAACGACGTTTCCCTCCGTCTTGCTCGTGAATGGCGACGTGGATGGCGACAACGCGGTCACGGTGTTCGACTACGACCGGCTGTCGTCCGCGTACGACTCGCAGATTGGAGAGGTGAACTGGAACGCCGATGCGGACCTCAACGGCGATGGCGCCGTGACCGTGTTCGACTACGACATTCTGAACCGGAACTTCGACCGGACCGGTGACTAGGGAATGGTGGGCGGTGAGGGAGTCGAACCCCCGACGTCCTCGGTGTAAACGAGGCGCTCTGGCCACTGAGCTAACCGCCCATTCCTTCGTGCGTCCATATTCTACTCGGCACGGCACATCCGTATTCTTTGGGACGTAAACCGTGTAGGATAGGGCAGAAGTTCATGCGCGCGCTGCTGGTGCTGGTTCCATGGATGGCAATGGCCACGGCGGTGTCGGCGGGAGAAATCCCGGCGTCGCTGGTGCTTGGGCATCGCGACACCCCGTTTCGCAACCTCATCCGGGACGGCGAGGAGCTCTACGCGCCCGAGGCGACGGTCCGCCAGTTCGGCTGGATCATCCGGGCGATTGATGCGGATGCCGACTTGGAAGCCGAGGGCCGACGCATTCGGGTTCCGGTGCGCCGTCGGCAAGGCGCGCCGTGGATCGCCTTGAACGATGCCTTTCGCCAGCTCGGGGCCGACGCCGTGTGGCTTGAGGACGGGAAAACCCTGACGGTGTCTGGCCGCATTCGGCGGCTTGCGATCGAATCGGGGCGACTGCAAATCGAGTCCACCCTGCCCATGGCGGTGCGCCCCTCGCGCCTCGCGCAACCCGAGCGCCTCATATTTGACCTCGTCGGGGCGACCCTGCCCGCCACGGTGCAGTATAAATTGCCGCCCGGCATGCGCGCGGGTCAATACCGGCCTAACATCGTGCGCGTTGTCCTTGAAGGCGCGGGCGTCCAGCAATTTCTTGTGCCCGACGTCACGCCGGGGCGGTCGCTTGACTTGGCCATCCCCGCCAGTTTCATCGCCCCGGGGGGCGCGGGTAATCCCACCGATCCCGCGGATCCCGCAAAGAGCCCCGGAGCGGCCCAAGGTTCTGACCAGAATCCGGCAATGAACCCGCCGCTGGTGATGGAGCCGCTCGACCCGCAGGCCATCGATCCGGCCTCAAATCCCGACGGACTGCGCAACTCGCAGACCCTGGAGACGAGCGAGCCCGCCAACGAAGATCCGAAACTCAGCCCGCCGCCTAGCATCAGTGTGGGCGGGCGCATGGGTCGGCCCGCGTTCACGCTGGAGAACCCACTGACCGGGGCCCTCACGTTCCCAACCGGGCCGCTAGTCAGTCCGCCCACCGCGAAGTACCTCGATCCCCTCACCGTTGAGATCAACTTCCCCGGATTGGCATCGTTTGAACCCGGCCCGGAGTGGGTACCGAACGATTGGATCAAGGGACTCGTCTTGAGCCAGGCCGGCGGCCGCGTCACGGCTACCTTGACCCTGGTGCGCCCCACGGGCTTTACGGTCAATCCGGCCTCGAATCGGGTGGTCGTCCGGTGGGTGCGGCCCAAGGGCCAAGACGGCCGGCTGGCGGGAAAGGTCATCGTGGTTGACGCCGGTCACGGAGGCATAGACGGCGGCGCAAGATCACCGGATGGTCGCGTGCTCGAAAAGAACCTCACCCTCTCGGTGGCCCGACAGATTGCGCGGGTCCTCTCGGCCGAAGGGGCGGCGGTGGTCCTGACCCGAAGCGACGATCGGCGGATTCCGCTGAAAGACCGAAGTCTCATCGCGAACCGCAGCGGGGCCCTCGCCTTCATCAGCATCCACTTCAATTCCAACCGCATCGCAAATAGCCGGTCCGGGACGATGACGTTCTTCCACAAGCGAGACCCGGTGGGCATGCTGCTGGCCGAATGCCTTCATCGCCCGTTGGTTAAAGCGATTGGACTTTCAAACCTCGGAACGCTTTCGGATACGCGCATCTATTCCTCTGGATTTGCCGTATTGCGTTATGCCGAAGTCCCGGCGGTATTGCTGGAACTCGGATTCATCAACCACGCTTCAGATCGCCAGCGGGTGACGCAGACGGCGGTACAGGAGCGGATCGCTCAGGCGGTCGTGACCGGACTAAAAACCTTTATCGGCGATGCCAAAAACCAAGAAGCGCCCGCAAAACTCCCCTGATTCCCGAAGCCAAGCCGGGATATGGGCCCTCCTCTTCCTGGGCGTTGTCGTCGTGGCGGCGTTGCTGGTCTACGTCCGCACCACGGGGACGCGGGTCCCCGCCGACCAACTTAGGACCGATCGTAACGTGACTGCTCCCTCACGAAACCCAGGCGCAGACACGCCTACGCCGGAACGGAACGAAGTTGAAGTCCTGGCTCCACGTTACGAAAATGGCGAACTGAAATACCATCCAACGGAGGTTAAGGTGCCTCGCGGGACCGATCCTTACCTCTTCGCCATCAATAGCTACCTAGAACAGACGCGAGCGATCGTGCCCAAGAATGCTCGGGCGGTTCGGGCCCAGCGCGAAGGCAAGACCTTGGTTATCGACTTTAACGAGGCGTTTCGCACGACATACGGGACGGATGACGAACGGACGCTGCTAGATGGCTTAGTGAATACTGCGGGGCAGTTCGAAGAGGTGGATCAGATCGTGCTGATGTGCGCGGGCGAGCCCTTAGACTCTCTAGGCAATGTCGATCTTAGCGAGCCGTTGCCGGTGAGTCATCCGAAGCCGGGGGATCCGCCGAACGGTCAGTCGACCGTGGACCCCAAACCCGGAGAGCCGCTTGCACCGTCTGGCAAACCATCCAGCCGGTAAACACGCCCACCGCCCACCCCAGCAAAACCTGGGATGGGTAATGGGCGGCTAAAAACACGCGCGAGTAGCCCACCAGTAACGCGAACGCCAGCCATGGGATGCCCCACGCGCGGTAGTAGAACAGGAAGACCGTCGCGATGAACATCATATTCGCGCTGTGGGCGCTGGCGGTTCCCATCGATGGCGACATCCCGATGCGGACGATGGCGTCGGGCAGGACGTTGCCGGGGCGTGGGCTTGGCCACGTTGCTTTGCACACGTCCGTCACCAGATTTGCCAGCGGCCAACCCAAGGCGGCAGTTAAGGCACCGGCCCGAGTGATCGGACGCCAGGCCAGAGCCACGACCAGGACGAGCAATACCAAAAGAACGGCTTCAGACTTCAGCCCCGTACTCGCCCAACGCATGAATGGGGTCAGGGCCTCGGGTCCTTGGTTAATCGATCGAAAGATTTGTTCGTCCAAGGACCCCATCTGGGCCGAAGCCTACCCTTAGTCATTTCGGTTTCCGGCCCATTACCGGGTAAATTCTTTGGGAGTGGATTACATCCTCCGTCAAGGCGTATTGGGTGCCATTATCGGTGCGACTCTTGGGTCGCCTTTTCGTGGACAAACGGTCTTCCGGCGGATCGGCTTTTACGAGCCCATTCCGGCTCGAATGAGTGCTTCAGAAGCGCTAGACGCATGGATCGTAGCCGCTAAACACGTCGGCGCACAGCGACCTGCCGACCTCACCTTTTACAGTTACCGGAATCACTGGCATTCCACCATGTTTGAAGCAGCGTTTGGGCGTTACAACCTTGACCTAGGCTTTTCCCCTCCTCTATCCGGGGCGTTTCGAAATCCTTTGGCCAATGGATCGGGCGCGCTTGGCCGAGCGGCGGTTTATGGCATTCTCTTCCACGGCGACCCGGCCGCGGCCATTCGTCATGCGGTCCCCGACGCCAGCATTGACCATTCTCAGGAAGGGGTGGTTACGGCGGCGGCGATCGCTCGGATGGTGGCGATGGCCCAGCCCGGAGTCGCCCCCCTCGCCATCCTTCGCGCCGGCCTCGAAGTTCTGCCGGAGCATTCCACCGCCCGACGGGCGGTCACCACGGTTGTCCAAGCCATCAGCACCGGAAAGTCGGCCCCTGAGGTGCATGCGGCCCTACCCACAGCGCTCGGTATTGGCGACCCACTCCACGCCGGCCTCAGCTTTGGCTACCTGGCGTTAGCGCTGTTGGCTGGGAACGGTCGATTTGGCCCAACCGTCAGCCTGGCGGCCGGGTGCGGGGGCGCTGCATCCGCGGTAGCCATTGTGGCCGGAACGCTGGCCGGGTTGGCCTTCTCCGCCGGACAGGACGAATGGGTTGGACCGTTGGGCACCACGTATGTGGCCAGCTCGGTCCTTCGTGGTATCGACCTCCCCACGAGCATCGACGAATTTGTCAGCCTGATTGTGGACGAGAGTGTTGCCGCCGTGGGACTGGCCGCCGAACCGGTACTCCCGGTGCCTGCCCGAGGTCCGGCCGCAATGCCTGGTCCCCCGACCTTGCCCAGCGACAATGCCCCAGAAACTGACGTTCCGACCGAACCAGCCTGCGCTACCGATTCGTCGGTGGATCTGGGCAAGCTGGTGGCTGCCTGCACGGGCCAGCCCGAGGACAGCACTCGGATCAGTAGTCAAGGGCTGGAATTCGGCATTCGCTACTTGGAATCACCGATTCGTTGGCCTCAGCGGCCCAATTCCCTGATCATCCAATTCAGCACCAACGAGCCGACTCCCATCGTCGTCGATCCGAAACTCACCCTTCCGGAAGGGTGGACAGTGGCCAGCCGACTGACCAGTTGCCGGGTAAGTGCCGATGCCCCAGTAGACTTTCCTGCGGTGCTACAGGGGCCCAAATCTACCGGACGCATCTCGTTTGAGCTGAGTGTTTCTGGGTCGGAGATTGCCGGTCTGCTCTTGCCCGCCCAGAACTGGATGGTCTGCGGCCCGTTCGTCAACCACGATGGGCGGGGATTCGAGCAGACTTACAAGTGCGAAGATATTCTCAATCAGGACGAGGTCTTCAATGGTCGAAGTGACCTCCCCGTTAAATGGACCGAGGCGGCATTTCCAGGCATCATTTACGACCTAGAGCCCCACTTCCGAACCGGCCCCGGGACGGTGTACCTTTACGCCCGAGTGAAGTGGGCTCCCGGCGCCCGGCGCATCGTCGTGGCGACCTCGCCGGGCACAGTGGTGACGGTGAACCGGAAAATTCTGTTGCGCTATCACGACACCCACTTCCCCGCGCCCCGCGCCGTATTGCCCTATGTCGCCGAGTTTGAAAGCACGGGTGAGGACGAGATCCTGGTAAAGGTGCTTCGTAACCGGGAGGTTTTGAGCCCCGTGGTGATGTATTTCCTCGACTCTGAAGGGCGCATCATTGAGCCGGACGAGTTCGTCCCGATGCCCTAGGCAATGGACGGGTGGATCAACCGTCTGTCTCGCGGGCTTTGGGGTGCCATGCTGCAGTGGATGCGCCGACCCGAGGTACGGGCGCTACAGCGTCGAAGCATCGGCTGGCTCCCAACCCGGTGGCAAGTCCGGGCACGGCGGGACCTCCGCCGTCAAAACCGTTTTGCGCTACGCTACGGGCGACGGATCGTCACTGCGTCCATCTGGATCGTGGTCGCAAGCCTCGGCTTTCAACTAGCTTACGCCATCGTGCTGGAGCTCAGCCTTCGCGGAGCCTTTACAATCCCGAGTCCACCGGCACCCTAGAACCACAAAACATCGCCCCTACCGGAGCCGGTAGGGGCGATGGGAAAGCTTGATTCGCAGCTTAAATGCCGCCGATCAAATGCCGTAGTCGGGGCGAACCAGCCACGCCTTCGGAATCGGGCGGATGCCGGAGCAGACGCTGGCGAATTCGGCGCTCTTGATGACCGAGGCGCACACCGTCAAGCGAACCTTGCCTTCCTTCGTGTGGATCGTCACCGATTGCAGGTTAGGATACTGTCGACGATTCTTGTGCGGGGCGCGGAATTTCCACGCCGAGTGCCGGTGCCGGCAATGCTTGGCATTGTTGAATGATTTTCCGCTAACCTGACAAACTCTAGCCATAGTAGGTACCTCACGACCCTGTGACGGGCGCGAACAGGAATGATACCGCAAGTCGGTCCCGCAACGCTAGGCCATCCTTCGGGTTTTTAGCGGGTCTGATGGTTGATCAATCGAACCTCATTGAGTCTAGAGAACCCAACGCTTCGGGCCAATACATTGAATTAGGTCCCCGTGATCGTACGGGTATTTGACGCGATGCCAGTCCCAGTGAATTCCCTCGACAACGCCATCGTGCACCTCAAGACTGGAGATCTTGTTGCCGCCGAACGGATCGTTTCCAAGTTCCGACGCAACCATTCCGACGATCCTCGAGCCTTGGAGATACTGGCCACCATCCGTTTTGCTCAGACGCGCTACGCTGACGCCGTCCGGCTCGTGACGAGCGTACTGGAGCAGGATGCGGCCCGCCCGGACGCGTGGGACGCCCTGGGCACGTACGTCCTTGCCCTGGGCGAACCGATAGCCGCCGCGGCCTACCACCGCGAGGCCTTGCGACGCGCTCCTCGCCATCCGTTTGCCCAACTTAACTTAGCGAACGCCCTCGCCCGGGCCGGAGACTTTGCCCAAGCTGTTCCGGCGTTTGAGGCGGTGCTGGAGCTCGATTCGAAAAATGTCGGGGCATTGACCGGCCTGGGACTCATTGCCCAAAACCTCGGCCAACTCGACGCGGCCGAAGTCCTGTTTAGCCAGGCCGTTCAATCTAACCCGCAGAACGCGGTGGCGTGGAGCAACCTAGGCGCGGTCTGGAGCGACGCCGGAAGGACCGGCGAAGCGGAGGAGGCCTACCGTCACGCGATCGAAGTCGACCCCAACGCGGCCGACGCCTGGCTCAATCTGGGGCACCTTCATTTGGGCCAAAGCCATGCCGACGAAGCCACCCCGTGCTACCGAAGATCACAGGAACTTCAGCCCGGAGACCCGCGCTCGGGAATGGCCCTGGGCCACGCTTTAGCGGCGCAGGGCGAATCGGAAGCCGCGCGATCCACGTTTCATAAACTGAGTGAAAGCTATCCGGCGATGACCGCCGCGGCAAGTCTGCGCAAGGCCCTCACCATTCCAATCATTTCGAATAGTGCGGAAGAGATCCGGCAAACGCGGGAACGCGTTCAAGCTGATCTCCTCGCCATTCGCGGAATTCATTTGGATGACCCGGTGCACGAGGTGGGCGTTACCCCATTCTATTTTGCCTTTCACGGTCAGGCGGACGCTTGCCTGAACGCAGACATCGCAGACGCCTTTTTGCGGGCATGTCCCTCGTTGGCTACCGTCGCCCCACATCTAGACAAGGCTCCGCGCGATCGCCCTCGCGTTGGCGTGCTCTCCGCGTACCTGAAGCACCATACGATCGGAAAATTCATGGAGGGCTTTCTGACGGAGACGTCGCCCGACGTGGCCGAGATTATCCTCATCCGAACTCAACATCAACGCGACGCATTCTCGGAGCGACTGGATGTCCGCGCCGATCGCGTCGTCCATCTCAGCGATCACTTGGCGGCCGCGCAATCCGAGCTCGCAACGCTAGAACTCGACACGCTGATCTACCCTGAAGTAGGAATGGACCCGATGACCTACGCCCTCTCCTACGGACGCTGGGCGCGCCGTTCCTTGGTGTTTTGGGGCCACCCGGTGAGTCCCGCGACGGGCGGCATCGACTCGTTCATTACATCGGATCTGCTGGAGCGCCCGGGTTCGGAGCGGGACTACGCCGAGGACCTCCATCGGTGGCCGGTCCTGCCCACGTACTATCGTCGGCCCGATGTCAGCGCCGTCCCCCCCCCGGAGATCTGCCGAATTCAACTGGGGATTCCGGACCGCACGCGGCTGTACCTCTGCCCGCAGAGCCTCTTCAAGCTCCACCCGGACTTTGACTGCATCCTAGAAGCCATCATCGCCCGTGACCCCCACGCCAAGATTGGCCTGATTGATGGGTTAAGCGAGCATTGGCGCACGCAACTAGAAGCGCGGTGGACGCTCAACGCGCCCACGCTGTTGGACAGGGTTGTCTGGTTCAAACGCACCAACGAGATGGGCTTTATAGCGCTACTCCGCGCCGCCGACGTGGTGATGGACCCGATCCACTTTGGCGGAGGCAACACCTCTTACGAAGCTTTCGCCCTCGGGGTACCGATCGTCACGTGGCCGGGATCGTTCCTCCGATCCCGCGTTACCCAAGCGGCCTACCGACAAATGGGCTTCGCTGGCCCCATTGCTTCGTCAGTCGAGACCTACGTAGATCTTGCCTACAACTTGGCGAATCAGCCAGACCAACGAGAGTGGTACTCATCGCGCATCCGTGACCGAGCGGACGCCCTTTACGCCGACCCGCGCGCCCTTGCCTGCTTTGGCGAGGCGTGCCAACCGACCCTTCCCGCATCGCAGAATTACCTTTCGGTAGCGGTTTAAGAACCTATGAATCACGTTGTTGCCTCCTTCCTATCCGCACCGGCCTTGCACGATGCGTCGTGCCCAGCCTGTGGGGGCCACGTTGCGGCCACCTTCTTTGATGGCGGGCTGAAACCCTTGGCGACGATTGCGTGGCCGGAGTCGCCAGAGGAAGCACGGGGGATGCCGCAACTCCCGAACGACTTTGTGCGCTGCGTGGCCTGCGGTCATGTGTTCAACAAAGCCTTCACCTATCATGCGGTTCCCTACGCCAAGAAACCTAACCTCATGTTCAATGAAGGGGCGAACTGGTCGGGCTTCATCCGCGAGGTTCGAGAGCACCTGTTAGGTTCCCTCCCGGCGAATCCGACGGTCGTTGAAGTGGGCTACGGCGACGGCACGTTCTTGGCCGCCCTTGCCGAGAGTCGGCCCGAAGGGCGATACATCGGTTTTGATCCAAACGGGGCGACCGCTCCGGTCGGAAGCCAGTTAGAACTCCGAGCCGAGTTGTTTGATCCTCGGACGCACATCTCGGAGATCCAGCCCGACTTGATCGTCATGCGCCACGTTCTGGAGCACCTAACAAGTTCGCTGGCCTTTCTGCAGCTCATCGCCGCGGCGTCGGCCCTTGCTAATCTTCAGCCGATGGCGTATTGCGAGGTTCCCTGTATCGACCGCGTTCTCACCTCCGGTCGTACGGTGGACTTCTATTACGAGCACAATTCTCAGTTCACCACGGAATCCTTTACGACGATGCTGGAACGAAGCGGTGGTCAAATTCACGAAGTCGGGCACGGCTATGACGGCGAAGTCTTGTACGGTTTGGTCAAACTGCGGGCCCATTCAGGTTGGGCCGAGCGAGCCCACGCCGCCGCGCAGTTCGAAGCTTCCGCACAAGGAGGCTTAGCTGCAATCAAAGCCCAGCTTCAGACCCTTGCCAGTTCGGGCTCCCGCGTGGCGATCTGGGGGGGGACTGGCAAGTCAGCGGCGTTCATTCAGCGGTACGACCTTGACGCGCAGCGATTCCCGCTGGTCGTGGACTCTGACCGCAATAAGGCCGATACTTACGTGCCCGGTACCGGCCAACGGATTCAGTTCCGCGATGTCCTCCACCACGAGCCGGTGGACGTGTTGATCATCCCGCCCCAATGGCGCGCGCGGGACATCTTGGAAGAGATGCGTCGCAACGGGATTCACGTTGGCAAAGTGCTGATTGAGCACCAGGGAAGCCTGATTGACTTCCACCGCGACGCGCATCCCTACTGGGGCGCTATCGAACTCGCGGCGGCCTAAGCCCGACAGTTTTCACTGCGCTGGATTCAGTAGAATCTAAGGCGGTGAATCCCAGCCAAATCGACGTCGAGGCGATGGATGCGCGAAAAATCGCCTTGGCGCGAAGCCGCCGTACGACGCTCATTGGCATCGTGGTTAGCTTAGTGCTGGCCCTCATCAAGGGCGCGGCTGGCGTGTTCGGCAACTCCTACGCGCTCATCGCCGATGCGATCGAGTCCGCGTCCGACGTTTTCACCTCGACGGCTGTCCTCATCGGCCTAAGCATTGCCGCTCGGCCGGCCGATAGCAACCACCCTTACGGTCACGGCAAGGCCGAGCCGCTAGCGGCACTCGTCGTGTGCCTCGCGCTCCTCGGCGCGGCGGCCGTCATCGCGATCAACAGCGTCCACGAGATGGTGCGACCCCATCACGCCCCGGCACCGTTTACGCTGATCGTTCTCGTGTTGGTCATCGTCGTCAAAGAGACGCTGTTCCGAACCATTCTTCGGGTTGGAGATGACCTGAATAGCGTGGTCGTGAAGACGGATGCGTGGCACCATCGGAGCGACGCCCTCACCTCAGCGGCCGCCTTCATCGGCATTTCGATTGCGCTGCTTGGGGGGCCGGGGTTCGAGCCCGCCGACGACTGGGCGGCCCTTTTGGCCAGCATGATCATCGTGGTGAACGCCGCAATGCTGGGTAAATCGGCCATCGAAGAATTGACCGATGCGACTCCCGGCGATGCCACCGAATCGCGCCTAAGGGATGTTGCCCTCCAAGTGCCGGGGGTCATCGACCTCCATCACTCGCGGGTACGCAAGCTGGGGTTTGACTACTTTGTAGACCTCGACGTCATTGTCGCGGGTGACATCCCCGTGCGCGACGGTCACCGGATTGCCCACGCCGTCCACGATCGGATTCGCCATGAGCTCCCGATGGTGCGGCGGGTCTTGGTTCACATCGAACCGCACGACTCCGACCGTCACGGGCACCCACGGAATCTTGACGCCACCATCGAAGAACGTCGGCAACGGGGGGCGTCCCTTCCGCCGTACGCCTAAACCAGGGACTGGGTTTGAAGTGCGGGGTCGATGACGTCATCCACGCGGAAGGTATCCTGCCCCCTAACATGAGCTTCGAACAGCGCACCGTCGGCGCGGGGGAATTGCGAGCGTCCCACGCCGGCCAAGAAGTGGTTTTGAATGGATGGGCGCACCGCGTCCGCGACCTTGGTGGGCTGTTGTTCGTGGATCTTCGCGACCGTACAGGGCTCGTTCAGCTCTTCCTTGATCCCCCCCAATTCATCACGGCCCCTGACATTCGCCACGAGGCGTGCATTGCAGTTCGCGGCATCGTTCAATTGCGAGATGAAGCCGTGCGGAACCCCAAGATGCCAACGGGCGATATTGAGGTTGTGGTGACCAGCTATGAGATCCTCGGTCCCGCAAAACCACTGCCATTCCCGGTTTCCGATGAGGACCAGATGCGGAGCGTCAACGAAGAGTTACGCGTTAAGTACCGCTACTTGGACCTCCGCCGACCGAAGAATTACCGAACGTTCGCGGTGCGCGCCGCCGCCATAAGCAAAATGCGGCACTACCTGGACGGCCAGGGCTTCCTTGAAATTGAAACTCCGCTCTTCACCAAGTCAACCCCGGAAGGTGCCCGCGACTACCTGGTCCCTTATCGCCTGACCCCCGGCGAGTTCTACGCTCTTCCGCAGAGCCCGCAGCAGTACAAACAACTGCTGATGGTGGCCGGAATGGAGCGCTACTATCAGATCGCGAAGTGTTTCCGCGACGAAGCCCAACGGGCCGACCGCCAACCCGAATTTACTCAACTCGACGTGGAGATGTCGTTCGTCACCCAAGAGGACATCCTGCAAGTTGCCGAAGGAATGGCCAAGCACGTAATCAACGAATTGATCACCGAGTTTGAACTCCCGAAAGCGCCGTTGGAAAGTTTCGAGCGTCTGACATTTGACGAATCGATGCGGGACTACGGGTGCGACAAGCCGGACCTCCGCTTCGGCCTGAAGCTGTTTGATATCTCGGCAGCCGTCGCCAACAGTGGGTTCGGCGTGTTTAAGAGCGCCATCGAGAACGAAGGCTGCGTGCGCGGCGTGCGCTACCCCGGCGGGATCTCCCTCAGCCGAAAGGACGCCACCGGCCTCGAGGACTTCTGCAAGGAGTACGGGGCCAAGGGCATGGCGTACATCTACGTGGCCCGCGCGGCCGATGATGGCGAAGGCGTGATCACGCTGGACAACGGCCTATTCGTTCGGGGAGGTTGCGCCAAGTTCCTCTCGCCCACCGAGTTGACGGCTATCTTGGCGCAAGCTTCGGCCGAGCCGGGCGACCTCTTGTGCTTCATCGCGGATACCTACGCGGCGGGCAACAACGTGCTCTACCGGCTTCGCAACGAGATTGGCCAGCGATGCGGACTCCGCGATCCGCGCGTGCTTAAGTTCTGCTGGGTCCTCGATTTCCCGCTGGTTGAGTGGGACGCCGATGGAGGGCGATGGTCCAGCACGCACCACCCGTTCACCAGCCCCAAGGCGTCCGATATGGACTTCCTGGAGAGCGACCCCGCGCGGGTGCGGGCGGACTGCTATGACCTCGTGTGTAACGGCGTGGAGTGGGCCAGCGGCAGCATCCGAATTCACCGCCCGGATGTCCAGGCTCGCATCTTCACCCTGCTGGGGATTGACGCCGAGACTCAGCAAGCGCGATTTGGTCACTTGCTTGAGGCATTCCAATACGGGGCGCCACCTCACGGCGGCATTGCGCCGGGAATTGATCGCATGATCATGTTCCTAATGGATGAGGAGAACATACGCGAGGTCATCGCATTCCCCAAGATGGGCCAGGGCTACGATCCGCTGATGGACAGCCCCAGCACGATCGACCCGCAACAGTGGGCCGAACTCGGCCTTCGCGTCGCCAAGTAAGACCTCGCCGGGAGGGGGCGGATCCATCGCCGCCCCCTCTTGCGAGTTACTTCCCGATGAATCGATTGATGTCGAGGGCGATGATGCTGACGAACAGGGCCGCCACCAAGAACATGCCGACGGTCTGGACCGTTTGCTGAATCTGGATGCTCAGTCGCTTACCGCCTCGGAGCATTTCGACGAACGCAACCACCATCTGGCCGCCGTCGAGGGGCGGTACCGGGAGGAGGTTCATCACCCCTAGGCTCAACGAGAGCATCGCGGCGAGGAAGATCACGGACCCCAAGCCTTGTTCGGCCGCTTGTCGAGTTTGGGTGGCGATCGCCGCCGGACCCCCAAGTTCATCCTTCGCCCGCGAGGGTTCCTTTACGACCCCGGCGAGGCTGATCACGATCCGTAGTGGCATGCTGGCGGCCAGCTTTGTGGCCTCGCCCACCGAGATCGGCTTGGGGATGCTAGGCATTATCGCCCCCAGCTTGGCCTGCTTGCGAAGTTCCTTGGTTGGCTCGAGGTCGGGACCGAGTACGGGGCTGGGTTGAGCATCGACCTCCGGCGTGGCGACAATGGTCAGCGTCTCTTTGCCACGGAGGACTTCCAGGCTCAACGGTTGATCGCCGTGGTCACGCACCCGGCTGACGATATCGAACCACGTCTGAACGGATTCGCCCTTTACCCGTAGCACCCGGTCGCCGGCCTTCAACCCGGCGCGCTCGGCGGGTTTGCCCGGCAACACCGCGCCGATGCGCGCCTCGTTTACCGGCTCTTCCACGCCTACGGCGGTGAACAGCCCGACCAGCAGGATCATCCCAAACAGCATGCTGAACAGCGGCCCCGCGAACAGCACCAAGAACCGGGCGAACGCCGACTTACTGTAGAACCCTTGCTCGATTTTTGTCTCGCTGCCGTCGGGTTTCGGATGCATGCCCTTAATCGCGGCGAACCCGCCTAGGGGTAGCAATAGGAAGCTGTATTCGGTCCCGTGCTTGTCCCGGCGGCTCAGCAAGGGCCGGAACTGGACGGGTCGTTCCTCGCCATCGATGACCAGGTGCCCTTCGCCCATGGGGGCGTCCTCGGGCTTGTGCACCACGGGTTGGTAGTAAACGATCAGGATCCCGATCAAGGACGCGAAGAACAAGACCGCCATGATGTTGTCGGGTGTCAGGCCCTTCATCCGAGTGCCGAACGCCAGGATGATCAACGCTACGGCGGCGGTCTTGCCTAGAATGCCCAGTGAATCTGCCGCCGACATCCGATACAGCGCACCGATTCGCAAGCACACCCACACCGGCATGACGAACGTGAGGATGGCGAGCCCAACCAAGTACAGCGGGGCCCAGCCTTCGATTCCGGCAAAGGCGGTGAGTGCGGCCGCGGCGACGTAAACCATCGCCACGAGTCGGGAAGCCATCATCGGGCGCGGCAATCCCGGCGTGAGGTCAGTCTTCCTCAAACCGCCCATCATCACGGCGAAGGAATCCACGTGCATCCCCAACGCTCGGGCAACCCAAAAGTGCCCCAGTTCGTGAACGGCGACCAGCACGGTGATGACCACCATGAAGATGAGGCCCGATTGGGCATAGGTGGCGAGGGTGTGCAAACTATTCATGGGAGCAAAGCAGTCGCTGATCAATGGACTCACGCGCCCGGACGCGCGCCCACTGATCGGTCTCCAACACGTTAGCCAGATCAACGGTTCCCGTAGGACACGCGGACATGACTTCTTCTACGACGTCTGATATTTCAAGGAAGCGCAATTTTCCGTCCAAAAAGGCTCTCGCCGCCACTTCGTCTGCCGCATTCATGGCGCAAGGGAGTAAACCTCCTTGCCGTCCGGCGTCCCGGGCCAGGGCTAGGCACCGAAAGGTCACGTCATCGATCGGCTCAAAAGTCAGATGCGGCGTGTCCACCGGGTTCCAGGGCCGGGCGGGCGGCCCGATGCGCTCCGGGTATGTCATGGCGATTTGGATGGGCAACCGCATATCGGGCCATCCCAACTGGGCCAGGACGCTGCCGTCGCTGAGTTCGACCAAGCTATGCACGATACTCTGCCGGTGAACCACCGCCTCGACCCGGTCGATCGGCACGTCGAAGAGCCAGTGGGCCTCGATGGTCTCCAACCCCTTATTCATTAGCGTGGCCGAGTCGACGGTGATCTTCCCTCCCATTCGCCACGTCGGGTGGTCGAGGGCTTGGGCCACGGTCACGTTCTCCAGATCGGCCGTTTGCTTTCCCCGGAAGGGCCCCCCGCTCGCGGTAAGGATCAGCCGGCTGATTTGGTCCAGTCGGTAGCCCTGCAGGCACTGAAAGAGGGCGCTGTGTTCGCTATCGATGGGGAGAACCGCCACGGACCGGGCGCGGGCTAATGGCATGAGGAACTCGCCCGCGGCCACCAGCACTTCCTTGCTGGCAAGCGCGATGGACTTGCCCGCGTGAATCGCGGCGAGGGTGGGTTCTAGGCCAATCACGCCCGCCACGGCGACCACGACCAAGTCCGCTTCGGGCAGGGTAGCGAGGTCGATCAGGGCCGAGAGTCCACCGGGCAATCCGGCCGTTTGCGCGGCGGCCGCATCGGCGAGGGCAAAGTGGGTCACCCCAAACTCGTGAGCCTGGGCTTGTAGCTCATCGGCGCGTCGATGGGCCGCCAGCCCCACAACTTGGAATAATCCTGGATGTTGACGGATAACGTCTAGGGTTTGGGTGCCGATACTTCCAGTAGAGCCTAATACGACAACCCGTTTCACCGTGCGAGTCTAGCATGGACGGCGGGACCCAATTGCGGGCATCCGGGAGTCAATACGAATCCATGGGCAGCTCAAAGCCGATCAACTTCAAAGATTTACGAAACAGGTTCTCGCACGCTGAGAACCTGCCGGACTTGCCGACCGCCGCCGTGCGTCTGTGCGAGATGATCGACCAAGGCAACGCCACCACGGCGTTGCTGGAACGAGTGATCTTAGGCGATCCGGCGCTGACCGCAGCCTTGCTCCGGCAAGCGTCATCCGCGCATTTCGGAGGGAAACCGCGAGATATCGGCACGGTGCGAGGCGCGATTATGCTTTTAGGCGAGCGTGCCATCCGATCGATGGCCGTCTCGCTCTGGGTTCACTCGCTGATGACGGATGCGGCGGACAAATCGAGTTTCGACGTCAAGCGCTATGCGCGCCATTCGGCCTTCGTTGGCTTCACGGCGCGTTACCTCGAATCTTGCCGCCAACGCCAAGGCACCCCCTCCTGCGAGTGGTCACCGGATGAAATCTTTGCCGCCGGCTTATTGCATGACCTCGGCGTTGGCCTCTTGGCGGTCAGCCTTCCCGAGCTCTACGACAAGCTTGCGCTGGAGGCCAGCATGCGCAACTGGACGATGGAACGCATCTTCACCAGCAAAGCAAACGCGAGCCTAACGGCCCTAGGGGCCGAGGCCGCACGCGCTTGGAACTTGCCGGCGGTCTTTAGCTGGGTGCCTGAGCACTTTGCCGATCCCATGGCAGCCGAGAAGGAAGTCCCGGCCCTGTGCTGCTTGCGGTACGCCGACTTCCTGGCCAATTCCAACGGCTATAGCCTGGAAGAAGGCGAGCTTAAACTTGAACCCTTGGACCCCAAGATCATCAGCGCCCTCGGGTTACCCGCCGAGGAGTTCGACGGCGTGGTGGACCTCATCGCAAGTCACGTAGCGGCCTACACCCAAGTCGCGGCCTAATTCCAGCTTGACCAACGTTGAACCGTCGATCGGCGGTGATGAATTCCCGGTGCCATAATCGGGAGAGCATGACCGCCGTTCCCGTTTTGCCCGACCATCCGTTCGTCTTGCCGGACGCGGAAGTTCGTGAAGCGGTCCGGACTTACGGCACGCCACTCTATGTGCTCGACGAAGCCACCTTACGGGCGCGTATCCGCCGCTATCGGTCCGCCTTCAACGCCGCTTGGCCTCGCAATGAACTGACCTATGCCAGTAAGGCCAACAGCACGTTGGCCGTCCTCGCGATCGCCGATCAGGAGGGTTGCTTCATCGATGTCGCCAGCGAGGGGGAGCTTCGCGCCGCCCTGGGGGCCGGCGTTCCGGCAAGCCGGTGCCATCTTCATGGCAATAGCAAGCTGGAATCCGAGCTGCGCTTCGCCCTTGAAGTTGGGGTCCGCGAGATTGTGGTGGACCACGTCGGCGAGCTGGACTTGATTGCGGATCTCATTGCCGAAGGCACCTGCCCCACGTTGCTGCTCCGCCTGGCGCCGGGCGTGGACCCGGTGACCCACGCCAAGATCAGTACCGGCCAATCCGACACCAAGTTTGGTTTCTCCATCCAAAATGGCGACGCCGCCCGCGCCTTGGCCCACGGCATCCACCGGGGGCTCCCCATCGTCGGTGTCCACGCTCACGTCGGCTCGCAACTGCTGGATCCGGAAGCCCAACGCGCGGCCGGCGAAGTGCTTGCCGAGTTTGCGATAGAAATGCTGGAGGCCCACGGGTGGGAGATTCGGGTGCTAAACGTTGGCGGTGGCCTTGGCGTGCGCTACACCGATGCCGATCGCCCGATGCCGGTGGAGGCCTATTGCCAGCTGGTTGCCAAAGCGGTGCAAACCGCCCTGGCGGGGACCGGGCTTGATCCGATCCTAGTCCAGGAGCCAGGGCGCTCCCTGGTGGCCGAAGCGGGCGTCACCCTCTACCAAGTGGGCGCGATCAAGACCGCCCCCCGTGCCGACGGCGGTTCCCGCACTTACATTGCGGTGGATGGTGGCCTAAGTGATAATCCTCGACCCGGCCTGTACGGGGCGCGCTACTCGGTCCGTTGGACGGCCGCCGATTCGGCCGGCGAACAGATCGTCACCATCTCGGGCCGCCACTGCGAGACCGACACCCTTTTCCCCGACATCGCCGCGCCGTTAAACCTGATTTCCGGGGATGTGGCGCAAGTCCTTAGCACCGGGGCGTACAACGCATCAATGGCCAGTAACTACAACCGATTCCCGCGTCCCGCGACCATTTTGCGCCGGATCGATGGCTCGATGAGCCTGATTCAAGCGCGCGAGAGCTGGGACGAGCTCTTTGTTCGCGAACGACTTCCCGAAGACTTCTCCTTGGGAGAGGCACAGTAACCCCATGGGCCCGACTGATCCATCGATTTTCGTACTTAAACTGCTGGTGATCTTCTTGGCGCTAGGGCTTCACGAGTATGCCCACGCCAAGATGGCGGACGCCGCCGGCGACCCAACCCCAGGGAGCTACGGCCGGGTTACTCTGAACCTCTTCAACCACTTGGACCCGATGGGCACGCTCATGATCGTCATGAGTTCGCTGGTCGGCTTTGGCATCGGTTGGGGCCGCCCGGTGCCGATGGATCCCCGAAAGATGCGCAACCCCCGCTGGGACCACTTTGCGGCGGTCGCGGCCGGCCCGGTGTCTAACTTGATTCAGGCCGCCGTGTTTGCCATGATCCTGCGCTTCACCGTGGGCAACCAGGTGTTTCAGGTCGGCATTTTGGGCGTGATGAGCGGACAAGCCGGCATCCTGGCGGCGGTCCTATCGGCGGGCGTCCTGATCAATCTCTCGCTCTGCTTCTTCAACTTGATCCCGCTGGGCCCCCTCGACGGTCAATGGCTTCTCGGCACGTTTCTGCCCGAGCGGTACCGCTGGCAGTGGACCAAGTGGAATCTGCAATCGGGTACGTTCGTGCTCTTCGGCATCCTTTTGCTCGGCTGGTTCACGCCCATCAATATCCTCTCCGGAGTGCTTTATCCGGTCGTGATGCGCTTGTTCACGTTCTTGCTCGGTCTTCACTAGGCCCTTTCCCTTCACTACATCCAAGATGGACCATCAACGAATCCTGAGCGGCATGCGGGCCACGAACCCCCGACTTCACCTGGGCAACTACGAGGGCGCGTTGCGCAACTGGGTGCGCCTGCAGGATGAGGGCCATCCGATGTTCAGCATGGTGGCGGATTATCACGCCCTCACCACCATGCAGGACTTCCCACCGGACCTTGCGAACAACTCTCGCGAGATCGCCAAGGACTTTGTGGCCGCCGGTTTGGATCCGCAACGCACGGCCGTCTTCATTCAGAGCCAAGTTCCCGAGCATGCGGAACTCCATCTGATTTTCTCGATGGTCACGAACCTGGGCAAGCTGGAACGCGTGCCCACGTTTAAGGAGAAGAAGGCGGACATGGGGGACACCCCGGTGAGCTATGGATTGCTGGGCTACCCCGTGCTTCAGGCGGCCGACATCCTGCTGTATAAGCCCTACGGAGTGCCGGTGGGTCGCGATCAGGCCCCCCACCTGGAACTCAGCCGCGAGATCGCACGCTCGTTTAACGCGCGCTTTGGCGAAGTCTTCCCTGAGTTTCGGGACCTCATCCCCGAGGACGAGGGCCGCGCCAAGCTGCCCGGACTGGATGCCGACGAGAACGGCGTGCTGCGCAAGATGTCGAAGTCCTACGACAACTGCATCTACCTCAGCGAGACCGCCGACGAGACCGCCGCGCGCATCAAGGGCGCCTTTACCACTCCCTCCAAGCAGCGCAAGACCGACCCGGGCATCCCCGAAGGGTGCGCGGTGTGCCAGTTGCTGAAGCTGTACCATCCCGACTACCAAACCTTGTGGGAGGAAGACCGACGCGGCGAGCGCGGTTGCATGCCCAACAAGGTCGCCGCCATCGAGGCGGTCAACGAGTTTCTGCGCCCGATGCGCGAGCGCCGGGCCGCGATCTCGGACGACGACATCAAGGCCATCCTCCAGAACGGCGCTACCCGAGCCCGCGCCTTCGCCGGTCAGACCATGCAAGAAGTCCGCACGGCAATGCGTCTTTAGCGCATTGAAATCTGACGGGGCGCTCATTGGCCCGTGCGATTGGGCGGTCTGATCACGTAGACTTACGCAAGCATGCCGAAACGAATTGAGACCGTCGTCCTGCACGATAGCTCTACCCCGGTCATCGGGGACATCCAGAAGGGTGGGAGTGTCGTCATTACGACCCTGGAGACCGCGCTGGACCAGGCCCGGGCGCATTCGTTATGGCCCCTTACCTTTGGCTTGGCGTGTTGCGCCATCGAGATGATGTCGACGGTCGCCGCCCGGTTTGACCTCGCCCGCTTCGGCTCGGAGGCCTTCCGCGCCACCCCGCGCCAGGCGGACTGCATGATCATCGCGGGTCGCCTCTCGAAAAAGATGGCCCCGGTGCTTCGCCAAATCTACGACCAGATGCCCGAACCCAAATGGGTGATCAGCATGGGCGCGTGCGCCAGTAGCGGTGGCGTTTACAATAACTACGCCATTGTGCAAGGCGCTGATCAGGTGGTCCCGGTAGACGTTTACGTTCCCGGATGCCCACCATCACCCGATGCCCTGATGTACGCCATCCTCAAGCTTCAGGACAAGATCAAACGCAAGGAAGCCCGCAACTTTAAAGACCTTCGCCTGATTGAAAGCGTCACCGGCCCGCGCACCCTCGAAAAGGTGAAGTCTTGAGCCTAGAACTGTTGCGCGACGTCGCCAAGCCGATCCTCCAGGGCTTCGGCATTACCGGTCGCCGGCTGGCCCGTAAGAAAGTGACGGTGATGGACCCGGAAGAAATCCGGGAACAATTCCCGCGCACCCGCTGGCGGCACTATTTAACGCGCTACGACAGCGGCCTGGAGCGATGCATCGGGTGTAGCCTTTGCGCCGGGGCGTGCCCCGCGCGTTGCATCTTTGTGGAGGCCGCCGAAAATACCGACGAAGACCGTAAGAGCCCCGGTGAACGGTACGCCGTGCGCTACGAGATCAACATGATCCGTTGCATCTTTTGCGGCTATTGCCAAGACGCCTGCCCCACCGGCGCAATCGTGCTGAAAAAGAACTTCGAGCTGGCGGACTACACCCGCGAGAGCTTCATCTACACGAAGGAGCGCTTGCTAGAGTCCTATCCCGGCGAGTGCGATGCTCCCTGGAAAAGTAAGTACGCCTAGGCCGTTAGCAAAGCGAACGCACCGTCCCTAGGTGAAATCAAAAGCTTAGGCTTTAGATTGGCTCTGCCCCACTCCCGTGTTGCGCCGTGCGTGAGCCTACTAGGTTATCGGTTTAGGCCAAGATGCCCTACGACCGGGTCAGCTAATTCAGCTGACCCGCAACGTCGTAGGTCCACGCCGTGGCCCCCCCCCCCCCCCCGCGGATTTGCGGGGCCTTGGCCAAGGATCTTCCAC
>Ga0105047_10000271_pt1 | contig 81678 bp, 66 predicted proteins | sample MAT04_FD_78384 | JGI IMG/M metagenome (GOLD analysis project Ga0105047, IMG submission 78384) | Freshwater microbial communities from Lake Fryxell liftoff mats and glacier meltwater in Antarctica - MAT-04 (megahit assembly) | ecosystem: Environmental > Aquatic > Freshwater > Ice > Liftoff... | reverse complement strand
CCCGGCCGATGATCCATTGGTGAGCCTGCTGGAAACCCATCCCGCAGTGATCGACGGTGCGAACTGGGATGGCCCGGCTGATCCGGTGGCGGAGCTTTCTGTGCGTAACCGCCTCGCCTTGTGGGGCGCCCGCCTGCTGGTGCCGATTCACGACAATGGACGCTTGCTCGGCTTGATCGCGCTCGGCATCCGCGACGACGGTGAGCCGTATGATGAAACCGATCGGACGCGCGCAGTATTCTTTGCACGCTTGCTCCGTCATTTTCTTGCCAAGTCGGCCCAGCTGGGTCGACTCCACCAGCTGGCTGAACAAACCCGCCTAGGAGTGAAATACCTCCCCAGCACGCTGGTGCTGGCACCGGACGAGAGTGTCCCGCGTCAAGTGCCCTTGGTCGTGCGCGACCTGATCGGTCAGGCGCGCCGCTCACGGGAAGTCTGCCGCGTATCGCCCAGTGCCGAGCAGCCCTTCCGCGCCAGCGCGGGCATGGTGGCGGAAACAGGTGGGGTCTGGGCGTTTTGGGAGGAGGCCAGCGGCGAGGTTCACGATGCGGCAAGTCGCCAGCGAGCCAGTCGGCGCAATCTCTTGCGCGAGCTCGCGTTGACGCTCAACCACGAGTTCGGCAACGCCCTGGTTTCGTTGGCCACGTTTCGCCAGAGCACGCCCGAACAACCGCTTTCGGCACCGCTGATCGAAACCGTAAAGAACGACGTCGCGAAACTAGAAACCTTGAATGAGCAGATCGGACTCATGCACGCTCTGCATGAGACAGACAATGCACCGACCGACGTCCGGGAACTGGCGCAGACGCTGGGTCGCTCCTTGGGAGTGAGGGTGGAAGTGGGTCCGGACCCTGTCATGCTGATCGGCAACCTGAAGCTGCTCGATTTCGCGTTGCGCTCTCTAATTCAGAGCGTTGCTGAAAATCGGGGCGAGCTGGGTTCGCGCGACCTGTCCCTGCAAGTGCGCTCAACCGGAGCAGGGACGGAGCTCACGGCGCTCTTTTCCATCAAGGGCAAGCACCTCGAGCTGGAAGGCATCCTGCCTGAGCCAGTCGAAGGAGCAGTCCCCAACCAAGGCAGACTGGGAGTGTTTCTCGCGAAGGAAATCCTTCGGTTGCACCATGGCGAGATCCACGCCGGCCCGGGCATGGAAGGCACCGAAATCCTAATCTCAATACGGTCGCCCTAGCAATCCGCGTGATCATGTTGCCAAACCCCCAGTTACTGTCGTCAGTGACGACATGGCTTGAGTCAGAATCCTCCATAAAGGCGGCTGTGTTATTCGGATCAAGTGCGAGGGAAATGAATGAATCTGCACAGCTCGATCAATCGTCAGATATAGATTTACACGTCGTTACCACTGACGCGCAAAGTCTCTTAGATGTAGAATGGGAAAGAGTTCTGCCAAACGAGAAATTCTACCTACAAGCCGTGCGCTCCGCTACAGGAGGAGTCCGTAAAATTACTGTTTTGTTCGCGAGTGGACAGGTGGACCTGGTGCTTATACCTGCTACGCAGTTGAAAATCGCCCGAATGGCTATGCGGATTGGGCTGCATAGACGTCCGGGAAAATTGCAAACAGCGCTAAATGAGATTCACGCAAGTATACGGATGGGGTACAAATTTATTAAGGGAGAAGCCGGTTGGGGTAACTTCTATTCAAGGGTAATGGCCGAGATGACAGGGGTTAGGCTTACTAATAGCGACGCAGCAAGTCTGGCGGCAGCGTTCTTGTGCGAAATATTATGGGTATTACAGAAACTCGAGCGAGGCGAGCTGTGCGCAGCACAGCATTCGTTGCACCGTAGCTTAGCAGAAACAAATTACCGCCTAATACGCGAGTTGAGGTTGAGGCGAGGTCAGCCCTTGCCGTCGTTTGGGTTGGCGCGCCATTTTGAGACATTGCTTACTCCAGAAGAGCTCGGTTGGGTGCAAATAAATGCAAGGCTCGATCATGAGGAATTGTATCGCAGTACGTGGAGATCGCTCGGCACTTTTAAAGTCCTAATGGCGAGTTTAGACACGGGATGGCTTATTCCAGATCCGATAGGCTCAATGCTATCTCATCGATTCCCTCAGGGTACCGATTCGGAAATCACAGAAAAATGACGGGAAGGTGATAGAAAGCGCCCAATGTAGGGAACTAGTTCAACAGCGTAATTTGCGGCGCCTAAGTTTGAGGTATATATTCCGCGCGTCGTTAAATATGCACCATGACCACTACATTGGTACTAATTGCTGCGGGCTTAGCATTTTGCATTGGCATTGGGGTGCTATGGGCAAACCCTAGCCGTTTCGTAAATCAGGCCTTCGCGCTAACCGCGCTACTTGTAGTTATGTATTCGCTATTTGTTTGTGGGGCTATCAGGGATGGGAAACTCTATGCAAAAGACCATACGATAAGCCCAGTCCCGATGCTTCGAGCTGGCGCGGCCATATTAGCATTCTTCCCATGGCTTCTATGGATACAAATCAAGTCGGTATCTTCAAGAAATACTAGCAGAGCGGTAATTATAAAGAGCTCGTTGCTTTGGCTTTGCCTAGCAATTCTCTTGGCCGCCTTGTGCCTAACGGTTTGGTACATACCTTCTGATTCAACGCCGGATAGAGAGAAACAGGGTCTAGCGTATTTATATGTGAGATTCGTTATGATTGTATTGTTTGCGATGTTGGCGTGGCAGTCGTGGCGCGAGATACGGCTCCAGACGGGAATACGGCGAATAGAAATGCAATTCTTGGTGTTAAATGTGACGATAGCTGCTTTGCTATGCAGCGGGCTGGGCTACGGTAAACGATATTGGAAAATGGAAGCTCTGATGTGGTTGGGGATTGCCTTTATAATTGGCGTTTATGCAATCGCGGGTTGGGCGATTACATATTACCGCATATACGACATGCGCCAGGTTGTCGGTACGTTAATGCAAAGGAGCGGTATTGTTGTGATTCTCGCAGTAGCGGTGATATGCGTGGAGAGGGCCTTTAGTGCAACACTGCCGGCATCCATAGCATACATTGTAAGTTTGTCATTATGTAGCGCGGTTGTCTTTTGGCTGGACCGGCACTCGCGAACATGGCTCGGAATTGACGGCGAACGGATTTTGGAGCGGATGAGGACTGACGTCATTGAACTGGCCCGCACCGAGCCTCAACCGGAGAAATTGAGCGCCAAATTTGACGCATTCTTGTGTGCGGAATGCCGTACTTCGTTTGCCACATTGTTGGTGGATCAAGGTGATTCCTATGTCAGTGACCGGTTGGAGGTTGTTAAAGAGCGTCTAGGGCTTGTGGGTTTATCTGCCAGTGGCTGGGCAACTCCGGAAAGTCTCATGCGCCGACGCCCGTCTGAAACTTTAGTTGATTTGCGCGAGTTTATGAACGAGCGCTCCTTGGGACTGATGGTTGCGGCGCCGAAAGGGAGCACATCCCCGGCGTTACTGATGGCCTTGGGTATCAAGGCTAACGAATGGCCGTTCACTTACCCGGAGGTTTTGCGGCTGCAGAATGTCGCTGAGCTGATGGACACTATTTTGACCCGGTCCCGGCTTTCGATGCAGGCGGCGCTGCAAGCGAAAATGGAGCACCTCGCCATGATGTCTCGTGGCTTGGCCCATGATCTCAGCAACTTGATTACACCTATTTCCTCATTCCTCGTTTATACGGACGAACGCTTTGCACGATGGAGCCCAGAGTACGAAGTGCATGCTGCTGCGCAACACTCGGTTCGGGTCATGACGGAATACGTTCAGGAGGCACTTTTCTTTTCCAAAGAGCTCACCCCGAGATACGAAGTGATAGAGCTGGGACGAATATTGTGCGATGTGGTGGCGTTGACTGTCACCCGGGCTGCCGGGCGTGGGGTGAGCGTCAGGACGAGTCTTGAATATTACGGCAAAGTTACAGCAGATGCGGTGCTCCTGCAGCGCCTGCTGGTGAACCTTGTGGGCAATGCGATCGACGCCTCGAACCGTGGGCAAACTGTCACCCTCTCGGGCGCACCGGGTCGAAGCGGATGGTTGTGCTTCCGCGTGGCGGATGAGGGGTGTGGAATTGCTCCCCGCAACCTTGAGCGCGTCTTCGACCCTTATTTCACGACCAAGAGCTATGGTGATGATGTGCGGGGATTCGGCCTGGGCCTTACAATTTGCCAGAAAATCGTCCATTTGCTGGAGGGAACGATTACCGTCAGCAGCCAGCCGGGGCGCGGCACGACCATGACCGTTGATTTACCGTTGGCGCAAGGTGCTGTTGTTCCGCTTTAGTCCCATCCGCAGAGCAATTTGGAACCGCGTTTAGCAACCCCCCTCTCGCGCTCATGAGCATCGATACCTCCGGCCTTGTGACCCCCCGCATCCTGGTCGTTGATGACGAGCGTCAGATCCATGCTTCGTTGCGGCTGCGATTGGCGAAACACTACGAGCTGGTCTGCTGCTTTGATCCAGGAGCGGCGCTGCGGACGCTGGAGCAAGGCCGTTTCGACCTGTGCTTCGTGGATATTCACATGCCGCAAATGAATGGACTGGACTTCATTGAAGCCGCCCAGCGCGTCGATCCCGCATTGGGGTGCGTGGTGCTGAGTGCCTTTGACTCGTGTGAGAATCTCCGCCGCACCATTCCGCTGCAGGTCTTTGATTTTGTCGGGAAACCGCTCCCGGAACGCGACGGGTTTGAAGCCCGCATTCCCGAGTGGATCGACCGGACCCGCACCCAGCGCCGCGATCAGGCGCTGGCCCGCCAGGCGGGGATCATCAACCAGGACCTGGATGTGGCACGGATGGAACGCGAGGTTGAGTTGGTGGCGTCTGAGACAGCGCGGGACGCGCTGCTGCAAACGGCCAATCTCCTGACCACGATCCATGTCCATCTCGTCAGCGCAGCGGCGATGGCGGCGGTGCGGGCGAAGTCCGATCCCAGCGCAACGCAGCTGTGGCGAAACCTGGAGGAGGCGAGGAAAACCGCCGAAGCTGCGGCCACGGTCGCCGCAGGATTTTTCGATTCCGCCTACGCCAGCCGCGAATCCGCCCCCGCCTTGATTGATTCTGGAGTGCGCGACGCCACTGGTATCGCGGTTCGGATCAGCCACGCCGAGCTTGCAAACAAGGTGGTCGATTTTGTCCCGTTCGATGGCCGGATGGCCCTTCATGGGCTCTCCGGGATCGATTTTCTTCTCATGATGGTCCCGGCGATCGGTGCCGCACTTACCCTTGCTGACGCCAAAACGACGGTGAGCGTGCGAGGCCAGCATTTGTCACGGCTTGATGCTGCATTGAGAGACCCTTTGTTGCGGAGCCACTTGTGGGTGAATCGTAAACATGCCCTTATCAGCCGTCCCAGCGTGCTCATCACCGTGACTGCGACTGCGGCAGCACTGTCGCGCCCCCAAGCTGACGCATGGTTTGAAGGGGGAGGCGGGCCGCTTGCCACCGTGAGTTCAAGGGGCCTGCTGGCCGGTTTGGAAAAGTGCCGCGGCCTGCTCGCACTTGCGCTCAGCCCCCACGCCAAACAGTTCAGCCTGGTCCTGGTTTTGCCCACTTAAGCGCGGCGCCGACGCCCGAATTAGCTGCGTCCCGTCATGATCGCGATCGTTTCCCCAGTCCCACAGGAACGCGTGGCGCTCGCCGCGCTGTGTGCAAGCCGCGATTGGGCCAGCACTGAATGCGATTCGCTGCGCGCGTTCCAGAAACTGCTCCAGCATCTCGGACCCAGGATTGTCGTGACCCGCCGCCGTCTCGGTGATGGTTACGCGGATGACGTGTTGGCCGCGCTGGCTGCAGTGGGGATGTCCACGTCCTCGAATGTCGTGGTTCTCATTGGGGCTGGCACGGCTTCGACCGTCGAGGCCCGTTTGGTCGCGCTGGGTGCGGTCTGCGTGCAGCGTGACCCCGTACGGCCCGATGTGCTCGCCGAATATCTGGACAAATATCAGAATGGATCGCCCCAGACACGAAGCCAGACCCCACCCATCGTCCTGAAACCCTTTGCTTTTGCCGATGCGCTGGTGGATCCGGTCGAGCGCAGCTTGCGGCGCGGCAACAAGACCTCCCATCTCACCCCGCACGAGGTCGAGCTCATTGAGCTGCTCCTTCATTCTCACGGAGGTGTCCTGACCTACGATACGCTTTACAGTGACATCCTTGACCGGCGTTTTCGCGGCGACACCAGCAACATGCGGGTCTTGTTGGGCAAGCTGATGGCTTCCGCCAGCCAAGTGGGACTTCCGCTCCGCGATTGGGTCCAGGTGGTGCCGAAGCTGGGCTATCGTTACCGGCAGCCGATTCAGACGTCGCCGCCGGCGCCGAAAGCGCGCCATGTGCGGGTTTCGCGCCGGCGATAAGCCCCGGAGGATTTTCGGTGGAGGGCGGGTGAAGCGAATCGGGGGAAGTTCCGCCCTGCCGGTTACCAAAAAATTACGTGGACCGGCTTGGGCGGTTCATCGCTGCGTTCAAACTGGTTTCAATCCACTGCGCGACGCCTTTTCACCCCGACAAACCCAACCCGATTTATCCGCAACTCATGCCCGGCCCGAACCACTCCTTTTCCTCAGCGATGCTCGCGGAGCACTCCGTGGAAAGTCTCTACGCATTGCACGGGTCGCAGCGGCTATGGATTTATTGGTTGAGCTTGCTCGCCGTCAGCGTGGCCCTGGGGATTTTGCCCCTGGTTCCGGTGGAGATTACGGTACGTACCAGCGGTATCCTCCGGCCCGCCACCGACCGCATTGAGCTCAAGACGGCCAGCGGCGGGAGGGTGGCCCGGGTGCTGGCGCAGGACAATGACCGGGTTGCCGCCGACCAGCCGCTGGTGGAACTCTGGGCGGTTGACCTTGACGAGCGACTCGCCCGCAACCGCGCACTCCAGCGCGAAAAATCCGGCGAGGTGGCCGATCTCATCGAATTAACGAAGCAGCGGCATCCGGTGAACCAGGCGGCTGACACCATCCCGGAGCTTCCGGATCCGTCCGCCACCCTCAAAACCCCCGTGCTCATTCGGGAGTACGCCCAGTTCGTCGCCCAGTACGCCGTCAACCGGATAAGCGCGGTCAACGCGCAGCGAATTCAAATTCGCACCCTCGCGCTCGCGGGTAAAGGCATTGTCACGGACGGGGAGCGGGAGGATGCGCGGTATGGTGCCGACCGGGCCTCCGCGGATCTTCAGTTGCTCATCCAACGGACCCTAGCCGGTTGGCAGACACAATTGCACGAAGCGGAAATCGGCCTGGGGCAGTTCGCCTCCGAGGAAAGGCGACTGCAGGAAGAGCGGGCGCTCGCCATCGTCCGTGCACCCGTCGCCGGCACGGTGCAGGGTCTCGTTGGGCTGGGCGTTGGCGCGATTGTTACCGCTGGCCAGTCCTTCGGTGCTGTTTCGCCCGACGTGTCTTTGTTGGTCGAAACCTTCGTCTCGCCGAAAGACATCGGATTTTTGCACCTGGGGCAGGTGGTGCGGCTGCAGATCGATGCGTACCCCTACACACAATGGGGCATGCTCGGCGGGGTGGTGAAGGGAATTGGAGCCGATGCCGTCATCAATGGCCAGAATGCGGCGTTCAAAGTCCTGGTGCGGCCCCTCGCCCCGGCTCTTTACCTTCGCAGTGGCGCCACCGGCACGATCCGCAAGGGCATGACGCTTACGGCGCGCTTTGTGGTGGGGCGGCGCAGTCTGTTGCAGGTCTTATATCAGGATGCTTCCGCCTGGCTCGGCCCCCAGGACCGGCCGTCGTCCTCATGAACTGTCAATTTTTCCCGGCAATTCCGCCGGGAGTAAAAAAAGGAAAAACATGAAACAGCTAGCGGATAGCGATATCGTCCACGTCCATGGGGGCGGGGAATTCGGAAGCGGTTTGGCGCCGTCATCGTACGGGCCCAGCGCAGCCCAGATTGCCCAGCTTTTGGCCTGGTTATCCGGGCCTCGCACGGCGCACCACGCGGATTAATCCAAACTGAAGAAAATCAAAATCCATGAAAGCACTTACACAGCAGGAAATGGCAGGGATCGAAGGCGGCTTTATTCCCATTGGAGCGGCGTTAATCTGGCTTACCGGCGTCTGCGTGGGAGTCGGGATCGGCAACATTGCGGAGAATTGGCCGGATTTTAAGAAAGGAATGATGGAGGGGTATTCCGGCAGCAGCGTCTCAAACTAAAGGAAAAATATCGTGAATAAACTATATGCTTTGACTGAAAGTGACCTCGGTTCGGTTTTCGGTGGCGGTAGCGGAGACGACAGTCTCGCCCGCGACCTTGGCCAGTATGTTGGGGGTGTTGCCCGCGCTTATGTGGAACATCCGTTCCTCTGCATGCTGCCCTTTTATGGGCAGGTGTTTAGCGTCTCATACGGAATCCGCGCCATGAGGCAATGAAACCGCTCGCGCCTTGCCACCGGACGGTGGCGAGGCGCGACGTTTACCCAGCCATGAATCAATCGAAGAAAGACAACGTATCGTACTTCCTGGTTTTCCTCCTGGGCGTCCTGACGCCGATTTCGTATTCGGCCTTCCGGGCGCTCGCGAATCACTGGCCCGAAATCAAGGTGGCCATTGCAAAATGGTGGGAATGAGTTTCCGGGGCTAATTTAGCCACCGCTTTTGAGAGGTGGGGCCGGGGATGGAAGCTGCGGAGCGTGCCCGAATCCGGGAAAAGCCGCGCGGCGCCGCACCGGCGCGCCCCTGTGTGATGCCATTGGATTTCGGCCCAGCCGATTCCCTCAGCGTGCATCCGGCCTCGGGCTAAGTTTGCAAACTAGCCGCGTACTTTCACGCACGCGGAAAAGGAATTGTTCTGATTTGTGGGAAAATTTCATCAGCAAGATATCACTGATTGCGGGGCGGTGTGCCTGGCTTATGTCGGTGCGCATTACCGCAAGATCCTGTCCATCGGCCTGCTCCGGCGGTTTGCGGGCACAGGTCAGGCCGGCACCACTGCGCTTGGCTTGGTCGAGGCGGCGAAACGGCTCGGTTTCAGCGCCAAGGGAGTGAAAGGGCCGGGAGAGGCGCTGCCCACGGTGCCGTTGCCAGCGATCGCGCACTGCCTGATCGACAAAAAATTACTGCACTACGTCGTCCTCGTCGCGTGGACGCCGAAGCATGCCCAAGTGATGGACCCGGCGGTGGGCCGCGTTGAGAAATGGTCCCACGAGAAATTCACCTCTGCCTGGACGGGGGTTCTGATCCTGCTGGCGCCCGATACTGGATTTCAGGCGGGCGAACAGGTCGTTACTCCCGCGCGGCGGCTATGGAGTTTGTTGCAGCCGCATCGAGGGGTGCTGACCCAGGCTTTTGTCGGCGCGATGTTTTCAACGCTGCTCGCCCTGAGCACGTCAATCTACGTCCAGAAAATCGTGGACAACGTCATTCCCGACGGCAACCGCCAGCTCCTCAATCTGCTCGGCGTCGCCATGCTCGTGGTGGTGGGGTTCAAGCTCGTACTCGGGGTTTTTCAGTCGCTGCTTTCGTTGCGCACGGCGCAGTTGATCGATGCCGCGCTGATCCTGGGCTACTACCGCCATTTGCTGCGGCTGCCGCAGCCGTTCTTCGACACGATGCGGGTGGGGGAGATCACCTCGCGCGTCGCCGACGCGGTGAAAATCCGCAATTTCCTCAACACCGCACTACTCAACCTCGTGCTCAATCCCTTGATCCTGGTCTTCGCGCTCGGGGCGATGTTTTTCTATTCCTGGAAACTTGCGCTGCTGTCACTCGCCCTCGTGCCACTCAACGCCGCCCTTTACTGGTTTATCAATTTCCGCAACCGCACCTATCAGCGCCAGCTCATGGAGCGCGGGGCGGACTTTGACGCCCAGCTTGTCTCCTCGCTGCACGCGGAGTCCGCCATCCGGCGTTTTCAACTCGAGGAGTCCGAGGGCCTTAAAACCGAAACCCGCCTGGTCCGCCTGCTCAAGACCAGCTGGCGCGCTTCACTCGCCGCGCTCGGCACGGGCACCGCCGGCTCTTTCCTCACCTCGGGCTATCAGATCGCGCTCCTCTGGCTCGGCGCCGGTCTCGTGCTCCACGCAGACCTGACCCCCGGCCAGCTCATGTCGGGTTACACGCTCGCCGGCTACCTCACCGGCCCGATCACGGCTTTGCTCGGACTCAACGGCGCGATCCAGGAAACCCTCGTCGCCACCGACCGGCTCTTCGAGATCATGGACCTCGAACTTGAGTCGGACCGCGGCACGATCGCGTTCGCTCCGGACCAACCGGGGGATCTTCGCTTCGAAGGGGTCACCTTCAAGCACGCGGGCCGCCTGGCTACGTTACACGACCTTACCCTCACAGTGCCCGCCGCCCGGATCACAGTCATCACCGGCCCGTCCGGCTGCGGAAAAAGTACCCTCCTCGCACTCGTGCAGCGTCTCTATCTGCCGGAGCACGGCCGCATTCTGCTGGGCGATATTGATCTGAACTATTTCCAGCTCGGGACCTTGCGCCGCCATCTCGCGGTTGTGCCGCAGCAAACGCACCTGCTTTCCGGCACCGTGCTGGAGAATCTCGCGCCCGGAGACGCCCAACCAGATCTCCCGCGCCTCCTAAAACTCTGCCGCGAGGTGGGGGCCCTCGAATTTATCGAACAGCTCCCGCAAAATTTCCTCACCCATCTCGCAGAAAACGGCGGCAACCTGTCCGGTGGCCAGCGCCAACGTCTGGCCCTCGTCCGGGCGCTCTACCTCGACGCTCCCTTCCTGCTCCTCGACGAGCCCACGTCCGCTCTCGATGTTGTGGCGGAGGATGCATTCATCCGCCTGCTCCAGACGCTACGCGATCACGGCAAGACGATCTTAATCGCCGCCCACAACGCCCGCCTCATCGCCACCGCCGATTGCGTCGTGCGGATGGAAGCGGGTCGGGTGATTACGCAAAACTTTCCGACCACACAAGCCGCCTGACCATCCCGGCGAAATACAGGTCGGGCTTTACGCCCGATGTCCAACCTTCCATCGTCGGCGACTCACCCCGCGGAAAACCAACCCAACCCGGTTTGAGCACCCAACTCGAAGCGCCCAGCCTAAGGCTCTAGGACTCGTACCTTTCCTTGGTGGAGGAATTTCGCCTGCGCGGAGAGCCCCTCATTCCATTTCCACTGAGGTTTCCGACGGATGACTTCCCGGCCTTCCTCGACAAGCTGGTAAAGTGTACCCAGGGATCGGAGGTTCCCAAGGGATTCGTGGCGCACGAAACCTTCTGGCTCGTGGCAGACGGGGTAGACGTCGTGGGGGTTTCGAATCTGCGCTACTCCCTGACGGACAACCTGAGAAAAGACGGAGGGCACATTGGTTATGGGATCCGGCCTCCGCGAGGCGGCGGGGTTATCCATCCTCATCCTCAGGGAGACCTTGCGGAAGGCGCGGGAGCAGGGAATTTCGCGCGCGCGCGAGCTAGGGTCACCTGTTTTCAGCCCCTGCGGGTGCGCCCAATCGCGCATTCAGGGAGAAGCACGGAGCCACCTCAGCGCCGGGGCTAATTCGTCCCGCCAGGGGGCGGGGTCATGTCCGCCGGAGTATTTGTGCGAGGAGCAGGAAATCGTCGGCGGCAGCTTCCTCGTCTTGTCTGACCGCCTTGGGGCGCCGGGGAGGCGGGCGCCCGGCATCAGCTTTTCGGTCCCCGACTTACTTCGACGGATCGAGCACGACCTTGATGCAGCCGTCCTCTTTCCTGGCGAAGGTGGCGTAGGCTTCGGGGGCAGACGTGAGAGGCAGACGATGGGTGATCACAAAGGAGGGATCGATTTTCTTGTCTTCGATCAGTTGCAGCAGGGGCTTGAGGTAGCGCTGCACATGCGTCTGACCGGCCTTGATTGTCACGCCTTTGCCGAAGATCGCCCCAAAGGGCACCTTGTCGATGAAACCGGCGTACACGCCCGGGACGGACAACGTGCCGCCCGTGCGCACGGCCCGCATGGCCTGCCGCAGGACGTAGGGGCGGTCATTCTCGAGCCGCAGGGTTTGCTTGATGTTATCGTAGGCCGAGCCGTGGGCCTCCATGCCAACAGCATCGATGGCGCCGTCCGGTCCCCGGCCGCCGGTCAGTTGCTCCAGCTGTTCCTGGACTTGATCACCGGATTGAATCGCGATGGCCCCGGCCTTCGCCGCCATCGCGAGGCGCTCGGGTACGTCGTCGATTGCGATCACCTTGGCCGCACCGAGCAGGAATGCGCTCCGGATGGCAAACTGGCCGACCGGCCCGCAGCCCCAGACCGCGATGACGGAGCGGCCCGGCACGATGCCGCAGTTGTCCGCCGCCATGTACCCGGTGGGAAAAATATCTGACAGGAACAGGACTTGGTCGTCCCGCAGGTTGCTGGCGACTTTGACCGGACCGACGTCGGCAAAGGGCACCCGCGCGTACTGCGCCTGGCCGCCGGCATAGCCACCCATCATGTGGGAATAGCCGTAGAGGGCTGCGCCCCCGTGGCCATACAATGCCTCGACCACCGGCGGAGTGGGGTTGGTATTATCGCAACCGGCAAACTCCTGGCGCCGGCAGTGAATGCATCCGCCACAGGCGATGGTAAAGGGTACGACGACGCGATCGCCGACCTTGGTCTTCTTGACCCCGCGGCCGACTTCTACGACTTCGCCCATGAATTCATGGCCGAGAATGTCGCCCGTTTCCATGGTCGGCACATATCCGTCGTACAGGTGAACGTCAGAGCCGCAGATGGCGGTCGACGTGATCTTGATGATGCAGTCCTTCGGATTCAGAATCTTCGGGTCGTCCACGGTCTGGACTTCGATCTTTTTTTTGCCTGACCAGGTAACTGCTTTCATTTCTTGCCTTTCGATTTCTGGGGCTCGCCGACGGGTTGACCGTCAATGGTTGGGATTTCGCCCGCTTCCAGCAGGGCTTTCAGCCGCCGGAGCGCGCCCGCGACCCGCTGGTCGGGACTGGCTTTTTTAAATTTGCCCAGGGCTTTGCCCAATCCGCCTTCCAATGATTTGTGGCGGATCGTCAGCGTGGCCTCAGTCCCTTCGTCTCCTGGAGCCGGAATCAAGATGAGAGTGCCCTGATAGTGGGAGTCGCCGGGCTCGGTCTCCCAGGAAATGGACCGGCCCGCCCGCGCCTCGCGAATGCGCACCACTGTCGGCGGGCCGTCGGCGACGGAAACCGTGATGCTTTTCTTGGACACCGCCGTGACAGTGACTTGTTCGCCGATCAACAGCGGGAGGTTTTCGACTTCGAGGCAGAACTCGTACACTCGCTCGGCGGGGACACAAATGGTCCGCGAGTGGATGATGGAATCGGGTGAATTGGTCGGGAGCGTTTCCGGCGACATTTTAGCGAGAGAAGGCATAAAGCCGGATAGTCCCCGCAGCCGGGCTCCCGTTCCCCCGCTCTTGCAGATAGTCGGACCCCGAGGGGCAATTTCATCGCGCAGTGCGCCCGCCACCGCCGCCCGACCATGCAGAATGCGCAGATGCCGCGTGCCGCGGGGTGATTCAGTGCGTTAGGCGCGCGAGACTCGTTCCTCGTCCGACCAGAATCTCCTCCACCCACCGACGGTGCGGGCCGGACAAGATAACGACGTCAAGCTCCGCGAAGGGAACCCACACGAGCCCGGTCGTGAGTTGCCCGCGGGGAGCGGGAACCGCGAGGATCGACTCGGTGATTTGATAGCGGGTGATCCCGCGGCGCTTTTTCGCGAGGAGTTTTCCAGCTCCGACCGTCGCCGGGGCCAGACCCACCTGCTCTGCCGTCGGTAGCTCGTGCATATTGGCAAAGCGTCGCGCGGTTTTCGCGGAGAGGTGGAGGAGGAGGGACCCCTTGCGCTCGCACCACACGCGCGTGACCGCGACGTGCTCCATCCTCTTTGCCGCGAGGTTCGGATAACTCTCCGGGTCGCCGCGCTGGCCTGCGGTGCAGAACTGGAGGACGGGACAGATCGTGCAGAGCGGGTTCTGGCGAAAACAGACGGTGGCGCCGAGTTCCATCATCGCCTGGTTGTGGTCCCCGGGGTTTTGCGCGGGCAGGAGTGAGGTCGCGAAGGGGGCGAAGGCCTTCGACGCGCTCGCGGAATCGCGGTGCAAAGTGGCGTCGGCCGTCAGGCGCGAGAGGATGCGGACGACATTGCCGTCCACGCATGCGGCCGGCGCCCCGAACGAGATGCTCGTGATGGCCGCGGCGGTATACGGCCCCACGCCGGGCAGCTCCCGCCACTCGGCGGTGGTGCGCGGCGGGACCGGGAGGTCCGCGATGGCCTGAGCAAGTTTGTGCAGGTTGCGGGCGCGCGAATAGTAGCCGAGGCCTTCCCAGAGTTTCAGCACGCGGGCCTCAGTCGCGGCGGCGAGCGCGGCGAAATTCGGGAACTCCACCAGCCAGCGGGCGAGGTAGGGGAGGACAGTTTTCACCTGCGTCTGCTGCAGCATGAACTCGCTCACGACCGTCTGGTAGAGCGAAGGGTCCTGCCGCCAGGGCAGCGGACGGGCATGGATGCGATACCAGGCGAGGAGTGTCCGCTGGAATGCGGACTTGGCGGCGGGAAGCGCAGAGCGGGACTTCGGAGCAAATGCTTCGGAATTTTTTACCACGGATTTCACGGAATGACACGGATCAGAATTTCTGAATCCGGATTGGAGGGATTGATCCGTGTTAACCTGTGAAATTCGCGATCAAGAAGTTTGGATAATCTCGGCATAGGAGGGAGCCACGAAGAGGCACGAAAAGGCACATAAACGGGCCGGGATAAAGGCTGACGTAATTTTTCGTGTGTTTTTAGGGCTTTTTGTGGCCAACTCTCCCAATGCCCAAGAAACCGGCCCCCGATCCAGAGGCGCCCAAGAAGATCGCGTCCTACACGGCCAAGCTGGATGACACCCAGATGGAAAAGTTGCGCGCGATCTGCGAGGCGCGGCACTGGGAGCCGTTTGACGTCGCCTACACCCGCTTCGCGTTCAAGTCCGACGCCGCCCGGATCAACATTTGCGCCTACACCAGCGGCAAGGCCGTAATCGCCGGCAAGGGTACGGAGGAATTTGTCACGATGACCCTCGAACCCGAGGTCACCGGCGCGGCGAAGCTGGGCTACGACGACGTGCTGCATCCCGACTGGTATGAGTCCCACGCGGGCCTCGACGAGAGCGGCAAGGGCGACTTTTTCGGACCGATCATCGCGGCGACGGTGATCGCCGACCGTTCCATGATCGAGACGTGGATCAAGGCCGGGGTGAAGGATTCCAAGGCAATCGCGGAGTCGCAGATCATCAAGCTGGACAAGCTCATTCGCGAGACGAAGGGCGTCGTGGTGCGCACGCGGTTCGCCGGCATGCCGCGGTACAACGAGCTCATGGGGCGTCCGCGGGCGAACCTGAACCTGCTGCTGGCGTGGATGCACGCGTCGGCGCTGGAAGAGGCGCTCACCGTGAAGCGCGTGCCCTGGGGGCTGCTCGACCAGTTCACCAAGCAACCGCTCGTGCAAAGGGAGCTGGCGAAGAAGGGGGTGAAGGACTTCGACCTGCGGATGCGCACCCATGCGGAAGAGGATCCGGTGGTTGCGGCGGCGTCGGTGGTCGCGCGCGCGGAGTTCGTACGGCAGATGCACCTGCTCTCGAAGAAATTCGGCGCGAAGCTGCAGAAGGGCGCCGGCCCGCTGGTGAAGGTGCAGGCCGCCGAGATCATTGCGAGGTTTGGCACGCGGGCGCTGGGCGAGTTTGCGAAGCTGCATTTCCGCACGGCGTACGAGGTGGTTTCGGCCGCGGGCAAGCTCGACGAGCTCCCGCTCAAGCCGCCCGGCCCCAAGATGGAGTGGCGGGGCTGAGGCTACGCTTGATGTAGGTCGGGCTTTACGCCCGATATCTGCGTTGGATCCTTAACCACGATGGACACGAAGGTCAGGCCGCTGAATTTTAAAGAGGGAAGCCCCGAAGCCGGGAGTCCGAGCAGCCGAGATCACCGCGAAGTTTGGCGCGCGGGTGCTGGGCGAGTTTGCGAAGCTGCATTTCCGCACGGCGTACGAGGTGGTTTCGGCCGCGGGCAAGCTCGACGAGCTCCCGCTCAAGCCGCCCGGGCCCCAAGATGGAGTGGAGGGGCTGAGGCCATGCTTGATGTACATCGGGCTTTACCCCCGATATCCGCGGTGAATCCTGAACCACGAAGGCCGCGAAGCTCAGGCGGCCGAATTTGAAGAGGGAAGCCATGAGCCGGGAGTATGAGCAGGACAAATTGGCCACGGTTGGACCGATTTCGTGGTTTCTTGGCTTCCCGCTTTTTGCTCTGCGTCAGCCGGGCTTGGGTTGCCGGGACGTTTACGCACGACAATGGCCCGCATGTCGGGGATATACCCCGATCTACGTTGCGCACGCGTGAAGCCAGAACCGAAACAGACCGCAAACCAACCGAAGGCACGCTTGACCCGCTATCCCACAGATTCAGCTTCCTCCCATGTCTAAGGCGGCCAAAAAGAAGCATTTAGCCGGTAAATCGGCGTCGTCCATTGAGGCGATGAAATCACGGCAAGCGGGGCAGAGCCAGCTGCGCAGGGACAATATCTGGGAAGGGTGCGCACAGGCCCTTGCAGTTCATGCGTGGCGGCCGATTCACGGTGCAACGTGAGGCTGAAGTCGCATATTTCGTGAGCCATGGCGAAACGCCGGCAGCTCCGTGGGTTTGACCTGAAGCAGATCGAGGGTGTCGTTGGCTTGATCGGGGTCGACGAGGCCGGACGGGGCGCTCTGGCGGGGCCGGTGGTCGCGGGAGCGGTCCTCGTCAGCCGGGAATTTCTCGAGGGGCGCTGGGCCACGAGCAAGGCCGGACGCGTCAACGACTCGAAGCAGCTGATGCCGGCCGAGCGCGAGGAGTTGTGGGCGGAATTTGAAATCCTCGTCGCGCAGGGGCAGATCCACGCGAACTTCGGCGTGGCCGACGTCGGCGAGATCGAGCAATTCAACATCCTGGGTGCGACGAAGCTCGCGATGCGCCGTGCGATTGCGGGCATCTATCCGCCGGAGGCGTTTGAGCAGAAGACGGAGCCCGACTTGTTTGCGTCGGCCGAGCAGATCTCGGCGTTCCAGCCGACGGTGTCGGCGCGCATCGTGGTGGACGGCCTGTCGCTGCGGAATTTCCCGTATCCGCACACGGGCATCGTGAGTGGCGACGCACGTTCGCTGTGCATCGCGATGGCGAGCATCATTGCGAAGGTGACGCGCGACCGGCTGATGAACGAACTCGACAGCCAGTATCCCGGCTACGGTTTTGCGCAGCACAAGGGCTACGGCACGGAGGAGCACCGGGAGGCGGTGTTGAAGCGCGGCCGCTGCCGGGAGCACCGCGACCTGTTTTTGCGGAAGCTGTTCGCGGCGCACGTGGACCCGGCGCAGATGGAGTTTCTCTGAGACACAAGAGAACAAATCGAAGCTAGTGCCCGCATTAGTTAGCCCTATATTCGGCGTGCCAGATGAAAACTCTTAATGGCCGAGTTGGCAGCGGCAAGGGCGACTTCGCCCAGTGGATTGCGAAACTCGGCGACCACTATGAACGCAAGACCGGGTTGCGGTTATTTCCCGGGACATTGAATGTGCATCTGGATGAAGAATATCGGGTACCGACTGAGTGCATCCGTCTTGAAGGGGCCGAGTATGGCGGAAACGTAAGTGTGATTTGGTGCCCTGTTTGGTCTTTGGGCGGAGAGCGTTCATTTTGCGGACGGAAGCGAATGAAGCGGGGAAAGGAGATCATCCTCGTAGTGTCGTAGAGATCGCTACCGACGTTAATTTACGCAATGCGTTTGGCCTGGTCGACGGAAGTGTCGTTGCTATTGAGGTCGACTGAACCAGAGCTGAAGAGATCCTGACACGGCTGATATTTTAAAACGTCACTTCCTCACCGCATGTCCGATCCCGCCTACGCCCACATCTACAACTTCCGCGCGGTAGACGAGGCGCTGATCACGTCGGGCCAGCCGACCGTGCCGCAGCTGCAGAGCGTGGCCGAGGCGGGATTCAAGGCGGTCATCAACCTGGCCCTGCACGACCAGCCACGCTACTCGCTGCCTGACGAACCGGGCACCGTGGCTGCGCTCGGGATGGCGTATGTGCACATCCCCGTGCAATTCGAGACGCCGACGGAGGCGAACCTGCTGGCGTTTTTCGACGCGATGGAGGCCCACCGCGGCGAAAAGCTCCTGGTGCACTGCGCAGCCAACATGCGGGTCACGGCGTTTCTGGGGCTCTATTGGGCGATCCGGCTCGGCTGGCCGGACGAGCGGGCGTTCCAGCTTCAGCGCGGATTGTGGCAACCAAACGAGGTGTGGTCCGGCTTCGAGGCGGCCATGCTCGCGAAGCACCGCCACTAGAAACCACCCGGCGGGGTCAGCGGGCGGGCGGGTGCCAGCATTAGGGGTGACAGCCGGGGTGGGGCATCCTACACGGATTCCATCGATATGAAGCACCGCCCTTTACGCTGGGTCTTCATGGCCGCTTGGATTGTCTTGGAGGCCGGCGCGAACCCCGCCCCGTTTCGGTTTCAGGAGGCGACGATTGAGGGGCTACAGGCGGAAATGAAGGCGGGCCGGCTGACGGCGCACGAGCTGACCGCCGCATACCTTCAGCGCATCGCGGAAATCGACCAAGCCGGTCCGACGCTCCGCGCCGTGATTGAGATCAATCCGGACGCCTTGCTCATCGCGGCCCAACTCGACGCCGAGCGCCGGGCGGGCAAGGTGCGCGGGCGACTCCACGGCATCCCGGTTTTGCTCAAGGACAACATCGCCACGGGCGACCGCATGGAAACCACCGCGGGTTCGCTGGCGCTGGTGGGTGCCAAACCGCCCGGCGACGCGCACTTGGTGACGCGGCTGCGGGCGGCGGGCGCCGTGATCCTGGGCAAGACCAACCTGAGCGAATGGGCGCTCTTTCGGGACGGACAGGGCCGCAGCGGCTGGAGCGGCCGGGGCGGGCAAACCCTCAATCCCTACGCGCTCGACCGGAGTCCATCCGGCTCCAGTTCGGGCTCCGCTGCCGCGGTGGCTGCAAACCTCTGTGTGGTGGCCGTGGGCACCGAGACCGACGGTTCGATCGTCAGTCCCGCGTCGGTCTGCGGCATTGTCGGGATCAAGCCCACGGTGGGGCTGATCAGCCGGAACGGGCTCATTCCCATGTCGGCGTCGCAGGACACCGCGGGCGCAATGGCCCGGACGGTGCGCGATGCCGCCCTCCTGCTCAGCGTGTTGGCGGGTCCCGACCCGCAGGATCCCGCCACGCAAGTCCGCGGGAGGCCGTCGGCGGCTAAATTCGCCCCGCCCGCCCGCCCGCACGCACTCAAGGGGGCCCGGCTGGGAGTGGTCACCGGACCGTTTGGCTTCGATTCCACGCTATACGCACTCCTCGACCAGCAAGTCGCCGGGTTGAAGGCGGCGGGTGCGGAGATCGTCTGCTGGGGCGAATTTCCGGCTTTTCTCGGGCTGGATGAACCCGAGCGGGAGGTGCTGCTGTACGAATTCAAGGACGGCATCAATCGCTACCTCGCGAAGCTGGGTCCCGCATGCCCCATGAAATCGCTGGCCGACCTGATCGCGTTTAACGAGGCGCATGCCGCTGAGGAAATGCCATATTTTAAACAGGGAATCTTCCTGCTCGCGCAGGCGAAGGGCCCGCTAACGGAGCCGGCGTATCGCGCCGCGGTGGAAGCCTGCCTCCGCATCGCGCGCACCCGGGGCATTGATGTCCTGATGAAGGAATACCGGCTCGATGCCCTGGTCTCGCTCACCGGATCCGTGGCGTGGCCCATCGATCGCGCGTCGGGCGGGCCGACCTTGGGGAGTAGCGCGCAGCCGGCCGCGGTTGCGGGTTATCCCAGCATCACCGTGCCGGCGGCGCAGATTGACGGGCTCCCGGTGGGCCTGACGTTTTTCGGCCGGCCGTGGAGCGAGGGTCTCCTGCTCGAGCTGGCGGCGCATTTTGAGTTCCGGACGCGGGCCCGCCGCGAGCCGCAATTCCCGTCGCACGCGCCAGCGGCCGCAACGCCCGCGCCCGGACGGACGCCGGACCGGAATCGCCTACCGGAACTTTGACCATGGAACCTGACCCGTGGAGATCCCTGATTGTCAGCGGTCTCGCGTTGGCCGGGAATTTCGTCTTTGCCGTTCCTGTGCCAAACGATGACTGGGCCGCGACGGAGCCTGCCATTCCCCTCCTGAAAGTCGGCGAGATCCTGCCGGGGCGCGAGCACGCGCCGCAATTTCCGCCCAAGGATGCGCGCACGCTGTTCACCGACGTCGAGATCGCGATGGCGCGGGACAATGTGGCGAATTATCCCGCGGCGCGGGCGGTGGCCGACAAGATCATCTTGGAGGCCGATTACTGGGCCGCGTGGACGGACCAGGCGCTGCGCGCCGTGATCCCCAGCGCGGAGGTGCCGCGCGCGTTTGAGTGCTGCCCGGAAGGCTGCCCGGTCCATGGCAAAAAGATCTTCGAGGTCACGGGGAGTTTCTATCCCTGGGTGGTTGATCCCAAGAAGCCGTTCCAAGTGAAGTGCCCGATCGGTGGCGAGACCTATCCGAGCAACGACTATGGCAAGTTCTACCGCAGCGGTTTCCTGGATCGCAGTGATTTCAACGGTCCCTATGTGGACGACGGCCGCGGCTGGGTCGCGCCGAACGGCTCGCGCTACTGGTTTGTCGCGTGCTGGAGCCACTGGCTGTGGATGTCGCACCCGTCGGCCGTGCACCCCAGCGTCCAGGGCGGGCTGGCCGCGCTTGGCCGCGCGTACTTGCTGACGGGCGAGGCGCAGTACGCCCACAAGGCCGCGGTGCTGCTGGCGCGGATTGCGGAAGTCTATCCCAACATGGAGCACGAGAGCCAGTCGCGCTACGGCCAGTTGATGGCGGAGAAGGACGGCTCGCGCTACACCGGCAAGGTGGTCAACGCGATCTGGGAGACCTACCTCGTCGCGCAGATCGCCGAGACCTATGATGCCGTGTGGGAAACCATTCCCGCCGATGCCGCGCTCCAGAAAATGTACGGCAAATACGCGACGGCATTGCGGGCGTCCATTGAGGGCAACATCCTCGAGGAAGGCGTGGACGCGGTTTACGGCAAGCGGGCCCGCGGCAACTATGGGATGCACCAACGCGCGCTGCTGATCCTGGCAATCGTGCGGCAGCACGGCGACAACGCCCGCTATCTGGCCACCGTGCTCGACCAGCCCAGTGGCACGAGTTACCTCGGCCTCCGCACGGCGCTCAACAGCTTCGTCTGGCGCGATGGCCAGCCCTACGAGTCGCCGGGTTACAATGTCTCCTGGGTGCAGAACATCACCGCACTCACGGAGCTGCTGCCCAAATTGGGCGTGGATGTTTCCACGCTGCCGCGCCTGCGCCGCCTCTATGATGCGGTGCTCGCGAGCATCGTGATCGGCCGGCACACGCCCGCAATCGGTGACACCACGGGCGTCTATGGCGGGCTCCTCGGCGATGATGCGTCGATGTTTGAGCAGGCGTTCCGCACCTATGACGATCCGCGCTACCTGGAGTTCCTGGCGGGTTTTGGAGCGGCGGGGGTAAACGGATTCAAGGATTTCAGCTCGCTGCTGCATGCGCCCGTGGCGCCGGTGGCGTCGCCGGCCGGCGGACGCCGCATCGCGCCGCAGCCCTCGCGGCTGCTCTCGGGGTTTGGGCTCGGCATCCTGAACAACGCCGCGGACGACACCGCCGTTTCGATGTATTTTGGCCAGCATGTGAACCACGCGCACTACGACCGGATGCATTTCGACCTGTTTGCGAACGGCCAGCCGATGACGCCGGACCTCGGTTACCCCGACGCGATGAACGAGTATGTGCCCGGAATCTTCACCTGGTCGCTGCACACGATCTCGCACAACACGGTGACGGTGGACGCCACGCCGCAGCCGGGGAATCTGCCGGGGATCGTGCAGGTCATGGCTGAGGGGGCGGGGGCACGCGTGCTCGATGTGAGCGCGGCGGGCACCTATCCGCAGTGCCAGGTTTACCGCCGGGCGCTGGTGATGGTGGAGACCGGCCCGCATGAGAGTTACGTGGTCGATTTTTTCAATGTGACCGGCGGGAAGCAGCACGACTACAGCCTGCACGGCCCGCCGGGGACGTTTGTGCTGTCGGGCGGAACGTGGACCGAACCGGCCAAGGGCACGCTCGCGGGGGCGAATGTCGCGCTCGATGCGATCTATGACGACCCCGTGCTGGGCTCACCTGGCTACACGGGCGGGTACATGAGTTACCGGGGGTCGGGTTTTCAGCATTTCAACCACGTCCAGCGCCTCGAATCCGGCGAGTGGGCGGGCGACTACACGCATGAGAAAGATCCCTTGGCGAAGCTGCGCCTCCGGGTGCTCGCGCAGCCGGGCCAGACCGTGATGCTGGCGGATGCGCGCGTTACACCGGTGAAATTCCCGCAAGTGCTCAAGTATGTGCTGGCCCGCCGCACGGCGATACCGGACGAGAAGCTCGTGAGCACGTTTGTGGCCGTGCTCGAGCCGTATGTGGAGGTGCCGCCGCTGCAGTCGGTGAGTCGTCATGATCTCGGCGCCGGTGCGGCCGCGGTGGTGGCGTTGCGGACCGATGGCCGGACCGATGTGATTTTGCACGGACTCACGGATGCCCGGAAGGAACTGGCCGTGGCGGGTCACACTTTCGTGGTGAACGCCCAGACGCTCGTGGCAACTTTTGGCCTCGATGAGCAGTTGGAACGGGTCTTTTTCGCGGGCGGGCAGACGGCGGAGATTGATGGGACATTGCATCGCGCCCCGGAGCGGGCAAGTGGCCGGGTCAACCTCCTGGATCCGGTCCGCGGGCGCGTCACGGTTTATTTGGACGAAGAGAACGGCCTGACTCCGGTGGGGGCCGCGGCGCTGATCGGGCGCACCGTTTGCTTCTCCTCTCCCAAGGGCGCCACGGCGCATACGGTGAAGGAGGCGGTGCTCGATGGCCGGCAGCTGACGATCACCACCCAGGACGATATGCTCGTCGGACGGTTCCAAGTGGGTGCGGTGGAAGGCAAAACCGTGCTCACCCCCACGCGGCTGGTGTTTGCGCCTTCGTATGCGGGGACCACGGCGCTCGACAGCGGGTTTAACCGGATCGGGTTGGTGCAGTCGGCGGATCAGGACCGCATCGAGCTCGTGTTTCCTCCGGAGAAAGGAATGGCGCTGCCCGGAAGCGACGTTTGGTTGAGCAGCATCGGCCTCGGCGACCGGCTGGAATCGCCGTTTGTTTTCGAGTGGGAGCGGAAGTGACGGGCCGGATGTTTTGCCCGCGGAATACACGGAAGGTGGGCGGGCACGTCCCTGTGCCCGCATGCTGTGACATCGCACGCTTACCTACTGCGCCGAAGCCTTTGGCCTGAGTCTCCCCTTGGGGCCACCGGGGCGTGCCCGCCCACCTTGACCGGGGCGGCGGCATCCTCCCATAGTTGGGCCGATGTCCGGAAAGAAAAACTCCTCGCTCGACCGCGTGCTGGGCCGGCTGGACCGGCTGGACTCGGTCAACCTCGCGAACCTCGTGCAACGGCTCGCGCGTGAGCGCGGGCTGTTCGAAGACATTTTCAACACGCTGCAGGAAGGGGTGCTGGTGATCAGCGCCGATGGGCGCATCGAATACGCCAACGCCGCGGCGCAGCGCCTCATCGGCCTCGGGGTCGAGGCGCTGGCGGGCGAGAACCTGTGGCGCCTGGTGCCGGGATTAAGGTCCTCGCTCGAGGCGCCCTTGGATACGGCGGACGCGCCGCCCCCGGTGGTTTCGCGGGAATTTGAACTGACCTATCCCGAGCCGCGCAGCGTGCGGCTTTACATGGTGCCGTTCCGCGGGGAAGGGAAGGGCTCACCGCAGCGTTTCGCCGTCATCCTCTCCGACATCACGCAGGACAAGCAGACCACGGCGGCGCGGATCGAGAGCGAGCGCACGTCGTCCATTTTGCTGCTTGCGGCCGGCGTGGCGCACGAGCTGGGCAACCCGCTCAACTCGCTCACGATCCACCTGCAGCTGATCGAGCGGAAGCTGAAGAAGCTGAAGCTGGAGAAGGAGGCCGATGCGACCGCGCTCAACGAATCCATCCGTATTTGCGCGGTGGAGGTGCGGCGGCTTGACGGCATCGTCAGTAATTTCCTCGAGGCCATTCGCCCCCGTCCGCCGGACCTCGCGGAGACCAACCTGGCGGAAGTGTTGACGGAAGTGCTGACCTTCCAGCACAGCGAACTGGCCGACCGCGGAATCAAGGTCGAAGCCGAAACGTCCGCCGAACTGCCGCTGGTGATGGCGGACCACAACCAGCTGAAGCAGGTGTTCTTCAACCTCATCAAGAACGCAGTCGAGGCGATGACGCCCGGCGGCAAGTTGCGAATCCGGTCGCGCGCTGATGACGACAACGTGTTCCTGCTCTTCGGCGACAGCGGCGCGGGCATCAAGCACGAGGACCTCGGCCGGCTCTTCCAGCCCTATCACACGACGAAGCCGGGCGGACACGGACTGGGTCTGACGATCGTACAGCGGATCATGCGCGAGCACGGGGGCCAGATCGGGATCGAGAGCAAGGAAGGCATCGGCACGGTGGTGACGCTGCAGTTTCCACGCAAAGACCGGCGGGTGCGGATGCTGGGTAACTGAGGAGGTCGGAGGCTAAACCGAGGAACGGCCTTGAGCACCGATGAAATTTAGGAACGCATGCTCAAAGCGGTACTCGCCTACTTCGTCCCCTGCTGTTCAGCTTGAAACCTCGGGGCTTGTTTCCACCTCTCTGATTGACTTTGGCTGATCCCCCGTAACTCACCCCATGAAAAAACTACTCCTCAGAATGCAGTTAGTCACCGCCGCAGTGTTCCTCTGCGGATGCGGCACCATGAATGTTTTCCAGTCGTCCGCCGAATATCAGCGGGCGGACTACGCCAAGGACGTCAAAAATGACATCGACCGCCAGATCCGGGCGGAGCTGGGCAAGGAAGTCCCGTTGGGCTCACTGGCTCAAACCTACTCGGCGGGCATTTGGGCGAATTATTGGATGAAGCGGATCGCGGGGTTCCGGTCGGAGTTTCCGCGATCCAAGGAATATCGCGGGCCGACGGGTGCCTGGTTTGCGGACTACATTGTCTCGGTGCGAAGCCAGGTGGGTCTGCCCGACTTGCCGATGGAGAGTAAATAGGCCGAGGCCGGAGTCCTCGCTTTACTCCCGGGCGTCCCTCGTTACCTGCTGGTCAGCTTGAACTGGCCGGGTTTGATTCCGCGTCGCTGCGGCTGACCCCGGCTGACTGCCCCAGTTTACCCTGATGAAAAAATCCGTCCCCCTGACCGCCACGTGGAGAATCATGCATACCGAGCCCAACCTCGGTCTCACGGCCGCCTGCTCGGCGATGCCGTTTGACGAGCGCTGGGTGCCGGCAGAAGTCCCCGGCGATGTGCATCTCGACTACCTGAAGGCGGGCAAGATCCTCGATCCGTTCTTTGGCCTCAACCACGACAAGATCCGTTGGATGGAGGAGATGGATTGGTGGTACCAGGCTGAGCTCAACCCGCCCCCGGCAGACGCCGGCAAGCGCTTGCACCTGCTGTTTGATGGGCTGGATTGCTTTGCGACGGTCTTTTTCAACGGCAAGGAAGTCGGCCGGAACAACAACCAGTTTACGCCGCTGCGGGTCGATGTGACGGACAAGATCGTCGCCGGCTCGAACCGCCTCGAGGTGCGCCTCGGCGCTCCGCTGTTCCCGGAGGGCCGCATGTACACGCCCGAAGTGCGTGGCTATGGCCAGATCACGCGGCTGCAGGTGCGCAAGTCCCAGTCGTGCTACGGCTGGAACATCTCGCCGCGCCTCGTCACGATCGGAATTTGGAAACCCGTTTCCTGGTTGCTCGTTGATGGCGCGGAGATCGCCGATGTGTTTGTCAGCACGACGTCGGTGAGGGACGGCACGGCGGAACTTGAGGCACTCGTCGAGCTGCGCCACAATCACGGCGCGCCCGGCGCGGTGGAGTGCGAACTCACGGTGGCGGGACAGACGCGGAAGGTTTCGATCGCGTGCGATTCCAATGGCGGCCGTCACGTGGAGCGTTTCACGGTGCCCGCGGCGAAACTCTGGTGGCCGCACAACCACGGCGCCCAGCCGATGTATGACTGGAGCGCGACGATCCGCCGCGGCGGGCAGGAGCTGGACCAGCGCAGCGGGCGGTTCGGTATCCGCACGGTCGCCCTGATCCAGGAGCCGGACGACGACGGCGGCATTTCCTTCGTCTTCGCGATCAACGGCCGGAAGATTTTCCTCAAGGGCATGAACTGGACGCCGGCCGACGCGATGTTCTCGCGGGTGGACGACGCGCGCTACGACCAACTGCTGGCCGCTGCGAAGGACGCCAACATCAACGCCATGCGCGTGTGGGGCGGGGGCGTGTACGAGAAGGATTCATTCTATGCGAAGTGCGACGAGCTGGGCATCCTGATCACCCACGACTTCATGTTCGCCTGCGGTTGCTACCCGCAGGATCCGCCGTTTCTCGCCGAGTGCCGCCGCGAGGCGGAGTTCCAGGTAAAGCGGCTGCGGCACTTTGCGTGCGTGATCGCCTGGTTCGGTGACAACGAGAACGACGTGCTGGCCGACAATAGTTTCCTCCAGCCCAACTACCGCTTCAACCCGCTCAGCAAGGAAGTGCTGCCGTCCGTCGTGCTGGCCCACGCGCCGCTCACCCCGTATGTCCCGACCTCGCCGTATTCTCCGCTCACCTACGACCAAAACGAACCGAAGGAAGGCGACTGCCACATCTGGGGGCATGGTTTCTCGTACAAGTCGGATTTCTACGTGAAGCAGAAGCCACGCATGGTGACGGAAATCGGCCACCTCAGCTTCGCGTCGGAGAAAACCATCCGCACCTACGTCAGCCCCGAGAACCTTTGGCCGGTCTACCACGAGGAGTATCTCACACACGGCGCCGATTGCATCCGGCTCGACCGGATCGAGCGTCACCGCCTGAACTTCAAGAGCATCAAGGAGCGCGGCTGGCCGGAGCCGAAGACACTGCCCGAGCTGATCGAGAAGACGCAGCAGCTGCAGGGCGAGGCGTCGAAGTTTTGGATCGAGTTCTATGGCAGCCAGCCGAATTGCTGGGGCATCTTCCTCTGGAACCTCGCCGACAGTTGGCCGCAGATGTCGGACGCGTACATCGCATATCCCTACGACGTGAAGGCCAGCCTGGCGTACGTGCGGGACGGCTATGCGAAGCTGAAACGCTGAGTCGGGCCTATTTGAACCACGAAGACCAAGAAAAGCACTGAGATTGATCTGCAGATCGCAATCTTCGGAGATTGCACCACGATACCCCTGCGGATCACGGATCAATCTTGAGGCAGCCTTGGGATCGGAATTTGACCACGAATTTCACCGCGGACCACGGTTCGATCTTAACGCGGCCTTGAGTTTGATCGGTATCAGGCTGTGCAATCCGTGATGAAGTTCCGCCTGGCTCTGCTTCTCGACCTTGGGATTGTCGATTCCGAGGGCGTTGGTTCGGGTCGGAGGGGGGGCGGCTCATACCGAATTCACAGTCGCTTCATCATGGCTTCATGTGGTCAGGTCACACTGCGGGAGAGTTGCTTTTTCCCCTCCATCACGCCTCCTCTCCCGGAGTGAACTCCGTCGGATCGAGCGCCGCTCTCCGGGCATTGTCCGGGCTGAACCTCCGGCCCTTGGTGGTCGGGCTGGCGGCGGCGGCGGCGGGTGGAGTGGTCCTGAGGATTTTACCGTCGCTTGAGCTAGGCTTCTTTGCGCGTGGCGCCGCGGGGCTGGCTGGCCTGTTCAGCGGGGCGGCGGTGGTTGCCGGTGACGGCGGTTGGATGCTCGGTTATGCAGGCCGGCCCATGCTCGTGACGGTTGCATGCAGCGCGACGGATTATTTTCTCATCGTGACTGCGCTGATTGCATGGCGAATGGCGGCGCAAGGCCAGCCGGCATGGCGCGCCGCGCTATATGGCTTGGGTGCGGCCCTGCCGCTCGCGATCTTCGTGAATGCGCTGCGCATCCTCACGGTTGCGCAAGCGCATCGGTGGGTCATCCCGCTCTTTCCCGCCACCTACGGCCCTTTCCTGCACATGGTGGCGGGAGCGGCGGTTTTTCTGCCCGCCTTGATCGCGATCAGCCTGACCCTGGAATTTTATGGACGCTCCCGCGCCCCCGCCCGCTCCTGAAACTGGCACCTCTGCGCCCCTGATTCCGCCGGCACTGCTGGGCGCGTCGGCGTTCCTGTGGATGTGGGTGTTGCCGGTCGCCATCCTTTCATTCCTGAACCTGCAGGCTTATCGGCTCGTGGAAGGCAACATGAGCGCGTCGCAGTTGGAGACGGCCCGGGTGCTCGGGTGGAGCTGTCTCGGAAACCTGCTCGCCGGTTTGGCGATGTACGTCGTGGCGTGGACGGGCGTCCGGCGGCAGAACCCCGCGCGCGTCTTGCATCCTGCGTGGGGCGTGGTGCCGATTGTCGTCCAAGTGGCTTATTTGTGGGCGGCGCTTGCCCTGATGGACAAGGTCCTTCCGGCCAGCGTCGTGAGCTGGATTTATCCCCAGGAACGCTTCCTCTACAATCAGTTCGCCTTCGGGATGGTCCCGCTGTTCCTGGGGATTCTCCGGCTGGCGGGCAGCTGGCGGGTGACGAGCGTCGGCAAGGCGCTGGCAATCAACCTGGGCTTTGCCGTCGTGGCCCCGGTTTTTCTCTATGCGTTGTTCTGGATGCTTACGTGGGGGCGACGGGACAGCCTCTACGCGGGTCTGATCCTCGCGCTGGCCGCGGTGGCGCTCGGGATCATTATGTTCGTCGGCCTCGTCCGGGCGCTGCTGCTCGCGCTGTTCAAGGTGCGGGCCTGGCGCCATGGTGAGCGCGTAGCCATCTTCATGGTGGCGCTGGTCCTGCCGCTCTGCGGTCTGACCCTGAACCGGAGCATTCCGTTTCCCACCGATTTCCAGACGGTGGAAGTATACGCGCTCCTCCTTGCCAATACCGCGATCCTCGCGCTGGCCTCGTGGCAGCATGCGCGCTGGCCGCGACTCAGTTATTGGCTCCTTTGCGCAACCTTTCCGTTCTCGCTCTATTTTTTCATCGTGTTCCTGCCGTTCACGCCGCTCTCGATCCTGGCGATCATCGCGTTGGGCGCGGGGTTCCTGGTGCTGACCCCGACGTTTCTTTTCACCCTGCACCTGCACCTGCTCAACCAAGCCCGGCGCAATCCGTTGATCGGTTCCGGCCAGCTCCGCCTCATCCTCGTCGGTGTCGGCTGCAGCCTGTTGCTGCCGGCCTTTTTCACGGTGCGGGGCTTGGCGGACAAGGCCGCCCTCAATGCCGCGCTCGATTATGTGTACACGCCCGCCATCACCGAGGCGGCCATCGAATGTCCGATCAACCAGGTCAACCTGCGCCGCGCCCTGACTAACCACCGCGACTTCAAGAATGGGATCTATTACCCGCTGCTGTCCGACTATTACAGCTGGCTCGTGTTCGACAACCTGGTCCTGCCGGATGACAAGCTCGCCCGGCTCGAGGAAATCTTCATCGGCATAGCCGGTCCGAAAGAGAGCCAAGACCCGGTTCGAAACCGGAGCGGCACAAGGCGCGGCCGCACGGTGCGAGAACGCGCTCATATGCCGCGCGCGCTTCCCGCGCCCCAGACAGTTGAGATCAGTGCGGCGGAGGTGTACAGCGCAGCCGCTGGAAAGCAGGCGACGGTGGCGACACTGACGTTGACCTTGCGCAATACGGGCAAGGCTCCCGCCGAATATGCGCGGACGCTGCGCTTACCCGCGGGTGTGCTCGTCAACGGTTTCCGGCTGCACATCAACGGCGTCGCGGTCGCGGGACGGATCGTGGAGAAAAAGACGGCGCTTTGGGTTTATGCCATGATCCGGGACAGCGAACGGCGTGATCCTGGCCTGCTCTACTACGACAAACCCGGCGAGCTTGAGCTGCGCGTCTTTCCTGTCAGCCCGGACAAACCCACGCAGGTGGAGATCGACTTCCTGGTGCCGGCCGTGGTGGCGGGTTCCGATGTCCCCGTTTACGCGGGGGATCTCGATGCCTTTCTCGGCCAGCTCGGCGCGTTCGTCCCGTTGCAGCAAGTGAGCACCATCCGGGGAAGCATGGTCGTCGGCGGGTTGGATCAGCCGAGTCTTCCCGCAGTGGACCGGGAACCTTACCTGCATGTCATCATTGATCGCTCGGCCGGCAACGCGTACACCGGGGATGTTAACACTGCGCTGCAAGCGCTGCGGCAGAGATTCCCCGCTGCGAAGAGCGTGCGCGTGACGCTGGCCAATTACGAGGTGAACGACCTGGTGGCGCGTCGCTCGCCGTGGGCGGAATTGCCCTCAATGACTGACGCGGATCTGCGGGCGGCTCTGCCGCAGCGGGGCGGTTTGGACCTCGATCTCGCCGTCGCCCGGGCGATTCGCGAGCACGGTGCGATCGAGTTGGACCAGGCAGCCGCCGGCAACGGCGTTCCGTCCCGGCCGATTTTCGTGATTCTTGCCGGGCATGTCGCAGAGCGGCGGACAGCGCTTGATTTCACCGGCAGCTGGGCAGGCGTTCTGCCGGATTTGGAAATCCATGAGGTGGGGTCTGACGGCACGAAGTTTGATATTCCGTCACCCCCTGGCGCCAGTTCCGCGCGGCCGCTCTTGCGGCTCGGCGATTCCATCCGGCCTTTGGTCCCGGGTGTCGTCCCGCGTTTTAAAGCGGCCGGCAAGGACGCCGCGCTGCAGTACTGGTCCCCTGAAACTTCCGGCTGGCGCCCCGTTGCGGGGTTTGGGACGCAGGAAAACTCGGTTGTCTGGCTGGAAGGGATGGCGCTGCAGGTGTTGCAGCAGGATTTTTCCCGGTCCCCGGGTGATGCGGGCGTGGAGCTCAAGCACCTGGTTGAAGCCAGCCGGCAGAGCGGAGTCTTGCTCCCAGCCACGAGTTACATCGTGGTCGAAAATCAAGCCCAGTGGCGGATGCTCGATCTCAGCGAAAAACAGAAACTCGGCCAGAACTCGGCGCTGAGCTTTCTGGAAACGCCTGCCCCGCCGGGACTGTATGTCGCCGGGGGGTTTCTCCTGTGGCTCGGGTATCGCCGGCTGCGTCGGAGACGGGAAGTGACGGCTGGCGAACTGGGCTGACCTGACCTAGCTCTGCTTTTCGACCTTGGGATTGTCGATTCCGAGGGCGTTGGCGAGGTCGGTCATGTGCTCCTGCTCCTCGACGATGATTTCGCGGAGCACTTCGCTCAGCGCGAATTCCCCCATGGCCTCGGCCTGGAGAATGCGCTGGCGGTAGTGCCCGATGGTAACGCGCTCGTTCTCCAAATCGAATTTGAGCAACTCGTCGGAGCTTTCCGCGAGTTTCACGGGCTTGGGTATCGTGCACGGCGTCCCGTTGAAATAGTCGATCTGCTTGGCAATCTTGATGGCGTGGGCGAGCTCCTCGCCCGCGTGCTTCTCCAGTTCCTTGGCGATGTGCTGGTATTTGGCGCCCTTGATGACTTGGCTGTAAACGACGTAAGCAATGATGGCCTGATATTCGCGGGCCAGATCCTCGTTCAGGAGCTTGATCATTTCTTTGCGGGTGGGGACGGAGGTCTTTTTCATGGAAGAAGGAGCTGAGTAGAGGGGACGGAGAGTTGGACAGCGATTTTGGGGTCCGGTTCATGCTGTCGGGCGGTCGCTCAACCCCGCCCAACCTCCGCAAACCATTCCCGGGGATTTCGCAGGTAGACGCGGACAAATTCAGACATCCGCGTTTATCTGCGTATTCCGCGGAAAGGTATTCCCCGATCAAGGCGGGGTTCGGCGCCCCGCCCTACATTTTCACGGCGCCGAAAATCGCGTTCTTCAGGCCGCGCTGGTTTTCGTAGATTGAACCTCCGTGTTTCGCGGCAGGCAGGGGCAGGCGCACAGGGACGGAGGTGAGGCGCGGGCGGCTGACCGGCGCACCTTGGAGTACGGATGCGGCGTAGGTTTCCCATGGCTTGTCGCCGGGGAGGAGCGGCCAGGCATCAGCGGCGCAGTATTGGAAGAGCAACAGGCGGCGGGCGCGGGAGGATCGATTGGGCGCGGAGCCGTGCAAGGTGCGGGCGTGGTGGATGGAAATGCCTCCCGCCTTCAACATGATGGGCACCGCGCCGGCGGCGCTGAAGCCGGGCTCGGTAACGGCTCCGACGAAGACTCCATCCTGGTGATGATCGAGCACCGGACCTTTGTGCGTGCCGGGCAGGACCATCAGGCAGCCGTTCTCGAGCGTGGAATCATCCATCGCGATGCCGACGGCGAGGAGGTCGTCATTGGTATGCGGATAGAACGCCCAATCTTGGTGCCACTCGACGGGGCTGCCGACGTCGGCGAGCTTAAGGTTGAGCTTGTTCCCGTTGCTGGCGAGCGCCGGGCCGATCAGCTGGCTGACGATCCCAAGCAGCTTGGGATGTGAAATCGCGCGGCGGTAGGCGTCGTGCTGCTTGATCGGGTCCTTGAGCCGGCGCAGGCGCGGGACCTCCGGCGTGTGGCTGGGCTCGAGATCGAACACGGCGTCGTTGGCGGTGACGGCGCGAGATTTCTCCACGAATTCGTCGGTCACGCGGCGGAGTTCCTCCACCTCGGCGGCGGAGAAAACGTTTTCGACGCCGAGATAACCGTCGTCGCGGTAGGACTGGGTTTGGCGGGGGGTGAGCATGGGTTCAGGCGGAGGTGGAAATTTCCCTCAAGTCGGCGCGCGCGACCGCGTAGCTGGTGTCGTAGGCGAGGGCGCGCGGGTCGGGGGTGCGGCCCCATTGCGCGCAGGCGGCGCGATAGAGCTCAGGCCACCAGTTGCGATGTTGGGTAAGACCGGCGGCTTTGTACGCCTGCCAGTCGATCAGGATTTTCGACCAGTGGTGGTCGCCGTAGGCCACGGCCTCCTTGGCGCTGGGGAAGGTGCTGACGAGCCAATCCCGCCCGATGCGCGCGTGCAGCACCTCGTCGGCCCAGTCGAAGTCCTGGCCGAGCGCGGAGAACTCGTCGCCCGACTCGAGGCCGACCTCCCATTCGTAGCGCTTGCCGGTTTTCGACATCAGGCCCTGTTCGATGAAATACAGCACGGCATGGCGCTCGCGCGGGCCGAGCTGGGTGTTGAGGGCGAGCGACCACGTGAAATTGACGGGCACGAGCTTGCCCCACTCGAGTCCGAGTCGCGCGAAGCCGACTTCGCCGATGATCGCGTGGCGGGCCTCGTCCCAGAGCTGGCGCGTCATGTCGAGGTAATAGCCCCACGGCTTGCCCGGCGTTTCCCGGATGATGGAGGCCATCATTTCGGGGACGTCGATTTCGCGCAGCCGCTTGTAGAGCATCATAAGCGTCTTGTCCCGGGCTGCGAAGTGCTCGTCGTAGAGGAACACCTCCGCATGCACGCCCATGTTGTAGGGATCGGGAAACCGCTCGTCGCGCTGCGGCTTCGGATCGAAAACGAAGGGCTTGGCCGAGTGCATCCGCGCGGGTGGCGTCTTGCCCGGCTGCGTGCCATCGAGTTCGCCGGCGGCGGCGAGCAGTTCCGCGAGCCGCGCGAGCCATGCGGAATTTTCTTTTCGCTGCGCGTCGTTCACGAGGCACGGCACGGCTTGCCGGCCGTAGTTGAGGAGGTCGCTCACTTCCAAGGCAGCAAAGCGGCAGACGCGCACGCTGGGGCTGTCGGCGAGCAGGTTGGTGTCCTGCGGGTAAAGCGCGAGCGCGGCGGCGAGAGCTGGGAGCGCGCTTTCGTAGAGGCCGAGCAGCAGCGAGCCGGTCGTCGGGGCGCCGCGGATTTCATCGAAGAAAATCTCGAGGGCCGGGTCCGGCACCACGTCGAGCCCGAGCGGCGGCTCGCGCATCTCGCTGACGCGTTTTGCCAAGGCCGCGACGTGTTCCGCCGCATAATAAGCGTGCAGGCTGAAGGCCATCTTGAGCTCGTAAACCGGCTCAGCGGTCATCCGGGCGATCCAGATCTCATGCAGCCGCTTGAAGGTGTAATGCAGCCGTTTCAGCCGCGCGACGCAGCGATCGATCCCCATGCCGGGCGCCTTGGCCGCGGTGATCGAACACAGGCCGGCGACCGGCGGAAGATTGCGGTATGAACGATACGACTCCGGGACAGGGACGGCAGCTTTCATGCGGCCAGCAAAGACGAGCGCCGCGAATTAATCGAGCCCGACCAAGGCGGAGGGGAGTTACGGAGGGCCGGAGCCGGGAGGAAGTGGCCCCAGTCCCGCGGACGCCAAGGTGCGGCCGATCAAACCCCGGACCCGGCCCAAAGTGCGAAATTGGCCCAGTTCGCCGTCGCGAACCGAAATTCGCAGCTCGATCTCCTGACGGATCACGATTTCAATAATCAATGGGCGGGCAGCTCCACCGACATACCGCGCGCGGTGTGATCAACGAATTGGCGCACCTCGCCGAGAGTCCGGAAATGGCGCAGTTCCGCATCGCTGACGCGGATTTTGAGCAGGTCTTCCACCCGTAGCATGACCTCGATCATGGTGAGGGAATCGAGCCCGAGGTCTTCGATCAGCCGGAGACTGTCGCTCGATTGCTTCAGCTTGGGCCGGAGCTCGGGCTCCACGAAATGGGTGATGATGCCCTGCAGGATCGCCGGCGCATTTTCCATGAGAACCGCCGGAGGGCGCGGGTCAGTCTCCCCGCTCACCGGCGTCGCGGGCTGGGGTCGTTCCCAGTTCGCGCCGAGCACAAATCCCCCGGTGCGGGAATCCGCGGAGGCGGTCTTTAGCGATGATGGGTCAGGGGAGGCAGACATGGGAAAGGGCAGTAGTCGTTTCTTCAGCGTAGATTCGTCCCACGCCCCGACGGAAGGTTCCGCCCTGAGACGAATTCCGCGCGGGTGGAGGGTCGCTGCGCGAGCCCCGCGGACCTCGCCTCAAAATCCTGCTTGGGCAAGGGTACGGTCAGTGAGGTTGAGTTGCTTGCTCTCGGGGCTGCCGGCGGGACGGGCCACGACTGCAACGGGACTGGGGTTGGCCGAGACACTCGGTTCTCGGCTTGTTTCATGGCTGCGGGTTTGACGCCGCGCGGTCGCACAAGTTGCAACGAAGTGCCGGTGATCACGGGTTTTTCCGTTTATTTTACCACCCCAGCGTGGCCCGGCCTTCTGTAGCTCGTCAAGCTGGCCTCCCGGAGGGGTCCAGTGGGGGTGGGACATTGTTTCCCATTGACCCGATTGTGACCTGCGACTGATTGCTAGACGCATGGTGCCGAGCGTTTTGATCGTCGACGACGAGAAGCATACCCGGGAAGGGCTGCAGCAGGCTCTGGCGGAGAACTACGACGTGTCGCTCGCGGCCAACGCCGACGAGGCGTTCAACCTGATGGACGCGCAGCCGTTTGACGTGATCGTGACCGACCTGCGCATGCCGGGAAAATCCGGCCTCAAGGTCATTGACAAGGCCCTCGCGCTCCCGAACCGACCTGCGGTGCTGATGATGACCGCCTACGGCAACATTGAGACCGCGGTGGAGGCAATGAAACGCGGCGCGGTGGATTTCCTGACGAAGCCGGTCAACATCGAGCGGCTCGAGGTTCTGCTCCAGCGCGCGCTGAAGACGAAGACCCTCGAGGTCGAGGTGAAGCAACTCCACGAGCGGCTGGACGAGAAGTTTAATTTCGAGGGCATTCTCGGCAACTCCGCAAAACTCAAGGAGGTCGTGGACCGCGTGAAACTCGTCGCCTCGTCGCGCGCGACCATCCTGATTGAGGGCGAGTCGGGCACGGGCAAGGAACTCATTGCCCAGGCGCTGCACCAGGCCAGTTCACGCGCGCGCGGCCCGTTCGTCGCGGTGCACTGCGCGGCGTTGTCGGAGAGCCTGCTGGAGAGCGAAATCTTCGGCCACGAGCGCGGGTCGTTCACCGGCGCGACGGAGCGCCGCATTGGCCGCTTCGAGGCGGCGGACGGCGGCACGCTCTTTCTCGACGAAATTGGCGAGATTTCGCCGTCCACGCAGGTGAAGCTGCTACGCTTTCTCGAAACGAAGAGCATCGAGCGCGTCGGCGGGTCGAAACCCATCGAACTCGACGTGCGCCTCGTCGCCGCGACCAACCGCAACCTTGAGCAACTGGTGCGCGAAGGAAAATTCCGCGAGGACCTCTTCTTCCGGCTCAACGTCGTGCGCATCCTCCTGCCGCCGCTGCGGGAGCGGTCCGAGGACGTACCCCTGCTGCTCGCGCATTTCCTGAAGATCTTCAGCGAGGAGAACAAACTGCCGCCGCTGGCGCTTGAGCCGGGCGCGCTGCAGACGCTCACCGCCTACGGGTGGCTGGGCAACATCCGCGAGCTCCGCAATTTCTGTGAGAACGCCGTGGTGCTGCATCACGGTGGCGCGCTCAGCGAATACGACCTCGATGCGAAATACCGCGTGGCCGCGACGCCGCAGGCCGGCGCCGAGGGCACGACTCCGGCCCGGACGGCCAATCCGCTTTCGGTGGAGCAGAACGAGCGCCGCCTGCTCAAGGAAGCGTTGATCAAGGCCCGGGGCAACCGCACGAAGGCCGCGGACCTGATGGGCATCAGCCGCCGCACGTTGCACCGGAAGCTGGCCCAGTGGCCTGAACTGGACGTGACGGACAAATGAGCCGGCCCAAGACCGCGCAGGAGCTGGTCCACTGGCTCGAGGAGGGTGCCGGGGCCCGTGGGATCGCGCTGGCCGCAGTGCTGGCCGTGACGATCGTGCTTTCGCTTCGCCTGGCTTGGGTCCAGTTTCACGGCCCGGCAACCGAATCTACTCTGGTGCAGGCGGACACGGGAAGGCAGCTCGCCCGCGGGGAGGGGTTCACCACGTTGGTGAATTATCCGCAGGCCTCGGCGGTCCTGGCGAAACAGGGCCAGCGATTTGACCCGGCAAATCCTTATCCGGAACTCTACCAGGCACCGCTGTATTCCATCGTCATCGCCGCCGGGCTGCGCGTCTTGCCGGCGGGAATGCGCGAGTCCCTGTTCACGAATGTCTCAATTCCTCCGGGCAATGGGTTTGGGGCGGATTATTTTCTACTCGGACTGAACCTGTTTCTATTTTGGCTGGCGGCGGCGCTGACGTTTGTTTTGGGGCGTCGGCTCTTTGATGCCCGGACGGGCTGGCTCGCGGCCGGGGCGCTGTTGGTCTCGGTGGGCGCGTGGCAGCAAACCGTGTCCGTCAACGGCGCGCCGCTGCTCATGGTGCTCGCGCTCGCGGCCTTCTGGATCCTCGCGCGCCTCGAAGGGGAGGAGGGTGAACCCGCGCCATTGTCCCCGGGCTGGCTCGGGGCGCTGGGCGCGGTCTGCGGCCTGCTTTTTCTCGCGGACTACTCGGCGGGAGCGCTGGTGCTGGTGGCGCTGGGTCATGTGGGGTGGCGCCGCGCCGGCGGCGCGCGGTGGGCGGCCCTTGCAATCGTGGGCGTCGCGTTCGCGCTCGTGACGGGACCATGGATCGCGCGCAATCTTGCGCTCACGGGGAATCCGCTCGCGCTGGCGGCGCAAAACCTGGCGCTCAAGGCGGGCGATTCCGCGGCTGAGCCGGCGATCCAGCGGACGCTGCTGAGCGCCACGCTGCCGTCGGTGGATTTAAACAAGCTTGGCAACAAGGCGCTCACGAGCCTGCAGGAGAATTTGAAAACGCGGCTGTGGTCGGGCGGCGGGCTGTGGCTGACGGCGTTCTTCGTGGCGGGCTGGTTGTATGCGTTTCGCTCGGCGGCGGCGAACCGGCTCCGGTGGACGTTCACCGTGGCGCTCGGCGGCCTGATGCTGGTCCAGGCGGGGTGCACGTCCGGCGAGAGCGAGCGGCTCGCGGCGGGCTGGCTCGCGCCGCTGGTAATGATCTTCGGCGCGGGCTTTTTCTTTGTGCTGCTCGGCAGCAACCCCGCGTTGGCCGCGTGGCCGCGGGCCGGGGCCACCACGCTGATTTTGCTGCAGGCCCTGCCGCTCGTGCACGACGTGCTGGAGCCGCGGCGCCTGCATTTCAATTATCCGCCTTATTACCCCGCGCTCTTCATCAGCCTGCGGGAGGGTCTGGAGCAGCGGGACACGACCGGCCGCTTCGGCGTGATGGCGGACGTGCCGGCGGGCGTGGCGTGGTATGGCCGCCAGCGGGTGTGGGCGCAGCCCGCGCGGCTCCCGGATTTTTATGCGGTGACGCTGGAGCAACCCATCGGCGAGCTCTTGCTCACGCCGCGCACCCTCGACCGGCCCTTTTTCGGCGAGCTGGCGCCCCGGCCGTCCGCCGCGGGGCCGTCGCCGGGGACAACGCTGCACGGCGATTGGGGTCGGATCTATGGGGGGCTCTACACCGGTTCACTGCCCGCGGAGTTTCCCTTGGGCACGGGGCAGCGGGTTTTCGACAACCTCTATGTGCTCTTCAATCCGGCGCTGCCGCCGGTTCGGGGAAAATAATTGCCACGCGGGGCGAACCGCCGCCACTGTGTGAAACGCTATCAAGCGGTTATGCCCATGAAACTTGCGCGTTTACTCATCCTTGGCGGACTCCTTGCGACGGTGCCGGCCTTCGCGGTGTATGCCCCGATCCCGGAGCAAGACCGGGGCAAGGAACTGGTGGTGACATTGAGGGCGGGGATTTCCCATGACAGCAACATCTTCGGCTCCCCAAGCGGCGAGATCTCGAGCATGGTCTACGAAGTCGCCCCCCGGATCGCGTTTAACGCCGCCCTTTCCGACCAGACCTTCGCCACGGCATCGTATGAGCTGACCTACGATTATTTTGACGACCGCCCGGGCGACAAGTCCCTCGACAGCCATGACCTGGCCGCGTCGGTCGACCATTCCTTTTCGACGGTCACTACGCTGCACGTCGCTGACGATTACGCGATCATCCGGAATCCCGCGTCGTTGCTCTCCGGCGTGACCCTCAACACGGACCAGTCCTACAAGCGCAATGTGTTTGATGGCCGCTTCCAGACCAATTTTGCCCCGCAGCTCGGCGCGGCGCTGAAGTTCCAGTCGGTCAATTCCGCGTACGACGACAACGCGCTGGCGACCGAGCTCGACCACCTGGAGAACGTTTACGGCCTTTCGCTCGGCTACGATGTGCAACCCGAGCTCCGGGCGGTGGCGGAGATCCGCCACTCGGACGTCCTGTACGACACGGGCGGAGGGTTTAAGGACAAGCACTCGGACTTTCTGATCGGCGGCGTGGACTACGCGGTCGCGAAGCAACTCACGGCCAGCGCCCGCCTCGGTTATGAATGGCGCCAGCGCGACGGGAATGCGGACGACCAGACCCCGTATGTTGAGCTGTCGGTGAAGCGCGACTATGCCCCGCAGTCGTTTGTCAGCGCCGGCTACGTTTACACCTTCGAGGAGAATTCCGACGTCACGCGCTACAGCGATTCCAAGGTGAACCGGTTTTTTGTGAACGTGCAGCATGCCCTCAGCGCGGTGATTATCGCTTCAGGCTCCGTGGACTATGAGCCCTCGCAGCTACAGGGCCGACTCGGCCAGCCGGACGTTGACGAAACGACCACGCGTCTGGGTTTTGCCCTCAGCTATCTCCCGGCCAGGAACTGGCGGGTCACGGCCAGTTACGATTACGACGACATTAACTCGGATGATCCGGGCCGCAGCCAGAACCGCGAACGGCTCGGCCTGAGTACGGCGTATACGTTCTAGAAATCTCCGTAAGCCGCGCGGGCACAGGCGGGCACAATGAGCTTGCTGGAGTCTCCCCGGGCCCGTTCGCTTCCTGCACCGTCATGGCTCATTCCTCCGCCAGCAAGGACAGCGCGACGCTCGCCGATTTCCTGCGCCTGCTCCGGTTGCGCCGGGCGCTGATCCTCCTGATCCTCGCCCTGGTGGTGATCACCACGGCCGTCGTCACCGCGTTCCTGCCCCGCTGGTATCTTGCCACGGCCAAGATCCGCGTCGAGAAGCCCGAGGGCGAGGTCAAGCTGTTCCAAGCCCAGAGCAGCAGCAGCTATGACCCGTATTTCCTGCAGGATCAGTTCAAGATCCTGCAGTCCGAGAAAATCATGTATCCCGTCATCGCGAACCTGAAGCTCGGCACCGTGCTCGCGCCCGCCCTCGATGCGACCGGCCAGCTCCCGGACTCCGTTACCTACGGCTATCTCCTGCAGAAGATGCTCCGCGTCGAGATGCAGCGCAGTTCGTCCCTGATCGAGATCAACGTTTTTGCCCAGGATCCCGCGCTGGGTGCCGCCATCGCCAATGAGGTCGCGAGGGTCTATTCCGAAGACCGCATCAACCTGGCCACCTCGGGCCAGCGCGAGGGCTTCGTGAAGCTCAGTGGGGAATTGGCGGCGCAGGAGAAGATTGTCATGCAGCAGCGCGACACCGTGGAAAAAATCCGCAAGGATCTCAACATCTCCGGTGTCGACCTCAATGCGCGCTATTCCGATATGGAGATCGAGACGCTCCGCCAGATGCAGAATTCGCTCATCGCACTCAGCGTGGACGCCATTGGCCGCAAAACCCGCTGGGAGCGCTTCCGGAACATCCCGTTCGAGGAGCGCGTAAGTCTCGTCAACTCCGAGCTCATTCCTGACGTCAACATCCAGAATCTCCAGCAGGCCTACCTCCTCGCCGACCAGAACGTGACCAAGCTCAAGGCGCGGCTCGGCGAGGCGCATCCCGACCTGATCTCCGCGATCGGCAACCGGGAGAAGATCAAGGAGCAGCTCGACGCCCAGCTGCATGGCTATGAAAACGCCCTTGAGATCGCCTACAACGAGGCCGAGGCGCGGGTCGCCGAGCTTAAGCGCCAGCTGGGCCAAGCCAAGGTGGACCAGATCCTTTCCGCCCGCGACCGCATGCGGCCCTTCGAGGAGGCGGCGCAGAAGCTCGAGGATGAAACGAAGCTCCTCACCACGCTCAAACTCACGCTTCGCCAGCGCGAAATCGACTTTCAGGTGCCCAAGCGCACCATTGAAATCCTCAACACGGCCGAGCCGGCGCGCCGGCCCAGCCGCCCGAGCTGGCCGCTGAACATCATGTTTGCCGTGATCTTTGGCACCATCCTCGGGGTTGGCGCCGCGGTGCTGCTGGAGTACTTCGACACCAGTTTCCGCAATGTCGCGGACGTGGAGACCCGCCTGAAACTCCCCGTGCTCGGAGTCGTCCCGTTCCACCGCGACCCGCTGGATGAAGAGGGCGACCCCGCTGAGACCGAACCGTTCCGCGTGCTCCACACCAACCTCAACCTGGCCCTCAAGCCGGGCCAGGCGGCGAGCCTGGTGCTCTTTTCCGCCGGCCCCGGGGAGGGCAAGTCCACCACGCTCCACCGGCTGGTCCGCGTCATGGCCGCCGGCGGCGAACGGGTTATCCTGATCGACTCCGACGTGCGCCGTCCCGCGCAGCACCGCCTCGCGGAGCGCTCGCGCGCGCCCGGCTTGTCGGAGTTAATCGTCAACCAGAAGAGCCTCGACGAAGTCATCCAGCACGCGATTGCTCCCAACCTTGATTTCATCCCCAGCGGCCACGTCCCGGGATTTACCCTGAGCCTGCTGCACCTCAACCGCCTGAAAGACCTGATCGCCACGCTGCGGGGCCGCTACGACAAGATCGTGTTCGATTCGCCTCCGATCATCGGCGTGAGCGACGCCAGTGTGCTCGCCAGCGCGGTGGATGGCGCAGTGCTGCTGATCCAGCACCGGCGTAACCCGCAGAGCATGGTGGTCCGCGCGCAGCAGATCGTGGAAGCGCTCAAGACCCCGCTGCTTGGCGTCGTCCTGAACCAAGTCCCGCTCAATTCCGGCGATGATTACGGTTACTATACGAACAACTATTCGTATTACAGCGAGGAGCCCGGCGAGCGCCGCCGGTCTGGCGCCCAATCCAAATCGCCGGCCCGTGGCGCGGACGATAAACTCGTGCTGAAAGAGCCCGGCGACCGCCCCAAAAAATAGGGTGGGCGGGCACGTCCCGTGCCTGCATTCGGCAGTGTCGGCCCGTCCGTGGGCGGGGCGGGCGGGGCGCCTAAGTCTAGGGATACGGCTTCCATGCGGACGCGGGGCGTGCCCGCGCACCTCGCATGGAACGCCTGTACAGCCTTCAGGGGGCGGGGAAGGGCGGCTTAAGGGTTAAGCCGAAATAAGCAGTTGACGAAGCTGGCACGCGCCCTAGTTCTGACACCCTGTTTTTGCGGGCGTAGCTCAGTTGGTAGAGCACCACCTTGCCAAGGTGGACGTCGAGAGTTCGAGTCTCTTCGCCCGCTCCATTTCCGATAAGCGCTTCAGGTTGCCCTGAGGCGCTTTTTCGTGTGCCATACCCCGTTCAGCTTCCAGATCCTCCACCCGGACTGCATTCACCCCCCAAAGACTTAGCCACGGATTCCCCGCCATGAACCTCCGTATTCCGCTGCACTGCCTCATGGTCGCACTAGGGATCGGGGCCGGGTCCGCCATCGGTTGGACAGCGCCAACCCCAACCCCCCTGGAGTTCCAGGAACGGGACGCGTGGTTCCAACAACGGCTGGTCACGGATCAGCCTCCGCTGGCCTTCGTTTATGACGGCAAGGCATCCGCCGAGTTGCTGGCGCAGTGGCCCAAGAAAACATCCACCCGGAAGATTGACGACGGGCGCACCGAATACACTTCGATCTGGACTGATCCCCAGTCCGGCCTGGAGGTGCGGTGCGTGGCGGTCGAATACGCCGGGTATCCCGCGTTGGAGTGGACGGCCTATTTTCGAAATCCGGGCGCCAGCCCGACCCCGCTGCTCCAGGGAATTCAGGCAATTGATGTGACGCTGAACCGGGCGAAGGCCGGCGAGTTTGTGCTCCACGGCATCGCGGGCGATGACTGCCGGCCCGACAGCTATCAGCCATACGCCCATCCACTCGACCCCAATTCCAGCCGGACCATCGCACCCAAGCGCGGCAACCCGTCGGACGGCGTCTTTCCCTACTTCAACCTGGTCACGCCCGGCGGCGGCTGGCTGCTGGCCGTGGGATGGCCGGGCCAGTGGTCCGCCACGTTTGCGCGTGACCGTGGGGAAGGCGTGCGGGTGGTGGCCGGACAGGAGCTGACGCAGCTCAGCCTGCTGCCGGGCGAGGAGATTCGCACGCCGCTGATTGCCGTGCTTTTCTGGCAAGGCGCCGACCTCGAGCGCGCCCAGAATCTCTGGCGGCGCTGGATGCTGGACTGCAACCTGCCGCGTCCCGGCGGACAGCCCCTGCGCCCGCAATACACTTTTTGCAGCGGGGGCTTTTTCGAGGGCCTGAAAGTGAGCGAGGCCAGCGAACGGCAGTTCATCGACGCCCTGGACCGGGAAGGGATCAAGCTGGACTATTGGTGGATGGATGCCGGCTGGTATCCCTGCAGCACGTGGCAGGAGACGGGAACTTGGGAGCCCGACCCCCAGCGCTTTCCCCGCGGCATCAGGGCCGTCAGCGATTACCTGCATGCGAAAAACACAAAGTTGATCGTGTGGTTCGAGCCCGAGCGCGTCATGCCCGGCTCCTGGCTGGCCCAGAACCATCCCGAGTGGCTGCTCGGCAGCAAGCTGCTGAACCTGGGCAATCCCGCGGCGCGGCAATGGCTGGTCGGCCACGTGGACCAGTTGCTCACGGAACAGGGCATCGATCTTTATCGCCAGGATTTCAACATGAGTCCTCTGACCTATTGGCGGCAAAACGACGCACCCGACCGGCAGGGCATCACGGAGAACTTCCATGTGCAGGGATATCTCGCCTACTGGGATGAACTGCTGCGCCGGCATCCGGGCATGCTCATCGACTCCTGCGCAGGCGGCGGCCGGCGCAACGATCTCGAGACACTGCGCCGCGCGGTGCCGCTGTTGCGGAGCGACTACCAGGCGTTCGACGGGAATCCCACCTACGCCCTCGGGAACCAATGCCATACCTATGGCCTGTCCTCGTGGATTCCCTATTATGGCCAAGGCGTCTACGCCAACCCGTCGCATTTTACCTACTCCGTGCGCAGCCACCTGAGTCCTTCGTTCTGCATCGCCGTTGATGTACGCAAACCCGGGATCGATTGGGACCAGTACCGGCGCCTGGTGGGCGAATGGCGGCAGGTGGCCGATTGCTTCCTGGGCGATTTCTATCCGCTGACGCCCTACAGCCTCAGCGAAGACTGCTGGATGGCCTGGCAGTTTGACCGGCCCGCGCAGGGCAACGGGGTGGTGCAGGCCTTCCGCCGCGCCGCGAGCGCCGATGAGTCGGTCCGGTTGAAACTCCGCGGCTTGGAGCCAAAGGCCGTCTACCTCGTGCGCAACTTGGATGAACCCGGCGCCACGGAGCTGACCGGGCAGGAGCTGGGCGAGATGGGACTTCGGGTGAACGTGAAAGACCGGCCCAATGCGGCGATCATCACGTACGAGAAGCAGCCGTGACGCGGCAAAGTTCGGGATCCTGTCTTTCAGGCTTGGTGCAGTGGCCCGAGACCACCTTGCCAAGGTGGACGTCGAGAGTTCGAGTCTCTTCGCCCGCTCCATTTAACAAAAGACCCCCGGTTTCACCGGGGGTCTTTGCGTTAAGGGGATCTTTCCTGATTTAATTCTCGTCGAGCTTCAGGTGGCTGACCACGCCTTCCGTGAAGGTCACGTAGAGCGTATAGGACGCCAAGTCAGGGGGTTCCATTGACCCGCCTTGAGGTCCACCCGTGGTGGAGGCGCTCTGACCTACGCCGCCCTTGCTCGAACCTACCGTCTGCCGGCCACCTGACCCGTTGGACTGCGACTGGACCCCATTCCTGAAATTGGAGTCTCCCAGGCCGCGGTCGGTGTTCAAAGTTTGTCTGGCGGCCACTGCGCCGGTGGACGGGTAGTAATTCTTGTAGATCCAAACCTCATCCTCGCCCGACGGCTGCTTGGTGGAGGGATTACCAATCGCCATGTACACCATGTCGGGGGTGAAGCTCATCGCGACGACCCCGCCATCAATGTTCTTCTTCTGCCACGGTTTCAAAGTGGCATAGACGGCGGACTTTTCCTGGATGCGGGCGGAAGAACCAGTGCTTTCGCATCCGGTGACAAGCAAGACGAGCCCGAGGGCGCCGCCGAGAAGGGCGAGGGATTTTTTCATATTAGGGAGGGGAAATCTGACGGACCGCAGCGAGGGACCGGTAACTCAGCTGGGCGGGGAGGGGTTGAGGACTAAAATCATGCATTCCAGCCTGCTGGCAAACGAAAGCCCGACTCCCTAGACCGTCAAGGGGTTTGTTTGTTTCCTTCCCTGCGGTCCGACCCACCAAGCAGTTTGGTCTGCCACTAAGACGCATGGCCAGAGGATTTCCCTTACTCCGAAAACGCGGAAGGCGCTCGGCCGCGAGGGCCGATTCGCGCGTTGCGAGGCACCGCAGGACGCCCCTTACTGCGGTCCGTGAAAGCCTCTGAATTCTTTGCCCTCCCCGCGTCGCTGGCACCGTTCGCGGCGTTTTTCCCCGCCGACGCGGCCCCGTGGGACTGGCTGAAGGCCATCGCTTCCGCGCTGGGCGCGCACACGTTTGACCAGCCGATGCTGAAACTGCCGCCCGGCGTGCACGTGGAAGGTTTTGTCTACCTGCACCCGACCGTCACGCTGCCGCACACCGCCACCATCATCGGTCCGGCCTGGATTGGGGGGAACACCGAGATTCGCCCGGGGGCATTCATCCGGGGCAATGTCATCGTCGGCGAAAACTGCGTCTTGGGGAACGCCTGTGAGTTTAAGAACTGCCTGCTCATGAACCGGGTGCAGACGCCGCACTTCAATTACGTGGGCGACTCGATCCTCGGTAACGGCGCCCATTTCGGCGCGGGTGTGATCTGCTCCAATGTCCGTCTCGACCAAAAAAACGTCAGTGTGAACCTGCCCGGTGGCGCGGTGATCGACACCGGTCTGAAAAAGTTTGGAGCCATCGTGGGCGACCGCGCCGAGGTGGGGTGCAATGCCGTGCTACAGCCGGGGTCGCTGCTCGGCCCGCGCTCGCTGGTGATGCCGCTCACGGCCTTTGGCGGCTTCCTGCCGGCCGCGACCATCGCCCACAGCCGCCAGCAGCTGTCGTTGCTGCCGCGGCGGGATTGACGCCGGCCGGCGCTCTCCGCGAGACTGCCCGTTCCCATGCGCACCCTCACCGGCATCCAGCCCACCGGCACGCTCCATATCGGCAACTATTTTGGCGCGATGCGTCCGGCCATCGAGGCCCAGGCGCGAGGGGACTGCTATTACTTCATCGCGGACTTACACTCGATGACGACGGTCACCGCCGCCGCCGTGCGCCGCGCCCATACCCGCGGGGTTGCGCTCGACTGGTTGGCGTGCGGGCTCGATCCGAAGACCAGCGTATTCTGGCGGCAGAGCGACGTGGCCGAGGTCTGCGAACTCACCTGGATGATCGGCTCGCTCACCCCGATGGGCCTGCTTGAGCGCGCGCACAGCTACAAGGACAAGACTGCGAAGGGCATCGCCGCGAACTTCGGCCTGTTTGCCTACCCGGTCCTCATGGCCGCGGACATCCTGCTCTACGACACGCAGAAGGTGCCGGTCGGCCGCGACCAGAAGCAGCATGTCGAGATGACGCGGGACATCGCGATCAAGTTCAATGAGGCCTACGGCGAGACGCTGGTCGTGCCCGAGCCGGTGATCCGTGACGAGGTTGCGGTGGTACCTGGCCTGGACGGCCAGAAAATGAGCAAGAGCTACGGCAACACGATTGAGATTTTCGGCGACGAGGCGGTGCTCCGGAAGAAAATCATGGGCATCAAGATGGACAGCCGCACGCCGGCGGAGCCGAAGCCTGACGCCGACAAGAACCTCGCCATCCAGCTGTTGCGCCTGTTTGCGCCCGCGCCCGTCGCGCTGGACTTCGAGAACCGGTTGCGCGCTGGCGGCTTGGGTTACGGTGACCTGAAAAAGGCGCTGTTCGAGCACTACTGGGCCTATTTTACCATTGCTCGCGCCCACCGCGCTGAACTCGCAGCGAATCCTGATTACGTCGAAAGCGTGCTGCGCGATGGCGCCACCCGCGCGCGGGCGGTGGCCAGTGTTGTCCTGAAGCGCGCCCGTAAAGCCAGCGGGCTGGAGTAGGGCGTGGTCAGCTCCTGACCTAGATCTCCTTCTCGGCCAGTTTCACTGCGTCCTTGACGATTTTTTTTACCAAGGCGAGCGGCAGGTCGCCCGGCTTGCGGAAGCGCAGGCAGCTTTTGCCGCAGTCGAGCCCGAGGGCTTTCAGCTCTTTGCGATACGGGTCAACCGCGGGGGGCGGAAGATACACGCACATATACTGTTTCTGGCGGTTGAAGGCCGCGAACGGTTCGGTCCCGAAGAGGTAGGTCGGCATGCGATAGAGCATCGATTCCGAAACCTGGGAACTGGCTTTCTTGAAGACAGACCGGAACTGCTTGAAAACCGCGCGTTCGTCGGCAGGCAGCGCCTTGAGGTATTGGTCAACGGTTTCCGCGCTGGAAATCATCGTTCAATCCCCGCGAAGACCCGGGGTTTGTTCAACCCATAAAACATTGTTGAACCGGTCAGACCACCAACAAGGGCGGCTTACGCAGCTCGGCAATCCGCGCCATGATGCGATTGCTCGCGATCTGGTAACGTTCCTTGCCCGCGTGGGGTTCGTCGAAGACCGCCGGCGGGATCGGCGCGCCGAATACGATCGAGATCGGCGTGCCAAGGCGGATGCCCTGCCCTTTGCCAAACGCCTCATAGGAACCAAAAATCCGGACCGGCACCACGGGCACCTGCGCGCGGCAGCAGATGAGCCCCACGCCGGCCTTGGGGGCTTGCAGGTGGCCATCGGGCGTGCGGGTGCCCTCCGGAAAAAGAATCAGCCCCGTGTCGTCCTTCAGCGCGCGGAGCACGCGTTTGATGGCGCTGACATCCTGCCCGCCGTCGCGGTCCACCGGGATGGTGCCGACCGTGTCCAGCCACCATGAGGCTAAGCCGGGCTTCCAGAGCGTTTTGCGGGCGAAAAACGCGATCTGGCGCTGCACTTGGGAGCCGATCAGCGGCGGATCGAGAAAACTCGCATGGTTCGCCGCGATGAGAAACGAACCCTTCACCGGGAGATTCTCTGTCCCCGACACCTCGCCGCGAAAACCAATATCGTAAAGCACCGTGGTGAGGTAATGAAAGAAGCCGTAAACCGGCTCCATCTCCACCTGCTGGAAGGCCCGGTTCATGCGGGACTGAGCTTCGTGGCGATGGCGCCCGCCATCTGCTGCACGACCTGTTCCAGATTCACGTGCGTGGTGTTGATCGAGGTCGCGCCGTCCGGGCAGGTGAGCGGCGAGGCCTTGCGCGAGGAGTCGATGCGGTCGCGCTCGCGGATCTGGTCCTGCAAGCCCTGGTCCGCGCGGCGGCGTTCCCGTTCCCCGGCGTCGGCGTGGAGGAAGAACCGGAAGTCCGCCGCCGGAAAAATTACCGAGCCGATGTCGCGGCCTTCCATCACGAGTCCGCGGAAACCCTTGGCCCGCGCCACATCGGCCAGGCCGCGCTGATAAGTGAGCAGGGCGGCGCGCAACTCGGGTAGGGCGGCGAAATGGGACACGGCGTCGTTGACCTCGCGGCTGCGGATTTCGTCGCCAGCCACGCGGCCGCCAATTTCCATCTCAGCTGACCGGCCGTTGAGCCGCGTGCCCAGTTTCAGGCCGGCGAGCGCGGCGTGCAGGCCGGGGAGATCATCCGTTTTAACCCCTTGGCGAATCAGCTCCGCGGTGAGCGCGCGGTAATACGAGCCGGTGTCCACATGCAGCAGGTCAAACTGCTCGCTCAGCGTGCGCGAGGACGACGACTTGCCGGAAGCGGCGCCCCCGTCGATGGCTACAATGATGAAAGGGGAGGAGGCCATCAGGCGCCGAGTGACTTTTGGCGGAGCGACTCGAGCAACTCAAAAAAGTTGGGAAACGTTTTCGCGCAGCAGCCCGGATCCTTGATCGAGAGCCACGGGCGATCGTCGCCGTGGAGATTGTGGCAACCGAGGATGCCGAAGCTCATGGCGAAACGGTGGTCGTGATACGTCTCGATGACGACGCCGGACTGGAGCGGGCGGGGCGTGATGGTGAGCGAATCCTCCTCTTCGATGACTTCCTGGCCGAGCTTGCTCAGCTCGCGCGCCATGCCGGCGACGCGGTCGGTTTCCTGTTTCCGGGTATGGGCGATGCCGGTGATTTTCGTCGGTCCGTCGAGCAGCGGTGCGATCGCAGCTAGGGTGAGGAAGGTGTCGGAGAACGCGTTGAAATCCACGGTTACGCCGCGCGGGCGGGCGCCCGACGCCACCCAGCCATCGGTGCCGGGCACGTGCGACAACCCGAGCTGGCCGAGCACCGCCGCGAACCCGACATCGCCCTGCAGGCTGTCGGTGGTCCGGTAGCCGGGCAGGTTGATCTGGCCGCCGGCTACGAGGGGAAGGGCGAGGAAGTAGCTCGCGGCGGACGCATCGCTCTCGACGGCATAGGTGGCGGGACCTGCCGCAAACTGCTGGAGCATCCGTTCCGTCATCGCGATGAAGGGCTGAGAAACTGTTTTGCCCTTCAATTTCACGCTCAGCGGGGTGCGGGCCTGCGGGGCGATGAGCAGCAACGCGGAGAGGAGCTGCGAGCTTTCGGCGGCGTCGATTTCCACTGCGCCGCCGGCCAATCCGGCGGTTTCAAGGGTGAACGGGAAGCTCCGCGCGGTGGCCTTGGCGCCCTGTGATTCCAGCGCCTCAAGCAGGGGACCGATGGGGCGGCGGCGCATGGCCTCGTCGCCGTCGAAATGATAAACTCCACCGGGACGCAAGCAGACCAGCGCGGTGAGAAAACGGGCGGCGGTGCCGGCGTTGCCGACAAAAATCCTGGCGGATGGGGCCGGGATTTTCCCGCCGCCGCCGGCCACGTGCATGGTTTTGGCGCGGGCGTCCACGCGGACGGCGATGCCGAGCTGGTTGAGGGCGGCGGACATGATCTCGGTGTCGCGGCTGAAGAGCGCGTTGGTCAGGGTAACCGGGCCCTCGGACAGCGCCGCGAGCAACAGCGCACGGTTGGTGATGCTCTTCGATCCAGGCAGCGAGATCTCACCGCGCACGGGGTGCGTGAAAGGGTGGATAGGGAGCGGGTCGGGGAGGGACATGGACCGTTGGAGCGTCGGGAAAAGCAGCGTGGGCTTCCAGCCTGCATTTTCTGGACTTGGGGTAGGACGAGTCTTTGACCTGTCCCCAACTTGGCGGGTCGGAGACCCGCCCTACCTATGTCAGCGGGCGGAACTGGTCGCGGTAGGCCTTGCCGCGCTCGAGGCGGGCGACGACCTCGAGCCAGTCCCGATTGGAAACCGCGGCATGGAGGGTTTGGAGCTCGTCCTGGTATTGGCGCAGCGCGCGGAGGACTTCGTCGCGGTTCTGCTCCAGGATGGTCCGCCAGAGTTGCGGGTCGCTCGCGGCGATGCGGGTGGTATCACGCAGGCCGCCGCCGGAATAGTTCCGCCACGCCGGGTCCTTCTTGGCGAGGAACGCGCACAAACTTGACGCCAGCACCTGCGGCAGGTGGCTGATGTGGGCGACGATCTCATCGTGCTGGTCGGGCGAAAGCGTCACGAGTTCGCCCCCGAGTTCGTGCCAGAAACGCACCACCGCCGCGACGGCGGCCGGGTTGCTGGACTCAAGCGGCGTGACGAAGCACGTGCGGCGCTCGAACAGTCCGGCACTGCTATGTTCCCAGCCGGTTTTCTCGGAGCCGGCCATGGGATGCGAGCCGACGAAATGGGCACGTTCACCGAGCGCCGCATGGCCGAGCCGGGCGATGTCGCCCTTGACGCTGCCGACGTCCGTGACGATGGCCCCGGCCGCGAGATGGGGTGCGATCTGCTGGGCGAGTGGCACGATGCGGTCCACGGGCGCGGCGATGACCACAAGGCCGGCCTCGCGCACGGCCTCCTCGGGCGTGTCGGCCACGGCATCGCACCAAGGTTGTTCGCGGAGTTTCAACCGCACCTCAGGGCGGCGCGCCCAGAGCACGATGCGGGAGGCGGTGCCGTGCGTGCGTGCCCCGCGGGCGACGGAGCCGCCGAGCAGGCCGGGGGCGAGGATGGCGAGGGTCAGCGGCACGCCTCTTTGCAAAGGCCAAACTGCAGCGGTGTCGAGCGGGGATCGTTGTCGGGCGGGGCCGCCGAACCCCGCCTAAAATCCCGGAATACTTTCCGCGAATTGCGCAGATGTACGCGGATGGGCTGAATTTGTCCGCGTCGATCCATGAAATCCGTGGGAAGGTTTGCAGGGTTCCAGGCGGGGTTCTGCGACCCCGCCCTACAATTTCACCTGCCGAGTCTCAGAATCCGATCGAACTCGGCTTGGGTCACGGGCGTGACCGAAAGGCGGTTCTGGCGGAGCAGAGTCATTTTCGCGAGGGCGGGATCCGCCTTGATTTGTGCGAGGGTGACGGGCTGGGCGAGGGGAGCGTCCGCCTTGAGCTCGACTGCGACCCAACCCTCCTCGTCTGCGGTGGTGTCGGGGAACGCGGTCTTCGTGACCTCGGTGATTCCGACGAAGGCCTTGGTCGTCATGCTTTCATAAAACAGGACGCGGTCACCTTTCTGCATGGCTCGCAGGTGAAGGCGGGCGGCGTAATTGCGCACGCCGGTCCATGATGTGTGACCGTCGCGGACGAGATCGGACCACGCGTAGGAGTCGGGTTCGGATTTCACGAGCCAGTATTGGGTTGTCATACAGAGGGGGGGGTGGTGCGCTGGCACTGAAATGGACGAGGTTACCCCTGAAAAGGCAAAAGCCGACCGCGACCTGAGGATTATCCTCGTGGCTATGGCCGTGGGCACGATCTTGCCCTTCGCGCTGTTCTATTTTTTCCGCTGAGCCCGCGTCACCATGTACAAGACGATTCTCGCCATCCGCCTGGTGTTTTTTGTGCTCTGCGGAGCGGCGGGCTGGCTCGTGTGCTACGCCATCGAGGAATGGGATTCGCACCGTCTGCTCGCCACCGTGATCGGCCTGCTGCTGGGCGCGCTGGTGATCCTGGTGGACTTCCTGCTCAAGGGATTTTCGCTGCGCGGACTCTCGGCCATCACCTTCGGCCTCGGGATGGGCACGCTCATCGCTTATTTCATCGGGGCCTCGCCGTTGTTTCGGTTTGGCGAGCCCCAGATCATTTACCTGTCGCAGCTCGCGCTGTTCATCATCTGCACCTACCTCAGCACCGTCATCGCCCTGCGCGGCAAGGACGAGTTCAACCTCGTGATCCCCTACGTGCGGTTCGTGCCGCATGACGTGGATGTGCCGTTGGTCGTGGTGGACACGAGCGTGTTGATCGACGGCCGGATCGCGCGGGTCTGCGACGCCGGCTTTCTCAGCGCCGCCCTGATCATCCCGCGGTTTGTGCTGAACGAACTGCAGTCCGTGGCCGATTCGGGCGACCCGCACAAGCAGGCGCGCGGCCGGCGCGGCCTAGAGGTGCTCAACGAGCTGCGCCGCAACAAGCGCCTCGACATCCGCATTTCCGAGAGCGAGGTCACCAAGCAGGAGGACATTGAGGCCAAGCTCGTCTTCCTCGCGCAAAGCATGCGGGCGAAGCTGCTGACCACGGACTACAACCTGGCCAAAATGGCGGAGTTTCAGGGCGTACCCTGGCTCAACCTGAATGAATTGGCCCGCTCCCTTCGCTCCGAGCTCATGCTGGGCGAGACGGTCGAGGTCGAGTTGGTGAAGGCGGGCAAGGATGACGGGCAGGCCGTGGGTTTTCTCGAGGATGGCGCGATGGTGGTGGTCAATGCCGCACGCGCCTACATCGGCCGCCGCGTCAGCGCCGAGATCATCAGCGTGCTGCCGACCGCAGGCGGGAAGATGGTGTTTGCGAAGCTGGTCACGGCGAATTGAGGCAGGCGGGGCGGGTTGGCGGGCCGTTGCCGGGCGGGAGCAGACTGCGGAAAATAGGTGTTTACTCCCGGAGGACGATTGCCCAAAACCTCCCCTCCCTTTCGGGGCAGTAGCTCAGTTGATAGAGCGCGTCGTTCGCAACGACGAGGTCGTGGGTTTGATCCCCATCTGCTCCACCAATTTTACATCGGAGGCCGATGTAAAATTGCCCGCCGTAGCCTTGGCGAAGGCGGGCCTACGCACCAGCAAGCTGTTACATTCGGTTCAGCTCATTGCCCAGTGGGTCAAACCCGTCCTCGCCACGTTACGGGGAGGCAAATTCTGACATATCCCGCACTTTGACCTCGGATTTGCTTTTTATCTGCTGGAACCTAAATTTCCTCACCGTCTCCCTATCCCGTCATGAAAAAATCATCCAAGAAGACCACTCCGAAGCCCGCCCCGGCCAAGAAATCCGCGCCGGCCGCCCGCAAGGCCCCGGTCGCATCCGCCGTCAAGAAGACGGCCCCAAAGGCAGTTCTCACCACCATCTCCGCGCGCATTGACATCGGTTTCGGCAACTCGCTCTTCGTCCGCGGCGAGGGCCCGGGCCTCAGCTGGGACAAGGGCACCGTCATGGAATGCACTGGCGAGGCCCAGTGGACGCTGAAGCTCACGGAATCCGCGCGCCCGATCATCTTCAAGTTTCTCCGCAACGACGAGGTCTGGAGTGTGGGCGAGGATTACACCGCGAAACCCGGCGCCAGCGCCGTGTTTGTCCCGGTGTTCTAAGAACATTGGGATAAACGTAGGGGCGTCGTCTTGCTGCGCCCGTGGGGTAACGATGCGGATGGCGCAGCAAGTCTGCGCCCCTACGCGATTCTCCGCTCGCGGTCGGGATTGAGCTTGAGCAGGGTCGCCTGGATCCGCGCCACCGCAGCGTCCCGGTCCTTGAGCTCGCTGTTCTCCACCAGCACGCAGCGCACGCGGACCTTGGAAAACGGCACGGGCAGGTAAAACCGGTCCCAGCTGCCCAGCCGCCACGCCGGGCCAAAGTCACCGCCGATCAAGAGCAGGGGCGCGCGCGTTCGCCGCGGGACGATTACCGCGCCCGGCTTGAAATCGTAGCAGGGTCCACGCGGGCCATCCGGCGTGATGCCGATATCGTTGCCCTCGCGCTGCACCTCGACGAGCTCGCTGGCCGCCTCGCGCCCGAGCCTACTGCTGGATCCGCGGGTGGCGCGAAGTCCGCCGACCATGGCAAAAAACGCCACGAGCCAGGACCCGTCCTTGCTCGCGCTGATCAGCGCGTAAAGTGGGCGGGTGGGGCGGTAGCGCCGGTGGATTTCCGACGCGAGAAAGAGGCGGTTGTGCCAGAGGACAAACGCCACCGGCACGTCGCGTTTGGACATATTGCTTTCGTCCTCCGGCGTGGAATCGAACCGTAGCGACATGCCCCACAACCGCACCAACATGACGAACGGCCAGAGCAGCACGCGGCGCCAGAGGGGGACACCAAAGACGGTCCGGTCGGCGTAGGGTGGGGAAGTGCCTGTGGACGGCGGATTCAGCGCCGGTGTTTCTCCACGAAACCGGCGCATCCGCCAAGCGAAGAGTCGCGCGCTGGGTTAACCACAAGGGCACGACGAACACGAAGCCCGGACCGATGGATTGATTGAGGAGGAACAGGAATCACGGGGATCAATGGACTTTCACCTTTCCGAATCCGCGAAAATGCGCGCCTTCCACGGTCGGACTGGCTTGAGCTTCGTGTTCTTCGTGCCCTTCGTGGTTCAAACCTCCTCCCTGTTCATGCCTTCTGTCCTGCCTCCCTGTCCGCATCTGCCCGCGCCCCGCGCCGGGCTCGACTGGCGGACCCTGCACATCCACCGCGAGGATTTGCGCGGCGGGGAATTTTACCATGACTGCCTCGAATACGCCCAAGCCCTGTGGCAGCGCGGCCTGGCCGCCCGCGCCATGCTTTGTCTCGACCGGGCAATGGGGGCGGATTTGCGCGGGGACGAACCCCAGCTGCAGGCCTGGCCGCTACCCTATGCGGCGATGGCCTGGCTGATCGCGCATACGCCGCCCGGCGTCTTCATGGGTAACCCCCGCGTGCATTTCCAGCACTACGCCGGGCGGATGAACGAACCGCGCCGCGAGCAACGCCGCTGTCGCGCCTGGGCCTGCTGGGCCCTCGCCCGTACAGTGCGTCCCGACCTGCCTGGCGACGCGAAACATCCCGTCATCGAGCCGACCAAGGATGAGATCGCCGTCCAACTGGAGGCGCATGGTTTGCTTGCCGAAGTTGCGCTTTGGCGAAGCGTGCTGGACTCCCTGACGCGGAATCCGCCTGGCAACCCATTGGCCTGATTAGTCTTTGCGTGAACCACGAAGGTTCGCCCCTGACCCGGTGAAGATGGTGAAGACGGTGAGGCCGGTGGGGACGTGACGGCGCCCCTTCAGTCGGGTATCACCCCATAGGCCGGCCCGCCCCAATCCGTTACGATGAACCCTTCCGGTGCTGCCCTTTCGGGTTCTCAATTCGTGGCCACGAGCAGCGCGTTCGCCGCCAACACCTGTCTCCACTCTCTCCCCTCATGGAAACCACTTCACTGATCTCCGCCTCCACCGTCCTCGGTGGAATCCTGATCCGGGTGGTCGGCCGGCAAAGAGGCGAAAATGAAATCGCCCAGCTGCCTGAAATCGCCTGGGACGCGATCCGCGACGGCCGGGGCGTGTTGCACGGTTACCGTGGGACTCCGGCGGTCGCAAAATGAGCCCCCTGCCACGGGAAACAGAGAGTGAGTCGGCGTCGACCGGAGAGGCCCGGCCGCGCAAGGCCATGGTCATCGCGGTAGTCGCTCTCGCCGCCATCCTGGTGCATATCGTCCTGCGTTTCGCGCTGCACGCGCGCCCGGAGATCACCCAGATCCCGCTGCTCGCAGCGCTCGCGATCGGCGGCATCCCGCTCGTTCTTGAGCTGCTCCGGAAAGTCTGGCACCGCGAATTTGGCTCCGACCTGCTCGCCGGACTTTCCATCGTCACCTCGGTGCTGCTGGGCGAATACCTTGCCGGTGCCATCGTGGTGCTGATGTTGGCGGGCGGGCAGACGCTGGAAAATTATGCCTTGCGGAGTGCGTCCTCAGTGCTGCGCGCCTTGGCGAAACGGATGCCCTCGGTCGCCCATCGGAAACGGGGAACCGTCATCAGCGACGTGGCGCTGGATGACATCGCGGTGGGCGACACCCTCGTGATCTATCCGCACGACATCTGCCCGGTGGATGGCAGCGTCACGGACGGCCACGGCGTCATGAACGAGGCGTTCCTGACCGGTGAACCTTTTGAGATCACCAAGACGACCGGTTCGACGGTCATCTCCGGCGCGATCAATGGCGAATCCGCCCTCACGATCACGGCCACGCATCGGCCGGTCGATTCCCGCTACGCCAAGATCATGGAAGTGATGCGCGAGTCCGAGCAGAACCAACCGCAGCTGCGGCGACTCGGCGACCAGTTGGGCGCCTTTTATACGCCCGTCGCGGTGACGATCGCCGTGCTCGCGTGGGTGCTCAGCGGCGAAGCCGTGCGATTTCTTGCCGTGCTCGTGATCGCGACGCCCTGCCCGCTGCTCATCGCGATTCCCGTCGCGATCATCGGCTCCATCTCGCTGGCTGCGCGACGCTCCATCATCATCCGCAACCCCGCCGCGCTCGAACAAATCAGCGGCTGCCGCACCGCCATCTTCGACAAGACGGGCACCCTGACCTATGGCGAACCCAAGTTGACCGAGCAGCTCATGGCCCCCGGCTTCAAGCCGCCGGAGGTGCTGGCCTTGGCGGCCAGCCTCGAGCGTTACTCGAAGCATCCGCTCGCCCGCGCCATGCTGGCCGAGGCGAAGGCGGAAGGGCTTGTGCTCGAGCCCGCTTCGACCGTCAGCGAACCTCCCGGCCAAGGTTTGACCGGCACGGTGTCCACCCGGCCGGTGCAAATCACCAGCCGCAACAAACTCCTCGCTCAAAAACTGGCGGGAGCCGGGCCGCTTCCGCCGGTGGGGGAAGGGCTGGAATGCGCGGTGGTGATCGACGGCCGGTTCGCCTCGATCTACCGGTTCCGCGATGCGCCCCGCGTCGAGGGCCAGTCGTTCATCCAGCACCTGGGCCCCCAGCATCACTTCCAACGCATCATGATTGTTTCGGGAGATCGCGAATCAGAAGTCCGCTATCTGGCCGAACAGGTCGGCATCAGTGAAATATACGCCGAGCAAAGCCCGGAGCAAAAGCTGGCCCTTGTGCAAGCGGAAACCGCCCGGGTTCCCACGCTCTACGTCGGTGATGGCGTCAACGACGCCCCGGCCATGATGGCCGCGACAGTGGGAATGGCCCTCGGGCAAAACAGCGACATCACGGCGGAGGCGGCGGACGTCGTATGTTTGGATAACTCCCTTAAAAAAGTGGATGAATTCATGCACATCAGCCGGCGGATGCGGACCATTGCGCTCCAGAGTGCGATCGGCGGCATGGTCCTGAGCCTGATCGGAATGGCATTCGCGGCCACGGGGCATCTCAGCCCGGTCAGCGGCGCCATTTGTCAGGAAATCATCGATGTTCTGGCCGTGCTGAATGCGTTGCGGGCTGCGTTTCCGCCGAAGGTGATCTCGGATCTGCCGCCCGGATGAGCCGGGGAAACGGCGCCATCCCCAGATAGATCGAAAGCGGTCCGACGTCGCGGCTGACCGCGTGCAGTTCCTTCGGCGCAGCGATGAAGTATTCCCGCCAGCCGAAATTGGAGGTCACGGCATCGCCCGGCTTGAATTCGCTTGCCCGTGAAGCCACGACCTCGCCGACGGCCCCGCCCTCGAGGGGTTGGCCCAGGGCAAACGGGGGGACGTAGGATTTTCCTTCGTTCATGCGGCCTCGCATATAGGGGTCCACCGACATGAAAAGATTTCGGACCAACACCTGCTGATCCTGGAGAGGCGGCAGTTCGGTCTGCGCGAGCGTGAAGTTGGCGGCGGTGGGCATCCCTTGGGGACGGCGGGCGAGGCGGATCTCGCGACTGGTGATTTTCTTCATGGCAAGTGGGCCGGCTCGGCCGCCGGGGGCGACGCGAGAAGCCGGCGTTACCCGGTTATTTCGTCTTGGTGGGCTTGGCGGTCTTGGCGGCCGTCGCTTGCGGGCGTGTGGCCGGCTTCGGGCGGCGCGTGGTCGAGTCGCCGGCTTCGAGGGCGGCCTGCCGGCGGGGCCCGGATTTGGCGGCGGGCCGGTTTTGCAAAGTCACGAGCACAACCTCGAGCAAGTCCTCGGCGCCAAAGGGCAGGGGCAAGACCGTGACCAAATCGAGCTGGCCATACGTCCGCGGGTCAAACGCCAGCGGCCCCTCGGTGACCAGCACCACGGGCAACGTCAGATGGGCGTGCGGCATTTTCAGGACCAGTCGCAGGCCCGAGCTCAAAGGAAGCTGATAGTCGAGGACGAGCAGTTCGTAGCTCTGCCGGGCCAGCGCCGCCCATGCCATTTTGGCGTCGCTCTCGCCATCGACCTCGTAGCCGGCGTCACGCAAGATCTCCGCGCGCCAATCGCGCGCGGCCGGGTCGGCCCCGATCACAAGAATGCGCTGGGTAGTTTCAGGTTCGTCAAAATTGGGGTTCACTGAAAGGTATGGTGGATGTGGTGGGTGGAAGTCGGGTCATGCGCGGGTGAACGGCTGGCGAGCCAGCGCCCGTTTGGCCTCGGTCCGCGCTTCCGGCGTGACTGGAACCTTCCCGAGTGTTGCCTCGGTCGCCGGTTTGGTCGCCTCGAGGAATTGCGAACGTCTTGGGAGCGACCACGGCTTTTGAGAAGATTTGCCGGGAGGAAGAACAGCGTTTGTTTTCATTTTTTCGGGGCGCCTATTATGCGCCGCCCACCGCAGGAAACCATGAGGTCTTACCCACCCACTGAGCCGACCGCCCGGCTCCTTCGCCATCGGGAGGGATGACGGGGAATTGCCGCTACGTAGAGGCGCAAGCCTTACAGGCATATCCGGCTGGATCGTCACCTGCCGTTTCGAAAGGGGAATGACGTCCGTTTCGAGTTTCGGGAATCGGCATCGTTTGGGTGGTCTCGCCGGTGAGGACACGGGCCGGACTCCGGGCCAGAGGCAGAGGCGCAATCCGTCCGAGGTCTTAGATTGGAACATTTCGACGGCACGTGTAAGTTTGAGAAATTTCGTTTCATCTTTGGGAGGCCCCGATTGCGCGATTCAAGGGTTGCCCTCAAACCTAGAGCCCGCATCTTTCGGCTCGCAATCTGATGCTCAAGGCCGCCGTTAAACGAAACCCCGAAAAAACGAAGGGGCGGCTGCTAAAGTCCGCGATCCGCTTGTTTTCAGCGAAGGGTTTTGATGGCGTCTCCGTCGATGAGATCGTCGGTCTGGCGCGAACCAACAAGCGGATGGTTTATCACTACTTTGGCAGTAAAAATGGGATCTACTTGGCCGCGTTGGTGGAAGTATTCAGCCGCCTGGCCAAAGTTGAAATTCAGGCTCTCGAGGAGACGGCGCGGCCGGACGAGAAGCTTCAGCATTTGCTGGCGGCCAATTTCAGGTTTCTCGATTTGAACCCCGAGTTTATCAGACTGCTGCTTTGGGAAAATCTTGCGGAGGGCCGGCATATTGGGCGGCACCCTGAGTTGGTGAACAAGAACCCGTTTATGGACCGCTTCCGTGCGATCATCCAGGAGGGTGTGACCAAGAAAATTTTTCGAGCGCCCCGGGACATCAAGCATCTGGTGATCAATTTCATCGCGCTTTGCTTCATCTACTACTCGAACCATTATTCGCTCGCGATCAGCTTGGAGGTAAACCTCGACAGCCCGCGAAATCGAGCTCTGCGGTTAGAGCAGGCCGTGGACCTGGTGTTCCACGGCTTGATGGCAGAATAGGGGGGGCGCTGCGCACCCCGCGGTCAGGTGGGACGCAGCACGGTGCGAACCGCGGCCTGCCGAGTGTCGTCCAGACCGCGCAGCACGACGGGGGTGAGATGGGGCGGCTGGTTGATCGTGTGGTTGTGAGTTCCAGCGCCGCGCCCTCGACTGTTACCGCCGCGATGAGGGCTGGCGCATGGTGACTCAGCCATACGCGTGGACTCAAAAGCGCCGACGACTGCAAGGCGGGGGCGGCTAGGGCGAGGCTGACGGAGTTCCAGTGCATCCATGGGTTTGAACCCCATCCGGGCGCCTGAGCCAGCCGGGGAGCCGCCCCGGGCACGAATGGCTTGTGCTACGCTGCCCGGGAGTTAACCATCTAGTTACCGATGAAGCAGCTCACACGGCGCGATTTTGTCCGGAACACGTCTCTCCTAGCCGCCAGCCTGTCGGCGACCTCGCTGGCCCAGTCCCTCACGGGGCCGGTCGCGGTGAATGGGGACCTGCCGCCCCTCAACACCCTCGACCGCGCGGCCTTTCGGGCGTACCTGCTGCGGGCACTGGAGGCGAAGCTCGGGCCTATCCTGGCGCAGGTCCGGCCGAACGGCCGGTTCGGCACCGAGCCGTGGATTGTGCGCGACCAGGACGCGATCCTCACGCTCTCGTTACTCTACCTGTGCGAGGGCGGGCCACATCATAAAGACTCGAAGCTGCTCGCGCACGTTGCGGCGGGCGGGCGTTACCTGCGCTCGCGGCAGGACGCGAAGGGCATGTGGCCCTTCGACAAGAAGGACGGTTCGAACTGGGGCCAAATCTACATGCCGTGGACTTACCTCCGCTGGGTCGTGACGTTCCAGCTGATGGCAGACGAATTGGCGCCGGCCGACCGCGCCATCTGGACGGAGGGCCTGCAACTTGGGTACAGCGGCATCGCCGCGACGGAACTCTCGTCGCGCAGCAACATCTACCCTGGGCCGCTGACCGGCCATTCGCCGCTGAAGACGGGTGAAGTCATCCCATGGATTCACAACATTCCCTGCCATCATGCCGCCGGCCTGTTCATCGCCGGCCGCCTTTTCGGGCGGCCCGACTGGCAGCAGCAGGCGAGAGAATATATCGGGCAGGTGGTGGCCGCGCAATCCCAGTACGGGTGGTGGACCGAGCATCGTGGCCCGGTCGTGCTCTACAACCGCGTCTATCTTGAGGCGCTCGGGGTCTATTACGCCCTGAGCGGCGACACCGGCGTCCTGCCTGCGCTTGAGCGGGGCAACCGCTATCATCTCAATTACCTTTACCCGAATGGCGCGTCGATTGAGACCGTGGACGAGCGCAATCCTTACGAGCCCCTCAAGCTGGTCCGTGGCCCCCACGGCGAGGCACGCTACCTCGCACCCCACATTGGCATCCATCCAGGCCTCTATTTCACCGACTGTGGCCGGGCGATGCTCGCGCACCAGTTTCCGCTGGTGGCCGAGCGCGATCCGTCTGAGCTGGATTCCGCTGAATTTCTCTACCTGTTCCTCCCGGAGTCCGCCGCCGCGTTTGCCACCACGAGTGCGCCAGCCCGCCGGTTCCGCATGGGCGCTGACGCCCTCGTGGCGCGCGAGGATCCGTGGCTCGTCAGCATGTCCGCCTACTGCGCCCGGCGCACGCCCAACCGCTTCATCCAAGATCGGCAGAATCTCCTCAGTGTCTATCATCGCGACGCGGGTCTCATTCTGGGCGGCGGCAACACCAAGCTGCAGCCCCTCTGGAGCACACTGACCGTCGGCGACACCAGTCTGGTCACGCCGCTCGGCGCGAAACGTGACTCGAACCTGGCGCCGGACGTCCCGCTGACCTACACGCCGGATCAGGCTGTGATCGGCGAGCCGGGGGGTAATCGTTGGACACTCCGCGCCGCCGCCGCCGGGGCCGTGGCCGAGCTTGCCTGCGAGGTAGTGTCGGGCACCACATTGCGCTTGGGCGTCAAGCTGTTGCAGGCCGCTCCGGACGGCCGCCCTGCCGCCGTGCACCTGACTTTTCTGCCCTATCCGGAATCGCCGGTGGGTTTCTCCGACGGCTCTACGGCAGGGATTGGTGGTGCCCGTTGGGACAAGACCGGCGTCACCCAATTGCGGCACCACGTCTGGCAGTTGGCGGTTCCGGCTGTAGCCAAGATCGCTTGTCCCGTGCTGCCCCACAATCCTTACACCGCTGACGGTCACGCCGAGTCGAAGGAAGGCCGGTTGGTGGTCACTCTTCCGCTGGATGCCCGCAATGATTCGTACGACCTGACGCTGACCGTCGCCGGCGCCGCCTGATCGCGCCGGCCGGACTTGCGCGCCAACCCTTTCCGCCATGAGCCACGATCCTTCAGTGCACTCACTCCGCGGACTCAGTGCGATCGTGACAGGTGCCTCCCGCGGCATTGGCCGGGCGATCGCGCTCGGCTATGCGCAGGCCGGGGCGGACGTCGTCATCAATCACGCGACGGATCAGCCGGTCCCGCAGGAGATGGTCGATCTCATCGGCGCGCACGGCGGCCGGGCGGTGGCGGTCCAAGCTGACGTGGGCAACCTGGCCGAGCACGCTAAGCTGGTGGACGCGGCCCTCGCGCATTTCGGGCGGATTGACATCCTCGTCAACAACGCGGCCATGAAACGCAAGACTCCGGTCCTCGAGGTGACGGAAGCGATGTGGGACGAGACCCTGCGCGTCAATCTGAAGGGGGCGTTTTTCCTCGCGCAGCGCGTGGCTCAGGTGATGGTCTCCGCTGGCACGCCGGGGAGAATCATTAACATCACGAGCATCCATGAGTCCAAGCCGCTCAACAACGCATCGCTCTACGCCATTTCCAAGAGCGGCCTCGGCATGGTAACGCAGGCGCTTGCGCTGGAGCTGGCGCCCCATCGCATCACGGTGAACAGCCTGATCCCGGGCGCCTACCTCACGCATATGAATCTGGACACAATGCTGGATCCCGCCCGCCGCGAAGCCTCGGGCAAAAAGATTCCACTGGGGCGGCTGGGTGAACCGGAAGATCTCGTGGCCGCGGCCATTTTGCTGGCCAGTCCACAGTCGGATTATCTCACTGGAACCAGCATCAAGGTCGATGGGGGCGGAAGCCTCCGCTAAGGCGGGGGTACGCGTGTCTCCCCGCTCGACACGCCGGGCGGGGCCGACAGACGAAATGCCTCCGACCCGCGCGTGTCGCGGATTGACGGAAGCTTTCGCCATGTCAGCGCCCACCGTGGGCGGTCGCCAACGCATTCTAACCACGATTCGCCACTAAGAGCCGGATCGCGTCCCAGCTGCCCCTCGAGTCTCAGCGTGACTGGTTGCCGAATATGGCTCGCAGGACTTGGCGCCCTATCTGCAAGCGTTTCCCGAGCTCGACCGGATGGATCCGGGCAACGACGATACGCTGAATATCCTGAATGTCTTTTCCGACTCCTACGAGCAGTCGGCGGCACGGGTGAAGTAGCGCAAGTCTCACGCAGATGAATTCGCCGTCGTTGAGCGCACCTGCCACCCGCCGGCAAGGAAGCGGTCGGACCGAATCCTTGTGCCGCCAGACGGAGGCGAATTCGGGGCTACGCCGAATCCCGGGCGGACGGAGCCTCTGGTCAAGAAACCGGGTGATTTAGCCGCGCTCCGCTACGGGCGGGCCCCGGTGGCCGTGTGCTCACACTGAAGGGTTATATTGACCTGCTTCACGTGGTGATGAACGGCATCCGGCCACCATCGATGCGACCGCGCACGACGTGATGGAAATCGGCAAGCCCGGCGGCGGTTTCATCATCGGCAGCTCCGACAGCTTCCGTGAGGGGACCGCGCGCGCGAACCGCGACGCCCTCCCAATTTCCCGCGTGGCTGCGGCACGGGGTTGATTGGCGCGACGGTTTGACTTGGTCGTCAGCGCCGACCATCACCCTCTCATGCCCCGATTCACCCTCCAGTTACTCCTTGTCGGCCTGATGATGGCCTTGACCACTGGCGCGTCGGCCAAGCCGACCGTCGCTGAAGTTACCCAAAAAGCCGAGCAGGGTAGCGCAAAAGCCCAATTCACGCTCGGGGAGATATATTCGAACGGCGACGGCGTCGTGGCGGATGACGTGGAGGCGGTGAAGTGGTACCTCAAGGCTGCGGAACAGGACTATACTCGAGCCCAGGCGGCCCTTGGCTTTATGTATACCGTCGGTCGCGGGGTTGCGGCGGACGATGCCGAGGCGATAAAATGGCTCAGTCTTGCCGCCGGCCGGGGAAATGCCACCGCCCAGTACAATTTGGGCATCAGGTATGCCACGGGCAAGGGCGTCCCCAAGGATAGCACTGAAGCGGCGATATGGTATCGGGCCGCCGCTGACCAAGGTCAGGGCCATGCGAAGGCCCGTTATAATCTCGGCGTGATGTATGCCACGGGCGACGGCGTGCGGAAGGACAGCGAGGAAGCGGTCAAGTGGTACCTGAAGGCGGCCGAGCTGAACTACGCGAAAGCACAGTGCAACCTGGGCTACATGTATGCCATGGGCGACGGGGTCCGACAGGACAGCGCGGAAGCCGTGAAATGGTACCGCAAGGCGGCGGAGCAGGGCGACGCCACTGCCCTGTACAACCTCGGCGTGATGACGGCAGTGGGTGACGGCGTGCCGAAAGACCTGGTGCAGGCGCACGTCTGGCTGAACGGCGCGGCTTCGCAGGGGACCAAGGATGTCAGCTCCAACCTGGCGGCGATCGAGCGCGACATGACCGCCGAGCAGAAGGCCGAGGCCAAGCAGCTGTCGTCACCGACCCGACAGACCGAAGCCAAGGGCCGAGCCTCGGGCTGGCATGCCACGTTTCGTCCGGCGGCGGGCGCGCGCGTTGATTTTCTGGGACAGGGCGGCGGGTTCAGGACTGCGGTGGAAAGCGCGGCCTGCCGGTTTGGCATCTGGGTCGCATCGGCCGGACCCGAAGCCGAGGTCGAGATTCTGGCTGGGACCGAGGCCATCGCTGCGGCTGAGGCCCGGCCCGAAACCTTTCGCGCGGTCGTGCTGCAAAGGTCCGACGATCTGATCGTGCTGAAGCTGGTGATGAAGACCGTGCAGCAGGCGGATCATGTCCAGATCTACACGCTGTTTCCCAGGTCCGGGGTGGGGTTCGTCACGACGAGCAGCGCGGACGGTTCCGGTCGCCCGGATCCGCGCGACCACGCAATGATGGAAAAGACCCCGCCGGGCGTGTCTGTGATTCCTTTAAGTCGAGCGGACTAGCATAACGATCTCCGTTCCAATACGTGGGGTCCACCTCATGCGAATCCGCCTTCGAGTCCTCCGCATCCTCGCAGTCCTTTGCTGCCCAACCCTGCTCGCCAGAGTGTCCGCCGCTGAAATTCCCCCTGTCACGGTTTCCGAATGGCTCGGTTGCAAGCGGCTCGACTTCGTCGTGGAAGGGCGACCCGCGCTGCTGATTGTGCCGGCGAGGCCGGCGCCGGGCCACCCGTGGATTTGGCGGGCCGAATGGTTCGGGGATTTCCCGCAGGTGGACCTCGCGCTGGTCGCCCGGGGCTGGCACGTCGGCTACATGAACGCGAAGGACATGTATGGCAGCCCGCGCTCGATGGCCCTGTTCGACGCCTACTATAGGCGAGTGACGAAGGACTACGGGCTAGCGTCCCGCGTAGTTATGGAGGGAATCAGCCGCGGCGGGCTTTATGCGTTCAACTTTGCGGCGACCTGGCCCGAACGCGTGTCGGCGATGTATCTCGATGCGCCGGCGCTTGATCTCAGAAGCTGGCCAGGGCCGAAACATCCGCTGTGGAGGGAGTGCCTGGCGAGTTACGGACTGACGGCGGCGCAAATGGCGAACGCAAAGGTCAGCCCGATTGACCGGATCGAGCCGGTGGCCCGCGCGGGTATCCCGATCTTCGGAGTGAGCGGCGATGCGGACGAGTCGGTGTCGTACCGGGATAACCTAGGGGCGCTGGTGACGCGCTTCCGCGCGGCTGGCGGGTTGATCGAGGTTGTCATTAAGCCGGGCGGGAAGCATCACCCACACAGCTTGGCTGATCCCACACCGATCGTGGAATTTCTTATCGAGCAGGCGAAGCAGTGAGCGATCAGCCTTCAGCCTTCATCGTTCGGCTGGATCGGCAAATTAATCACGAAGAGGGCGCAAAGCGCGCGGATCAATCGATGCCACCGCGGATGAGGTATGATTGCGAAGCACTACTTTAGGTCCCTTTGAGCCAAGGATCACAGGTATCTCACAGATCAGCTTGGCTTGGTCTTCAGACCGTAACGACCGGAACTGCGGGGCCGTCGGCGTCGGCAATGGCGAGGCGCACTGATTGGCCGCGATGCGTGCCGGTTACGCGCCAAACGCCGTCCTCGTGCTTCACCTCGAGCTGGCCGTGATCGGTGCCGTGGGGTGCTGCAGTGCAGACCGTGAGAAACGTGTGCGTCAAGGCGGGTGCCGAACTGAACTCGGCATAGGGGAACACGCCGCTGGCTTTAGGGAGCGCGAGCAGGCTGGTCGTCATGGTGCCGGGGCCGGCGGCAGTCACCTTGGCATACAGGGTCGCGTGGGGCCGCGTGATCGTGAAGGCCGCGCCATCATGGTCGACCCGGCCGGCGCCGTCGTCATTGAAAACTTGAAAGCGTGCCTGCACGGCTCGGGCTTCCCCGAGGATCACACGGTCGAAGATCGCGAGTACGTCCGGCTTTAAAAAGACCACGGTGCGTTGCACGACCTGAGCGGGCAGCCCGGCGCGTTGGTAGGCATCGCCCGCGTCGCTGGTTGCCGCCAGCCAGTTGAGCCCGGTTCTATAGTCCTGCAGGAGGGCCCGGGCGGTCGAGGGGTTGGTGCCGTCATGGCCGTCGTGGTACACGTGGCCTCGTCCGTCGATGAGCACGGCGGTGTGGGCCTCGGTCTGACGGAGCAGCCAGCGGGGATCAGTCGTGGCGTAGGCCGCGCGGAGGGGATCGTTGAGGAGCCGTTCGCCGTGGGCCTTGAAGATGACGCTGTTCCGGTCGGCATGCTCGTGGTTCACGGGGCCACCGCTGCGGAGCGAGACGACGCTGTCCGCTTCGTCCCAGCCGCTCCGCGAGAGGACGAGCCCCAGTTCCTGATGGCAGTCGAGCGGTACGGAGGTGGGCAGCCGCTCCCGCACCGTCGGGTCGTACCAGATGGCGCCCCAGCACGTCGTCCAGTTTGGGGAAAAGGCGTCCCGATGCAGGATGAGATATTGCGCCGTGCCGTTGCGGAATTCGCGGGCGATCCAGGCGAGCGACACCCCGGCAGCGGTGCTGGCGGCATCGCCGATGCTGATGCAGTCGTTCGGCTGGCCGGCCGTCGGCATGGTCATCTCCAATACACAGCGTGCGTGCGCGGGAAAATCCACGAGGCCACGCTCGTCGATCCCCGCCCGCCGGCGCAGCATCTCGACGGCCAGGATGTAGTGCGAGAAGGTGAAGTCCCAGTACGTCACGCCCTCGGGAAACGAGCCATCCGCGGGCTGCCAGGAGGCATAACGCTGCAGGCTGTCGCGGCTCAGCGCTAGCCACTGGGGCGCATCCGGGTGCCGGCCATGGAGGTGGCAGGCGGCGGCGGCGAGGCCGGCGGTGCAGATGATCCGGAGGTTGGTTTCGTTGAGGATCGTAGGCCAGCGGGCGACGTCGACGGGGGGCAGGTCCTCCTCCCCGGGATTGAGACTCCACGGACCGGCTGTGTCGTGGTGCGTCATGTCGTACAGCCCGCGGTAGCAGGCCGGGCCTCCGGCGGAGCCCATGCCTTGGTCGATGGCGGACTGTTCCTCGGCGGTCAGTTCGGCGGCCAGCCAGTCGGCCGCGAGCGCGACACTCACGCAGGAGCCGGCGCCGCGCATGATTATGACAGGCTCGTTGCGGGGGTTCTGGATCCAGTCCCAACGGGGATACGACAGCACCTTTTTCAGGGCGGTGCGCGCGAGGGTCAGGTGCCGCGGGTCTGGGGCGATGACGTGGACGAAGGCCGAACGCACCAGGATGGATTGGGCGCGGGCGAGGTGGGTCATATGATTCGTGACCCGGAGTTCGTGTAACAGGAATTTCTCATCGGCGGTGAAATCCACCGTGGTCATGTAGGTCCAGAACGATTGGAATTCAGGTCGTTGCAGGTTGGCCCGGATTCGCGGGAGGTCGGCAGCATCAAAAAGCAGCCCGCGATGGCGGGCGGCAGGGGCGCCTAAGCTGGGACCGGTGTGGGGCATGGTGGGACGGGGTTTGGTGGGGCAGACTCAGGCGTGGGTCGTGGGCCGACCCAGCAGCGGAGAAAGGAAAGGGCGCCAGGTCCCGCTCGTCCAATCTGGCCAGGGGCCGGCGTCGGGGGGTGCGTCAGGAAGGACTGCCATGGGTGCCGCCATAGGCCCGACCGTTAGCGGGCGCATCGGGCATGGCCAGTAAAAAAGTATCCAACAGGTTACTTGTTGTTTGACCTCGGTGGCGCGAACTGTTGCTGCAGAAGGGTCGAGCCAAATTCCGCCGGCGTTTGGCGCGCCCCTCCTCCTATGAAACAGTCCCGCCGCTTAGCTACCAGCGTGAATGACTGGAACGCGGTGCCTCCACTCGCCCACGCTCGTGGCCACCGCCAAAGAGGGCCGATTCGATCCTAGGGTCCGCGTTCGACCTTCGACCCTCGTTTCCCTTTCCATGCCCACCTTCAATACCGTCAACGCCTTCGACTACCTCCTGATTGCGCTCTACTTTGTCATTGTCATCTGGGTCGGTTTTTATGCGGCAAAGAAAAACAAGAGCACGGCTGACTTCTTCAAGGCGAGCGGGCAGGTCCCATGGTTCATGGCGGGTGTGGCGAGCTGGGTGGCGGGATTTTCGGCGTACATGTTCGTCGCGGCCGCGGGCTACACCTACAAGCACGGATCCGGATCGCTGTTTATTTTTACGTCCTCGGTGTGGGCATACCTCGCCGGCTATTTCTATTTCGCGCCGCGGTGGCGGCGGGCGCGCATCGCGGCGCCCCTGGAGTTCCTGACGAAGCGCTATTCGCCGTCGACGACCTATTTTTATACGGTTACGGCGATCGTCCCGCAGGTGGTCGGAATCGCCCAGGGCATCTACATCCTTTGCATCTTCGTATCGGCCGCGCTCGGTCTGGACCGCGAGACCTTTGGGTTCGCCGGGCTGTCGCTCACGGGCCTGCAAATCACGATGCTGGTGGTCGGTGCAGTGATGATCCTCTACAGCGTGGTGGGCGGACTGTGGGCGGCGGTGCTCTCGGATTCAATCCAAGGCGTGATCATCCTTGTGATGTCGGTGATCATCTTTCCGATTTCGATGGCGTATGTGGGCAACGGCAACGGTGTCATGGCGGGCCTGAAGCGGATGTATCACGAGCTGCCGCGGGACTTCATTGTGCCCAGCGGGCAACCGGTGGAATTCTGGTTTCTCTCGGCGTTCCTGATCAGCTCGATGCTCGGCTATAACGTGGCGTGGCATTTCGCCCAGCGCTACAACAGCGTCCCGAGCGAACGGGACGCGAAACGGATGGCGATGCTGGGGGCGGTGCTATCCCTGGTGGGGCCGCTGATGTGGGTACTGCCGGTGATGGGGTCGAAGCTGATCTTCCCGGACATGGCGGCGCTTTGGCCGAACCTTAAAGCGCCAGAGGAGGCGAGCTTCGTGAGCCTCGCTTTGCTACTGCTGCCGCACGGCATGGTAGGCTTTGTCGTGGCAGCAATACTTTCGGCGACGCTCGGCCAGGCCAACGACGCCTTCAACTGGCTGTCGGCGGCCGTGACCAAAGACGTGTACGTCCCGCTGCGTAAGCGCTTCGGCTTGGCGGCCCCGTCGGACCTGCACCAGATGCGTACGGCGCAGCTGACGATGTTCGTCATCGGCGTCAGTGGCGTGTCGTTGGCCTTCGTGATTTCGAAGCTGGGAGGGGCCTTCGACTTCGCGCTCAAGTACTATTCGATTGTCGGCCCGGGTTTCATGATGCCGGTGGCGCTCGGACTCATGTATCGGAAGACCCCGTGGTGGTCCGGGATCGCGTCATGCACGGCGGGATTTGCGGTGGTCTTTGTCCTGCTGGGCTTGGATGCCTGGCCCACGCACGCCTATGCGCGCAATGTGTACGGCGCCGTCGTCGGGTCGACGACGGTGTTCGCAATCTCAGCCTTTTTCTGGCGGCCAGGGGACGCGAAGAGCGCGTCGGCGATCCAGCTCGACCGCGACCTGCGAACCCCGGTTATGGAAATTCCCGGCGCTGGCGGGCACGGCGCGATGGGCGTCTATGGCGTGATCGGCAACCTAAGCATCATTATCGGCCTGGTGCTACTGGCCTGCTGGTGGGTTCCGTCCACCCCGATCGCCCCGGCGTCGATCAACTTACTCGGCGGCGGCATCCTGATTGGCGTCGGAATGGTATTGCGCTGGGTGGCTCGGCCCTCGGCATATCCGGATGCCGAATCTGGGAAACCGAAGCCTTGATTCGGTCGTAAAAGAAGCGGGCCTCAGGGCAACCGCGGGAGTGGGCTCTTGCTCGAGTTGGCAAGCTGGGCGCGCAGCCAAGCGACGAGTTCTGCGTCGGTGAGTTTAGCGGGGCGGGGCAGCACGCGCCAGCGCACGACGTTGGTCATGGTTTCACCCATAGCTGGCGTGGCAAGGCCCCCCAAAGTTTCCAGTTCGATGAAATTGGGACCGAAAAAAAGCTGGAGCGACACCAACTCCGCATAGGTGCCGTCGGGGAAAGGAGCAACTTCGTGGACTACGATCTGCTGGTCGTAGACGGCGGCCAGCCATGCGCCGCGCGTGCCGATCATGTAGGGTCCGGAGGGCAAGGGTTCTGCACGGATGACGGCAAGGGCGGAGTCGGATTGCACCGCCGGGCCGGGATCGAGCGTGGGCCGGAGGTTGACGAACGCGCTCTCGCCCGCCCCGGGATGGCTGTCGAGCCAGCACCAGCGCGGACGCGGCAGCTGGCTGAGGGCCCAAAGCTGCAGGCGCTGCCGGCTCGAGGTTTCACGAATGAAGCGGTTGCGAATGACCACCACGGGCTGATCGGGGGCGAGGGAGATCGTGCGCTCAGCCCGGACGCCGACCCAAGGGCTCACCCCGCTGCGCATGACCAGTCGATGAGGTTGCCGCTCGGTCACCTCCCAGGCGCCGTCCAGCGCTTCGTCGGGCGGGAACCGCCGGCCTGTGGCGGTCTGCCAGTCGATCTGCGGGCCCCACCAGAGCTTGTCGCCCCCGTAGTTGATCCAGCCGGCGTGCCGGTTGGCGGCGAGGGGATGTGGGTTCACCCAGAGGAGGTTCGGCTGGCCAGGCAGGCCGAAGCCCAGGATGAGGCCGTGCTGGGGATCGACGCCGACCTCGACGTGGGCATTGGACAGCGTGACCGGGCTGTTGCCCGCGAGGGACAAGGCGGGGAAGAGGCCGGCACAGGCCAAAAAGCAGCGGAGGAAGAGAAAGCGCATGGCAGGGCGTCGTCGCAGGATGCTCCTCAGGAGGTCCCCGCGCGATGCAAAGGCAAGTCACTAAGTAACTGAAAGGTTGCTTGCAGGCAGACCAGCGCGGCCATACTGGATTTGGCTGATTCGGCGTGCCGGGGCCTTGGTCCGGCCGTGCGATCGGGCGACCGACCGCCGCGTCGCCTTTCACCTCCTGCTGCTCCCGTGCCGGTGACGCGGAACGGCCCTTTGACTGATCCGCTCCATGAATGTCTCCCGTCCCAGTTCCGATTCCCTCGTGATCCCGCGGCGCGCCGTGGCCGGCTTAGCCGACACGACTCTGTCCCTGACACCGCTCTGATCACTGCCGGACTTCCGGTGGCCCCGTCGACCCTTTCCTCCTCATGAATACTTCCACTTCGGCGGTTTCCCCGCAAAACTCCATCCACAAACGCGGGCTGCTCTTTGACGCCTCCGACCTCCCGCGCATCCGGGCCAACCTGCAGGATGCGCGATTCTCGTCCCTGTGGCGCGAGATGTCCACGATGGACCAGGCCACCGACACGAGTGTGGCGACGGAGACGGTCTTCCTCGAGCGGGAGATGAGGTTCACCAACCACGGCAGCCACATGGTGCGCGCGCGGGTGGCGCTGGAGTGCGCGGCGTTCAAGTACGTCACGACGGGCGACGCGGCGCAGCTTGGGCTGGCGCGGCTGGCACTGCGCAAGATCTGTGAGTTTCCCAAGTGGGACTATTTCCTCGAAGGCGGGCACACCGTGATCGGGCTCCAGCGGGCACCGGAAGCCTCGATTGCCGTGGCTTGCGCCTTGGACTGGCTGGGGACGGTGCTCACGCCGGAGGAGATCGCCCGGGCGGAACAGTGTCTGGCGGACAAGGGCGCCATGGCTTGCTACACCACCTTGTACGGAATGAAGTATCCGGACCGGGTACGGGGCTGGACGAACGACCCGGAGGACGAATATCCATTCAAGCCCGATCTCAGCCGTTGGCCGCTGATCCTGAACTCGACCAACCTCAAGACCGTGCCGATTGCGGGTCTGGGCATCGCGGCCTGCTGGCTGCACGGGCGGCACCCGCAGGCGGCGAGGTGGCTGGCGTTGGCGCGCTCTAGTGCGCGCGCGTTCGTCGAGATGTTTCACCCTGATGGCAGCTACGACGAAGGCCCGCTTTACTGGAGCTACACGGCCTCGCATCTGGCGTTCTTTGCCGAGGTCATGTACCGAACTCTCGGGGTCGACGACCGGGCGCTGCTGAACTATCCAGGCACGCTGCGTTATGCCCTCGCGATGAGCATGCCGACCGCGGGTGCGCCGATCGTGCCGCCGGAGTCGCAGCGCCGGCCGGCCCAGCCGTATGCGGTGCTCGAGCCGGCAAACGACATCGTGAGTTTCGGGGATTCGGGCGTGAATCTCGACACGAGCTTGGCGCCGTGGGTGGCGCGGGTGCATCATGATCCAGTTGCGCAGCACATGGCCCGGAACGTGGGGGTCATCAAGTCGCACTGGGGCGCGATCTGGTACGATCCGTCGCTCCCGGCGGTTGCGCCCGGACCGGAGCTGCTCGACGTGCGCCTCGACAACGACTGGGTCGTATCGCGCACGGGCTGGGCGGCGGCCGACGGCGTATTCGCCTTCCGCAGTGGCGGGCCGGGTAATCATGAGCACGCGGACCGCAACAGCTTCATCCTTAAAGTCCATGGCGAACGGCTCCTCAACGACCCGCTCCGGGCGGGCTACGCCTACACGAACAAACGCTGGTTGCTCCGGCAGACGTGCGCCCACAACGCCGTGCTGATCGATGGCCAAGGACACCAGTATCACGACGGCCGCGAGGGTACGAATGCCTCCTGGGCGTGGGCCCATCTCGTTGCGTACCAGACTGGTCCCGGCTGGATGACCCTGACCAGCGACGCGACCGAAGCCTATGTGCTCGTGCAGCCTGCGACCAAGCGCGTGAGGCGCACTGCGGTCTACCTCAAGCCCGATGTGCTGGTGCTGTTCGACCAGGTGAGCGTAACCGGCACAGCCAAGTCAGTGCAGCTGCGCTACCAAGTGTTCAACGATGACTTGGCCGGCAGCGTCACGGCCGGTGCCACGGATTTCTTCATCACCCGCCCGGGGGCGACCCTTGCAGCGACGATTTATGGCACGGGTGCGCTGGTGGTGAGGACCGGCCAGTTGGAATTGCCCGTGGACGATGGCGTGTTCCCGTATGCCGAGGTCGAATCGGCCGCTGCCGGCGAACACGAAATCCTTGCGGTTGCGTCGGCCCAGCCGAAGGGTGCAAAGCCGGGTTTGCTGACGGCCGTGCGTGAGGGCCTAGGCTGGTGGATTCACGGCACCCATCTCGGCCGGAAAATCGACGTTAGGATCACGCTGCGTGCGGATGGTCTGCCGAAGGTTTCCGTCGGCTCAGCCGACTGAAATCCGAATCAGAAATCAGCGGTCGGTTGTCGGCCTAAAACGGGCTAGCCGTGAGCCTATCTGGCTCAGGTCCGGAGAATGATTTCTGCCAAGCCCGATCAATGACTGCTGACTCCGACCTATGGAATGCGTGCCGTGCAGGGTAAACGCGGACGGCATGGATTCTCCGAAGCCAACCGCCGGCGACTAGGGGTAGCTAATCGCGATGAGGGGCAGACGTCATTTCGCAAACCGCTTTTAAAAATGTCCCGGTGGAGGGAAAAGGGGGATTCTACGGTTGATCGTGCAGGCTGGAGAATGTGGCTCACCGCTGTTGTCGTCCAGCCAGCGGATAGGGCATCACCGGCGATGCCTTCAGACCGAAATCAAATGGACAAAGTCAATGAAGTTAGACGTCCACTAAGTAACCAAATAAATACTAAGCGATTTATTGCAGGGGTTTTTCCTGTTGTTCCGCCTTCAACCATGAGCAACAGTTGCTTCATGCGGCTGAGCTCGACCCCAATTGTATGCAACACCCGTGCTCTCGCGCATCTGTGTGGTTCGCGCCCAAGACGAATATTCGCCGGGATAGCATTGCTTTGGGTGATGGGTTTCCTTTGTCCGCTGTTTGGCGCGCCGGTGATTTCCTCGGCGCCCAGGCATTTCGACCTACCGGCCGAATCCGCGGACATTTCGTTGAAGCGCTTCTCCATGCAGTCGGGGGTGGACGTGATTTTCGCCACCCAGATTGTCGCCGGAGCAAAGAGCAATGCGGTCAGCGGCGATTACCCGCCCTTCGAGGCGATTACGCGATTGCTGGCCAATACGGGGCTGGTGCCCGTGTACGATGAGAAGAATAAGGTATTGATGATTAGCCACAGAAACCCCCAAACCATGCCCACCAAACCGACAAGTCTGTCGACTGCACTACGCCAGGCGCTATTCAGCGTCCTGTTTGTTTTTACCTCCAGCGCCCAGGCCCAATCGGCCGGGACCCAATCCGCCCCCCCCCAAGCGGCCAACTCCAGTGTGACCGAGCCGGACAAGGATGAGATTGTCCGCCTTAGTCCGTTCGAAGTCAGGGCCGGCACCAATGAAGGTTATATCGCGTCCGAGACCACGAGCGGATCGCGGGTCAAGACAAAGATCTTCGATATCCCAGTTTCGGTCAGTATTGTTACCCGCGACTTAATGGACGACATGGGAGCGTCCGATCCGTGGGCGGCGCTCAACAAGTCCGCGCCTGGCGTTACAACTTACGGGGCACCCAACGTCGGTTCTGGTGCGACGATTCGCGGTTTTCGGGCCCAGTTCTGGGCCGTGGACGGCGCCACCTCGGCGAGCGTGGGACCGACCAACAACTTCAATCTCGACGGCTTGGAAATCGTCAAAGGTCCATCGGCCATCTTGTATGGTCCGTTCGGCGCCTACGGTGGTTATATCAACATGATGATGAAGTGGGCCCACCGCAATCCGATCAACAAAGTGGAAGTCTCGGTCGGCACTGACAACTTTTTTTCCGGCATGATCGACGTCGGCTACCAGATGCTGAAGGACGACCGGCTGCAGTTCCGCGTGGTGCTGGGCGAACTCCATTACGATCGACCGGGCGTCAAAGGGGATTACACTCACTCTTTCCTTTTTGCCCCGTCGTTGGCCTACGACATCAGTTCGAAGGTCAAGCTGAAGATCCGCGCGGAGTACAACGACCGCGACTACCTCCTCAGCACTGTTCCGGTCGACCAGAACGTCAGGCCGTTGACCCATCTGAGCGCGAGCAATTATTTCCCGGGCTCTCGTCAGGTGGACAAGGCATTTTCGACTCAGACGGTGCTGACCGGCACGCTTTCCGACGAGTGGAGCTTCAAGTATCAGTTCGTGACCGAGATCGACCACCCAAAGTGGTGGCAGGGTGGCTTTGCCGGCCGCACAACCCTCGTCGCGCCCGGTGATGACAAGGTGACGATCTTCAACTCCCACGTGGACTATATGTTCAAGCAATGGACGATGGACATGACCGTTGCATGGGATGTTGTCGATTTTGGCCCTGGTCTGAGCAATCACTTGGTGACGGGCTTCACGATGAACAACTGGACCAATGAATATCGGTGGAATGCCAATACGACACAGGCCGGCCTGTATCCGGAGTATCAGATGTCGCCCTGGACCACCTTCAACATCCTGACCCCGCCGGCGCCAGGCGGCACGCTCAGTACTGCCCAAGCGATCACGCAGAATAACATATACCGACCCTATAACACGCAGTGGCTAGGGGGTGTGATGGCGACGGATACGTTTGAAACGTTCAACGGCAAGTTGAAACTGAGCCTCGGCACCCGATACAATTACGACGAACGTTACGGTTGGAACAAAACTCAAACCGTGGCCAATGCGGGACTTACCGGAGCCCCTCTTCCCTCGAAGGTCAACACGGTCTTCCTCTGGCGGTATGGGGCAGTTTACCAGCCCACCAAGTATGTCGGGGTCTACTACGGCCACGACGAGGGCTACCTCGCCGTTGGCGCCATCTTCAAGTTCGACGGCTCGCCGTTGTTGCCTGAGTCGGGCAAGAACGACGAAATCGGCGTGAAAATTGATAATTTCCACTTGCTGGGTGGCAACTTCTACGGGTCGATGGCCTACTTCAAACTCGCGGTGGATAACAAATGGCGCGGCGACCCGGATCCGGCCCACGCGGGTTTCTTTATTCAGGACGGCCATCAGGAGAACAACGGCTGGGATGCACAGCTGGGATACACCAGTGACGACAAGAAGCTCACCGGCATCTTGGGCTACTTCTCAGCCGATGGTCCGACCTCGATCACCGGCACCCGGGCAAGCTTCGTCCCGAAGAAAACATTCAATTTTTGGGCGCGATACAATTTCACCCCGGTCTTTGCGTTCGGCGGCGGCTACCAGTTCCAAGGTGACACGATCGACGGCACGGCAAAGATTACCGCGCCTTCCATCCATTCGTGGGATGCGTTTCTTGAATACCGCCAAAAGCTAAGCCACGGCGTGATGCTCTACCGCTTGGGTATAACGAACATCGCAGACGCCAAGAATATCTACTTCTTGAATGGCGCGCTCACCGCATACGTGCAAGACGGTCGTCAGACGAAGCTGACGGCCTCGTATACGTGGTAAGTATACTCCCTCCTTCAAGCGCGGGGATCCTCGGATCCCCGCGCTTTTTATTTTCACGGCGTGATGCGACCGGCGTGGCTCAAGTCGGGTCCGCTGGAAGCGCGCGCCCGGCCCCGCCTGCACGTCGTGATCTGCCGTCTAAATGCTGTCCGGGTCACTTTCGATCGTCAGTTGGGTCATCTGGGTGGCCTTTGGAGCGGCTAGATGCGGGCGTTGCAGGCCAGTCGAGGAGTCGCGCGGTGGGCGCGCCTCTGGGCGGGCTGGCGCCGAGTTTTAAGTTGATCCGGCAAAGTATTAGGGGCGGATCAAAGGGGCATTTCCCCGAGCGAGAAAATCTCAGGCGATGCGATCGTGGCATTGGCTCGAGCCAACCGAACGGATGCCTATCTCATCTTGAAAGTAACCGGGAGTATGCCACACCTTGACTCGCCAGAGCCCGTCTGTCCGAGCCATGCCTTCTATTCCAGAGCCGTTTAGCAGCAACGATGAGCAAACCCGTTGGTTTGTCACTGAGGTGCAGCCGCATGCGTCCGCGGTGCGGTCTTACCTGCAGAACTCGTTTCCGACGGAACCCGACGTAGACGACATCGTACAGGAGTCGCTCCTCCGCATCTGGCGGGTCCGTTTGTCGAAGCCGGTTCGGTGTGCCAAGGGCCTCCTTTTTGAAATCGCCCGCCACGCGGCGATCGATCTGCGACGCCGGCACAAGGTTTCACCAGTAGATGCAGTAAGGGATTTGGATGGGCTGCACGCCATCGAAGATTGTCCTGACGCCGTCAGTGTGCTCAGCCGCCAGGAAAAAATCGTCCTGCTGGCTGAAGCCATCGATGACCTTCCGTCCCGGTGCCAGAAGGTCGTTATCCTACGTAAAATCAACAACCTGACGCAGAAAGAAACGGCCGGCATGCTCGGACTCTCAGAGAAAACCATCGAAGCCCAGCTCTCGCGCGGCATCAAGCGCTGCGAGGCCTTCCTGCGCAAACGTGGTATCCACGACTCCTTTTCCGATGAATCACGCTGAATCCGATCATCCTAACCGGTCTCCGAATGCCGCGGCGGTCGGTGAATCGTTGCTGGATTGGCCGCGACGGGCGGGGGCCGCCCATGAGGTCTTGTTGGAACTCAGGGCACTAACCCGCCGTCGTCGTCGCCGCTGGGCGGTCGCAGTCGGGGTGATCGCGCCCCTCGGGCTGGTTGCTGGATTCCTATTAATGCGTCGGCCGATGATGTCGGAGCCGTCCGCTAAGGCCGTGATGTCGATTGTGGTGACCTCAGCGGCACATAAGACGCTGCCAGATGGTTCCACGATCGATTTGCAAGAGGGGGCGCAGGTGCAGGTTGCGTTTACGCCGGAAGTCAGGGCGGTGAAACTCCTGCGCGGCACCGCCCGTTTCCAGGTCGCGAAAAATCCACGCCGGCCCTTCGTCGTGACGGCTGGCGATGTCTCGGTCCGCGCGGTTGGCACGGCTTTCTGCGTTGGCTTGGAACCAAAGTCCATCGAGGTGATCGTGACTGAAGGTCGGGTTACCGTGAAGCACGTACCACCGGCCGTGACGAGGCCGACGGCTCCTTCGAAGGAGTTGGAAACCGCGTATGTCGATGCGGGCGAGTACGTGGTGGTGAACCCAATGTTTGCAGCGGGTGAGTCGTCAGCTTTGACAGCAGTGCCCTTAACCTCACAGGAGATGGCCGCCAAGGTGGGTTGGCTCAGTCCCCGCCTCGAATTTACCGGAACCCCGCTGGAAATGGTCGTGATGACTTTCAACCAGCACAATCGGCGGCAGTTGGTGATCGGGGATACGGAGTTGCGTAACCTTCAACTGAGCGGCGTTCTCCGTTCCGACAACATCCCGGCGCTGCTGCATATGCTGGAAGTGGACCTGCAAATTCGCGCGGTAACCCGCGGCGACGATCAAATTATTCTGCGCAAGGCTCCGTAGGTTCACGCGGGCGGGGATTGGGCCGGCCAAATGCAGCGTGATCCCTAATCCGTCCGGTCCCGCGGGATTTATTGCCGGTGCTCGAACACTGTGTTTGGCCCCACGAAAGGACAGGACCGGCGATTGCGAGTTGCAGCGCTTTGGCTCAAGCAGCGATGCGCTATGCGCATCCAAACTGGAACTTCCAGCGATGCCGATTGCCTCACCCTCAGCCGGACTCATGCAGTTGAAGCCGACCTACGAGGATGGCGGTCAGACCGAAAGGTTAACTGCATAGCAGACGAGAAAACATGGATATTGGCGTTGCTAGACAATGATTTGTGCGGCGATTCTTCTGTTCCAACTGCATGTGTCCGGCTCAGATTTAACGATGGGCGACTTTTATTGTCTCCACAAACCCGGTGGAATATCGTTGGGGCTCTAGTGTCACCGGCCGGGTTAAAACCCGCCACATCGGGCCGGGTCAAAACCAGCCACCCCGAGAAGGTGTGGAGGTCATGAAGGGTTAGCGGAAGAGGACAAGGCAAATGACGTCGAGGGGATGGCGTGGGCCGCGTTCGCGGGGCGAGCGGATGGGCCGCGACCGAGGACAGGAGCCAAAAAGCTTGCCGCAGGGCGCGGCCCATCTGCGGGTGTGCGATGATCAGGCATGTTTCTTGGAGCTGGTTTTGGCGAGGGCGCTGTCCTTGAGGCGGTAGCTCTCGCCGGTGATGGCGATGACGGTGGCGTGATGGAGGAAGCGGTCGAGGACGGCGCCGGCCGGTGGCCACGTCCTGCAAGAGTTTGCCCCAGTCCTCCAGCGGCCGGTTGCTGGTCATGATGGTCGAGCGTGTCTCGTAGCGGCGCATGATGACCTCCAACAGATACTCGCCGGAGTGCTTGGGCAGGGCCCGCAGGCCCATGTCGTCGATGATGAGGAGGTCGGCCTTGAGGTAAGCTTGGAGCACCCGGTCGCGTTTTTGCAGCGCGTCCTCGGCGAGGAAGTCGCGCACCAAGTCGAAGATCGAGCGGTAGCAGACGGTGAAGCCCTGCTTGATGGCCTCGTAGCCGATGGCCTGAGCGAAGTGGGTCTTGCCGGTGCCGGGCGGGCCGATGAAGAGCACGTCCTGCTTGGCGCGAATGAAATGTCCAGTGGCCAGCTCGTAGATCGGCTTGCGGGGGATCGAGGGATTGAAGCGCCAGTCAAACTCATCGAGCGGCTTGAGCGTGCGGAAGTCCGCGGTCTTTACCCGCCGCTGGATCTTCCGCTGGGCGCGGATGTTGATCTCGTCCTGGAGGGCGAGGGTCAAAAACTCCCCGTGGGTGAGGCGATTGGCGAGCGCCTCCTGGAGACGGACCGGGAGGGTCTCGCGCAGGCCGGAAAGGCGCAGATCATGGAGCAGAGTTTGGAGTTGGTTCATGGGGGAGTTGGTAGTGGCTGAGATCGCGGATGAGTGGGTGGACCTGAAGAAAGTCGACCTGGACGACTTGCTCGCCGTCCTGGAGCAGGCGCCGGACATCCCGCAGGCGCCACAGGCCGAGGTGGACGGCGCGGCCGCAGGCCCGCTCCAACTCGTCGGCCGGATGCTCGCGGGCGAGGGCCAGCAGGCCCTGCATCGTGCGCATGCCCTCCGGCCCGCGGTGGGCGGTGAGGCCGGCGGCCCAGGCGCCGGTGTTCGTGCCGACCACCAGGCAACGCTCCACCAGATAGTCGGCGCCGCGCTCGATGATGACGCGCTTGTGGCTATGAATATGAGCGTCGGCGGTCGCGAAGCGGCCGGGCTCGGCCCGGGCGTGGACGGCGATCGGCTCGAAGCGTTGGTTGAAGAGGCGCACCAGCCGGGCTTCGGCCCGGATCCACACCTCGCGGCCGAGGTGCTCGGGCGGCACCGAGTAGTAGGCCCGCTGGAAAGCGACATGGCCGTCGCGATGCACCGTGCGCGGGGCCTCCTCGAAGCAGGGAAACAAGGCGGCGGGCAAGGGCCGCAGAGCCGCTTGCTCGGCTTGGAGAAAGTAGGTGCCGACCTGCTGGCGAATGGTGCCGTGCAGGCGCGTGTCGGCGACGGTGCGCTCCCAGTCGTCCAGGAATGCATTTTGCTGGGCCAGGCTGCCAAACGTGCGGCCTTTGAGGGCGTTGGCTTGGGCATACTTGACGCCGGCCTCGATCTTGCCCTTGTGCCGCGGCATCGCCGGCTTCGTGGGCAGCACCACGGTGCCGTAGTGCTCGCAGAAAACCCGGAGCTTGGGGTTGAGTTCCGGATCGAACCAATCCGGCTGGAGCACCGCCGCCTTGAGGTTGTCCACGACCAAGGTGGCGGGCACGCCGAGGAACGCCCGGAAGGCGTTCTCCAGGCAACGGATGAACGTCTCGGTGTCCTGGCGCCAGACGACCTCGCTGTAGGCCTTGCGCGAGTGGCTGAGCACAACGCGGAACAGGTGCGGCCGCCGTCGCCGGCGGCCCTCCTCCGCGATCCAGGCTCCCTGGCCGAAGTCCACCTGCATCTCCGCTCCCGGCTCGCACTCCATCCGCCGGAACGGCAACGCGTGGACCTGCACCAGTCGGCGAACGTAGCGTTTGACCGAGCCGTAGGCGCCGAGAAAACCATGATCCCGGACCAGGTCCTGGTAGATGCGTTGGACCGACAAACCGCTCTGCACCGCCGCCTCGATCACCGGAGCCAACGGCGCGCAAAGGCTCGCCGGACCGCAACGCGAGCCGATGGCCGGGTTACTGGCTGGTTTTGGCGGCGGATCACTCTCGGAGCCGTGGGCCGGGTTGCTGGCTGGTTTTGAACTGGCCACCGGGTCCGAGCCGATGGCCGGGTTCGTGGCTGGTTTTGCCACCGCCCGCAGATACTTGGCCACGGTCTCACGATCCAGTTGCAGCTCCCGCGCTATGCGGCGCTGCGACCAGCTACGGTCTGCAAGGGCGATGATCGACTGTTGGAGGCTCACTTTGAGTTGGTTCATTACCCCTCCGGCGAAGCCTTCTTCGCCGTCGGCGTAAACAACCCTCTCAAGGTGGCTGGTTTTGACCCGGCCCTACCTGGCTGGTTTTACCCAGCCGATGTCCCTAGTTCCATGTACCACGTCATGTGTCGCATTGCGCTTCGTGGGTTTGCTCGGTTGGCTCCGGCATGGCCAACCGATACAAAGTTACGCTGACAAAGACAGAACGCGATCAGCTCACTGAGT
>Ga0105047_10000268_pt1 | contig 82255 bp, 78 predicted proteins | sample MAT04_FD_78384 | JGI IMG/M metagenome (GOLD analysis project Ga0105047, IMG submission 78384) | Freshwater microbial communities from Lake Fryxell liftoff mats and glacier meltwater in Antarctica - MAT-04 (megahit assembly) | ecosystem: Environmental > Aquatic > Freshwater > Ice > Liftoff... | reverse complement strand
GGCAAAAGACATCCCCTCAGTCACAGCGGCGTTCACGGAGAAGGCACGCCGATGCGGGGACTCGGGCCACGCTCCCCGATGGCGCCAAATATGTGACCACGGGTATCGCTCCGCCACAGCGAAATTGTATGACTGGAAGGACGCCGAAACGACTCTGCAGCCGAACGTGACTGATGTTCGCGAGCGAATTGCCAAACTCTTATTGCACGAGAAGAACTTTTTGCCGAACCCCGCGCGGCGCGGCGTGCGAAGCGGCGAGTAGAGTAGTGGCCCGACCCCGACCCCGACCGCCGCTCCCGTTCCGTCTGAGTCAGCCGGAGACAAGCCGATTACCACGGAAGCCAGCCCGCCACAATCCGTCACCGATGCCGCTTGACGAGTTAGCCGCGAGCGTTTAACCTCAGTCGTGATCGTTCCCCGCGCTCAACGCGGGGAATTGTTGTTTGGGAGACAACCGGGGTTGTAGCTCAGCTGGGAGAGCGCTGCATTCGCATTGCAGAGGTCAGGGGTTCGAGCCCCCTCAGCTCCATAAGCGGAACTCCGCATAAGCGGAACTCCGCCTAAGCGGAACTCCGCCTAAGCGGAACTCCGCCTAAGCGGAACTCCGCCTAAGCGGAACTCCGCCTAAGCGGAACTCCGTGCTCTCGCACGGTGTACTGATAGAAAATGTGTTACCGATCGGTTCGCCGATCGTCACAACACGAAGGAAAGCCCGCCGCTGATCGGTAGGACAGCAAGTTCCAATGACGGCGAGCGCGGCACCTTTGGGGCGGCACGAAAAAAATGAGTGGTCCGCTACGAAGCCGCAGACAGAAAGTCTGCGGCCTTTTCGTTTCCGGTCACCAAGTCGTGAATGCGGTCACTGCAGCGCGCGTATATCCGCCCGCATCGCGGCAAACATCTCCGCCAGAAACCGGTTTTCCTCGGCCTCCACACCACCTGCGTAATCGTTCATCGCTGTGAATCCCAGGCTGCCCAGGAAACGCATGATCGCACTTTCCTGCACGGCCACATCAAACTTGCGATACAACATCGTGGGCGAATTGGGAGCGTTGCGAAATCCAATGCGAAACAAAATACCCGCGCCTTCAAACGGACGTCGTAACGGCGATCGCAACAACTGCTTCGTCGCGAACGGCAAGTGCCATTCGGGCTCCTTCTGAAACCGCATCAACCAACCACGATCGGTTGGCGTGCGCACCTGCACAAACGAACCCTGCATTTCACTCACGCCAACCGTGAACATGCCAAACTTTGCCTGCGCGTTCATCGTGATCCGCAGCGTGTCCGGCAACGTGCGCGCAGCGCCGATCAGTGGCTGCAACGCACCGTTGTGCGAACGAAAGCGCAACACAACGCGCTGACCTTTCTGCGCATTCGCGTCAAACCATTCTGCACCCGTGTTGTCGGTCAGCTTCAGGTGATACCTGGCCGACGACACGTACTTGTCAACGTACCTGGCCATTGACGGATTCGACGATCGCAACCGGTTCGCGTCCATGAACACGTGCATCGTGATCAACGTTGAGCCATCACTCTGCGGGCTCGTGGCCACCGAGTCGAGCACGAACAGGCGTCCGACCGCCTGCATCGTTTTCGGAAATGCCGCACGGTAATCGCTCCGAATGGACGTGGGCGCACGCTCGGCCGACGCCAACAACGCGGTGAACACATTTCCCGCGCGGGCCGGCGGCACCACCCCAATGTTGTGATCGACGTCCGTCGCCCACTGGTACTGGTCTTCGGCCAGCGGTGATAGTCGCATGATGTGCCGAGAGTCGCCCACGCGACGCGGGAGAGAAGCGCTCGCGTGGGTGATGAATGTGTACTGCGAGTTTTGCGTTGTGCCTTCAATCGTGAGCTCGCGCGTGGCGCCCGTGCTGCCGCTGCGCGCTGTCCAGATGCTGCTGTCGCTCTCCAGTTTGGACGGGATCAGCGCGTACCGCGCAATCCGCATGCGTGCGTTCGAGAATTTCGGGTCGCGTGTGACTTTCGTGTAACGCTGCTCCAAGGCCGACAACACACCGTCCGCATTCGTGCGAGCGGCCACAATGTCGGGCCCGTACGCCAGCGTGACCGCTTTGCAGCCGCCCATGGCGATGAGCGCACACGCCACACCCGCCTTTCGCAAGGGAAAAAGAGACCGAAACCGCGTGATGCCGATCCGGGAGTGTTTGATGGACATCATCGCAAGTTTGAAGTGGAACACTGGAACCGGAGTTTTGGGAATCCGTCGCGGGCGGAGCCAAGGAGAACTCGTGGATTTCGCCGTGTGATCAGTATCAAGCGGTACACTCCGGGCCGCCGGGGGTTGCCCGAGACAGCAAGCGGCGTCTATTATGCTCAAGCGTGCGGCGCAACCGTCGTTTGCAACTGCCCCTTGGTGTAACTGGCAACACGTCTCACTCTGGATGAGAAGAGTCCTAGTTCGAGCCTAGGAGGGGCAACTTCTCAGGAAACCCGTTTCAGCCTTCTGGCTGGGGCGGGTTTTCTGCGTTTGGCGAATTTTCGCGAACACTTCCCTCTCTGGCCGTGGCAGCTGGGTGCGTTGAATACAGGCTTTGACGGCCACTGCACAGGAATGCCAACCCACAGGCAACCGCGATATAGAACGCAGCGTCTACGCCAAACAACTCGAAGCCCATGATGGTACAGGCAATCGGCGTTTTGGCAGCTGCCCCAAACACCGCGACAAAGCCGAGCGCTGCAAACAACGGAACGGGCGCGTGCAACAGTGTGGCGATTGCGTTGCCTAACGTCGCGCCTACAAAAAACAGGGGGGTGACCTCGCCACCTTTAAATCCCGATCCTACCGTGACCGTTGTGAAAATCAGCTTGAGCAGCCAACCGAATCGGGGAATCTCGGCATCTTCGAAACTCGAAACGATACTCACGTGTCCCGGCGGGCCAATGACGCCAAGGCCGAGATAGTCCGACGATCCAACGGCGTAGACAAGTGCGATCACGATACATCCACCAACGACTGGCCGCATCCACGGCACACTGATCCATCGTTTCGAGTACGTGCTCACACCATGCGCGCATGCGAGGAACAACCGCGCCGTGATCCCAAATGCAGCTGCCGCCGCCAGCACCTTCAACAGCGTTGGCGCGTCAAGAGGCGGAAGCCCGAATTGAGACAGAACGATTCGGGGGTAGATCGTGTGATGAACGCCCCACAACGCAACACTCCAATCGCCAATAAACGCCGCCAGCAAGCACGGGAAAATGGCCACCCAGCCAAAGCGACGCACGCTCAGCACTTCGAGCGCAAACACGGCGCCGGTTATTGGTGTGCCAAAGACCGCTCCAAAACCCGCAGCGATACCAGCCTGCAACAATTCCCGGCGTTCAACCTGCTTCAGTTGCACCACTTTGAAATGCAGACGACGCAATACACGTCGCTCAAACGCACTCGCCAGCGAGCCGCCCATTTGCAGGGCAGTTCCTTCGCGACCGGCCGATCCGCCAAACAAATGGGTTACCAAAGTTCCAAACAGCACCAGCGGCGCCATGCGGGTCGGAATGCCGCCGCCCGGCTGATGCATTTCATCGATGATGAGGTGCGTGCCTTTGTCGCTGCTGTTCCCCCAGCGTGAGTACAGCCAGCCAACCAGCGCACCGCCCGCCGGCAGCAGCCAGAGCAACCAGGGGTGCGCCATTCGTATGCTCGTTGCTTCATCGAGCAACCAGAGAAACAATGTCACCGCACTTCCGACCACAAACGCCATCGGCGCCAACACAACTAGCCAGCGAACGATGCTGGTAAGGGTGTTCGTGCCAACTGATGCCGAAGAGTCGGGGGTCACGCGCGGTGCCGGAGGTGGAGGGGCATTCGAATCCGGAAAAATGCTCGAAAGTGGTAGCGCGCTTGCTGTGATATTACACTGCGGACATGCCGAGACCACCTCTGAAAAATCTGCGGTTCTACAAGCGCATCTCCGTGGTTGCCGGTGTTCTTCCCGGTGCCGTTTTCGCGCTCGGTACGATGTCCGCTTCGCTCGCCGCGCAATCGACACCAGTCACCGCACCGCCGCCGCTTCCAGCACGCCCGCCAACCCGCTGGCGCGGGTCCGTCGAAGCCAACGGTACCATTCTGTACGGTTCTGCGAGTCAGCGGATGTTTACTGGCGGCATTGGGACTGCCTATATCGATCCGGAATACGAATTACGAATTGATTTGCAGGGCGGTTATGGCGACTCCCGCAATCAGGACACGGGAGTGAGACGGGTGATCGCGCGCAACATGCGCTTGAGCAGCGCGCATGATCTGCATCCGCATGATCGCACGAGCACATTCGCGCTCGCGAGCGCGGAAGCGAACTACCAGCAGCGCTACAAGTCGCGTCTGTCGGGCGGTTTCGGGGCGAAGCAAACCTTCTGGCGCCCGGATTCGGTCGTGCACGGGTTTGTACAGGACGCCAGTTTGAGTCTCGCCGTGCTGGCCGAGAATACACAGCTGTTGGATGGTGCTCCGGCATCCAGCAAGGCAAGCGCTGGATCACGCGCACGGTATTCATTGCGTGCGCGATTCCGAAAACGTCTCAACCGGGACATTCGGTTCTCGCACCTCACGTTGTATCAACCAACAACAAACAATTTGGGTCGGTACACGCTCGACGCCCTGACCGAGCTGGCCGTGCCATTGCGCAGCAAGCTGCAACTCACGATCACCCATCGCGAGCGGTTGGATTCGGAAGCGGTGAAACGTGGTGCGCCGAGTATTCGTGACGGTCAGCTGGTGTTTGGACTACGCGCAACGTTTTAGCAGTTCTGGTTATCTGAGAACAAGAAACCCGGTCGACCTCAACAGTCGACCGGGTTTGCTGTTGTTGATATCTTTTCTCGAAATCCCAACAGCACAGCATTGTTGGGGGCGCGCCGCAGAATGCTGGAGCAGTGCCGCAACGCCAATGAGTACGATTAGCCGGCTACTCGACCCTGCTGAAAATCAGCGACGCATTGGTGCCGCCGAAGCCAAACGAATTGGTCATCACCGTATTGCAGGTGGCAACGCGCGCCACGTTGGGCACGCAGTCGAGATCAATTGCTGGATCGATGTTATCCAGATTGATCGTGGGCGGAATGATGCCGTGTTGCAGCGCGAGGATGCTCACGATGGCCTCGGCCGATCCTGCGGCGCCAGTGAGATGGCCCGTCATCGATTTCGTGGATGACACAGGTACGCGATACGCCTGTGCGCCGAAGACGCGTTTGATAGCGGTGACCTCGGCGATATCGCCCAACGGTGTCGACGTGCCGTGCGCGTTGATATAATCAATTTGCGAAACATCAAGTGCGGCGTCGGCCAGGGCGGAGCGCAAGCAACGTTGCGCGCCCTCGTGCTCCGGAGACGGCGCAGTGACGTGATGCGCATCGGAACTGGCACCATATCCCGACAACTCCGCGTAAATTTTCGCGCCGCGTTGCTGGGCGTGTGCGAGTTCTTCCAACACCAGAATGGCTGCGCCTTCTGCCAACACAAACCCATCGCGATCGGCATCAAACGGGCGACTTGCTTGTGCCGGTTCATCATTGCGCGTGGACAATGCGCGAATGGCGTTGAATCCCGCGATACACATGAATCCAATAGGAGCCTCGGCACCGCCGGCGAGCGCCACATCGACTTCACCGCGTTGAATCAACCGATACGCTTCACCGATCGCGTGCGCGCTGGTGGCGCAAGCGCTGTTCGTGGACCAATTCGGCCCTTTGAAACCGTACCGAATGGAGATGTGACTGGCGGCCATGTTGATCAGCACGTTCAGAATAAAAAACGGACTGACTTTTCCCGGCGACGCTGGACGCGCGGCGATGGTCGCGTTTTCGGCACTCGCGAGCCCGCCCACGCACGAACCCACTATGACAGCGGCGCGTTCGGCGTTGTGTTCAGTTGCGACAAAGCCGCAATCGTCCATCGCCATTTGTGCGGCGGCCATTGCAAACTGCTGATATCGATCGAGGCGCTTGGCCTGCTTGCGATCCATGAAATCTTCCGCGACAAAGTCGCTCACTTCGCCCGCAAATCGCGTTTGCAACATACTGGCATCAATCAACGTGATGGGTTTCACGCCGCTTTCCCCGTTGATGAGCGCTTGCCAACTGCGCTCGACGCCTGTCCCACACGGCGTGATCAGCCCCATGCCTGTCACGACCACACGGCGCTTGTTCACGTACGAGTTCTCACAGGATGGCTGCTGCGGCGTCAGCCGTTCAGGCTCGCATCGCGGCAACGGCCAGGCAGAGCCATCCCGCGATAAAACACACGCCACCAATTGGCGTAATGGCCCCCAACACGCGAATGTCGGTAAGCGCCATCGCGTATAGTGAACCGGAGAAGAACAGGGTGCCCGCGACCATTAACCAACCACTGGCGGTCGTGAGTGAACCGGGCCAGCGGCCGGCTGCCCAAGCCACCAGTAGAAGTGCGACAGCATGATACATCTGGTATCGCGCGCCCGTTTCAAAGACTTCCAGCATGCGCGGCTCCAGTCGGGCGCGCAGGGCGTGCGCACCAAACGCTCCGGCTCCTACGCCGATGGCACCTGACAGGGCGCCGAGAATGACAAAGATCCGTTCCATGCGCGAAAGGTATCGTTACCGCGCCCGGAACAGGTAGCTCGCTTTGACAAAGAACCCATCGTTTCGGCGAGTGATGTCGTGGAAAGCAAACGGATCGAGTTCGTTGAAAACGCTGCGATACCCCGCGTAGAATACCTTGCCCGGGGAGGGTGTGAAGGAGAACAACACGTCGCCCTGCAGATCGTTCTGCGCCTGGGCCGTCGTCAGCACGTAGACGCCCTTGGTGTTGCGAATGAGAATTGGCTGATCGGTGCGGGAATCGTCGCGCAGGGCGTCGCGGGTGTTGCTGGTGTATTGGCCCACCAACCGCACAAAAATCGCACGGGACACCTGGTACTCCAACTTCACCCGTGGAATGCGCGTCTCGGCCGTGCGCGAGCCATCCGATGGCCGATCATAGAACTGCCAGAGAAAGGTGCCGTCAACGCGCATGCGGCCCGATGGTCGCCAATTGGCCGTGAGCGTGTAGTAGCCAATGTCAGATGGTGCCCACTCGTTGAAATTTTCATCGCGCCCCCACACAAAGAGTCCGTTGAACCCAAAATATTTAAACTGTGGGGTCGCGAGCGACACGACGTAGTCGCGATTGGGCAGGCGCGCGACACCGGTAAACGGTACTGTATCGACCCGAGCGCCCTGATGCCGCTCTATCGCGTAATTCGCGAAGAGATTGGGATCGTATCCAAACGTCTCGAGCAGCAAGGACGTACCAAGGCGCCAACCGCCGCGAAACGCGAAATTCACATTGCTATGCAGCTTCTTCTCGATGGCATCGCGTCCATCGATGAAGTTCTGATATTGCCACTGGCCATCCATCACGAGATCGAACGTGGTGCTCTCGAGCAGCGCGCCGTTTTTGCCAAAGAGCGTGTACCGATGATCAACATTCAGCTTCGCAATGGCCGGCCGAGTGATAAATCCGCTCGAGGTGCGGAAGTCGTTGGAGACGCCGTTAAACGAATACCGCGCGCCAACCTTGCGGCCTTGGCGCGAAAAACTGCTGCTCCACAACGGCGCAGTCAGCGTCGGGCTGTTCGGGCGCGCGGTGGTGCTCCAGACGATTTGCGCCTGGGCGCTGTAAATCTTGTTCAGATTAATGCGAAAGTCGGCACCACCCACCCGGTTGTAGCTCTCACCTTCTTCTTTCCCGGTGTAGATCACACCAACACGCGCCGCTGGCGTGATGTCGCGCTGCACGCGTAGAATGCCGTAAAACGGATGGTCGTGCTGCGACACCGAGCCAAGCGTGTCGTCGACCGCCATGAGCAGCGCTACGCTGGTACCGGCAACCTTGCCAGTTAGTTTGGTTGCGCCGAGTGGTGCAATGATTCGGCGGGTGTAGACGAGTCCGGACGGCACATTGAACTGCTCAACGCCATCCACAAAAAACGGCCGCCTCTCGGCAAATCGTATGGCTTGCCGTGGGTCGGTCAGCAGTTGATTGGCGTCCGATTCAACTTCTGCAAAGTCGGGTTGAATCGTGCCGTTGAGCGTGAGGTTGTTGGTGATGCCCCAACGCACGTTTCCGCCGACCTTGAACGGATGATCGGCATAGTGATACTGACCGCCAACAACCGCGCCGTTGACCGTGCGGGTGATGACCGGTGCCACATCCAGTACGAGACCGCGTGACAATTCGGTGAGACCTGTCAGATGTCCGTGTTGCCCGATGTAACTCGCGGCGGCACGTTTGGCGGGCGCCCAACTGTACTCGTAACCGCGACTCTGCACTTTGCGCAGGACGTTGAAACTCCACTGCTGCACATCCACCGGCTGATAGGTGAGGCTTTTGAACGGAATGCGAAATTCAATTTCGTAACCGTAGTCGGTCAGATGTCCTTTGGATTGAAAGACGTAGTCCGGGCTGATGTCAGTGGCTTCTCGGCCAATGGACAAACCACCAAACCCGGAACTGCTTTGCCCCGATTCGACGACAATGCCGTCGCCCTGTACACCCAGCGGGTTCGCACTGAATACGGTGGCCTGTCGTCCATCATTGAATGTGCCAATGAAGATGCTGATGTAGTCGTCGTTCAACATCTTGTCGCGATCCGCCAAGGTGGCGCGCACGGTGCCCGGCGCCGCATACGCTCGCACACCCACGTGCAGCGCCGTCGGTGAGTACCACACCAGTACTTCGGTGGAATCATCCGCCGCGTCGCCGTCTGTTGGTGCGTACCGCGAAAAATCCTTCAGGCGCGATGCTTCTTGCCAGGCCGCTTCCTCAAGCTTGCCATCGATCGTGACGCTGGCCTCGATGCGCGGCAGGGGCACGTCAAGGCGTCCCTGCCGCCCACTGAAATCAGTTGGGGGCGCGGGGTGTGCAGCAGTGACGAGGCAGTACAGCAGGGCGGCGCAGGGCATGAGGTGCGGTCGAGGGCGGGAACGCTGGCGCGCGGGTGTGCCAAAATGCGTGGTTGACGTCAGAAATCCAACCGTGAGGGACAAATTTCAACCACCGTGCTCAAGCGGCCCAGGGAAAGCGGGCCTCGGCAGTGGACGTCAAGCGTTGGCCGATACCCTCACAGCAAGGTAGCTGTGACCACGCGCACCAACTGATTGTCGTCTAGAGACCCGGCCGAATGCGCCGATCGAAAGTTCGCGGGTAGATTAGGGGAGTACATCCATCAACCGACTTATCCCGGCCACTCATGGTTCAACAAATGTTCGTGCGTCAGCAAAATTCTCAACGTAGTTTGGGGCCCGCAACGAGTCGCACGTCGACGGTCGTGGCGGCGTTGTTACTCGTGAGTGGCGCGGCCGCGTGTCATCCGCCGTTCAAATACACCTACGAAAACAAGACCGGCGTGGGATTGACGGATCGCGCGACGGACTACTGCCAGCGCGCGGCGAAGAATCTTGGATATTTGGTGCGCACTGCCAATCCGAAAATTGTTGACTCACCATCTCAAGTGGATATTCGCATGCGCCTGGTCGACGGCGGCGGTGAGTTGATTGCGTCGTGCGAATTCGACGATAAACGGCGCGTTGCGGCGCTTCCGAAGCCACAACGTGGCGATGTCAGGAAAGGCGTGTCTGGCTACATCGAAGGCGATGCGAAACAGGCCCGCTCCGTGTGCGACAAGGCCGTCAAAAGCAGCGGGTACGACGCGCGCAACGTCAGCGTCGCGCAGTGGACGGGTGAGCGCACCTATCGCGTGAACGTTGCGGTGCGACAGGGCGGCGCCGATCGCAACGTTGCATGCCGGTTTGATGCGGTTCCCGGCACTGCGAGTGTACCCCCGGTCACGAAATAGTCGAACACACAGGCAAAAAACCGGACCGAGAATCATTTCTCGGCCCGGGTTTTTTTTGTGAAAAACTGATCAAGCCAATTGGCTTACTGGCACGTTGGACGACCTCGTGGCAGTGCGACCGTGCAGGTCCTGGTAACGCCGTCGGTGATGATCACAAGTGCGGCGGCGGCGGTGCCGTTATACGTAATCGTTTCGCGACGATCCGAAACTTGCGGCGTTCCGCCGGCAACCGTCGCGGTCACTTTGGTGTGGCGTGTGACCGATCCGCTGGTCGGGTACGTTGGCTTGCCATCCACCAGAGGAATGATCAATGCGCGGGTGGTATCACCGGCAACACGCAGTGAGCTAAACGTGCCGGAAGCGTTCTTTCCCGTGGTATTTTCCGATCCAGACGACGTACCGTTGACCGTGCGTGACGTACTGCCTTTCGCGAGGCCCGTTACCGTGCGATCGCTGGAACTTGATATGACAGCCGTCGCACTATCACGCCGAGTGCGCGTTCCTGTAACCGTGAGACGCGTGCGTGCCGAGTTGGTGGTGCTGTCCGCTTTTGCTTGTGCAACGCCGGCTGCGGTTTTGTATGTTACGACGCGTGCGCTGGTCACACCATCACGCGTGGTGGCGGGGCACGTCACGTCGCCTGTAGCTGCTGAGAACGTGCAGTTCGTGTCGTTGCCAACATTGCCAAAGGGTCCGTGTCCCAAACCATGGCCTACGTCAATGCCGCCGAGAAATCCAAGACCCATTCCACCGCCCATCAGGTCGCCGAGTCCAGGACCACGTCCGCCGCCACGGCGATCGGGCATCCACGGGGAACCCGGCCCGCCAACGGCGTCGCGGTCCGTGGCGTCAGCGAAACTCGATTGCACTTGATCGTAACCAGCGGGAATTGAACTGAATGCACTGCCCAGCATCGAACGGTCGAAAGACTGCGTCGTAGACTCCGCGCAGGCGGCCACCAACAGCAGCGCTGCAACAGGTACGATCATCCGTGATGATGACATTGGCGAATTCTCGCTGGTTGGCCAGCCCTATTGCGCAACGATCGTGCGGGTTCGCGCTGGCGTTCGGCGAAAGTAACACGCATCGATACTGCAACCCTACTTGTTATTCATGCAATCACGTTGCCGCAGTTTCAAATCCACGTATCAATAGCATCGCAGTTTGTTGCCAACACTTCATTAGCCGACGAAGCGCATCCCTGTCAGATGTGTTGCAAGTCGCTACAACGATTCTGTTTCCGGCAACCACGGTGCCAGATGTTCGCGCATCGTGCGCAACGCTTTACCCATCTGCGCCTCGACCGCCTTGACCGAGACTCCCAGTTGCGTTGCAATTTCCGAATACTTCAATCCGCGTTCACGACTCAACTGAAACACTTCTCGGCAGCGTGGTGTGAGTGCCTGCTTCGCTTGTTCAATGGCAACGGCGAGTTCGCTGGCAACCGTTTCTGCGTCTGCTGGTACTGAGCTTCCCGACATTTCAACGACTTCGGGTGCGCTCCGACGTCGTACCTGCACGTGGCGCAGGTGATTCAGCGAGCGATTACGTACGGATTGCAGCAGATACGCGTGTACGGTTGTTTCGAGTGCGAGAGTTTCGCGCCGGCGCCACAATTCAAGAAAGACTTCCTGCGCGAGATCTTCCGCGACCTGTCGCTCGCCGACGATGCGATCAGCAATGAGCACGAGTCGCGCGTACCAATCGCGAAAGATCGTGTCAAACGCCGACGACTCGCCGCGTCGAAGACCGGCCAGAAGTTCAGCATCAGTCACAACGCGTATGGGCGAAACGTCGGGGTTTGGGTGCGTGCATTCTGCAGGCATTATACTATGTTGTCTGCGATCCGACGTGCCGGAGGCAAACACCCTGGGAACCTGGGGGTGTAGGGTGTTTTTCCCGTGTGGTGTCCTGAGGACAATGACCGACCATCTCGAGCCATCAGACGCCGCCACCCCTCCGAACCCAGACCAGTGGGACGCCATCGCGCGTTTCCTGGCGGGCGAATCGTCTGCCGGCGCCGCCGCTGACATCCGCCAGTGGTTGAGTGAGCACCCCGGTGATGCGCAGGTCGTCGCAGCGATCGACCGCCTGCTCCCGGCCAGCGGCCAGGACGCCCGGTTGGCGCAGATCCCGCAAGCCGGGACCCTGCCGTTCGGACGGCCAATCGATGTTGAGGGAGCGCTGCGACGTGTCCATGCGCAAATGGAGACGACGGTTACGGGGCCGACGTTAACGAGGGTGGGCGAACTGGAACGCCGGTTGCCCACGCGTTCGGCCGTCTCGCCGAAGCGCTCATACACCGGCGCCTGGTGGGCTGCGGCCGCGGCGGTCGTGGCTGCGGTGGGATTCACGCAGTGGAGGGTCGGCAACGAAGGCGCTCCTGCCGTGGCACATATTTTTAGCGCACCCGTAGGCGCCAGTGATTCGGTGCTGCTGTCTGATGGAAGCCAAGTGATCCTGGCTCCCGGCAGTAAACTCACGGTCGCCGGGAATTACGGTCGCGGACAGCGCAACGTCGAGCTGCAGGGCGAGGGGCAGTTCACAGTACGGCACGACGCCAAGCGTCCTTTTTCTGTGCGTTCCGGTTCCGCGATGATCAATGACCTTGGTACCGTCTTCACGGTAAAGGCGGTTGAGGGCCAGGGCGTCGTCGTGGCGGTGACCGAGGGATCGGTGAGCCTGATGGACATGTCGCCCACGGGAAATACCAAGGCCATTACGCTTGCCGCCGGCGATCGGGGCCGCCTGAGCACTGACGGACAGCTGGTTTCGGAACGAGGTTCGGTGACGCCCGATGAGTCGGCGTGGGTTGTAGGGAAGCTGGTGTACCGCGACGCGTCATTGGCCGAGGTTCAGGCGGATCTGCGGCGGTGGTACGGTGTCGAACTGGTAGTGGGCGACAGTGCGTGGCGCGCTCTTCCGATTACCACGGGCGGCGTCGTTACCGAATTGCCAGAGAAGATGGTTGATCGCATCGCGGCAATGCTGGGCGGAGTTGTCACACGGCATTTGGATACGCTGTACATCGATCGATCAGGAGATCGTTCCAAACACTGACTAGAAGCGCGGAGTACTCTGGCAGTCCATGACATTCAGGCGCAAAAGCAACACAGCCGTCAGTGCGTTGACAGGGCTCACGGCACTGATGATGGCAACCAGCACGACAGCGTTCGCCAAGCCGTCGTGTTTGTCGCGTTCGTCCATTTCGCCGGATGGATTGCTTCGCCTGTTTGGAGCGCCGCTGGACCGCTCGATCAGCCTCAACGAACCTGACATTCCGCTGCGGGTTGCGCTGGATCGTGTTGCTGCTGTGGCGAAGGTGCGTTCGACCTACAGCGCCGATTTGCTGCCGCGCGACCGTCGTGTATGTCTCGATCTCGATAAAATTTCCGCCGGCGTTGTGCTGACGGAGTTGTTGCGCAACACGCAGCTTCGTCCGCTCGCCATCGATGGCGACAACGTGGTGCTCGCCCCAGCACGCGGTCCGACGGTGAGTGAACCCGCGCCCTCGTCTGAGCAACTGCGCAGCGTTTCGCAGTTAGAACAGATTGTGGTTACAGGCACGGCCGACGGCACGAAGAAACGCAGTTCGCCGTTTGCATTGGAAGTGATTGATCGTGCCGCGCTGGTTCGGAACGATGCAACGTCGTTGGCAGCGGCTCTTGATGGAGCAGTGCCGGGCATTTGGATGTGGTCGCAGTCGCCGTCGTCTACGGTCGGACGTTTTGGCAGCGTGCGTGGCGCCAGTTCATTTGGGGTCACCTCGCCCAAGATTTATATCGACGGCATCGAAGTCGCGAACCCGCTGGTCATCACGCAAATTGACCCAGAACGCATCGATCGCGTGGAAATCATTCGCGGTCCGCAAGGGGCGGCGCTGTACGGGGCTGACGCAATCAGTGGAGTAGTGAACATCATTTCCCGCCACGATGGTGCGCGCGCCGGCGAAAAACTCGCGTCACTCAGCACGAGGGCCGGACATTCCAGCAGTGCATATTCCAGCGGAACGTTCGTGCAGGACCATTCGGTGGGCCTCCGCGCCGGAACGGGACGGCGCTCGCTGGGATTGGGTGTTACCGCTGGCACGGTTGGTGATTACATCCCGGGCGGCGCGGCGCGATCGCTGCTCGGCGACGGTGATGTGCGACTGGTGGGATCTCGAACCGTGTTCACCGGCGTTGCGCGATTTGCCGCGAAAGATGCCGGATCGCTAGCGAGTCCGCTGCTGTCGGGTGTGAACTCGTCAGCATCGCCATCCCTCAATACTGCCAACAATTCGGGCTTTGGTCCGCAACAAGGCGGTGGCGCGCAGTCAACGCCATCGCTGGTGAACTCGGACAGTGCGCGCACGCAACGTCTCTCCACAGACGGCGTTGATTCATCCCAGTCGCTGCGGCAGTACACCATCGGTACTACCACAACGTTCATGCAGAATGCGCGCTGGACGCATACACTGGTTGCAGGCGCCGATGGATATCAGATGAACGGTGTTGCGACACAGGGTATACCGGTTCGTCGCCGCACCGATTCATTGACACCACTCGCGCACAGCGAGTCTGATCGTACCACGCTGTCCGTGCGCAGCGTGGCACGTTTTGGAGGGGACGAAGGCGCGCAGACAACCGTGACGCTGGGCGCCGAACACTCGGCGACCCGTCAACAATTGGAAACACACGACGACCTGCGTGGTGGTGAACTCTCGCTGCGCGCAACGTCCCTTGCAGCAGTCACATCGGTGTGGTCAAACACCGCCGGAGTACTGGCGCAGGTCAACGCGAGTCTGCACAACAGTCTGTTCCTCTCGGCAGGCGGACGTGCCGAGCGCACCACCGGCTTTTCAGCGCCAGCGCGCGTGAGTTTGCTGCCGATGTTGGGCGCGGCGTATGTGCGTGAGCGCGATGGTCAGACACTCAAATTGCGCGCCTCGTACGGCAAAGGTATTCGTCCTGCAACGAGTGCACTGCGGTCAGCCACGTGGATGAGCGGACAAAACTCGGGTCTGTTGTCCAATACCGGTTCTCAACTGTTGCTGAGTTCCTTGCGCAATCTCGAACCCGAGTCACAATCGGGCATTGAGTTTGGGGCGGATCTTTCGTTGGGCCGTTCGCTGGCATTTCACGTGACGCGATTTGACCAACACGCGACCGGGCTGATTCAGGCGGTTGGGTTGCCGGTTGCAGTGCGGGTCGGTGGCAAACAGCCGGAGCAGGGCATTGCGTATGAATTGCAAAACGTTGGTGCAATCACGAATCGTGGCTGGGAATTGCAGGGCACGTCCATGGTTGGTCGATGGTCGTTCCTGGCTGGCGCATCGTTTGTGGAAAGCCGAGTGCAGCAGGTCGCGCAGCGGTATGGTGGTGAGTTGCGTGCCGGCGATCGTATGCTGGAAGTCCCGGCGCGCACCTTCAGCTTGCAGGCAACGTATACGTCTTCCCGTTGGGCGATGTCGTGGACGGCGGCGCGCGCTTCCGACTGGATCAATTACGATCAGCTGCTCTTGGCAGAACAGCGCCTCGCTCCTGGATTTGACGCGAAAATGGTGACGGGCGGACGGCTGCGCGACTACTGGCGCACGTACGATGGCGCAACGCGTTTGCGTGGGAACGTGTCATACCGCTTCGCTCGAGGGTTCTCGCTGGTGATGGGCGGCGAAAATCTGCTCAACCTGCAGCGCGGCGAGCCAGACAATGTGACCGTGATTCCCGGCCGCACCGTGACCGTTGGAATTCGGACGCGATTTTAATGCGTCTGCGTACCATTGCAACGGCTGTATTCGCGTTGGCGGGTTTTGCGGTGCTGTTACCCGCGCAGTCGACAGCCGCGCCGCGTACCGCGGCCACCATGGCCCGACCGGGAGCGCCTGCTGCCTACGTTCCCAATCGTGTGTACGATTCGCGCAAAAAGCAGTGGATTGATTTCGAAACGCTGGTGCACCGCGCGAACGGAATGGATTTGGTGTTCGTGGGTGAACAGCACGACACCGACCCCGTGCAGGCTTTAGAGTTAGCGCTTTTGGAAGGTATTGCGCGGCGACGCGGCATGACTGGCGGTCCGGTGGTCCTCTCCATGGAGATGTTTGAACGCGACGTGCAAACCACGCTCAATGGGTATCTCGGTGGCACGATTGATGAGGCAACGTTTTTAGCCAATTCGCGTCCGTGGCCGAAATACACCACCAACTATCGGCCGCTGGTTGAAATTGCCAAGGCAAACAAGTGGCCAGTGATTGCCGCAAACGTGCCACGTCCGTTGGCGAGTGCCGTTTCGAGAGCCGGCCTGAAAGGGCTCGATACGCTGAACAAAGACGTGCGTGCGCAGCAGGTTGCCGCCGAACTCTCGTGTCCGAACGACCAGTACGCAAAGTTGTTCAAGTCGTGGTTTGGCGAGGCCATGAACGGTGCAGGTCACGGCGTTCCAGCGCGCGGTCCGTCTGTGAGCGAAGACTCCGCGAAGAAACTGAACGCGTCCGCCGCCGCAACGGAACAGCGCTACTACGAGTCGCAGTGCGTGAAAGACGAAACCATGGGTGAATCGGTCGCGCGTGCGCTTACGGAGGCACGTGCGCGTGGCAACGGTGCACTGGTCGTGCATGTGAACGGCTCATTCCACACTGATTACACACTGGGCACGGCCGATCGCGCATTGCGTCGCGCCAAGGGCGCGAAACACATGGTCATCAAGATCATCCCGACGCCTGACATTGATGGTGTCGATGCGAAGTCGATGCGCAAATTCGCGGACTATCTGGTGTTCACGGTCGGGAAGCCGGAGTAACGCCCCGAATCAGTTCGGCACGATCAACGCTTTGACCACGTCGCGATTCGCGACGGCCGCCAGTGCTTCGTTGGCCTGCTCAAGAGTGAATCGTTTCGAGATCGCCTGCGTCCACGGCAAGTCGCGCCCCTGGTGCGCGAGAATCTGCAATGCGCCGTGAAAGTGTGAATAGTCGCAACCCCAGCAGCCGCGAATTTCCACGTGTTTCTTGTTGATTTGGCGATGCGGATTGATTTCGATCTCGCCCGCATCCGTGTACTGGCCGGCAATGACCACGCGGCCGCCATCGCGCACCATGTTGAGCGCGTCGCTCACGGCGCGCGGATCTCCCGCCGCTTCAATCACCACATCAACACCACGCCCACCGTTGGCATCACGCACGGCGGCAGCGCGTTCGTCGGATGAGAGAGAAAGCGGAACCACGTGCGACGCTCCCATCTGCAGCGCGAACTCCAGCCGCGTTTCTGGTGCCCCAATGGCGACAATCGGATAAGCGCCCGCTAGTTTCGCGAGCGCAATGGCCGCTTGTCCAACGGGTCCAACACCCAGCACTACTGCGGAATTGCCCAGTCGCAAATCGGCGCGTTCAACCGCGTGCATTGCCGTAACAAGTCCGCATCCGCCGGCAATGAACTGTACCGGATCCACACCTTCGGGCACCCGCAACAAACGCACGCCCGGCTTCATCCAGATGTGGTCAGCCCAGCCGCCTAGCGGCCCATCCTTGATGCCGTAGGTGATGCCGTAGACACGACGTGAAGGGCATCGGGTGGTCTGTTTAGTGACCAGACATTCATAGCACTGGCCACATGTTTCGTGCACGTCGAGAAACGTCGCGAGATCGCCTTCCCTGAACGGCACGCCATTCAAGTCGCGTACCGTGCCACGAATTTCACTTAAGTGACCGATGGATACGTGCCCCGGAATGATCGGATAAGGCACCCCTGCCAGGCGGCCGTGATGCAGATGCACATCAGTCCCACACACCTCGGAGTACAGTGTGCGCAACATCGCGCTGCCGGGCGTCAACTCCGGCCACGGCAATTCCCCCATCTCGATGGGCTGATTGGGCGCGCGCATGATTGCTGCCTTCACGGTCTTGGCCATCGTGCTTTCGGTGTGGAGGTATGGTCGAAACCCTGCACAATTCTATCACGCGGGCGGCCGGTCCAACGCGGCCTTGACAGGTCGGGCCCGCCCAAAGAAGTTGTCAGGTCACAGTATGACTTTCCCACTCGTGATTGCGAATCCCGTTTTCGACGGCACGGTTTCCAGGAAGCGGTTGCTCGATCTGACCGAAGCGCGCATTCCAATCGAAACGACGACGACCGCGCTCGCGTCCACTAACGCAACCGGGGAGCATTTCGCCGAAATGGACCGGTTGTTGCAGCGCGCCGGTGAGCATCTGCACGACGATACCATCTCGAATGAGATGAACCTCGCATTCCATCAGCAGATTGCGATTGCGTCTGGAAATTCAGTGCTGCAACAGCTGCTCGACGTGTGGACGAAACTGTTTTCGCGCGAGCAGCGAATTATCCTGAACATTCAGAACACTCGGGCAGGCGATCACGCGGAACACCTGGCTATTGTTGCGGCACTCAAGCCGCACCAAACCAAACTGGCAGTGGCGCGGATGCGCGGACACCTGCAGAATGTGCCGCAAGTGTTGCAGCAAGTGTTGCCGCTGTGGGATCCAACCGAAACACCTCTCAACTAATGAACGAGTCACCGTTTGACCTGACAGATCGCGTCGCGGTCGTCACGGGCGGCTACGGCGTGCTTGGCGGTGGCATGGCCGATACGCTTGCGCGAGCCGGCGCTCGCGTCGCCATACTGGGCCGCCGTCGTGACGAAGCGATTGCGAAGGCGGTGGAGTTAACCGAATACGGTGCGACTGCAATGCCTGTTGTCGCTGATGTGCTGGATGAAGATTCACTGAAGGCCGGACGTGATCGCATCCTGAGCGCGTGGGGCACGATCGACATTCTGGTGAATGCTGCCGGTGGTAATGTGGCGCGTGCACGCACCGACGGTGAGCCACCATTCAACATGCCGCTTGACGCGTTTGATGAAGCGCTCCGCCTGAACTTGCATGGCACAGTGATTCCGTCGCTGGTATTTGGCGAAACCATGGCGCGGCAAAAGAAAGGCAGCATCGTGAACGTTTCGTCGATGGCGGCTACCCAGGCCATCAGCGGAGTGATGGGGTATTCGATAGCGAAAGCCGGCGTGGAGAATTTCACGAAGTGGCTGGCGGTCGATCTCGCACGCCAGTACGGCGAGGGAATTCGCGTCAACGCCATCGCACCGGGATTTTTTCTTTCGACGCAAAATCGCGCGGTGCTGATCAAGGACGATGGATCGTACTCGCCGCGTGCCGAGCGCATTGTGGCGCGCACACCGATGGGACGGTTTGGTCGGGCCGACGAATTGAGCGGCGCCTTGCAATTTCTCTGCAGCGATGCCGCGTCGTTCGTCACCGGCGTGGTGATTCCGGTCGATGGCGGATTTAGTGCCTACACTGGAGTGTAGCGCATGAAGCTGGGCGTTGGTTTGTGTCTGCGCGACACCAATTTCAGTGGGCCGATGCGACCCGATCACGGCGCATGATCTGGGGCGAAACGGGGCGTCCCGGATTTGGAATGCATGATCGCGCTCTTGGTGCGATGTCTCTGCAAGGCCTGTGGGAGGGATTGGGCGCGATACCGGGTTAATTTGCTGTGTTCCCGCAAACCTGCTCCTCACCGCCCGTCCTGTTTCACACCGCACCTCAATTCACATGAGTGTCACTCGCGATGTCGTCAGCCAGCTCAGCGCATTGCGCGTGTTGCCAGTATTGGTTATTCCCGAGTCGTCGCAGGCGATTCCGTTAGCTGATGCGCTCGCGCGCGGCGGTCTGCCAGTCGCAGAAGTCACGCTGCGCACACCTTCGGCAATGGAATCCATTCGTCGCATCAGTGCCGAGCGTCCCGATGTTACGATCGGCGCCGGAACCGTGCTCAATGAACAGCAGGCGGCCGAAGCGATTGACGCCGGCGCGCAGTTCGTCGTGTCGCCTGGTCTCAACCCGGCGGTCGTGAACTACTGCCAGTCGCGCTCCATCCCGGTTTTCCCGGGCGTCGTAACGCCCACCGAAATCGAGTCGGCCATGCGACTCGGCCTAACGGTGCTGAAGTTTTTCCCGGCGGAGCCCGCCGGTGGATTGCGGTACCTGCAAGCCGTGTGCGGTCCGTACCGCGACATCAAGTTTATTCCCACAGGCGGCATGAAACGCACACTAATGTCCGTCTATCTCGCCACAGGCCGAGTGATTGCGTGTGGTGGAAGTTGGATGGCGCCTGAGTCGTGGTTGACATCCGGCGACTTCAATCGCGTTGAACGCGAAACTGTTGATACGATGCGCGAGCTGTCGGCCATAGCGCGCGCAGGCTGACCATGCGCACGCCACCTGCTGTTGCGCTGGGTGAGTTGCTGATGCACGTATTCCCTCGAAGCGGCCGCGCGGCAGCGGCCGGGTCGCGTGATCTACGATCGAGCTGATTCCGTGATTCCAAACATTTGCCCAAGCGCGTTCAACCGGCCCGAGATCTTCACATCGGCTACTTGGTTGCACGTGAGCGGAAGCACGCCAGCGCTCAGCGAGACTGCCGCTCAAATCACTCTCGACGCCGTGACTGTCGCGCGAGAACTGGGCCTCACTGTTTCCTGCGACTACAACTTTCGCGGAAACCTGTGGCGCTACCGCATGCAGCACGGGTTGCTCAGCGACCGCGGCGCGCGTTTTGCTCTGGAGTTTGCCACTGCAGCGAGTTGCCTCAAGCACACCATTCCGGGTGATGTGAACCTGGTCAGTGCCAACGAGGTTGAAGCACGGATGCGTGGGCAAGGCGGCGGCTGTATGCAGTGCTAACTGCGTGGCGACGTTAGCTGCGCGGTCGTATCACTCGTTCCAACGTACCGACATGGGCGAACGCATTTCGATGACTCCGTTGCTCCGCCTCCTGCTGGCCGGAGCCTGTAGCGTCATCATCATTACCGGTTTGAAATCAGCGGCGGCCGTTGTGAATCCGCTGCTGCTGGCGCTGCTCATCGTTCCGATGATTTTGCCGGTGCAGCAGTGGCTGGTGCGACGCGGCGTGTCTCGCCCCATCGCGACCGCGCTGACCGTGATACTCCTGCTGGCGGGCTTGATTGGCGTCATTCTGTTCGTCGGCACGTCCGTCGCGGAAATGGCTTCCCACCTGCCCAGTTACGCGCCCAAGCTGACGGCGTTGCGTGACTCACTGTTTGTGCAGTTGCAGGCGCGCGGCATCGATACATCACATCTCAACACCGAAGAAGCGCTCGATCCCCAAAAGATTCTCGGTTTTGCCTCGCAAACGGTGCGAATTCTGGGCAAGGCCCTGAGCGACGCGTTGTTTGTGGTGCTGTTGTTGGCGTTTGCGTTGCCGCTGTTGGGTCGCGGCGAGAGCGAGACGGAAAAGGCGCGTGATCGCGAACGTGCCGCAGAGTTGGAAATGCACTTCGTCGACATGCGAAAGTACGTCGCGATTACCGGATTATGCGGATTGATCAACGGCTCAATTGCACTCGTGCTGCTGTTGTACCTCCGCGTTGATTTTGCAATCACCTGGGCCGTGCTGTTTTTTCTGATGAACTTCGTTCCTGCCGTTGGTTTTGTGTTTGCTTTGGTGCCGCCGCTTCTCCTCACGTTGGTGCAGTACGGATGGACGACGGCCATTGTAGTGGCGGCGTTCTATAGTGTGCTCAACTTCATTGTGGACAGCGTCCTTAAGCCGCGCATCATGGCCGAGGGCCTCGACCTTTCCCCGCTGGTTGTGATTGTGGCGCTCGTGTTCTGGAGCTGGGTGCTTGGTCCAATTGGCGCAATTGTCGCAGTGCCACTCACGATGGTGCTGCGGAAATTTGCCGAGCGCTTTGCGACCGATCAGTCGCTGATTATCCCGGGTTGAGTTATTCGTTCGGGTTCAGGAGCGCCTTCGAAATCGCCGCTTCGAGATCTTGGGACGTGCCGGTACCGTTGTAGACAATCACGCCTTGTTTGTCCAATACGAGCACATGCGACGTGTGTGGCACTTTGTAGGCGCTCATGGCGTTGCCCGCGGAATCATACACAAACGTTCCGCCCAGCATCCGTTCTGTCACGTACGCCTGCTGCCGTTCGCGTGACTGATTGGTCGGCACACCAACCGATAGAAACGTGACGGACGCTCCGTGTTTTTCCTGAGACGCCTTGAACTGTGGCTCCAGTTTCTTGCAGAGCGGGCACCACGTGGCCCAGAACTCAACGACGACGGGCGTTTTGTCGATAAATTGCGAGATGTTGGCGGGTTTGCCATCCAGCATTTGCACCGCGGCTTCCGGGGCTTTCGTGCCCACGGGAAGCCCACCATCCTGCGCCCATGTCGATGACGAAACGGTCAGGACTCCCGCAGCCACCGCGACCGTAAAACGCAGGGCGGAGAGAACTCGGACCTGGGGTGACGCAAACAACGAACGCCTGGAGTTGGCGGGTGCTGGAAAAATAGGCATGTTCTGGATCCGGTGCGTGGTGGTGTAATTGGTGCCGCAGGTGCCGACCTGAGTGCCGGTGTACGTCGTGATGTTCACGGCGGCCGCGACGGGAAATGACAGCCTGAAGCGCCTAACCCCTGCTCGCTCCACCAAGTCGCTCGCGGGCCAATCCGTTCGATTCATTTTTTGTGGAACTCATTTGCCCGGATTTGTCTAAATAGAATTCATGCCATCAGACCCGACCGCCAAGGGCACTCAAGCCGGCGCAACTCCCGCCAGCGCCGATTTCGAGACCGCAATGTTGGGGTGCCTCGAACCGGTAATGCGTTACGCGCGCGTGCTCACGCGCGATGAAAGTGATGCGGACGACCTCGTGCAGGAGACGTTCCTGCGTGCGTTTCGTGCATGGCAAACGTTTGACATGACGTCCGATCCGCGCCGATGGTTGTTTGCCATTTGTCGGCACGTTTTCCTCCGACAGCGGCAGCGCGAAATGCGCGTCGTCTTGGTGGATGAGGAACTGGAGTTGGATGCATTGGCCGCCGTGTCATTGCACAAGGCGGCGCGCGACGAGGGGCTTGATCGCGCGTTTGATCGCGTTGATCTCGGTCCGGCGGTAGCCAAAGCGCTTGCGGAACTTTCTGACGCGCACCGTATTGTGGTAGTACTCGTGGATGTCGAAGGGCAGAGCTACGCCGAGGCGGCGGAGGCGTTGCAGTTGCCCATCGGCACCGTGCGTTCGCGCTTGTTTCGCGCGCGTGGGCATCTGCAGGCAGCCTTGATCGAATTTGCGCGAGATGCCGGCTATGCAGTCGCAGGCCTGACACCGCCAGACGCAGTTTCCGCACGACCAACCACGCAGTCGTCGACGTCGGCGGATTTCGTCAGCACGACACCGAACCAACAAGAGGAGCTTCCATCGTGACGATTGCTCCAATCGACTGCCGCAGCGCGATGTGTGAGCTGTGGGATTATCTGGACAACGAGTTACCGGCCGATCGCACCGAGCAAATTCGCGCGCATCTCGCGACGTGCACCGGCTGTGACGATCACATGCAGTTCTGCCGCGCGTTCCTGCAGCAGATTGCGCTGCCAACGGTGCCGATGGCGGCGGTCGCAGTGTTGCGCGACCGCGTGCGAAATGCCTTGCGGCGCGACGGGCTTACCCTGGTCGACTAGCGCAAACGCGCTGGAACACTCGAACGTGTCAAACAAAGGCGTAGAACACCAATGTGCTCCGGCGCGCCCTACATAATCGATTCGTCTCCGTCAAAGGGAATCAATTGCTCTGCGCGCGCGTGAGTCCGCCGCGCAGCAGTAACTCGCGCGTTGAATGGCTCGACGCGGCGCACCGGGCGCAATTTGATGCTCGACTTTGCAGTCAGGGTGAAACTCGCAACCAGGTGATCCATTTGCGTTGACTGCGCCGCCAGCTCCTGCGCGGTGGCCGCACCCTCTTCGGCGTTGGACGCACTCTGCTGCGTGATGCCATTCATTTGCTCGATTGCCGTACTGATCTGATGCACATTGCGCTCTTGCAACTTGCTGGCCTGTGTAAACTCGGCCACCATGCGATCAACCGTTTGCACGCGCTCACCAACGTCGCGCAACTGCTGCTGCACTTCACCACTAATCACCGATCCGCTTTCGGCGCTCTGCACCGAGGCCTCAATCAGTTCTGACGTCTGCTTCGCTGCATCGGCAGCGCGCAGTGCCAGCGAACGCACCTCGTCGGCCACAACAGCAAATCCTTTACCCGCGTCGCCCGCCCGCGCCGCCTCCACCGCCGCATTGAGTGCGAGCAAGTTTGTTTGGAACGCTATTTCCTCGATGGTGCGCACGATGCGCGCCGTGCGATCACTGGCAGAACGAATGTCCGACATCGCTGCTTCCAGGCGAACGGTGCTCGCAATACCAGCCATCGTGCAACTCCGGGCTTCCGACACCAACTCGGCCGCCTGATGTGCGCCGGTCGCGTTCTCGCGGGCGAGCACCACCATGTCTTGCAGATTACTCGCGATTTCTTCCAACGCACCGGCCTGTTCGCTCGCGCCACTGGCCAACACCGTGCTCGATTGTGCGATCTGTTCTGAGGCGCCCGCTACTTGTTGCGCCGATTGCTGCACCTCGTGCATTGCTGTATCCAGCGCGAGTCCCGCTGCGTTGATGGCGTGCGCCAGTGCCGCGTGATCGCCATGATACTGCGTCGGCATACGCACCGATAGATCGCGTTGCGCGATACGTTCGAGTACGGAGCGAGCGGTATTCATTGGCGACACCAGCGCGTCCAACGTGTTGTTCAGTCCAACAATCAGGCCGCGAAACGTACCCTGAAACTTGTCGACGGGTGCGCGTTCCGAGAACCGACCCGAACTCGCCGCGGTCGCGAGCGCGCCAACTTCGTTCATCAAACTCGCGAGAGTGTCGCGCACCCGCAATGCGGCCAGGCCCACAACATCGGCGTCACTGCGCACCGGAATGGCAACTGTTGTATCACCGTTCGCCAATTGGTGCGTCGCGTGAGCGAGTGTCCGTTGTGCCCTCGCCACTTCCTGCATGGCCAATGCCAGCGTTGCGACCTCGTCGCGTGCACTGCCGCTCTGTACGACAACGTCAACTTCGCCACGCGACAAACGATTCGCCGCTACCGTCAGCTCCGCCAATGGTACGGTAATACTCTTCCACACCCGATACGCCATGAAGGATCCGCCGGCCACCGCGAGCAAGACCAACACGCCAAGCATGACGATTCCGCTGTCGGCCGCAACTTCAGCGAATTCCGCCGCGTCCGTGGCGCGCTGCTGCTGATACGCACTGAGACTCGCGATCGCGCTCACGTAAGTCGACAAACTTGGGAGCACCGTGGCGCCCAGGAGATCCTGCGCCAGCACTTTCTTGCCGGCGTTTTGCAAAGCCGCAGCGCTGTCGAACGCTGCCGCGTGTGTTTTACGAAGTGCTTTGATCGCGTCCAGCCGTCTCTGCACTCCGGCATCCTGCGTCGCAGAATCGGCCTGCAAGGAATCGAGCTGCGCATACGCCGCGTTGATGCGCGTGCGCGCTGCGGAGACCTGTTGCGTGGCTGCGTCTGAAATGGCGCCCTTATCGACCGCAAACACCGTGAGTTTGCCGCGCGCACCGTCGTTCACTGCATCCAGCAGCGCGTTCGTAGCCGTGACCTGTCGGGCGACGTCCTGAATCGCGAAGTGGTTCGCCTGACGCAGGGCGTAAATGCGCGAGCTCGCTAATCCGCCAATTGCGAGCGCGATGGCCAGGAGGCCGCCGAATGTGGCAATCAGACGCGCTTTGACGGAGTAGTGACGGAGCATTGGAGGGCGGCCGGGTGATGGGGAGAGGGGACTCCTCTAGGCCTATGTATCGGCGCGAACGGACTGCAACTGAAGCCGAACAGCCGAATAGCCGAATGGGTGGTGCAGGCTAACAGCCGAAGAACAGACTGCAGCCGAAAAGCCCAAGAACAGACTGCAGCCGAAAAGCCCAAGAACAGACTGCAGCCGAAAAGCCCAAGAACAGACTGCAGCCGAAAAGCCCAAGAACAGACTGCAGTCAAAAAGCCGCCTGCAGCCGAAGGGCCGAACAGTCATTATTCTTCAACACAGTCATTTCTCAACGGCTTGTCCCAGGAGGTTCGAATGAGTCGGGTGTGCTACCGCGCAATCTGGACGAGCTTCGTTGTTGCCCACGTGTTTGCCCCCACCGCTCGCGCTCAGGGCGCGCCAGGTTGGGGCTCCGTCGGCCACCAAGCCGACTTCGTGATCAAGAGCTTCAAGTTCACCACTGGCGAAGTGCTGCCTGAACTCAAGCTGCACTACACGACGCTCGGCCAGCCGCGAAAGGACGCGCAAGGAAAAGTTCGAAACGCCGTCATCATCCTGCACGGCACGGGCGGCAGTGGACGCAGCTTCATGAGCGCGACCTACGCTGGTGAATTATTCGGCCCCGGAAAACTGCTCGACAGCAGCAAATTTTTCATTGTGTTGCCAGACGGTATTGGGCATGGCGGTTCGTCAAAACCCAGCGACGGACTGCGCGCCAGGTTTCCGCAGTACACGTACGATGACATGGTGGTTGCGCAGTACAAGTTGCTGAGCGACGGGCTGAACGTGAACCACCTCCGCCTCATCATGGGCACATCGATGGGATGTATGCAGGCGTGGGTGTGGGGTTACACGTATCCGACATTCATGGACGGCCTTGCACCGCTTGCGTGTGTGCCTGCACAGATCGCTGGACGCAATCGCATGATTCGGACCATCGCGATGGACGATATCCGCAATGATCCGACTTGGAACGGCGGCAACTACACCGCGCAGCCACCTGGACTTCGTGGCGCGTTGGAGATGTTGTACGTCATGGGCACGGCGCCGCTGCTGCAGCACACGCAGGCACCAACACGTGACAAAGCCGACGAAGTGATTCGCGCCTATCTCGACGGTCGCATGAAGAGCACCGACGCCAATGACTTTCTGTATCAGTTTGATTCCTCCCGCGACTACGATCCGTCGTCGCATCTGGCGCAGGTTGTCGCGCCAGCGTTGCACATCAACTCGGCCGACGACTTTGTGAATCCGCCGGAACTCGGGCTCGCCGAGAAATACGCCGCGATGATGCCGAACACGAAGTTCATTCTGTTGCCTATTTCTCCCGACACGCGGGGACATGGCACACACTCACTTCCGAAAATATGGGGCGCTTACCTCAGCGATTTCTTGAGCAAGCTGAAGGAGCGGTAACGAACTTATATGCAGTCCCTCGCACTACCGGTTCCAATACCTACGACCCTGCCATTCAACCTTCCCTCGCGCAAGCGCATGCTGCTGCGTGCGTTGCTGCTGCGGTGTCCGCACTGCGGCGGGAAAGGAATTTTCGAAACGGTTTTCACTCTGAAAAAACAGTGCCCAACCTGCGGCTTGCGCACGCAGCGTGGCGAAGACGATTACTTCGTTGGCGCATACCTGTTCAATCTGTGCATGGTTGAAGCGATTCTGTGGGTGGGTGCATTTTCCTGCATTGCCCTCACGTATCCTGACACCCCGTGGACGCTCCTCACCTGGGTGACGGGCATTCTCATGATTGTCGGATGCTTTGCGTGTTATCCGTTCGCGAAGACAACCTGGCTGGCCGTTGATTTATCAATTCGCCCACTCACAAAGGAAGAACTGGAGTGGCACAGCGAAGATGGCGCATTTGGAGACAGGGTGCTGTCGCACATTTGATGTACAACAACACCCCGGCTTCGTTCAAATTCTACAGCAAACCCGCGAGTCGACCGATTACTTCTCGGCGATAATCAAGTAGCGGCTCGCGGCCCAGAACTTGGCGGGATCGACGATGCGAATGGCTTCGCCGCGAAAGCTGCCGTCTTTTTCTTTCTTGCCTATCTCGATAAGGCCGACGTCGTGACGCGACACAATGCGATACGACTTGTCAGCACGCGGCAATGGGATCGTCAGCACTTCGCGACGATCGGCACCCACAAACTTCGACTCATCAAGGGCGCGAGTCGGCACCAGCGTTTTGCCCAGCTTCATGATCAGCAAACCGCGCGAGCCACCCTCTTCGGTAACAACGCCGTCAGACAACAACTGTTTGCGCGTACCAACTGCATAGAACACGTGATTCTCGCGCTTGTCCATCGCGGTAACAGTGTCTTTCAGCACCGCCTTTTCGGTATTCAACACAGCGATGTCACTGCGCAGCGCCTTCACCTCGTCCTGCGCAACGCCGATTTCCTTGTCGCGTGAAGCAAGGCGCGTCTGCAGATCGGCCAGCAAGGTCACGGCGGCCGACGAGTCCGAACGGAATCGTTTGAGCGTGTCAAGCAACGCGGCCAACTGGGTTTGACGCGCGGCAAGGCGCTGACGCAGAACCTTGAGCCGCGCCAGAATGTCCTGCTGAGCGTTGTTCGCCTGTGCCTTGCCCGATTCGTCTGTTGTGCCGACGCCAACTGCCTTGCCCTTGAGATCGCGAACCTGCCGCAACTCCGCGTCCACCTGATCGGCGAATTTCGTGGCTTCAACGACCTGTGCCAGTGCGCGATCCTTGTCGCCTGTCGCGCCCTGTACCAGTGCGCTGAGAGAATCACGCGACTTGTTCATTTCGACTATGATTGCCGTGAGCGAATCGGCACGGGCAATTGCCACTTTGTCTTTGCAGCCAGAGAGCGCCGCGCCAAAAAGAACTGCGATCATCGCCTGACGAACGCCGAAACCGCGACGGGCGCGTTCAGTGCGTGGACCTTGAGTACGGGGCATGAGAGTGGGAAAGAGGAGTGCTACGCTGAAAAACGTACCGAGAAAGCGTGCCAACTGTAAGTGATCGAGATCACCATTTGCGGTCAGAATTCCCGAACTGATCGAACAGTTAATGCCACGTTTTGACTGCTTGGTAATGCAGGTCCAACTAATTCCAGCCGCGTGTCGAATACATCAGCGTCGCCGTGGTTTCATACAACACGTCACGAAAAACGTTCAGGCGTGCAAACATGCCACCCAATCGCAATAGCGAATACTCGCGAGCCCGAGCGGGCACACAGATTACCGGCAAGCCAGCCCGCTCAAATGTGCGGCAACTGCGCCGAGTGTGCAGGGGCGAAGTGATCAGCGCGACGCGTTGCCATCCGTGCGTACGACCGAGCGCCGCAAACTGCAACGCTTCGTCGTGGGTGCTGTGTACGTCTCGCACGAACAACACTGCGAGGTCGGGCGCCAGCTCTGACAGCAGCGCGCGCTGATCGGATTCGGACGTCACGCGCGTACCCCTAGACACATCTTCAATGATAGAGAGCGCGATGGTGCGCACCCCGCGACGGCGCGCCTCGGCCATGCCGGACGTCAACCGATTCATAACCCCCAGACCCAACAGTCCTTCGCCGTTCATCCCGCCCGACAACACAATGATCGCATCAACCGGCTGCACACTGATGTCGGCGCGAACGAAATGCTGCGCTGGCGCTCGTACGATGGGTGTAAACGAGACCACGCAAACAGTCGTCACCAGCATTCCCAGCATCAGCCAGAGTGCCGATCCGAAACGCGACGGCGCGATAAACACACCAAGAAGCATTGAAACTGCCAGTAGCGGGAACGGAGAAAAACCGGACACTTCTCTGGCGCCGAGCAGGTCGGATAACACATAGATTGCGAAACCCATGGCCGCACCACAGAGTCGCAGCACCCATAAGGGCCGTGCGCTGATGTCTGCGCCGCGGCCCCTCAGTAAGAGATTCATGACTGTGCTGGCGCGACCAAATCGCGCGTCGTGACGTGTTTCGTACTCAGTGGAGCGAGTCGGCCATCGCCAACGACATCAGGCTGTCACGAAGCTTGACGGACACTCCCTCTGCTACGCGGCGCACGCCTTTCCATTGTTTGATGAGCGGCGAGCGCGTGCCAACCAACGATGTTTCGATGACTTTGTGCGATGTCGTGCTCGCGTGCACAAACCGACCTTCGCCCACGTAAATGCCAATATGCGAAATTGTTTTTCCCCGGCCGAACGTCAGCAAGTCGCCTGGTTTCATCGCGGCGAGATCTTTCGGAATCGCAGTGCCCATCGTCGCCTGCTGACGGGCCGTGCGAGGCAGCGCGATATCAAACGCCTTTGCGACAAATCGAACAAGCCCACTGCAATCGAAGCCGCGTTCTGGTGCCGTTCCGCCAAGTTTGTAGCGCGTTCCTATCTGTGCCCGTGCACGCGCTACGAGTGAATCGCGAAAAGCGCCAATGGACGCACTGATGCCGACCAGCGGCTTTACCACCATCACCACGGACGGTTCCACCAACTGCGCATTCGCCCTCGACCCCGGAACTGCCACTGCGCCCAACAGAGCTACACTCGCTATGAGGCGTTGGAGACGATTCACGATGGGCGGGCAAATGGTTGTGGAGACCAGCTCGCGTAGGGCGAGCCGCCGGGGGAAGACAAGAAAGTACCTGGCGCGAGCGACCGGCGCGAGGGGCCACCGTCACGCCATGGGAAAGTTTCGGTTGGCGGGGCGTCTGAGTTGAGGTGTCGAATTCTGGCATGGGCGCGGGCCCCCAGTTCGAAAAATGTCCATTTGCCAGTCGCCGATCCTCACCATTCGATCGCCCCCCACACCATTCTCTCCCGCCCCTCACCGGATATCCAACAGCTTGTGCGTCTGGATCGACAGCCGCCACTGCGGATGCGCCAGACAGTACGCCAGCGCCGCCTGGGTGTTGGCGTCGACATAGGGGCCATCCATTGGCTGCAGCATGAACGACTCAAAGTCCAACGCTGCAAATCGCTCGGGCAACGCCAGTTCCTGAGGATACACCAGCTTGAGCTCATGCCCCTTGCTCAACACCAGATCCGCCCCGGCTTTCGGACTCACGCAAATCCAGTCCAGTCCCTCGGGCGCCGGCTGTGTGCCGTTTGTCTCTACCGCGATCTCAAAGTTCAGGGCATGCAAGGCATCCACCGCGGCCTGATCGAGCTGGAGCAGCGGTTCTCCGCCGGTGCAGACCACAAACGGCCGCACATCACGGGGTGAATCGTGAGCGGGCCAGTGCGACACTACGAATTGCGCCAACTCCGCCCCGGTCTTGAAGCGACCGCCGTCGGGGCCGACTCCCACAAAATCGGTGTCGCAAAAGGTGCACACGGCCGTCGCGCGATCGGCCTCGCGCCCCGTCCATAGGTTGCAGCCACTAAAGCGCAGGAACACCGCCGGGCGACCAGCGTGTGTCCCCTCGCCCTGCAGGGTGTAGAAACACTCCTTGACCGTGTACATGACGGGCTACAACGACCCCGCGTACGACACAGGATCGACCGATCCGGCTTCGGCAAAACCCTTGAGGCGCAGCTGACAGGCATCGCAATGCCCGCAGGGCGTACCATCCGGTGCGGGGTCGTAACAACTCGTGGTCAGCGAATAGTCCACGTTCAGTGTGTGCCCCAACCGAATGATGTCCGCCTTCGTCAGGTCTTGCAGCGGCGCATGAATCTTGAGGCGCGACGTGCCTTCAACGCCCGCGCGCGTGGCGAGATTTGCCATCGTTTCGAATGCGGCGATGTATTCCGGACGGCAATCGGGATATCCGGAATAATCCAATGCGTTCACGCCAATAAAGAGATCGGTCGCCTGCACGGTTTCGGCCCACGCGAGCGCGAACGCCAGGAAGATTGTGTTGCGTGCCGGCACGTACGTGACCGGAATTTCGGCGCTGGGTGTGTGGACGTCGCGATCTTTGGGAACTTCGGCATCGCTGGTCAGCGCCGAGCCGCCCCATTGCCGCAGGTCGATATCAACGACGAGATGTGTAGCGACCCCCTGCGCGGCAGCCACGCGTTTTGCGGCCTCGATCTCGGCCGAATGGCGTTGCCCATACCGAAACGTCAGGGCGGACGGCGTGAAGCCGTCGCGACGAGCGACCGCGAGTGCGGTGGCCGAATCGAGACCGCCGGACAACAGCACAATGGCTGGCCGGGGCGTGCGTGAAATGGTCATTCAGCACAAAATAGCCGGTCGAAACAGTACGCACATGTTGTGTGCCGCAGTTGTTGCGCCGGTGGCGCGATGACAGCTTCCGGAATCCCGCACGAACGCCCCTGATCCTACGCGCATGAACTGGTTTTCCGATCCGAACGCCTGGCTCAGCCTCCTCACGCTGACCGCGCTGGAAATTGTACTGGGCATTGACAACATCATCTTCATTTCGATTCTGAGCAGCAGGCTGCCGGTCGAGCAACAGCCGAGAGCACGCAAACTTGGGCTGCTCGGCGCGTTCGTGACCCGCATCGGCTTATTGCTGTCGATTACGTGGGTGATGGGCCTGGGGGCCGTGTTATTCACGGCGCTAGGCCACGGATTCTCTGGCCGCGATCTCATTTTGCTGGGCGGCGGATTGTTCCTGATTGGAAAAGCCACACTTGAAATTCATCAAAAGCTGGAAGGCGAAGATGAAAGTCAGGGCACCAACAAAGGTGGTACTTCCTTGTGGATGACCGTCGCGCAAATCATGGTCATCGACATTGTGTTCTCGCTGGATTCCGTGATTACCGCGGTCGGAATGGCGAGCGAAGTCTCCATCATGATTGCGGCGAATATCGTAGCGTTGGGCATCATGTTGGGTGCGGCCGGGCCGATCAGCGCCTTCGTCGACAAACATCCAACAATCAAGATGCTGGCGCTCGCGTTTCTGGTGCTCATTGGAACAAACCTCGTCGCCGAAGGATTCGGACAACACATTCCGAAGGGATACACCTACGCTGCTATGACATTCAGCGTGCTCGTCGAGTTCCTGAACATTCGCGTGCGCACCAAGAAGACACCGGTGAAGCTCAAAGGTCCGCATCTGCCTCCCGACGTCTGAGGGAGGACCCATCGACCGGTGCCTTCCGCGGTATACTTTCCATGTCCTCAGGAGTGGGCACCGCGCGCGATCTGGTTGGGCATTTGTTGCACCCTTTGCGGGGCACCTGAACCACGGCGCGTGGTTTGCGGGCCCACTGAGGACGACGGTTCGGGCGGCCAGTGCACCAGTTGCCGGCGCTCAAGTTGGGGTACCGCTCGTGAAAGGTGTCTCACTGACGGGTAGCGTCGCCTATTTTTCTGGCGATCTGGAAATCGGATTGCCGTTTTTCGGCGGCGACGATGTCGGAACCAACAAGACGTGGATGTACGATGTCGCACTTGAGGTGGGTGGCCTGTCCCGAACGCATCAATCTGGGATTGCACCATTTGCTCAGGGTGGCATCGGCGGTGTCACCAACAACGTCTCGAACACGTTGCTGGATGTGCATTCCACGAATCTCGCGTACATCGCAGGTGCGGATGTGCGTGTGAGGCGTAGCGTTGCTTTGCGTTTGCAGGCGAGGGACTACATCGGTCGTTTTGATTCCCAGGAAGCTGTGGGATTCAAGGTCAATGGAAACCTTTCGCACAATTGGGCGCTCAATGCCGGAGTAAAGCTCGCCTTCCCGTAAGCGCGCATTATTCTTCGGCAGCAGGCGTCGCGCCGCACGGGCTTATCCGCCTGTTGCGGCGCGACGACTTTCTATTCGGAGGTTTGTTCGGTGCGCACTTCGCAACTGTTTCAGAAATCGGCTCGACTCACTGCCATTCGATTCTCAACCCTGTGCCTCGCCGCACTCAGTGCCACGGCACTGTTTGTCGGAAATGCGCAACCGCTTCGCGCACAGTCTTTGACACCTCCGTCACAGGAAATTGAAGGCTTTCCGAAAAAGAGTAATGCGGTCGAATCGCAACAAGCGCGGCAGGCGCAAGACGCGTTTGAGCAAACGCATCGACAGGGACTGCGCTTCTACAACGGTGGCGCCGATGCAACATGCGAAGAGGCGATCGGGCGCATCTGTTACTGGAATAACAACGGTGATGTGCCACCACCCGCCGAACGCAGCGATGCGAAAGTCGAACGCACGCAGCTGATTGGTATTCTGGAGCGAGCGGCGAAAGTGGCCCCCAGCGACGATTGGGTCATGGGCATGTTGGTGCGTTATGACATCGAAGCCGACCGCCCCGACTCGGCGTTGAAAGTTGCGCGCGCCTGCGCGGGCACCGACTGGTGGTGTGCGGCGCTCCAAGGACTCGCGTTGCACACGGTCAACGAACACGTTGCTGCGACGGCTGCGTTTCAACGCATGCTGAAAGAAATGCCGCCGAATTTACGCTGCCAGTGGACGGAAATCGGGTTGTGGCTGTCGTCTGATTCCGCGACGCAACGCGCGTATCGCGCGCGTCCGTGCGAAGAACGCATGAAAGGCGACCTGAAGTTGTTCCGGCTCGCGCAACCGTTATGGAGTGTGCCCAGCAACGATTTATACAACGAACTCCTCGCGCGTCACGCGATGTCGACGGTTCACAGCCTGGGTCGCATTCCCTACGACATCGGTTGGGGAGGCGACTTGCTGGAGTCGCAGGTGCGTTACGGCTGGCCCGTAAACTGGTCCGTACAAAACGGTGGTGTGGCCGACCCGCGTCCGCCCAGTGTGATCGGACATGAACCCACGCCCAGTTACGACTTTCTGGCGAACACCAGTGTGCTGGCCAACCCCTTCACAGCGACTGCCGAAGACTGGCCGCTCAATCGGAAAAAAGCGCGGATGCGATACGCACCACGCTACGCGAGCGGTTTTGGAATTCCGCCGTATCAGTTCGCGCGGTTTCGGCGCGGCGACAGCACGGTTGTAGCGGGAGCGTATCGACTCATCCGCGAACTCGAGATGGGACGCGGACCGTACAACGCCGCGTTGGTGTTGGATGCGCTCGACGGAAAGGAGCCGATGCTCATGCGGCGCGATAATGCGGCCGCGAGCGGCGCCATTCTCGCGAAGATTGGACCAACTCCGTTTCTCGCGAGTCTCGAAATCGTGGCGCCGAACGGTCGCCGCGCGGCACGCGTTCGTGAGGCGGTTCAACCCCTCGCGGCCACCCGCAAGGTGTCAGACATTCTGCTCACCACGAGAGGTGATCCGTCAGCAACGCCCAGTCTTGAAACTGCCGTCTCGATGGCCTTTGGCGGCGCGGACATTGATGGCGGCACAACCATCGGTTTGTATTGGGAGAACTATCTGGATGTGTCTCCCGCCCAACCTGCGCAAACACTCATTCGTGCAACACGTGTCGGCGCGAGCTTCATGCAGCGTTTGAGCAGCACACTGAAGTTGTCCAAAGCGGTGCAGCCGGTGTCGCAGCGCATTTCCGATCCGGGCCGTCCTGACGGAATGCCAGGGCGGAGCATTTCTTTGTCGTGGCCCCAAGTACCCGATGGTGATTACCTGCTGACGCTTGTTCTGCAGAACGCATCAGGCAAAGACAGCACATCCACGCTGGTTCGAGTGCGCGACCGGAAGTAGCGCCAACAAGAGGCGTCCATGAAAAAGCCGGGCGTTCAACGTGAACGCTCGGCTATTTTATTGGTGGCTATCGTTGCTGCAGGACGGCTGGATTAACGCTTGGTGCGCGGCTCCATTACCAGTAATCCCACTGGATTGCCAAAATCATTGCTGCCCAACGGGAGCCCGGGTGGAGCAATCCACTCGCCGCCGTCGGCACGTACGGCGAGGCGATGTGCACCAGTCGTCAGCTTGACTTCTACGCGCCACCGCCCATCGCCACCGCGACTCATGTTCGTGACCATCCAGGCCGTTGCATCCCCCATGAGTTCTACATAACCGGCGGTCGGCGCATCGATCACCAATTGCACGCGATACGAGGAGTCGCCAACCATCCGGAGCACGGAGGAGTCGGCCATGACAACCACAGAATCGAGAGCTTCGACCACGCGGCTTTCAAAGCCAAGAATTCCGCCTAGCGCAGTTTCCCCGTGCCGATTGCGAAAAGGAACGCGTGCGACACTCACACCTAGCGCAAACACGGGTGACATGTTGCCACGCCGATTCAAGGTCGCGTTGTCGCTGAGCGCAGTGCCGCCCACTGACGAAGGGTTAGTGCTTGCCGAACCAATGGCCGATAGCCAAGCCGTGACCGGTTGTGCGACGGCGAGCGAAACAACCATTGGAACGATGCGCGGTTTGGGCGTCAACGCGTCTTCCGAAATCCACGAATAGATGGGCGCGGAAACAGACGTGAGCCACGCGGTCCGACCAGTGCGCCATGCGACCGAAGCGAGCCCCGTGGCAATTTCGCGACGCTGAATACCGCGTAACGTGCGAATGATTGCGTCGGGTTTGGTGGGTTGCGCGATGGGCGTATCGTTGAGGGGCTGGATGACAACCGTTTGCGTGGTCACCCGTGTCGCGCGTTCGACCGACAACCCGAGTGACATATCAAACCCGTGGCGAGATCCGAGCAGGCCACTTTCGAGGCGCGCGACCGAACCCACATCGACGCGGCGCGAGACCGTCGTGTCGGCGTGCGAACCGTCGAGTCCAACCAGCGGAGATGTTGGCGCAAACGACGCACTGGTCATCGCACCAAGCGCGCCGGCGCGACCATAGGCAATGGCCCCCCACGAGCGAACGCCGTTCACGCGACCCGTGGCACGGATGGCCAGCGCCCCTTCGGCGGCAGAAGTCGCCCCGACCGCATCCCGCATTTGCCAATAGCCTGTGCCAATGGCGGTGAACTTCACCTCGCCGATCCGGCCCAGCGGCTGCGTGAGCCCCATGTACAGTTGTTGCCGGGCCGGTACACCACTTTGATCTGTGGGGAGCGCGGTCGTGCCCATGACGGACACGGTTGAGAAATTCGTGATCGCGCCCACTGCCGATGACGGTGCAGCCGGTGTGACGGAAGGGCGCGCACCGGTTTCCTGCGCGTGCGCGAGAATCGGGTTCGCCGCGAGTGACGCGAGCACGCAAGAGCTGAACCAGGATCCAGCCCTGGCCGCGATGCTTGACAATCGAGGCGATTCGTTAGCGGACGATCGGCGGCGTGCTGTCACGATTCGTCGGGAGGACCAGGCGGACGGACGACTTGCTTGCCAGGTGCATTCTTCTGCGCACCCCCTACATACGACTTAACATAGCGGTCCAGGGCATCGCGTGCCATACCTGGGCCGCGTTCTGCATTCCGGGCTACCAGGGCCTGAGCCGCGTTAAGGCCCTCATCTGATCGGGAAACGCGCCCGAGCGCGGTGACGGCGTCGCGCGCCTGATTCGTCGGAATTCCTCGCTTGACGAAATCGGCGGCGACGACCAACGCGGTCAGGGCCGAACCGACCGTCGGCCGCACTTCGCGAATGGACTGGAGCGCTTTGCCATCCATGCCGGCGCGAAGCAACTCCGCTCCGGTGGCCAGTTCGCTGTCCGTGGAGCGTTCTCCCAGCGCCGCGCGCGAATCAATCAGCGCAATGAAGAACAGGCGCGTCCGGTTGACAATTTCCTTGCCAGAAGCGCGCATGGCGCTTCCCATCAACGCGTTGGAATACAAGGGGCCGTACGGTAGACCGTGCACCGTCGCGCTGTCGAGCCACCCTTTTACTCCAACCGCCGTGGCACTGTCAAATCGAGTGGGATCCCAACGTCCGGGCTGAACCACCGGCGAGAGCGCAGGCGCCCAAATTGGGCCCGACGCATCGGGAATGGTATCGCTGGCAACACGTCCCGCGACTCGCGAGTCCGAGGTGCAGTTCAACAGGACTGCCAAAGCCAGCGACGCGCACATCACTTCGAAGCTTCCTCCACGACCACTGCGTTCGCCGGACCGTAACCCGCGTCAGGAATTTGCGGCTTCAGGGGATCGACGATCCACTTTTCACCGTTCACAACGTACGCGTAGATGTAGCGGCCCGGTAAGAGCACAATTTTGGCCGACCACTCTCCACTCTTTGGATCTTTGACCATTGGGGTCGCTTTCGCATCCCAACCGTTGAAATCGCCTACCACGGAGACATTGGCAACGAGTCCCTTGGGAAGGAGCAAATCGAACTGAATGCCCCCGGCGATCGCCGTGTTGGTGGCGACAGCGACCTGGCTTGCAGGTTCGGAGGTGGTGACGCGGTTGCGTATCGGTACTGAAATCAGGATTGCCGCCGCGATGGCCGCAGCGCCAATCAGATAGTGACGACGCGAAGCGTCCTTGGCGGTCGCGGGGATGGCGTATTCGCCCGCAACGCGTTCAAGCACCAGTCGCACACACCGCGCGACCATGCGTTCATCGCTGGGGGGCACGGCGGCATAAGCTTTGACCATGCGCGCTTTCAGCACCTGGTCGTCGGGCACATCGCCGCCATCGAGCGGATGAACATCGTTGTCATCGATCATCGGAAGGCTCCATACCCAACAGGCCCCGCAGGCGTTCGCTGCCGCGCTTGACACGCATCTTCAACGCAGATTCTCCTACCCCGGTCATCGCAGACATCTCCGTATATTCGAGGCCTTCGGCGTACTTGAGCAATAGCGCTTCACGTTGTGCTGGGTCGAGCTGGGCGAGCGCGTTGGCCAGCGCCACATCCTGAATACCAGCGGGAGGTGCTTCGGGAGGCGCTGGTGCGCCCTCGATTGCCACCTCATCCTGAATGAACCGTCGGCTGCGACGTCCCCGCGACGTCAAAGCATTTCGGCACTGATTGGTGAGGATGCGAAACAGCCATCCTCGAAACTGATCGCGCTCGTCATACCGGTTGAGCGCCTTGTACGCGCGCAGAAACGTTTCCTGGATGACGTCTTCGGCGTCGGCGCGTTCACCCAACATGCTATAGGCAAGCCGCCAGCACCCGTCGTAGTACTTCCCCACTAGTTCCCCGAATGCTGCCGAGTCACCATTGCGGGTCCGCGTGACGAGTTCCGCATCTGTCATCGCTGAACAACACCACAGAGCTCGCGGGCGTCACGCATCGTCCCAGCAGCCGAGGTTACGATGGCAGCGCTGGTTTCATACAGGATCCGGTTGCATAACCAGCTATTTATGCGGCACCCTTGGACGAAAACACCATGGCGAACACAATCGAAAGCACAACAAAGACAATCACCCCGCGAAGGCTGACCCCTCCAAGCTGTTGCAGCCGTGAAATGGCGACCTCTTCAGGCACCTGCTGCATGGATACAACCAGCGATGCAGCGCGCGCTCGACGGAACAGCAGCCAGTTCGCCGTGCCACCCGCTGCGATACCCGAGGAAACCGTGACGGCCATCCAGATCATCATGAACTGAATCGCTTCGGGCGACTCAGGGCGTTCCAGCACCTTCGGATCGCTATTCGACATCACGGAACCGAATACCAGGTTGGGCACAACCATGAAGGCCAGCCCCGCGGCGTACAGCTTTCGATACAGAAACCAGAAGGGTGATCCGAGGGCCGCGGCCCAATTCCAGGTGACGGCGAACGAGGGGTCGACAAAAAACTGTGACAGTTTGGCGCGATACGTCGATTCCCAGCGTGGCCCGACATAGGCCGCCATACGCGCGTCGCTGAACGGCGTGGACCCCGAGGATTTGGTAGCCCAGCGCGGCAATTCGTTGTGCGGCGCCGGTTGCTGCGATCCGGATTCACCAGTGCTTCCCTTGGAGTCAGGGGGCGACTGGTCGGGACCGGGAGTGCCGCTTTCGTGCGTGGACATACCTATCGTACCCGCTTGGCCGCTGGCTGTTGCTGACTGAGACAGTGCAGAGTACCCAGCCCCCACACGAGATCGACGGAGTGAATTCCAACCGTCTGCCGTTGGGGAAAACACTCGGCGATTGTTTGGAGCGCCCGTCGATCATTCGCATCGTTGAACGTTGGCACGACAACGACGCCGTTGGCGATATAAAAATTCGCGTAGCTGGCCGGGAGCCGTTGCCCGTCCATCATCACCGCGCGTGGATACGGAATGGTGATTACGCGCAGCAATTCGCCGCGCGCATCCCGCGCGAGTTGCAGACGGCGCAGGTTGTCGAGCGACCGGTGGTGATTTTCATCAACCGGATCTTCTTCATGTGCGAGCACCACCACACCGGGCGCCACAAATCTCGCAACGTCGTCGATGTGGCCGTGGGTATCGTCGCCAACACAACCTTCGCCCAGCCAGATGGTTTGTGTCACGCCCAGATATTCGTGGAATGCGTGTTCGTATCCAGCACGATCAAGCCCTGGGTTTCGCACTTGTACCTCGGACAACAACCACTCTTCGGTCACGAGCATCGTGCCGAGTCCGTCGGTTTCGATGCCGCCGCCTTCGAGCACAAGCGGCTGCCCGTTGTCCGGACGTCGCGCCTCGATACGCTCCAGTGCCGTGATGTCAGCGATGCGTTCCGGCACGTGTGCGTCGAGCGCGTAGTTGTCGTACTTGCTCCACGCATCGAAGCCCCAATGCACGAGGGCGACGGATCCATCGGCGCGGTGGACACCGGTGGGGCCTGAGTCTCGCAACCACACCCGGTCGGTGGGTTGTAGGTAGAGACGGTACGAGTCGGGGTTTATTCCGTGCAACGCGAGATTGGTGCGAGCGTGATCGCGAACGGTTTCGTCGTGACACAAAATCTCGACGCGTTCGTGCATCGAGACCGCGCGCACAATCTCGGTGTAGACCCACGGAATGGGTTCGAACTTGCCAGGCCAATCGGGCTCGTGAAAAGGCCAGCCAATCCACGTGGCGTCGTGATGCTCCCACTCGGCCGGCATACGCAATGCACGCTCAGCCTGTTCGCTTGCAATACGCGAGCGTCCCACGAGAGTGTCCTGCAAGGAATTGTAGGACACCTAGGGATTGCCCAGCCAGCGCTGCGTGATTGGCGCGTACGCATCGATGCGACGGTCCCGCAGGAACGGCCAGTTGCGCCGCGTTTCTTCAACCAGCGCCAGGTTGCAATCGGCGACCAGCACCGCGGGTTCGGAATCGGCCTGCGCCAAAAAGCGCCCAAACGGATCGGAGATAAACGACTGGCCAAAAAACTCGATGCCGTTCGTGCCTTCCTCGTCTTCGAAACCAACGCGGTTCGGTGACACAACAAACACGCCGTTCGCAATGGAATGCGAACGCTGCATGATGCGCCACGCCTCGGCCTGCGCGTGTCCGAAATGCTCCTTCTCGTGTGGATGCCAACCAATGGCGGTGGGATAAAACAAAATTTCCGCACCCAACAACGTCGTGATGCGCGCGCCTTCGGGATACCACTGATCCCAGCAAATGAGCACACCGATGTTCGCATACCGCGTGCGCCACATGCGAAACCCGTTGATGCCTGGATGTGTGTCCGTGCGCATATCGCCCGTGACATCGCCGGGTGCGAAATAGTACTTCTCTTCGAACAGCGGATCGTGCGGGATGTGCATTTTGCGATACGTCCCCAACAGCGAGCCGTCGGCATCGATGACCGATGCCGAATTGCGATACAAACCGGCCGCTTGGCGTTCGTAGAAGGGGACGATCAACACCACCTCGAGTTCCTGCGCCAGTTTCTGCATGCGCTGCACGGTCGCACCATCGATTGGTTCGGCAATGTCAAACCGCTCCATGCGCAGACTTTTGCAGAAATACGGCGCGTTGAACAACTCCTGCAACGAAATAATCTGTGCGCCGCGATCGGCCGCTTCGCGCACGCGAACAATCGTGCGCTCGAGATTGGCCGCGAGGTCGTTCGACGCGGTTTCCTGCACGAGTCCAACCGAAACTATATGTGAAGCCATGTCACCATGGGTGAGGCGTATGCGAAGGCTCGTAGGCGAAGGCGTGTGTATGACTGCGCGTTTCCGACTGCGCAGCGACTGCCCGCCGGCGCGTTGCTACTCTGGTACCGTCGCGGCTCTTGCGCGTTTCATCGCCGTCGTGCGCGATTCGGCTGCCTGAACCGCAGGCCCATCGAGTACCGGTGAAAGATAGGCGTGCAGAACGCGCCGCAGGTCATCCAGCAACGGTTTCTTTTCGGCGGGTGGGGCGATGTCGCGCCGCGCGAGAATCGCTTGCCCGATGGCGGCGGCCACGAGGGAGGTGCGACGACGCTCACGCGGGGCGAGCCCGGGGTTGCGCGACGCGAACAACAAATCCAGGCGTTCCACGACGGACAGAAACAATTGCGAACGAATCCGTCCGGGCGCGCTTCGTCCGCCCTCGGCGGCTTCGGCAATAGCAAATACCCGGCTGAACGCGGGATTGTCATCGTGAAACGCCGCTAACGGACGCACGATGTGGTCGATCAACCGAGCGAGCGTGAGCCCGGTGGCATTGGCGGGAAACGCCTGCTCGTGAATGCGTCGCAGCTCGTCGGAGTAGCGAAGGGCCAGTGCCGCCAGCACGGCATCCCGATTGGGGAAAAACTGGTAGAACGATCCCTTGGCGGTGTGAGCCTCCAAAGCAATGGCCTCGGCGGTCGCGCCCTGAACGCCGAGTCGCACGATGACGGTCGCCGCGGCGTCCAGCAGCAGGTCGACGCGTCGCTGTCCGCGCGATTGGCGAGGCTGGCGGCGCAGTGTGTCGTCAGCGGCAGTTGTCGCCGTGGTTGGTTCGACCGCGTTCGCTTCCGACGCAACAGGATTGATCGATTCGGCACCAATGGCGGGCCGAACGTCGGCATCGGAAACGACTTCGGAAGTTTCGGCGAGATCACGGCCGGTGACCAGCTTGAGGGCACGTTTGGAAGGCATAGCGCGAAGTTACTCCCTGGTTTTGGCCGAGGCGATATAGATCGCGACGACGTCCATGACGTTTGTGCCCGTGGGTCCAATTTTGATGAGTGCGTCGGCGGCATTGAGCGCCGGATAACTCCGGAAACGATACAGGTCGCGAACGGGATCACGACCGTGTGCGCGACTTCGACCCGGTGTCGCCAGGTTGACGATTGCCCCACACGCATCGGTTGGTCCGTCACGACCGTCGGTTCCCGCTGCCAGAATCGTGATTCGACTGGCCTGATTGGATCGACCGCTCATGGTGGCTTGTTCGAGCGCGAGCGACGACGCCAGCGCGAGCGCCTGCATGCGTCCGCCCTCGGGTCCGTCGCGGTAGTTCGGATCTTCGCTGAACATGTAAGTATGCGGACGACCGCCCGTGGCGGCCACGTTCAACGTGTCGGGCAACGGTCCTTCGCTGTCTTCGTTGCCGAGAAGGCGATGTGTCATGCGGTCGTCGGACATCGTCACCGTTGGTTCGCCACCCCAGATGATCAACTGGCCATCACTGCTCGAGTCGGCTGCGCGAATGGCAATCGTACCAATGGTGTGCCCCAGTGTTTCCGCTTCTCCCGAGAGCGCCGTTTCTATCAAGGTGACATTGCTAATGCCTTCGCTTTCCGCGCGCCGTGCCATCGCGCGACATGAGTCCTGATTGCGCGCCACAATCGTATAGTCAACCAACGAAAATGCGTGATCGCCGGGGTGTGGCGGCAACACGGCTTCGTCTGGATCCCCTTGCAGACCCAAAGCGACGCCAAGGTCCGCAGGCACATCGCCGCGTAGTTCGTACGCGTCCAGCATCGCGAGAAACTCTGCTTCGCTCATGGGATCGGGCGAACACGGACCCGATCCAATAACGGATGGATCATCGCCAATAACATCCGACACCGCGAACACTCGAATGTGTGAGACGCCTTGATCCGCCAACGCCACGGCCAATCGACCACCGCCCCAGCGCAACAAACGACGCCTGATGGCGTTCATCTCGTGAATGGCGAGGCCGCGGTGGTGCAGCGTTTGAATGAGATCCATCAGCAGCTTGTGCGCCGGAATCACTTCGCCGAACATAGCGCGCAATTCATCACAAGGGGCTGCACACAACGACGTCGCGCCGCCAGAAATGAGCACCAGCGCGACATCACCTTTCCGCACATCCTTCACTTTGCGCCCGATCACATCGGCGGCGGCCAATGATCCAATGTCAGGCACCGGATGATCACCCACGCGGGTTTCCAGTATCACCGGAAATTCAGCGCCGACCGCAAAACTCGCGCTCGCGCTGGGCGCGGCGGCGGGCACACACACACCGCCAACGATTGTCATCCCACGCTCGCGCACCGCCTGCCACGCACCAGCCGACATCGTGGCGGCGGCTTTTCCCATCGCGAAAATGTGAAGACGCGCGGAGACTGGCACATCGGTGGTCCGCAACCAATCGCGAACAGCTTCCTGCGTGCGCACAAACGGATTCGCGCCCTGCACAGCCGCTTCATGCAAGGCGGTGAGCAGGGCGCGAGGATTATCCGACAAAAGGTGTTGCAACTATCGACTCGAAGAAACTTCGGTCAGTCGAGTGACAAAACTTACGGCTTGACGCCGGCTGCCTTGTCGATGGCGGCGCCCAGGTCCGTGTAAGCGACGGCGTCCAGCTGCTTGAACGGCGCGGCGACGTACGAAATTTTTCCGTCTGGAGCGATCACATATAAAATGCGCTGATGGAAGCGCGCCGTCGCGGCCGCATACTTCTGGCCAACCGCTTTATCAACGTCGCTGCCAAACAGGAACGGGAACTTCGCGTCGTTCGACCACGACGTGAGCGCGCTGTCCGGATCGACGCTGATGCCAACCAGCGTGACTTTCTGACCGCCGTTCATGAGCGTCGCGTACTGGTCGCGATATGATTCCATCTGTGCGGTGCAGCCGGACGTGCGCGCTTTCGGAAAAAATGCCAGCACAACCGTTTCGCCCTTGTGCTCCGACAGCTTGAACGGCTTGGCGGTCAAGCCAGCCTGCGTAACAGTAGGGATGGTGAAGTCAGGCGCCATGGCACCAACGGCGAGACCGTCAACACCGGGAGCGGCCTGCGCCGAAAGCGCAGCGGTTCCAAACAGCGCCGAGGCGGCGAGGGCCGACGCACAGATCGCGCGGGCGCGACGCGCCGTGGAGCGTGAAGCAGTGATCATGAGGGATGACTCCGGTAGGATTGACGCGGTGTTTGGCCGCGGCTGAGACGGGCAACCTGAAAAATAGCTTACTGCTGTGGGACCTGGGGACTGGTACTTGTACGATGTTAGCCGATCACACGCAGTGCTGCGGGAAGTACGGCTACATCAACCGTAGCGCTGGCGGCCTGCCAGAGTTCGCCATCTGCCTGATACACCGGTGGGGCCGAAAATTCGACCGTCCAGCGAGAATTTCGTCCGATGGCCACTTCGGATTCCTGTGTATGATGCCCGCCCAAAGCCCGGCCAAAAATTGCTACTCGACGCCACGGGGTGGTGTCTCGCACAAACACAGCGTCCAGCAGACCGTCTTCAAGCGTGGCTTCTGGCGCGATGCGAAAGGCGCCCCCCACGAAGCCGCCGTTGGCAAACACCATGGTGAGCCAGTGCCCGTGCAACCGTCGCACAGAGCTTGTCGCAAATGAATGCGTGTGAATTTCCGAGATCACCACATTCTTTGCAGAATTGGTGGAGACTTTTGCTTTCGCAGGCGCTTCGGCCGACAACACGCTGGCCTCGAATCCGCGATACTGGAATAACTGGGTGACGGCAGTCGCGGCGTATTTCGCTTTGCCTTGCAGTCGACCAGGTTCGAGTGTTTTCGCGACTACGTCAGCGTCGAACCCGAAACCGGCCGAGTTTACAAAAATTGTGTTCTCGATTTGCCCGGCATCGATGGTGCGATATCGATTGGCCGACATAAGATCGGTCATCGCGCGGAAATCGTGAATAGGCGCCACGAGCGACTTCGCGAAATCGTTGCCAGTGCCCGCCCCAAAAATCGCGAGCGGTATCAGTGATTTTGCACGCACGAGTTCGCACGCGACGCGGCTGATCGTGCCGTCACCACCGAGTACCGCGATGGTCGTTGCGCCCTGCGCAATCGCTTGGATCGCACAGCGCGTCTCGTCGCCACGAGTTTTTGTCAACATCAACGTTGCACCACCAACATTCTCCAACGCAGCGCGCGCCGCCGGAATTAGTCCGGCGGCGCGTCCAGAACCTGCGGCTTCGTTGGCAATCAGAAAAACAGGAATGCGGTTCTCCGGTTGAGCGCGAAACTATCGCGCTACGAGCGACCGCAACACGTACGGCAGGATGCCGCCGTGACGGTAGTACTGCATTTCTTCCGGCGTGTCGATGCGGGCACGCGCCTGGAATTTCTTCGTTGTGCCGTCGGGTGCGACGGCGCTGACCGTCAGCACCGCGCGCGGTGACAGCAACGGGTCCATGCCATCAATCGTGTACGTCTCGAAACCGGTCAACCCAAGCGACTGTCGCGTTTCGCCATTGATGAACTCAAGCGGCAACACGCCCATGCCAACCAGATTGGATCGATGAATACGTTCGAAGCTTTCCGCAATCACGGAACGCACGCCCAGCAGCATCGTGCCTTTCGCCGCCCAATCGCGTGACGAACCCGTTCCGTATTCTTTGCCCGCGATCACGACGAGCGGAGTTCCCGCTTGTTCGTAGGCCATGGCCGCATCAAAAATTGCAACGGGTTCGGCACCTGGAGCCGTTGCCGTCCACCAGCCTTCCTTGCCGCCGGTGAGTTCGTTCTTGAGGCGAATGTTTGCGAACGTCCCGCGCATCATGACTTCATGATTGCCGCGTCGGGCGCCGTACGAGTTGAAATCTTTTTTCTCGACGCCCAGCGACTTGAGCCACACACCGGCTGGTGATGCGGCCGCGATTGAACCGGCGGGTGAGATGTGATCCGTTGTGATGGAATCACCAAACATGCCAAGCACACGTGCACCTTCGATTGGGCGAATGCCCGGCGGGTTCATCGTCATGCCATCGAAGTACGGCGGATTTTTGACGTACGTGCTGTCGCTGTTCCACGAGTACTGCTTGCTGCTTGTGGCCGGAATCTTCTGCCAGTGTTCGTCGCCGGCAAACGCGTTGGCATACTGCGTGAGGAATTGTTCGCGCTTGACCGATGACAGAATCGTGTCTTCGACTTCCTGCGCGGTTGGCCAAATGTCCTTCAGGAATACTGGACCATCGTTACCGATGCCGAGCGGTTCGGTGGCCATGTCGATGTCCATCTTGCCGGCAAGGGCGTACGCAACCACGAGTGGTGGTGAAGCCAGGTAGTTGAAGCGGGTTTGTGGATTCACGCGACCTTCAAAGTTACGATTGCCTGAGAGTACTGCCGAGACGTGCAGCCTCCCCGAATCAATCGCTTCACTGATGACCGTTGGCAACGGACCGGAATTACCGATACACGTGGTGCAGCCGTAACCGACGACGTTAAAGCCGAGCGCGTTGAGCGAACTCATCACGCCAGCTTTGTTGAAATAATCGGTGGCGACTTTTGATCCGGGCGCCAGCGAAGTTTTTACCCATGGCTTCGTCTTCAAACCTTTCGCAACCGCGTTACGCGCGAGCAAACCGGCCGCGAGCATCACACTTGGGTTGGACGTGTTCGTGCACGACGTGATTGCGGCAATAACCACATAGCCATGTTTGAGCGAGAATTTCTCGCCACGGTAGTCGCAGTGCACGCCTTCATCAAGCGTGACAACGGGACCGCCCTCTGACACCATCTCAGCCACATCAACCGCGAGTTTCGTGGTTGGTGCGACGACCGATGGCGCGGTGGTTGGCGTGAGCGCAAGTTGAGCTGCCAGTGCATCGCGATACATCGACTTGGACTGCGACAGCGGCACGCGATCCTGCGGACGTTTTGGCCCCGCGAGGCTCGGTACGATTGTGTTCAGATCGAGTTCAAGTGTATCGGTGAAGATCGGATCTTCGGTCGAATCGGTGCGAAAGAGTCCCTGCGCTTTCGTGTACGCTTCGACGAGTGCCACTTGTTCGTCGCTGCGCCCGGAGAGGCGGAGATATTTGAGCGTCTCAGCGTCGACCGGAAAGAAACCCATGGTCGCGCCGTACTCAGGCGCCATGTTCGCGATGGTTGCGCGGTCCGCCAGCGCGAGTGACGACAAACCCTGTCCGTAAAATTCCACGAACTTGCCGACGACTTTTTTCTTGCGCAGCATCTCGGTGCAGGTGAGCACGAGATCGGTCGCGGTGGTGCCCGCCGGGAGTTTGCCGTGCAGCTTGAATCCCACGACTTCGGGAATCAGCATGGAGACGGGCTGACCAAGCATGGCAGCTTCGGCTTCGATACCGCCAACGCCCCAGCCCATCACGCCAAGGCCGTTGATCATGGTCGTGTGCGAATCCGTACCAACCAGTGAATCGCAGTAGGCGAATGTTTCGTCGCCTTCTTTCTTCGTGAAGACAACTTGCGCCAGGTATTCGAGATTGACCTGATGGCAAATACCGGTGCCCGGTGGAACCACGCGGAACTGATCCAGCGCGAGTTGGCCCCACTTCAGAAATTCGTATCGCTCCTGGTTGCGCTCGAATTCGAGCTCGGTGTTGATGAGGAACGACGCTTCGGTGCCGTATTCATCCACTTGCACGGAGTGGTCGATGACGAGATCGACGTTTTGCAGCGGGTTGATGCGCGTCGGATCGCCTCCGAGTGCCACCATCGCATCGCGCATGGCGGCCAGGTCAACCACGCACGGTACGCCGGTGAAATCCTGCAGCAGCACGCGGGCGGTGCGGAAGGCAATTTCCTTGTCGACCGAACCATTGACGTTCCAGCGCGCGAGCGCTTCGACATCGGCTTTCTTGACGAACGCGCCGTCTTCGCCGCGAACGAGGTTTTCCAGGAGGACCCGCAACGAAAAGGGAAGCGTTTTGGATACGCTTCCCTCGATGCCGTCGACTGGAGTCAGGTGGAAATACGTGTACTGGCGTCCGCCAACGGTGAGGTTTGCGCGGCTACCGAATGAATTGGGATGCGACATGAATGAGGTCGGGTCCGGCGGGCGCTTTTTCCCCCTGGGAAGTCGCCCGCGTTCAGGACTGAGCCACTCACCGGCACCGCACCTGCGGTGAGCCGCCCCTGACGGGGAGCCAAAAGGCTGACGGGCCAAATGGGTTGACGGCAACAGCAGGTGAGGTCAAGGTTCCGACGAGGCTGACAACAATATCGGCATACCACCGGGCGAACGCTACGCACCGCGGAGGCGGTGAGCCAAAAAGCCGAAAAGCCGAACGGGGAAGAACCGTGAAGCCAAAAAGCCCAAAAGCCCAAAAATTCAAACAGCCGAAAAGTCGAAGGGACCGGATAGGAGACTTGCACGAGCTGCAGCTGGATCTCCCATGTGTGTGGTCGGGATTGGGTGCGATCTGGTTTCGCTTGGATTGAGCGTTTCAGGCCACCTTCTGTGCGAATAGCACGACGTTGCCGCCGGGATCGAGCACGCCGATTTCTCGCATCCCATAAAACGTGGTGCGATCGGGAAGGATGATTGGAGCGCCGTCGACCGCTTTGACGGCGGCGTCGAGATCGGGCACCTCGACGAACAGGGACGAGCCGCCCGTTCTGACCCGGGCGCCCATGGTTGCGTCATCGGCGTTCACGCTGTCCATGCTTTGATACATCAGTTCAATGCCGTGGCCAACGAGAATGACGAAGCCAAGTATGTCGCCGTGCGGGACTTCGGCGGTGCGGACGAATCCGAGTTTCTGCCAGAACTCGGCGCAGAGTTCGACGGTGTCGACTACGAGGACGGGGGTGATTCTAGCTATCATCTGCTGGTCTCGGGCATCGCGTTACGGCCGTGTGATGGGATCGCGACAATTTGGCACGACCTGGGAGCACTTACAGTGCCACAACCGGCACTGGCACGATAGGAATATCGGAACCAACCGTGGTCCGCCATGATGCGGGCGTTTGGCCAATGACGGCGTTCACTTCGGCAATGAGGTGCGACTGGTCGACGTAGCCGAATTCGGCGGCCAGCATGCTCCACGAATCTTCGTGTGAACCGGTCGGCGCCGTATTTGACGATTTTGCTGCACCCGACTTCGCGAACCGCCTTTGCGCGACCGAGAGGAGCGCGCGCACTCGACAAATCTGCGCGAACAATTTTGGCGTGAGTCCAGTGTGTACGGAAAAGATGCGTGCGAGATGCTGTCTTGAAACGCTCAAATCCCGCGCGACCTGTTGCACGCGGACGGGAGCTCTGTGGTGACTGAGAAGTTTGGCGGCCTGTCGAACGATTGTTGGAACCGAACGGCGTTGCATTCCAAGTGAATTGCTGAACAGATGTAGTGCGTGCGCGCTTCCAGGGTCGAGTCGCAGCGAGCGAAAGGCGTCACACAGGAGTGTGGTGTGATTCAGCACATCCTGGGTCCGGACTTGTTCGTCGGTGAGCGTACTGGCGTTGGTGCCGAGCGCGCTGCCGCCGGTACCGGGGAGAAATCGAACACCGACGAGCGGGTGCTCGCCCAATGATGCAAACTGTGGGCGTGTCATTGCGCCGACCACGAATGTGTCGTCGAGGGTGCCGTCGGGGAAGTATGTGGCGATGATGTCCATTGCGCCGTCGGGCAGAATCTTGTGGAGGACTTGTTCGGACACTTTGCCGCCGACTGTTTCGGACACTTCAACGGCGACTGGGGCTGACAACCGCGTCCACACGCATTCAATAATGTTGGCCAACTCGCGTGGCGGTGCGTATTCGTGGTACGTCATTTTGTGGAAGGACGGCGTGCGGACGAACCAGGTGCACACGGACTGGCTGCGGACGAACTGGGTGCGGACGGAGGCATGGTTCGCCGAACTTGTGGAAGGGGAAAAGCAAAAGCAACTGCGACTGACTAACTGCCTTTGGACTTTACGGACACCACCGGACTTTTCGGACGCGTCTTTGCGAGGGGCGGGGCGGCGGAGCTCAGCACTCACCTTTTTGCAATTGCATTGAGGCTCAAAAATCACGGTGAATGCCCGGCGACAATTCAAGTCCCAAAAGTCCGGTGTGTCCGGAAAGTCCAAAGGCAGTGGATCGGTTAACGAACTCAGGCCTCCCTCGGCAGGCGTTGCACGCTCACCAAAAGCGCACCCGTCGATCCGATCAAGTCCTTCTACGCACTCCGCACCGTCAAATCCTCCGGCTGCACCACCTCACCCTCCGCCGGCGTCGCCTGGATCGCATCTACCGGACAGTAGCGCACAAAGTCGCCATCGGCCGGCGACCAGTCATGCATTGGTGAAAGAGGATACGCCTTCCGCTGTTCATCCAACGCCATTAAATGCGGTGCACGCGCGACGCACATCGCGCACCCGGTACAAGCGTCCCGATCAACGGCAACCTGCATGCGCCGGCGCGGAAAAATTCCACCGGGCGCGCGCAACACGCTATCCAAATGCGGCAGCGCATTCTTCATGCTGGTGTACCCACAGTCAATCAGTTCTTCGGTGTGTCCGAAGTTCAGCCACCCAATGTGCGATACCGGCGGGCGCACAAGCAACATCGGCGGGGACGTCCACGTTTCGAGCGAGTGTTGCTGCTGCGCGTACATCATCATGGTCGCAGCGCGCATGAATACCGACGCGAATCCGGACGCACCGACGCCCGTCGCCATCGGCATCTTGCCAATCGCAACGCCCACATCAACGGCAATGAGCGCGTCAACGCCCATCGCGGCAATCGACGCAGGCAAATTGTCGGTGGTTCCACCGTCGATGCACAGACGATGCTCAACGTGTCCAGGCGGAAAGAAACCCGGCAAGGCGCACGACGCGTACACCGCGTCGCGTACGTTGGCGGACTTGAGACCGGGCCGACCAAAAACCACGGGTACTCCACGTTCGACGTCGACGGCCGTGACGAGCAGTGGTGTGTCCAACGCTTCGAACGTTCCTGCGGGAGCAATTTCGTCGCACAGTTCGCGCATCGGTGCCGCCAGATAGATGGAAGGCGCCAGCATGCGTTCCAGCAGCATTGACACATGGTTGATGCGAAACAAATCTCGGCGCTTGAGTCGCAGCGCGCGATCAATCATTGCCTCGAGTCGTTGACCACCAACAACGCCCGCTGCAATCAGTGCGCCAATGCTGGATCCCGAGTAGAGCTTGGGACGCACGCCGGCCTCCTGCAGCGCGCGGAGAGCGCCGAGGTGGGCAAATCCTTTCAGTGCGCCGCCGCCGAGCACGAGTCCGACGCGTGGGCGGGTGCGGGGGCGAGTGATGGAACCAGTACTCATGCGCTTCAGGAGATGGCCGGTTGGAAAGTGTTTGGCTTTTTGCATGCGGGCGGGGACGCCTCTCACACTAATCGGACGTTGCGAACGGCGGGTGGCAACTTCGGCGCGAACTTCGTGAACCTGGTTTACACGCGGGGCCGAGAGTCGACATCGCCTGGCCGCACAATCCCCGCCGGGTTGCGTGGTGAAGCTGTTTTTTCACGCGGAGGCGCGAAGGCGCGGAGGCCGTGTCTCGGAACTCCGCTCAAGTTCCAGGCTGCTCTTTTCTTTTCAAGCAAAACGCTTGTCAATAAGCGTGGAATTCGACGGCAGTTTCCAGGAAAGGCCAGCTTGTTGCCGAGGCGAAGTTCGCGAACGTCGCACTCCGCGGCTCCGCCTGAACCATGACTTCACCAACCACTGCGCGGGGCTGAGACGTCACGCGGCATATCACAGTCATTCCTTTCCAACCACTCCGCTGCGCAGGGCTGAGACGTCCTGCGCCATCTATCGCAATCCTTCCATTCCAACCACCAAGATCCGAATCGTCCCCCAAATTCAACCAGCAGCTTTCAACGACACGGCAACCACCGCTCGCGGTTCAAGCTTCTCCAGACACCAGGCGCAGCTTGCGCGCCGCCGGAATGGACGATCCCGCTCCCCGAACCTCCGCCGCATCCAGCCAGGCATTCCGCAGCGTCGTGAGTCGGCGCGTCGGCCCTGCAAAGTCCCCATCCGCCAAGGCGCGCTCACACCACACGAAAATCCCGTCAAACCCCAACGACTCGGCCGACTCACTCCCGTGCGACGCCCGCAGCAGCGCAATTGCGCGATTCGCCGCCACCGCGTCCATGCCTTCACAGGCGTGAATCGCACGATCGTACGCGCGGAGGACGTGCCGGAGCGGGTTACGGGCGGTGTAGTCGAGGGTCATCGGCAGGAACAAGTGTGATGCTTTCGCAAACGGCTTGGTTACCCTCTCATCATCGGCGGGCGACACACCAGACTTGAGCCGTTCTCCCGCCGAAATCGCGCAAAGCCGGTAGTGCTGCTATTCTCCGCACCATGCCCATTACTGCCGATCCGCTGCTGCGCTTTCGCGACGCATTCCCCATTCTCGGGACATCGACCTACCTGGTCTCCAATTCTCTGGGCGCAATGCCTGCTCGAGTTGCAGAGGAACTCCAGCGTTATGCGGAGCAATGGGCCACACGTGGCGTGCGCGCGTGGGCCGAAGGCTGGTGGGAATTGCCCGTGAAAATGGGAAACCTGATTGCGCCGCTGATTGGGGCCGATGACGGCGACGTCGTGATGATGCCGACAGTCACGCAGGCGATGTCGTCGATTCTTTCGGCACTTGACTATCCGGCCGAGCGGAATGAGGTGGTCATGACGGCGCTGGACTTTCCGTCGGTGCGGTATGCCTACGACGGACTCGCGCCGCGATTTGGTGCGAAAATCGTGGAAGTGCCCTCCGACGACATGCTCAGCATCGATGTGGAGCGTGTGCTGGCGGCGATTACGGAACGCACACGGCTTGTTGCCATCTCGCACGTGCTGTTTCGGTCGGCCTTCATCATGGATGCGGCGCGAATCTGCAAACGGGCGCATGCAATGGGTGCGCTGGTCGCACTTGATGCCTATCACAGCGTGGGCGTCATTCCTGTCGACGTCAGAGCCATCGGTGCTGATTTTCTCTGCGGCGGTGTGCTGAAATGGTTGTGCGGTGGACCGGGCGGATGTTTCCTGTATGCGTCACCCGAAATGAGCGCGACGTTTGCGCCGACCATTACCGGATGGCAGGCGCACGCGCATCCGTTTGCGTTTGATAACAACATGGAGTACGCCAATGGCGGTTGGCGTTGGTTGGGCGGAACACCAACCGTGCCGGCGTTGTTTGCGGGGCTTGCGGGACCCGCCATTGTGTCGGAAGCGGGGTTGCCCGGCATTCGCGCCAAGAGTGAACGGCAAACGGCGTGGCTGATCGCCGAAGCCGACAAGCGAGGCTGGGCCGTGCACGCGCCGCGAAAGGCGTCGGAGCGGGGCGGCACCGTTGCGTTCAACACCCCACAGGCGGCGGAGGTTGCGCGTGCGCTGCTGGCGCGCGATATCGTGATTGATTTTCGTCCGGGCGCGGGCATTCGTGTGGCACCACATTTTTACACCACCGACGCAGAGCTTGAGACCTGCGTGCAGGCGATTGATGAAATTCTCGAGACGCGCGCATGGACGGCTTTTGTCGGACAGAAAAGCACCGTAACTTAAAGCAACCCTTCGGAGACCGAGAACAGCATGAATGCACCCAGCAGCCAGCCGCCCAAGAAGGTTCGGAAACAGTACGCGAACAACACGTATCCGATGGTTGTGCTCAAGTTCGAAGACGGCCACGAAATCAAAGTGTACCAGGGAACGGGTAAGGTCTTTGATGCATGGAATGGCGAAACCGTGAAAATTCTTGCGGTGCACGACACGACGTCCAAGGAGTGGGATTTGCTCGAAGCGCGTAAAGTCGATCAGTTTGACGACGCCACGGTCTGAGCGGCGCGGCGGTTCACGCGAACTTGCGTTTGCGTGAATAGTTGGCTTCGCGTCTCCAGTTCGGTACAAGCCGCGATTGCCCGCGGCCGCCCACTCGTCGCCCTTGAGAGTTCCGTTTTGGCGCAGGGACTGCTTCCGCCGCACAATCGCGACGCGGCGGAACGGATGGTTGCCGCTATCGAGGAGCGCGGAGCCGCTCCTGCGATCACCGCTATTGTGCGCGGCGTCGCAACAGTTGGCCTCGAGTCGGACGAACTCGAACGGTTTCTTCAGCGCGACAACGTGCGCAAGGTTTCTGCGCGCGATCTCGCGCACGCAATGGCTACCTTTGCCGATGGCGCCACAACAGTCGCGGGAACGTTAGCCATATGCGTCGCCGCGGGCATGCAGGTGTTCGCGACCGGAGGCATTGGTGGCGTGCATCGCGACGCCCCGTATGATGAATCGGCCGATCTCGCGGAACTCGCGCGTTCGCCTGTGATCGTCGTGTGTGCGGGCGCCAAATCGATTCTCGATTTACCGGCCACCGTCGAACGGCTGGAAACCAGCGGCGTGACAGTCGTGGGATATCGCACGAACGATTTGCCGGGCTTTTTCACGCAGAAGACCGGTATCAAGCTTGATCTGGCTGTCGACTCGGCCAGCGAAATAGCCGCAATATGGACGCATCATCGCGCACTCAATCGGCCCGGTGCGATTCTTGTGATGCAACCTCCGCCGGCGGAGTTTGCACTTGCGCCCGCGCTGGTGGAGCAGGCAACTGCAGCCGCACTTCGGCAGTCGAAAGAAAAGGGCGTGCGTGGCGCCGCTGTTACTCCGTTTCTCCTTTCAGAAATCCAGCGTCTCACCAACGGTCGTTCGGTGGTGGCGAACCTCGCGCTGCTTGAAGCCAACGCTGCATTGGCCGCTGATATCGCGATCGCGTTACACGAGCCTTTAGCATCCTCTTAACGCCACTTGACACCCTCTGAACCAGGTTCCATCCGTATTAACACGAACAACAGCAAATCGAACGAAAAACAGCGTGCCCAGGCAGTTGAACTTCAGAGGAAGCGCACGGTACTATCCATTAACCCGCTCGCTCCGGAGGATCGATAAGAAATGCCTACTCCGTTCCTGAGTTCCGAGGAGTACGACGAGCGCGCTCATGCCCTGTATAACGAGGGGCAATACGATGAGGCGCTGGACGTACTTCGTGAAGGACTGACTCTATATCCCCAATCCGTAGAACTGCACGTCGGTATTGGATACGCTCGGCTGGCTCGCGATGAGTTTGTCTGGGCGCGCAAGAGTTTTGAAGAAGGACTCATTCTCGATCCCGAGCACGAAGACGCGCTGGCCGGCTTGGGCGAGACGTTGTTGAAGTTCGGGCAAATCGACATGGCCCAACGTGCGTTTGACCGCACGGTGATGCTGGGCTACGACGACGACATCGATTTGATGTTGCAGATTGGCCGGGCGCAGTTTCGCGAGGGCCTCGTCGATGGCGCACTGGCGTTTTTCGAGCGTGCCGTGGCGATCTCCGCCGACTCGGCCGAAGCCGCGGCGTGCGTTGGTTACGCGCAGCATCGTCTTGGCAACGAGACGGAAGCCGTGGCCGCCCTGCAACGCTCGCTGGCGCTGGAGGAGGACTTTGGCGAGGCGCGTGTCTATCTCGCCAACATTTACTATGACCGTGGTGACAACGAGTTGGCGTTGGCCGAATTCGAGCAAACGACCACCGAAGATCACTGGGACGAGCTGGGTATTTGGCGTCTCATGGAACTCAAGAAAGAAGCGTATCAGCTCGAAGACAACGATGGCGATCTCAAGATTTGGGAAGAACGCCTGGTCGAGCTGGCTGGTGAACCCGACGCCGTCGACGAACTGCTATCGGAGATCGAGCAGAAGGTGATGGAAGAAGAGACCGCGTCGGTGTCGCAGGCGCAGGGGCATCTCGAAACGCTGGGCACGTTGCTGTCGTCGTTAAACCCAACGACGGACGAATCGGCGCGCCCAGAGATGATCATGCCCGACGTCGAACACACGGTGATGTTGACCGACGGTCGTACCGTCGATGGTACGTGGGAAGAAATCGTGCAACGGTTGCGCGATGAACGGAACGCGGCGTTGCCCATTGACGAATTCATGCACACGGAGTCTCGGCGCCAGTACGGCGCAACCGGTGCGCAGATTCCCACGCGTGATGCCGAAGGGTTCATTCGTGGCAGTGCCGACGCCGGATTGTTGCGTATCGTGCGGTGACGCAGTGAACGGTCCGGTCGCGAATAACACGCGCGCATCCCTTGAGGTTGCGCGCGTTGCGTTAGGGCGCATGGCGGGTGCGCCATCCGCCAGTGGTGCGCACAATGCGGCAACGACGTTGGCCGTGCGCGCGCGCGAGGCTTGGGAGAGCGTTGAGATATTGTTGCGCGGGCTGACGGGACGAGCGGATTTGGCCGGGCAGGCACTGCTCACCGAAGCGCGACGCGTTGAGGCACTGGATATGGATGGCACGCACGCGCTGGTCGCGCTGCGAGAATGGGTGGAGCGCACCATGACGCCGGGAAGTGCCGCGCAAGTGTTGACGCTGCCGCCAACGGATGCGGAGATGGCTGTTGCCGCGGCTGCGTTGGCGGCGTTGGAGCGTGCGATGGGTGGGGGCGCGTTACCGATCGCACCCGTTCTCCCTGCGCACCCAGACACCAGCTCGCGTTCTCAGTGGGCACCGCAGCCGGTTGGTGAGGTTGTCCATGACATCAAAGTCGTGACGCCGAAACCACCCAGTGCGTGGGCGCCGCCGGCATCACCACAACCCGTTGCGCCACCGCCATTCAATTCGGACAACGCCGACAGAAGTGCAAACGAAGATTCACCGATCGCGCTTGACGATGCTGGCGGCAACCGATCGATGTCGAGTGGTTTGATTATGGGCGTCCTGCTGTTGATTGTCGCGGTCGGAAGCGTGGGATCATTTTTGTATTTCAAAGGCCGTGGCGGCGAATCGTCGACCACCGAACAGGGGGTTGCTGCCTACGCGCGCGGCGCCAAAGAAGCGGCTCGCATCGCGTTCGCAAAAGCGGTTCAGGAAAATCCGGACGATGCGCGCGCCCTCACCTACCTCGGGCGCATTTCGCGCGAACAAGGTTCGATGGCAACGGCGCGACAATATCTCGAGAAGGCGATTCGCATCGATCCTAATAGCGCCGTGGCCTCACGTGAGCTGGCGTCGGCACTGCTCGCCGATCAGCAATACGAATTGGCGCGGCGCTTTTATGTCCGGGCGCTCACTCTCGATCCGTCGGATCGGGTTGCGCAGGGATTTTTGGGCTGCTCGTTGTTGAAGCTCAATCGAACCGAAGAAGCTCAGCGCTGGATGGACCGCGCGGGCACTGGTGACTGGTCGGCGTGCGCACCTGCGCCCGCTGCCGCGCCGTCCAAAGACTGAATCCCCCATGGTTGACATGACCACTACTGCGGCGCCAGGCGCGGCATTTATGAAGGTAGCACCGCGCAGTACGCGCGATGCGCTCACGTGGCAACAGGAAGTCGTGCGAGAGGTGTTGCCGAATGGCCTGACGCTGCTCATTCGGCGTGACACGACCGCACCGGTCGTAGCGATTGTGACGCACGTGAAGGCCGGCTACTTCGATGAGACCGACGATATCGTGGGAATCGCGCACGTGCTCGAACACATGTACTTCAAGGGCACACCAACCCGCGGCGTTGGTGCCATCGCGCGCGAAACCAAAGCGAACGGTGGATATCTCAATGCGCACACGATTTACGATCACACCAGTTACTACACGGTGTTGCCCTCGGCGTCGTTTGCGGAAGGGTTGGAGATACAGTTCGATGCCTACGCGAACTCGCTGATTGACGCCGACGAACTTGCGCGCGAACTCGAAGTCATCATTCAGGAGGCGCATCGCAAGCGCGACAGTGCTGGCGCCGTCGCCATCGAGTCGCTGTACGCGCTGCTGCACGACCACCATCGCATTCGGCGTTGGCGCATCGGCGAGGACGCACCACTACGCGCGTTGACCCGCACGCAGTTGATGTCGTTCTACAAACACTGGTATCAACCGTCCAACACGATTCTGTCCATCGTGGGTGATGTCGATCCCGACACAGTGCGGCGCGCGGTGATGGAACGATACGGCGCATTACCCGCTGGAAATCCTCAACACGTTCCTGGTCCGCAGGAAACGGGCGCGGCGCCATTTCGCCTGCGCGAGTGGAGCGGCGACATTGCACAAACGCAGCTCGCACTCGGTTGGCGCACACCCGCGCTCCATCATCCGGACACGCCGCTGCTCGACATGGCCGGCACCGCCATTGGCACGGGCCGCGCCTCACGGTTGTACCGCGCGGTGCGTGAGCGTCGGCTTGCGTCGGGAGTGGGTGCGTACAATTACACCGCCGGTGACGTTGGCGCTTTTGTCGTGCAAGCCGAAACACCACCGCAGCACGCGCGTGAGGCCCTGCTGTACCTCTGGCAGGAAGTACTGGCCGCTCGCGACAATGGCGTGCGGCGCAGCGAAATTGCGCGCGCGCAAAGTATTATCGAAGCCCGCTGGCTTCGTCGCCTCGAGAGCATGGACGGCCAGGCTGCGTACCTGGCGTCGTGGGAAGCGCACGGGGGGCTGGAACTTGCCACGAACTACTACGATCGATTGATGTCGCTGACCGCGCCCGACGTCGAAGGTGCGATGGCGCGACATCTGCAGCCCGACGCCGTTTCGATCATCGCGTATCGTCCCGAAGGAGCAGCGGCGCTCGCCGACAGTGCAAGTGAGTTACGATCGTTGCTGCAAACCGTCGACGGGGCAGGTAGCAGCGTGTTGGCGCCAACCACCAGTCCAACACCGGCCGCGTTTCCCGCGGTGAAATTATCAACGAATAAATCGCTGCCTCAGGCAGAGAGCGTCGACGACGATGTGCACGTGTTTCGCACGGCGCACGGAATTCCGATTCTCATACTTCCACGTCCTGGCGCGCCGATCGTCAACATTGGCGTCTTCGTGCGCGGCGGCGCGTCCGTCGAGCCCAAGGGATTGGATGGACTCGCACGACTGGTGGTGCAGGCATCACTCAAGGGCACGGCGAAACGCACGGGCGCGCGTATTGCGGAAGCCGCGGAAGAACTCGGTGGAAGCATTGGGGTCAGTTCAGGCCTCGAAAGTGTCGGCTGGACTCTGTCCGTCCCCACTCGGCATCTCGGTTTGGCGGTCGAGCTGCTGGCCGATGTGATTCAGAACGCGCAATTCGCGAGCGATGCAGTCGAAACCGAGCGGCTGTTGGCCGTCGCCGAAGTGGAACGCATGCGCGACGACATGTATCGCTGGCCGATGCGGCTGGCGATGCAGGCCGCGTACCCGCAGCACGCGTATGCGCACGCCGTGATTGGAACAGAAACATCGTTGTCGGCGATTGATGCAGAACAGGTGCGGGACTATCACGCGATGCGCGTGCTGCACGGTCCCGCGGCCATCGCGGTAGTCGGTGAGGTCTCACCGGCGGATGTGGCGGAAATCGTTGCGCGCGAATTCGAGAACCTGGAATGGAACGATGACAGCGCACCGTCGCGTCCCGAGTGGCCATCGGCGGTGATCACCAGCGCGGAGGCGCGACAGAAACAACAGACCGCACTCGGAATTCTCTTTGAGGGTCCCAGTCGTCTGGATCCTGCTCGACATGCATCGCACGTGTTGAGTGTCATCGCGAGCGGATTGGGTGGACGTTTCTTTGAACAACTGCGCGACAAACAATCGTTGGCGTACACCGTGTCGGCGTACGGCATTGAACGACGGTCCGCCGGTTTGTTCGCGGCCTACATTGCAACGGCGCCCGAACGTGAAGAAGAAGCGCGCGTCGGCTTGCTGGCAGAATTCGCGAAGTTGCGTGAAGCGCCAGTCAGTGATGAGGAGTTGCAACGGGCCATTACCTACCTGGTGGGTACACACGCAATCGCACAACAAAGCGGTGCTTCGGTGATGGGCGACATTCTGGACGCGTGGTTGTTCGGTGCAGGGTTGGCCGAGCGCCATTCGTTCGTCGCGGATATTCAGGGGGTAACGGCGGCAGATGTGCAGGCGCTGGCGCAGCGGTACTTCATTCCCGCACGACGCGTGGAGGGTGTGGTTCGCGGCGTGGGGGCCAGGGCGTCGTGACGCTGCGCAATATCATCAGCGCGGCTGCTTTGGCGTTACTCGCCTGCGGGGCGCGCGCGGTCGATGATGTGTCGACTATCAAGGTTTCCGAGCCCGTGTTGGAAATGAAGTCCGACGGCGGCGACGGCGGCATGCAGGATGTGGTGGGACTTGGAATTCGTGCGGACAGTTCGGTGGTTGTTGGTGATGCGGCGAGTGCACAGATCGTGCACATCGCTGCAGCTGGTTCTACGGTATCGCGCGTTGGGCGCAGGGGGTCGCTAGTGGGCGAGTATCAGCGACTGCAGTGGGTTGGCGTTTGTGAAGACAGTGTGTTGCTGGTGCACGACATTGCGCTCTCCCGCGTGTCGACGCTTGGTGACAAGATGCAAACCGTCGCCACCAGGACTGTGCCGAAGGCATTTGATTCGCGCGACATCGCCGGGTGTCTGTCGGGTTCGCGCGTGCTGATTCTGAATGACTCGTCGGCCTACAAAGCGTACGGGGTGTATCGTCGACCGATGTCGCTGGTGGGGTTTAACTGGCGCACCGGGCGCGCCGATACCATTCGGAAATTTCAGGGCAATCAGATCAACTATGTGCGCCGATTGGGCACGGCGATCGCGGTGCCAATGGGTGCACGCACGCACGTGTCAACGGCAGCCAATCAGATTTTTGTAGCCGAAAGCGATCAGGACTCACTCTGGCAATTTGACGGCCGCTGGCACGCGGTCAAACTGCAGAACATTCCGTCGGCGCGTGCGCCTCTCGCGGTCGATGACCAGCGGGCGCGACTCGCGCTGGGCTGGGCGCCGCGCACAGTGCAGGATCGTGCATTCGCGCCAGAGTTGCTGGCCGAAACACCAACCGCGAAAATGGGTCCGCGCATTGATGCGTTGATCGCGAGCGACGACGGTACGGCGTGGGTGGGACTCAAGCCCAATACCAACGGGCAGCGTGATTGGATTGCATTCAACGCGAAAGGCGAGCCAACAGCGAGTACACATTTTGGCTGGACATTTGAACCACGCGTGGTGCGTGGTGCGACCTGGTGGGGTGTTGAGCGTGACTCGATTGGAGTGGAGAGTGTGGTGCGCTATCGCGTGCAGCTGAAGCAATAGCGAAGAGTGGCTGCGAGGTAAGGCAACTGCGCGCGTGGAGAATGCGCTGGATTGATTTGCGTAGGGAAGATTTTTTCACGCGAAGGCGCGGAGCTCGCGGAGGGTGCGTGTTGACAGAGGTCCGAGCACTTCGTGGTAGTGCTTTGATAGGAACTGCATCCCGGATCAGATGCGTCAGTGAGGGAACGCGGCTGTCAGAAAAGGGCGTGCTAATGATTCGCGCAGATCTGCGCTACCGACGCCTCCGCGAGCTTCGCGCCTCCGCGTGAAAAACAACTTCCCCGCCTTCGCATGCGGGCTTGGTCGAACGCACGCCTGGCTCCGCGTGAGAAATGACTTCACGTGAACTGACCACGCAATTGGTCGAACTGCCGTCACGTTCCTGTCAGCACATTGCTCACGCCTATCGCACACCTATCGCACACCTATCGCCGACTCCCGCAGCCCCCGCGAAGCACGCGACACGACGCCCACTACGTTGCGCTCACGTCCGTCGGCCGCGCGCAAACCAATGGAGCCGTCATAGTCACCCGCATCACCAAGAATCGCAACCGTAATCCACGAACGTCGCGTGCCCCACGCCAGTGACTGCATGATGGCCGCCGATTGCGCGGCGTCGCCATGCGCGCGTGGCAATCCACCAACCTCCATCAACCAATGCGAGCGCGGCGAATTGTAACGCGACGTGGTCTCGTGCCACCGATCAAACGCGCGCAGTCGGGCGTCGACGGCCGGGAGCCCGGCAAATGATGGATACGCCACTACGCCGAGCACTCTGACGGGCGACGCCGGAGACGCCGCCCAGTCGTACACCAGGCTGTCGCGGGTGTCGACACGCGCGGCCGACCAGCCAAGTTGCGTGCGCGGGCGCACGCGCGCGATGACGCTGGCGGTGCTGCTCAACATTGTCTGCCACCACGCGAGATCGGGTTCGCGCGACGGTAGAAACGTGGGCAGCGGCGCACGCCAGCCCGGAATGAGCACATCCGGACGTAACCGCAACACCACGCGTTCAACGGTGGCCAGCCGCTCCTTGCTGTTCGCCAAACCCGGTTTATTCGCCAGTTCGAGCGCAATTGCAATTGTGCCGCTGTCGGCGCGCCACGGTTCCAACAGGCGCGCCAGCGAATCAAGCGCCGCCGCACGCGTGCCGTTTTCAGTCAGCACCACCAGCATCGCACGTGTTTTGATGGTGTCGGCAAGTTTGAGATCGGCTTTGATGAGGCGACGCGCGGGCGGCCCATCCAGTCGCGAATACATCCGCAACCCGATTGCGAAATCACCGGCGGGGCGTTCCTGCAATCGAACGCCAATAGCTGCGTCATAGCTGCGAATCGCACCAACGGCTTGCGGCCACTCCATCGCCAGCAATGTTGCAACGGCGGTTGCCGCGAGTGTGAGAAGTGCGCGTACTCCCGCGCTCGCTTTCCAGCGTGCGGGATAGGCGGGTGCAATCATCGGAACCAGCAGCGCGAGCGGCGACACCAGCGCCGAACGTCCGGCCGCATATCCGGCAACGGCGTCGCGGGCAGCGACGGCGCCTTGCAGCCAGATGGGGGCCGAGCCTGTGACCGACACCAGGTAGTCACTGATGGCGATGGTAGCCACGCAGGCGTTGTACAGCAGCAGAGGCACCGCCACTGCGGGCGTGAGCAATCGTGCAAAAAGCGCATACAACACCTGCACCGTGAACGCCAACGTCACCAGCGGCCAGATCCACGCAATGCCGGTCATGGTGCGCGCGGTGCTTTCCAGAACGGTCGCCATAGCCACAAGCGCCGCCGGGGCCACCAGGAGTCCGCACAAACCGGTCAACGCTGTAAACGGTCGCGACGCCTGGCGCTGTGACGCAATCCATCCGGAGAGCAGAATGTCCCAGAGCAGGACGCCCAGGCCGAACGCGAGCGGCAGTACGGCGAGACGTTCTATTGGCAGGGCCATGACGGCACGTTAACGGCGGTCACCGGCAGCTGGCACCCCGTGCTCGCGTCAGGGTAGTTTCCGACATGCCGCGTTCGCCAATTTTCACCGTGCCCAACCTCGTGTCGTCCTCACGGGTCGTGTTGGCTTTCGGATTTATTGCGTCCCGTGAAGTGCCAACGCGGCTCGCACTCATTTTTGTCGCGTCGCTCACGGATTTTCTCGACGGCTGGCTCGCACGGCGCAGCAAGGTGACCAGCAAGCTCGGTGCGTTGATTGATCCCGTGGCCGACCGATTTTTTGTGCTGAGTGTTGTGATTGCCTACGTGATGGGCGGGCAACTCTCGCTGTGGCAGGCCGTGGCGATCATGTTTCGCGACGTGATGTCGGTGATTGGATTTTTCGTCGCGCGCAATGTGAGTTGGTTGCGTCCCATTCCGTTCATGGCGCGTCCCATTGGGAAAGTCGTGACTGCGATGCAACTGTTCGCGTTCCTGGCGGTGTTGCTGCGACCGTCGTGGGTCAGTGCCCTCGTGCTGATCGTCGCCGTGCTCGGGGTGGTCGCGACGATTGATTACACGTTGATGTTGTGGCGCGAGCGCACGCCCAAAAGTTTGCGCGCTTGAAAAGTGTTTCCCAGCGCCAGGCGTTGTTTGGGTAGCTGACTCTGACCCCAGTATCAAAAACCCCCGCAGCAGAACGATGGGGGGGTAACGCAAAAACGCCTCCACGAACGGAGGCGTTTTTATGTACAACTGCGAGCGCGCGATGCCGATTAGACCGAGGCGGTTTGCGAGTCGGAGCGAGCCTTGGGGGGCTGCGCGAAACGTTCACCAAGGGTTCTCAAGTCCGTTACTTCGTTGGGCTTGAGTTCGGGGAATCGGCCCGACAGATACGAAATGGTGTTATCAAACCACTCTTTCTGATCGTCCGGGTGACACCCGACCACACCGCACTGCATGATGTGCTGGAACAGCTCGTCACGAGCTTCCTGGTAAGGCGAATTGACTGCTACGTCGCGACGTGGCCGAAGCTTTGGTTTTGCCATTTCCTCTGGGTAGTACGCTTAGCTGATGCTCCGGGAACCTGATCACCGGTAGCCTTGCAAATCTAACGGATAATGCTTCCTCATGCGTAGTGGCACTATTCTATGCCCACGCTGTCTTCACGATTCTGGGGAAACCTCACCCGCCTGCGATGTGTGTGCTACGCGCTCGGGCGCGGAAACGTTGATCCAGTCCCGGATCATCTCCGCCAGGCGCACCGGTTGATCCTCGGCGGGCAGATATCCGGCCCCCGGAATGATTTCCTCGACCACCGACGCGCCTGTCCGCGCCAGCTCCGTTGCCATCGTAATCGCGGGTTCTTCCTTCCGGGCAATGTCCAATTCACCAAGCGCGATCATCACCGGAGCGCGGACGCTTCCCAGCTGCAACTCTTCGTCCTCTTCCAATTCGAGGCTCCGGGCCAGTTGCAGCAGGTGTGCCACCCCCTCGTCACCGACGTAGGGCGCGGTGTACCGACCCACGAGCAAGTCCGACATCAGGGCGGGGTCGGCTATCGATTCTCTGAGGAACGGCGCGAGTACTTGTGCGGCGCCAAACATGCCGTGCGCCCCCAGTGAAATTCGGGCGGCGGCCCGTTGCAGCACGCGGATGGAGGCGCCGGGCAAGTCCTCCGGCTCGGTGGGGTTGATGAGGAGCAGCCGCTCCACTCGCTCCGGCCGACGCGCGGCCAGCTGAACGCCAACGAGTGCGCCGATGTCCTGCGCGACAATGACCGCTCGCGGCAGCCTGAGGGCTGTCAGAGCGCGATCCAGGTACTCTGCCTGGGCGACGACGCCATATCCAGAGTCCTCAGCGCGATCCGACTCGCCGTAGCCCATGAGATCGAACGACAGCGCGGTGAAGCCAGCGTTGGCCAGCCGAGGCGCCACGCTGCGCCACAGAAAGGCGCAGGTCGCAAAGCCATGAAGCAGGACGACCGGCGGCCCGCCGCGTCCCACGCGCTCCACGTGCAACGCGCCGGCCCCAACAGGAATGCGGAGGTGTTCGATGTACACGATGTCTGTGCGGGAATCCGGAAACTCGGGGTTTACTCTGCCTCTCAGCACCCAAGCATACAGTACTTGCTGGCAACGCCGGTAGCTCCTGAATAGCTTAGGGCCATCGACAGAGTTACGCGACGTGTGAATCGAAGCGCGTTTTCGACACGACGCGGCAACCTCGCACCATTCCTGAAGCCAGTAGCCGAGGACTTTCCGTGGTTAACAAAGTCACGCCCGCACCCAAGTCACGCGCGCCCTTTTTCCTTCTGCTGCTGGTGATTGTTGTTGCCGGTGCGGGAGGCATTTACTACAAGATGGACGCGTCGAAGTCGAAGCCGATCGCGTTGGCTCCGGGCACGCCGTTGCCGACGTCTGAGGGGTATTTGCGCGGCAACGCGAACGCACCTGTGTCGATCGTGGAGTTCGGCGACTTTGAGTGCCCGACGTGCGAACATTTTGCGACGGTTACCGAACCGGATGTGCGCGCGAAAATTGTTGACGCCGGACTCGCGAGCTTCCGGTACTATGATTTCCCGATTCCGTCGCACATGAACACAATGTCCGCCCATCTGGCTGCCGCATGCGCCGACCACCAGGGGAAGTTCTGGGAAATGCACGACGCGCTCTACGCGGGCCAGGCGGACTGGAACTCGCAGGCGACGACGAATCCCAAAAAAGTGATTCTTGATTACGTGAAGCGCATCGGGCTTGATGAAAAAGCGTGGAACGAATGCTTCGATTCGCAGCGGGATGTGGCGCGTATCGAAGCGCACAAGGCGGCCGGCAACAAGATCGGTGTGAACGGCACGCCGACGATGGTCATCGACGGTAAGATGTATCAGCAACCCACGTGGACGTACGACGAAATGCGCAAGTTGGTCGATTCGCTGACGCTCGCGAAGAAGGCATCGGGCGCCGGACCCGCTGCTCCACCCTCGCAGTAATTCGCGGAAGATTTCGTGGCTCAGGGACAGCGCCGGAAACAACCCAGCGGGACGAACAAATCGTCGGGCGCAGCGTCGGCGCAGAAATCGCCGGTGTTGTTCGTTGCGTTGATTGTTGTACTCGTGGCCATTGGCGCCGGCGGCATTTACTACAAGATGCAGTCGGCGCCCAAACCCATTGTGTTGTCGGAAACAGCCAGTGCGCCAAAGTCCGAAGGGTATTTGTTGGGTAATCCCGATGCGCCGGTCACGATTATCGAGTTCGCGGATTTCGAGTGCGAACAGTGCGCGAATTTTGCCGCGGTGACGGAGCCCGATGTGCGGAAGCGCCTCATCGAAACCGGTTTGGCGAACATGCGCTTCTACGATTTCCCGTTAGTTGACAAACATCCGAATTCGATGTTTGCGTCGTTGGCAGCGTCGTGCGCGGCCGATCAGGGAAAGTTCTGGCCGATGCATGACGTGTTGTTGGCACGACAGAGCGAGTGGGAAGGGCACACGCAGAACAAGCCGAACCCCGTGCCGGAACTGGAATCGTACGCGAAGGAAGTCGGCCTGGACATGAACAAGTACAAGGCGTGCTTCGAATCGCGCGAGAATGTGCCGCGGATCACCGCGCATTACAAAGCCGGTTTGGAATTGCAGGTGCCGGCCACGCCGTCGTTTGTGATTGGTGGGACGCTGTATCGGGGGAGTCAGCCGTATGACGCGATCAGGCGGGCAGTGGAGCTGGCGGCGCGGAAAAACTGAAGCCGAACAGCCTAACGGCCGAACGGGTGATGCAGCTGAAACGAGCCGAAGAACAGACGGCAGCCGAACCGCCGAAGAACAGAATGCAGCCGAAGGGCCCAAGAAAAACTGCAGCCACAACGGCCGGAAGTTCCTCGGCTGTTCGGCTGCAGTCTGTTGTTCCGCTTGGTTTGGCTGCCGTCTGTTCTTCGGCTCCGTTTGGCTGCCGTCCGTTGTTCGGCTGTTCGGCTGCAGCACCCATTCGGCCATTCAGCCTTTCGGCTTCAGTTCAAGCGCGTCTGCGCTTGGTCACCGCGGCGTCGTCCAGTCGCAACCTCGGCATCGGCACATGGTCTGCTGTGTCCGTCACGGGTATGAGCGTCTCTCCCAGCTGTACCAGAGCGCGCGTAGCAATAACGCTGGCGAGCGGCTCGGGCACACTCATTTCGCGAATGTAAATGTCCAACGCGCGCTCGAACGCCACGTCAGTCTTGAGCGTGTCCACGAAATGCAACGCGTTCTCGACATGCGCCTTGATGAGCGCCTCTTCGGCACGGGCTTGCGCGATACGCAAACGCTGCTCAGCCTCAACTGAGAGTTTGCGCGGGAACAACGTTTCGGGAAACAGCTTTCCAAGTATTGACATGACTTCCTGTTAGACGCGTACCCGTCCTAAATGTTTCACGCGTGCGGGCCAAGCGCGTGTGACGCGGCGCACACAAAAATACGTTGTCCGCGCGATCGCTGTGCGAGTTCCCGGACGTGAATCGCGTTTGCTATAAACCGCTACGACTCCTGCGCCTCGTACTGATCCTTGAGACTCGCGACGACACTGGGATCGGCCAACGTGGTCGTATCACCCAACGCGCGCCCCTCGGCGATATCGCGCAACAGTCGCCGCATGATTTTGCCCGAGCGCGTCTTGGGCAAATCGGCGCTGAACAGAATGTCATCCGGGCGTGCCAACGCACCAATCTTGAGTGCCACGTGCTCGCGCAATTCGTCGCGCAGCGAAGTGCTGGGACGAAATCCGGATCGCAGTGTCACAAACGCGGCGATCGCCTGACCCTTGAGATCATGTGCTTTTCCAACGACGGCCGCTTCGGCCACCGACGGATGATCCACCAGCGCGCTTTCGACTTCCATCGTACCGATGCGATGGCCGGCCACGTTCAAGACGTCATCAACGCGCCCTAAAATCCACAGATAGCCGTCGTCGTCGCGCTTGACGCCGTCGCCCGCAAAGTAGATGTCCGGACGACCGGGCCACTTCGAGAAATATGTGTCGACGTAACGTTGATCGTCGTTCCAGATTGTGCGTGCGATGGATGGAAAGGGTCGCATGATCGCGAGCAACCCGCCACCCACTGCTATCTCTTTGGCGTCGTTGTCCAACACCGAGATGTGTGTTCCCGGAAACGCGACGGTGGCTGATCCCGGTTTGGTTGCCGTTGCACCGGGCAGCGGCGTGATCATGATGCAACCCGTTTCGGTTTGCCACCAGGTATCAACAATCGGGCAATTGTTTTTACCGATGTGTTCGCGATACCACATCCACGCTTCGGGATTAATGGGTTCACCAACGGAACCGAGTAGGCGCAACTGCGATAGATCGTACGGCTTTACAAAGTCGGCTCCCCACTTCATGAACGCACGAATCGCGGTCGGTGCCGTGTAAAAGATCGTGACGCCATATCGCTCGCAGATTTGCCAGAAGCGATCCTTCTCTGGCCAATCGGGCGCGCCTTCGAACATCACACACGTCGCGCCATTGGCGAGCGGGCCGTACACGAGATACGAATGACCGGTCACCCAACCAATGTCGGCCGTGCACCAGAACACATCTTCCTCGCGCAGGTCAAACGTGTATTTCATCGTTGACGCGACTCCGGTCAGATACCCGCCGGTGGTGTGCACAATCCCTTTCGGCTTTCCGGTTGTGCCCGACGTGTACAGGATGAACAGAGGATCTTCCGCGTCCATGATTTCCGGTTCACAATATTTCGGTACCTGGCGTTTGAGGCGATGCCACCACACGTCACGACCGTCCACGATTTCGGCAAACGCATCACTGCCGCCGGCGCGCTGGCGCATCACGACCAACACGTGTTCGATGGTCGGACATTCGGTCAGCGCCCGGTCGACATTGCGCTTGAGCGGCACAACCTGACCGCGACGATATCCACCGTCGGCCGTGACCAGCACCTTGCATCCGCAATCGTTGATGCGATCGCGCAATGATTCTGACGAGAATCCACCGAACACCACCGAATGCACGGCGCCTATTCGCGCGCAGGCGAGCATCGTGAACACGGCTTCCGGAATCATCGGCAGGTAGATCGCGACACGATCGCCCTTCTTCACGCCCAGATGTTTGAGCATGTTCGCAGCGAGATTCGTTTCGCGATACACGTCCCAATACGTGAACGTGCGCTTGTCGCCCGGTTCACCCTCCCAGATCAGCGCGGCTTTGTTGCGACGCGGGCCATCGAGGTGCCGATCAATACAGTTGACGCTCGCATTCAGTTTGCCACCCGTAAACCACTTCACGTGTGGCGGCGTCCATTCCATCACCGTCTCCCAGGGCTTCTCCCATTGCAGTTCGGCCGCTTCCGCTGCCCAGAATGCTTCGGGATTCGCCAACGCACTGGCATGCAGGGCCCCATCACGCACCCGCGCCCGCTCGGCGAACGCTGGTGGCGGCGGAAACGAACGCGTTTCGGTGAGCAGGACGTCGATGTTGTTCATGGCAGAGCCAGGGAGGAGAGATCAAAATCGCAAGCGAGCCAACTATTCAGGCAGGCCACCTGCGAAGCTTATGGCGGAACGCATCGCGGGCAACCGGTCGGGTGGCTATGCTTTACCATGCATGCCGAACACGCAGTTCACCACGTTCTCGCGGGACCACGCTGTCTCGTCGCGCCAATACGATGTGCGAGGAGATTTCGTCCAGGTAGCGCCCGTGCGTGTGGCACTCCGGTTGCGCGCGTTCGTGTGGTGAACCCTTGTAACGTAGTGTATGCTGCTGGACGTTGACGCGCCGCCCGACAGGGGCATGGCAGTGGTGGCGTCCGGGCTAATGCGCCGATTTGGAGGGCGAAAGGCAGTCGACAGCGTTTCCCTCGAATTGGCGCCCGGCGAATGCCTGGCGCTTTTTGGACCGAACGGTGCCGGCAAAACCACGTTGCTACGGATGCTGGGGGGGCAACTCAAGCCAACCGAAGGCACCGTGCACTTGCACGGCCATCAACTCCCGGGCGAGGCGGCGACCCGCCATCTGATTGGGCTGATTTCTCATCACACAATGTTGTACGCCGCGCTGACCGCATACGAAAATGTGGTGTTCGCCGCCGAGTGTCACGGCCGACGGAACGCGCAGCAGAGCGCGATGGATGCATTGGCGCTTCTCAAAGTGAGTGATCGCGCAGACACTCCGGTTCGATTGCTGAGTCGAGGTCTGCAACAACGCGTGTCGATTGCGCGTGCGCTCGTCCACAGCCCGCGGCTGGTATTGCTTGATGAGCCGTACACGGGGCTCGACGAGACGGGTGCACGTGCTCTGACGCGAGCGCTGGAGCAACTGCTTTCGGTTGGCGCAACATTGGTGCTGGTGACACATCACCTTGGCGAAGGGCTGGCGCTCGCCACGCGCGCCTCGATCATGATGAACGGCAGTCTGGTGCGCACCGATCTCACGCCGGCTGGCGGATTTAATTCGGCGACCTACGCGCAGCTGTACCGATCACTGACGTCGCAGGAGGGTGAATGAGCCCACCCCGGGTCGTGGAGTTGTCGTACACGCCACCGGGGTTTGTGCGTGACGCACTCCGTGTTGCGAGGAAAGATTTGCTGATCGAATTTCGGACCCGTAGCGCGTTTATTGCGGCCGCGGTGTTCGCCGTGTTATCCACCGCGATTTTCCGTTTCACCTGGGAGCAGGGACGCGTATCGCCGTTGGACCTCGCACCCGGTGTGCTCTGGGTGATTTTCACCTTTTCCGGCATTCTCGGGTTGCACCGATCGTTCGGTGTCGAGCTGGCCGATCGCGCGTTGGATGCGATGATGGCGTCGCCGATGTCTCGCGAATCGATTTTTGCGGGAAAGGCGTTGGCGAATCTCGCTTTTGTTTGCTGCGTGCAGGCCTTGGCGCTTCCCGCCGTGGGACTGTTCTTTAACTTGCCTGCAGGGCAGTTCTGGTGGGGAATTGCAGGCGTGTCACTGCTGGCGGCTATCGGTCTGGTGGCGGTGGGGACCTTGTTTGCAGCGATAACCTCGAATACCAGACTGGCGGAGTTGCTGCTGCCAATGTTGGCGCTTCCGTTCTTTATTCCGGTGGTGATCCCAGCGGCTCAGGTCACTTCGTTACTGATGAACGGTCGTCCGTTTGCTGAAACGGTAGACTGGATCAAGTTGTTGGCGGCTTTTGATATCGTGTTTGTGGCGGCCAGCACGGTTGCCTTTCCATTTACGCTCGAGGAATAGGATGATGACGTCGAGTTCGGCATCGACGACAGTGAGTGACTCTCGTACCGAGAGTCCCAGCGCGCCGTCCGGCATGGATTGGTTTTTGATCGCGGCAATCGCGGGCGTCATTGGCGCGTGCGTGAACGTGTTGCTGTTCACGCCGTCCGAGCTGCGGCAGGGGCTCGCGCAGAAGATTTTTTACGTGCACGTGCCGGCGGCAATCACTGGGTTGTACTTCTCCGTGATTCCGATGGCGATTGTGTCGGGCCTCTATCTCTGGCTCAAGGATGAACGTCTCGATCGCATCGCCGAGTCGTTGGCGGAAGTTGCGTTGGTGTTTGTGGCGGTGGTGTTGTGTACGGGCCCGTTCTGGGGCAAACCCATCTGGGGCACGTACTGGCAGTGGGAAGCGCGACTGACATCCACTCTGTTTCTCTCGTTCGTGCTGATCGGGTACATGGTCATGCGCGGCGCGATTGAACAACCAGAGACACGCGCTCGCCTGTCGGCAATTATCGGCATCATGGCCGGGTGTCTGGTGCCGTTCATTCACCTCACGGTGTACATGTTTACGACGTTGCATCCGATGCCGGTGGTGCTAACGCCGAACTTCACCAAGCAGAACCTCTCGCCCGAGATGTTGCGCAGTTTTCTGTATTCACTTTCGGCGTTCCTGCTGCTGTTTGTGGCGATGGCGCGCAATCGTTATCGGTGGGCGACCGAACGTGATCGGCTGCAGGTGTTGGAGGATCAGCGCTAATGCGTATCGAACTCGTGACATTTCACGAAAGGCAGGATTCGGCGAAGGCGCAGGTCGTAGATTCAACGAGCGCCACCACCGGCCAAGCCGAGCCCGAGTTCCGCACGCCGCAGAATGCGGGGTACATGCACATTGCGTATATCGTGGCGGCGGTCATTTACGGCTCGTACCTGTTGATTTTGCGTCGGCGTTGGTCTTCGCTCAGGCAACGACAGAATAGCGCGGCGCCTTCGCGGCGCTGATTCCCCACGGACTTTTCTTTCAGTTTCAACTTTCGGAACAACTCATGATTCACAATCCGTGGCACGACCAGCCGCCTGGTGCGCATCCGCCCGAACTCGTGACGGCGATCATCGAGATTCCCGCCGGTTCACGCAACAAGTACGAGCTGGACAAGGAGACCGGACACATCAAGCTCGATCGCGTGTTGTACAGCGCGGTCCATTATCCGGGCGACTACGGATTTATTCCGCAGACGCTGCACGAAGACGGCGATCCGCTGGACATTCTGGTGCGGATTAACGAGCCGACGTTTCCGGGGTGTCAGATCACGTGCCGGCCAATAGGTGTGTTACGGATGCTCGATCGCGGGGAGCCGGATGACAAGGTGCTCGCGGTGCCCAGCGACGACCCGTATCACAACGAGTACTTTGACATAGCGGATATGCCGCAGCATTACCTGCGTGAAGTCGAGCATTTTTTTCATATTTACAAGGACCTCGAGGGGAAGCGCTGCGAGATGCTGGGGTGGGAGAAGAGTGATCGCGCGATGCAGGTGATTTTGGAGTCGATTGCGCGGTATCAGGCGGTGTACAAGTCCTGATATCGCGGATAAGTCGCGCTGAAGGTCGTTGCAGGCGGCGGGTTTGTTAACTGCAAACTGCAATTGAACGGATTCGAACGGAAAAAGCCGGATTAACCGGATACTTCGCGCCACTATGGGCGGTCGGGATTGCAGCAGCGCGCAGTTCGTTTTTTTTGTTTGTGAACTGCGCGCCGGGGTGCAACGCACGGACTGGGAAATCAGGTAACCGACGTACGAACTCTCTATGATCTCTGAGTCGCGGTCTCAGTTATCAAAAAATGTGGAAGTCGAATTGCAATGAAGTTGACCATAGACAGCGATGCGCAGTATCCGCTTAATCCGTTGAATCCGTTTCAATCCGTTCTATTGCAGTTGCCGTTGCAGTGTCTGTTGCTGATACTGTCGCTGCTGCGCCAACGTGCTACCGGCCAAGCACGCGCCCGCGCTAATCCGCCGTCCTCCGCAAAACCAGGCTGGCATTGATTCCCCCGAACCCGAACGAATTCGTCAGCACGATTTCCGGTTGCGCATCGCGCCCGTGCAGCGGCACGTAATCGAGGTCGCACCCCTCGGCCGGTGTCCGCAAATTCAGCGTCGGTGGAATCCAGCCGCGCTCCAACACCAACGCGCTGATGGCCGCTTCGATGGCACCAGAGGCGCCGAGCGCGTGTCCGTAGTAACCCTTGGTGCTTGAGACGGGAATTTTGTACGCGTGATCCCCCAACACTTGCTTGAGCGCGAGTGTTTCGGTGGGATCGTTGAGCGGCGTGCTACTGCCGTGCGCGTTCACGTAATCCACCTGGTGGGGTGAGACGTTCGCGTCACTCAACGCCTCGCGCATGCAACGCGCGGCTTGCTCGCCGCTTGGCAACGGCGCCGTCATGTGATGCGCGTCGTTGGTCTGACTGTAGCCAATGAGTTCGGCGTAGATGTGCGCGCCTCGCGCCCGTGCGTGTGACCATTCTTCGAGGATGAGCACACTGGCCGCTTCGCCCATCACGAATCCATCGCGATTCGCATCAAATGGTCGTGACGCTGTCGCGGGATCGTCGTTGCTCGTGCTCATGGAACGAATGAGCGCAAACGCGCCGTAACAGAGCGTCGCCAGTGGTGCTTCAGCACCTCCGGCAATCATGATATCGGCGGTGCCGTTGCGTACCAACCGAAACGCTTCGCCAATGGCGATCGTGCCGGAGGCGCAACTCATGCCGTTGGTGATGTTGGGGCCTGTCACACCAAATTCGATCGCGATGTTGCAACTGGACGAGCCACCAAAAACCGCGAGAGCCAACGTGGCATCAACCGCGCGAATGCCGCCCTGCACAAAACGTGCGGCTTGTTCTTCGGCGTAAGCGACACCCGCGAGCGCAGTGCCCATCATCGCACCCACGCGGTCGCGATTTTCATCGTCGAGATTCACTCCCGAATTTTCAATCGCGAGCTTGGACGCGACCACGCTGAACTGCCCAAACCGGTCGAGGCGCTTGACGCGTTTCGACTCGAGATAATCTTCGGGAACGAATCCCTGCACTTCGGCGGCGCACTGACTGCGAAAAATTGACGGGTCGAATCGTGTCACGTTAGTGACCGCAGACTTCTCGGCCCGCAATCCGCTCCACAACGATTCAACACCGGTGCCGATTGGCGTGACGCACCCAATACCGGTGATCGCGACGCGACGAAGCCGGTTGTGCTCCGGTGCTGAAGTGCGGTTGTTGCTCGATGCGTTTTGCGGAGCGCTTTCCGTCACACTATGTGTATCGCTGTGTGTAGCGTTGTGCGAATCGCTCACGAAGCCACCGCGCGAGTTTTCGATTCACGTTCAGCCACCACCGCCAGCCCCGCCAGCGTGCGGCTGGCAATGCCGTGCACAAACACGGGACCAATCACAGCATTGGCTGCGAATACACCGATCGCCGGCCAGCCCGGCCCGTTCCACACGTGAATGATGCGCACCAGCGTACCCTCGGGCGTTTTCTTGAAGTTCCATTCGACATCCATGCCGCTGGTAATTCCACCGACATGTCGAAAGCGAATCTTTGGTGCTTCGTCATCAATCGCCATTTCGGACAACCACCACGTGGGCCAGTTAAGTGGACCAAACGGACGATCGGCCGACATCTCGACCAGCCCACCGCCGTCGCGCGCGCGATGCCGAAATCGCACGTACCGATAATGTTTGAGATGCGCCGGCCAATGCTCCACTTCGCGCGCGATGCTGAAGATGGTCGCAACCGGTGCGCGCACCAGCAATTCGTCCACGGTAATCATGGATCGATTCATGGGGAGCGGACCCATCTTGTACGGCGAGCGCGATGCCTTCCCGGAGTTCGTCACAGAGTTATCGGGGTGCTGTTGGCAGAACTATCACCGAATGCTGTACCCGGATTCCACGAAGCGGTTACGCGCCACCCCAGGTGTCTCGCACATCGTGCGTTCGTGTGACACGCCAATTCGATCAGTGCTCGCAACTCGGGCACGGAGAATCCTCGCCGAATGGAAACCACACCATCGTGCCGGCTGTAGGGATGAAATCGCAGGGGAAACGATACCAACCACAACAGGATGACGGCTACCCAGCTTCGACGCAGATCGGCAATAATCACACGAACTTTGGCTACTCGGGCGCACTCGCGCAGCATACGCACGGAGTCGGCTTCGTCGAGGTGATGCAGCACCAACGAACAGGTGATGACATCAATACTGTGGTCCGCGAACGGCAAGGTACGAGCATCGCCCGCAATGGCCACGAGGTTGGGCCGCTGTGCCGCCGCCGCCATCGCCCCAGTGATTTCCAATCCAACGGCGCGCAGGGCAATGCCGCAGCGCTTTGCCTCTTGGCCGAGTGACATTGGGATGTCGCCCAGCCCGGTGCCTACGTCGAGGAGTGTGAGGGTTCGTACGCCGTGAGCGTGTTGTTCCCGAAACATCGCGCGCGCTTCCAGGAGGATCGCGCGTGTACCACCAAAGAGCATGTTTGCCAACGCGACGTCCTTCAGTGAACGCGCCGCGATTTCAGGCGGCAATGCCGGATCGTCGAGATACTCGAACCCGCGATCCACTCCCGTCAGCTTGAGCATCTACCGATCCAGCTGCGCGTATCCGCCCCGATAGTACAACAACGGCCGCGCGTCGCGCGCATGGGCGCGTTCGACCGCGCCCACAATGATGGTGTGATCGCCTTCGAAATAGCGATTGACCACGCGACACTCCATCCAGGCCTGCACGTCGTCCAGAATGATGACGCCTTTTTCTCCACGTGCAAAGCCAAGGCCCGCGAAACGGTCGTCCAGTTTGCTGGAGAAGCGGCGCGACATCGCTTCCTGCCCGTCGGAGAGAATGTTGACAACGAAATCGGCGGCGGCAGAAATTACCGGCGTCATCGTTGCATCGTGTGCCACGCAAATGAGAATGAGCGGCGGATCGAGGCTTAACGATGAAAATGCACTCACGGTCATTCCGTGGTCGCCGCGTTCGTCGCGTGCGGTAACGACCGTGACGCCCGTCGCAAAACGACCCAGCACACTGCGAAAGAGATCAGGATCGATGGGCATGTTGTGTGAAAGCGCGCTGATGAGGATGAACCATGAACAGCCGACGCAGCACGCGCGCGCGCAACAATTCGCGCGGCGGTACGAAATCACCGGCCACTCCAACCAGCAAGTCTGCAAGATGGGTATCGCGCTGCAGCACGGCGGCCGCTTTTTCAAATAGCCACGGGTAAGCAACACCGAGCGCAATCAGTTTTTCAACGCGCCACTTTCCAGCAAACAAGTCGCAGCGGGCGCGATCATACGCACGAAGAATTTGCGTTTGGACAACGGCGCCGGACGTTTTCAAAGCGTCGTACAGGAATGGTGCGAGCAACTCACCACCGCGAAGCGCAGCGAACATGCCTTCACCCGTGAACGGGTCGAAGAAGTCGGCGGCATCGCCAACCAAAACGGCTCCTGGAGCCCACGCACGTTTGGCGTGCGACGCAAACGGTCCGGTCACGGTGACACCACCTACGCGCGTGGCCGACTGAAATCGATCGCGGAGTAGAGGATGCGCATTGATGAAGTCCGTCGTCATGACATCGGGAGCGGCAGGCAATGGCGCACCCTTCGACTGCGGAACGACGTAGCCCACGTTGGTCAGTCCACCACCGACGTTGCACAGACCCATGTACGCCCCGTGGTGCGTGAACATCTCGCCCATCGATCCAGCGCTTTGCACCCCGAAATAATGCGACACCAGCGCGAAACGTCGGGGCCGATGCGACGTGTGCGCCAGTCCAAGCCGGCGCGCCACCACTGAACGCAATCCATCTGCGCCGACGACGAACGCCGCAGTCACATCGTGCATTTCGCCTTCGTGCCGAATAACCGCGCCGGTGCATGTGCCGTCGGCCGACATCAGCATGCGTTCTACCTTGGCACCTTCGACAACAGTTACTCCGGCCTCGCGCGCGCGATCGAGCACGATTTTATCCAACACCATGCGACGCAGCGCCAATCCACAGTCACGAAAGCCGCGAAATCCGTGCGACGCGACAAACTCGCCGCGAATAGTCGCACCCGACGGCGTTTTGATGGTCATACCCGAAAGCTGAGTGGCACCGGCTTGTTCGACCAATTGCAACGCGCCCATGGAATCGAGAATACGTGACCCTTCTGGGCTCAGGTATTCCCCGCACGGTTTGTCGCGCGGAAAATGCGCGCGGTCGACGAGCACTACGTCAACACCACTTTGCGCGAGATGCCACGCGGTTGACGCCCCAGCCGGGCCTCCACCAATCACCAGCACCTGCGACCTCGGCCAACGTTTCATGCAGTGCTCGTCAGGTTGGGCGTTATGATTTCAACTTAATACGAAGAGCAGTCCCACCACCGCGCCAACAAGCGTGCAAAGAAGATTCACGACATCGTTGTTCAGGCCGCTCACTCCGCGGTGATGCACCGTGGCCGTTCCACAGCGATGGGTGTGTTGTTCCGTTTCGGTAGTGCACCGCGGGCACCAGCGACGTTCTTGCAGCCATGCGCCCAACAGGGTGTCGGCCAATGCGCCGGCACAGCCACCAACGGCGACCGCAACCAAGCTATGCGTGCCGCTTACCACACCAAGGGCCAAAGCCACAAACGCAAGCGTGCTTGCGCCCGCAAACATGGCAAGCGTGCCACCCAACGTAACGGCACCGGAAGTCCCAGTTGGAACGTGCGACAGGGTGCGGAGCGACCATGGAGCTCCGCCAAACAGCGTTCCCACTTCCGTCGCCCAGGTATCAGCGCCCGCCGCAGCAAGCGCAGCGGCCGCCGCCACCAGAATACGCTCGCAACCGGAAAACAGATCGCATTGCGGGGCCACAATTATGCGACTCAGCACCAATCCAGCAAACACACCACCATTGGCCAACACCTGCCACGCGTCTCGTTGAGTGCTTTTCTCGACGATCTCTGCCACGCGACTCGCCTTCGTCGCTTTGCCAACGCGCGACAGAACCGTTGCCAGCGCGAACCAGACAATAACATAGGCGCCCGCGCCATAACTCGAACTCAAAGCAACAGTTCCAACGACCGTCGCCGCCAAGGCCCCATTCCATGACAATGCACGCACTCGCCACGCCAGCAGCGCGGTAAATGCGCTGCCGCCAAACGCGGTCAGGAATGGGGCCGGGATCAAGAACATTGCGTTTGGATTGCGGTTACCTGATGGTCGTGGCGCACAAAGGTTCGTCCCGTTAGCCTTCGGTCTCGTGATACAGGTCATTGAAGATTCGGGTCGCACCACCCCGCACAGCAATCAGACACAGTTGCCCCTCACCGGGCAACCGTTAGACGCGCGGGTACCACTCAGTCTTTTGGAAGCGGTGCGCACCATTGATACGCCCGATTCCGAGCTCGAAGCCGAGTTGGTGCACGAACTCCGTAACAAGCGGTTTGGGTTGAGTGAAACGGTCATCGCGCAAATTCGCCGCTACAATGAAATGGTGCGCAAGCCGCAGCGAGTTGCTTACGACGAGGTGCTGGCGCTCTCGCGGCTAATCGGGCGTCGCCCAGACGCGGATCTGGTGTTTCGCGAAGCCGGCCGACGGTTGGCGCGCGCCGCACTCAGCACGCTTTCCAGCACCACCCGAAAAGCGGCCTCGGCGCTCCCTTCTCTCATTGGCCGACCAATCGCACTTCGGCAACTGCGTCGCGTATCACGCACGTTTCTCGACGGCAAGTTGCAGCGACAGGGCGGTGCAATCATGCTCGAAGTTGTGTCGCCGGTCTCCGCCGACGCCGCACCTCGCTCGGCCGGATGTGGCTACTACGAAGCAGCGCTGCGCGAAGCGCTCCAGTCGTTGGTTGGCGCAGAAGGCTTGGTCGAACATGTGGCGTGCCGAGCGCGTGGAGATGCCTCGTGCCAATGGCGGACGGACTGGCGGAAGCGTTGATTGTAGCGTGACGAAATAGGAAGTTTTCGCTCGCGACAACGCTTTCGTCGTCGCCGAGTTCACGCAGCAACCTTTCGACAACATGCTTACTCCAGCGCTCCTCCCCGCGATCCAGCATTTGCTGGCCGACGCCGATCTTGACGGGTGGCTGCTGTACGATTTTCGTGGCACGAACACGATTGCCGCCGGCCTGCTCGGTTTTCGCGGCTTAGCTTCGCGCCGAGTGTTTGCATTTATTCCGCGCGAGGGCATTCCGCGTGCGATTGGACACGCGATTGAACCGGGACCGTGGGCGAAGTGGCCTACCGAGTGGCCGCGAGTGACGTATTCGTCGTGGCAGGCGCTTGAGAGCGAACTCGCGAAACTGGTTGCCGGCAAACGCGTCGCGATGGAATACTCGGCGGGTGATGCGATCCCTTATCTCGATCGTATTCCGGCGGGTGTACTTGAGATGGTACGCGCGACTGGTGCAACGGTGGTGACGTCGGCCGATCTGGTGTCGCAAGTGTACGCTACGTGGACCGCGCCGCAGCGCGATTCGCACGTGCGGGCAGCCGAGATCATCGCGCAGATTGCGAAAGACACGATCAATCATGCGGGTGCCATGATTGCGGCCGGAACACCGGCGGCCGAACACGAGTTGCAGGAGCGCATTCTCGCCGCCTTTGAGCGCGCGAATCTCGTGACTGAACACGCGCCCGACGTGGCTGCGTCGGAAAACGCTGCAAATCCGCATTATGCGCCCAGTGCGAGCGCGCCCCGCCTTGTCAAAAGCGGTGATTCATTATTGATCGACTTGTGGGCGAAAGAGAAAGACGGCATTTGGGCAGACCAAACGTGGATGGCGTCGATGGGTGCACCAGGTGATCGCCTGCTGACGATATGGGAAGCGGTGCGTGATGCGCGCGACGCAGCGCTTGATCTGCTGCACGACCGTCTCAATCACGGTGTGCCCGTGCGCGGAGGTGAAGCCGATGACGCAGCGCGCAACGTGATTGTGTCGCGCGGGTTTGGTGACAGCTTCTGGCATCGCACGGGACACAGCATCGACTCGCGCGACCTGCACGGCTCGGGCCCGCAGATTGACAACATGGAATCGCGCGACGACCGGCTACTGCTGCCGGGCGTTGGTTTTTCCATTGAACCGGGCATTTACGTACCGGCTGAAATCGGCGTGCGCAGCGAGGTCAACGCGTGGGTCGACGTTGACTCGCTGCTCGTGACGCCACAAGAAATACAACGCGACCTGTTCGTGGTTTAAGGAAGTTCGTGGCAAACATTTTCAGGCGACGTGCGCCGAGGAGCGGCGCGGTGACAGATGCGGCTCAAGGATCTGTGGTTCGGGAATTCGTGCAGGAATCTTTCGTAGCAAGAACATTCGTGCGCCGCGCAGTTGTGCAAGCAACGTACGCAACACAAATGTTCGTGCTGTGCATTATCGGGAATCGAACCTTGCTGCAACGAACACTCGTAAAAGGTACATCCGCACTGCCTGGCGCCGGACTCCGTCTCGCCGCACTGTGCCTGTCGCTCGTCAGCGCGGCGTGCGGCAACGAAGCCCCACCGAAACCGTCGGCCGCCCAGGTCGACAGCGCAGCGCTTGCAGCGAAAGCATCAAACGTAATTAGTCCTGACACCGCCGGTCGCACGCTGGCGTCGGCTGCCGGTGCAACTGCGTATCACGTCGATGATGTTGCAGGAGCAAACGGTATCATAAGCGGCAGTGTGCATCTGCTTGGCGTACTTCCACTTGATACAATGGTTGTTCCCGATCGTGATTCAACCGGGTGTCGGGCGTTTCAGGATGTGACGATGCCGACTGCACGCGGGGCCCGGAGCGCGAAACAAGACAGTACCGAACACGACGTCGGCAACGCAATCGTGTGGCTTGTTGGAGTGACACACGGGCCGCGCGATGTGCTACCGCGACGCGTCAATCTGGTGCTGGACGACTGTCATCTCGAACCACGTGTGATGGTGGCGCCGGTGGGCGCGACGATCAACATGACGAATCGCGATGACATGCTGAGCCAACTGCACTTCGTCGATCACGGTCGCGGCGCGGCGCCGAGAGCGACGATTGGATTTACCGATCCGGGGCAGGTCGTGCCGTCAGAAGTACCGCTTGGAAAGCCGGGCCTCGTTGAAATCACCGACGAGAAACACCCGTGGGTGCGCGGGTTCATTGCGGTGGCACCACACCCGTTTGTGGCGGTGACGGGAGCGGACGGAGAGTTCGCGTTCGAGGGCGTGCCGGCGGGAGAGTACACGCTGGTTGTTTGGCACGAGCGGCTGGGGGGGCGGGTGGCGCCTGTGAGAGTGCAGGCGGGCGTTACGACGGCTGTTGGGGTGAAGTACTAAGGGCAGATTGCAGAATTGAGAACGGTTAACTGCCACTAAAGCACACCGCTGCCAGCTGTCCAGCTGATAGCGGCCAGCTCTACGACGGTCGCGTTTGAGAATGTGTGTTTTTTGCTGGCTGTCCGCAGGTCAGCTGGAAGCTTTCAGCTCGTCAGCTGGCCGCTGTGTGCTTTGGTGGCAGTTCGCAGTTAAGCTGGAAGCTTTCAGCTCGTCAGCTGGCCGCTGTGTGCTTTGGTGGCAGTTCGCAGTTAAGCTGGAAGCTTTCCGCTGGTCAGCTGGCCGCTGTGTGCTTTGGTGGCAGTTCGCAGTTAAGCTGGAAGCTTTCCGCTGGTCAGCTGGCCGCCGTGTGCTTTGGTGGCAGTTCGCAGTCAAGCTGGAAGCTTTCCGCTGGTCAGCTGGCCGCTGTGTGCTTTGGTGGCAGTTCGCAGTCAAGCTGGAAGCTTTCCGCTGGTCAGCTGGCCGCCGTGTGCTTTGGTGGCAGTTCGCAGTCAAGCGGGAAGCTGTCCGCTGGTCAGCGGGCCGCTGTGTG